>Ga0193743_1000496_pt1 | contig 30998 bp, 28 predicted proteins | sample L2c2metaG_FD_143038 | JGI IMG/M metagenome (GOLD analysis project Ga0193743, IMG submission 143038) | Soil microbial communities from a riparian zone of the East river system, Colorado, United States - L2c2 | ecosystem: Environmental > Terrestrial > Soil > Riparian zone | place: USA: East River...
GCGCTCCACGAGGGAATATCGAGCTTGTCGCGAATGAGCGCACAGGTATCGATCAGGCGGTCGACATCCGCCTCATCCATGCCGGCGTTCAATGTCAGCCTCAACAGCGACCGGTTGAGCGTGGTGGCCGGCGCGCTGAACACCGATCCGAAGATGCCGTGTTCTTCCATCACGTCGCGCACGCGCCCGGTAAGCAGTTCCGCGCCGGCTTCGAAGGCGATGATCTGCTCGGTACCATCCTCGATGGGATAGCCCAGGTCCGTCAGCGCGTCGCGTACCTGATGGGTGACCTGGCGCAGGCGTGCGCGGCGCCAGCCTTCGTTCTGGATCACCCGGTGCGAGGCGGCCATGCCGGCCAACTCGTGCGGTAGCAGCGATGAGCTGAAGATCGCCGGCAGCGCTTCGCAGCCGAAGTAGTCCTTGAACCGATGCCCGCAGCCGATGAAGCCGGCGCGCGAACAATAGGCCTTGGCCAGGCTCGCGGTGACGAAATGCACCTTGTCGTTCAGGCCCAGGCTTGCCACCAGGCCTTCGCCACGGGCGCCATGGGTGCCCAGCGAGTGGGATTCATCGACGATGAACACGCAGCCGAACTGTTCGGCCATGTCGGCGATGGCGGCCAGCGGAGCCACGCTGCCGTTGGTGCTGTACACCGAGTCGACCACGATGATGCCCGGGCCGTGCCGCAACACGTGGCGCTCGAGGTGGCCCAGGTCGTTGTGCAGGATCGGCACGGGTTTGGCGCCGGCACTCTTGATGCCCTCCCACAGCGACGCATGGGCGAGCATGTCCACGTACACCGGTACGCGCTCGTCGGCGATGGACTGGATCAGGCCGACGTTGGCGGCGAAGCCGGACTGGGCAAGGATGCCCGACTCGGTGCCCAAGGCGCGGGCAAGTTCCGCTTCCACCTGGTGCATGGGTTCGTCTTCGTGCTGCATGAACAGCGCGGACATCATCATGCCCAGGCCACCTGTCGCCAGGGCTTCACGTTGGGCCTCGACAATCTGCGGATGGCCGGCGATGGCCAGGTAGTCGTTGCTTTGCAGCATCAGGTCGCCGGGCTTGGGATGGCGGCCGCGCAGGATGTGCCGGCCGCCCCAGTCCACCGCCACGCGTTGGGTGTGGAAGCGCTCGACGCGACGGGTGACGAAAGCAGGAAGCGCGGGCGCTGCCACGGGGGTGGAACGGTGGATCGGGGAAACGTTGGTCATAGTGGCCTCTCGGTTGCCGGGGGATAGGGCACATCCCTGTCTAAACGGAACCGCAGCGCGGATGTGCGGGACCGTTCACCAGCCCTGCCTGGACCGGCGGTGTTGGAGAGAGCAGCGGATGGCCCGATAGACCCCATCATGGCAGCGAACTGCGTCACAATCACTGCAGATGAAGTGATTAGGCTGTGATGGAATCGCTGTTCTGCCGATATTGATCAGCCACGATTTCCAATGCAACCGGTAAAATGTCAGACGATTCGCATCGCTTTCAGTTTTTACCGGGTAAAAAGTGGCACTCCGCCGGGCCACGGACCATGCCGCCCCGCTTCAGATCAGCTTCGGTGCATGGCTGATTGAGGCGTTGAGATCCTGCTCGCGCAGCCAGCTCCGGTACGACTTCACATGCTGCAGGCGGAAGCGTTCCACGTGGTCGATCAGCGCGTAGTAGTACCACTGCTCGCCGGAAATCGCCGTGGATGGATAAAGGCTGGCTTCCGGGTTCTCCAGGCTCTTGTGATAAAAGCCGTCACGCGAGGGGAACCAGGGTAGTGCCTCGCCACCGCGCAGGGCTTCGAGCAACGAGGGCGGCGCGCCGAGGTCGGCGGCGATCTCGTAATGGGCGCGGAGGTCTTCGTCGGTCTGCACCAGCAGGAAGCGACCGATGCCCCAGGCGTCGAGTAGCAACAGGCCGGTGGGATTGCAGTGCACGTAGCATTCCACCGGCTGGAAGGTGGCGGTAATGCCCTGCAGTACTTCGCGGAAGGCCGGGTCGCGCAGGAACCGGAAGTTGCCCAGGGCTAGGGTCTCGGCCACGAAGGCGCTGGCTCGGTCGAAGTACCGGCGTTGCAATTCCACGATGGCGGTCTGCAGCTTGTCGATGGCGGCCGGATCGTTCTTGCGGATGAACCGGTCGATGATCCCCGCATTGAAGGCCTCGATCGCGGTGGCGTCGTCGGCCCGGCCCGTAAGCAAGATTTTTCCTACATGCGGATTAGGCAAACGCTTGCAAAAGGTAATGCCGTCCATTTCGGGCATGACCTGGTCGACCACGACCACCGACACCTCGGCGAAACGCTCCGGGTCGTAGACCACCCTGTGGATGGAGTCGATATCCAGCGCAACCAGTTCCTGGGTATCGGAGGGCCGGTCCTTCCAGCGGTAGAGCCAGCCGCCGCCGGGCACGGGCCGGCTTCCGTTGTTGCCCAGCGTCGCCAGCGCCTGCCGCGGCGACGAATACGTCCGCACGCGCAACATCGGGTCGAGCAAAAGCGGCACGACATCGAGGTATTCCTCGTGGTCGTCGACCAGGACCGTTGTGGTCGGGAAGTGGAAGGGCTGGATATCACCCTGCACGTTGAGCGTCATGGTTGCCGTTCGGGATCGGGTGGAGGAAAGGTCAGGGTGAACTCGGTGAATTCCCCCCAGCGCGAACTGCATCGGATGGTCCCGCCCATATGCTCCATGGCCGCGCGGGAAAAAGCGAGCCCGATGCCTAAGCCGTCCACGCCATGTTTATCGTCCGAATGTGAATAAAACCGGTTGAAGATGCGCGGCAGGACGTCTGGCGGGATGCCCGGGCCGGTATCGTGCACCCGGATCACGTGATCCTCGGCACCCGGCTCGATAAAGATCCGGATGATGCCCTTGCCGGCACGCCCGGTATGCAACAGGGCATTGCGTACCAGGTTGAAGATCACGTGGACCAGCAGGCTCTCCACGCCCATGAAGAGGAAATCCCCGGCCGCCTCCAGCCGAACCCGCTCCCGTTCGCCCCGGGAGCCATAAGGATACCGGTTGAGCGCCTGTTCCACGCATGCGAGGGCCGAAAGTTCCGTCGGACGCACCTCGCCGATCGGCCGGGCGGCCAGCAGCAACATGTCGATGATGGTGTTGGAGTACTCCACCTCCCGCTCCATGATGCCGATGCTGCGTTCCAGCGCCATCAGGTGGTTGTCGCGCAATTCGGCCACCGGCAGGCCCGCGTCGAGGGCCGCCCTGTGGCTTTGCAGCAGGTCCGGCAGGTAGCGGCGCACGGCCTGGGCGGCGATGCGGACCGAGCCCAGCGGGGTGCGAAGTTCATGGGCAATATTGTTTGACGCGGCGGTGAGGGCGTCCAGCCGGTTCTGCTCGGCCATCGACGCGGACACCGTGCACACTGCACCTCCTGCCATGGCAAACATCAGCAGGGGGATGTACTCGATGAACGCGGCCGAGTTGAAGGGCAGGTGGGGGGTGACGAGGTAGGCCACCGCGGCCATCAGGCTGCCGACCACGAACACCAGCACGAAGCTGGACACGTCGAACAGCATCATCAGCAGCATGATCACCGCCAGGTGGGTCATCAGCCATACGGCCGTGCCGTTGCGCAGCGTCATATAACCGACGAAGAAGGGCATGCAGATGGTCATCACCGAGTACCAGTAGCTCGGTAGCCAGGCACGGGTGCGCCGGGGCCACCACGGCAGCAGGGCAAGCGGGACGAACAGAACGCTACAGGCCAGGCGAAGGCCGAAATTCTCATACGGCTGCGGAAACAGCCATGCCCAGATCGGGTAGTAGAACATCAGGCTGAGCGCGCCGACCACGCCGATCGCCACCATTTTCGGTTGCGAGTAGCGGGTGCGGGCGAACATGGTGGTCTCGAACCGCGTCAGTGCGCGATACAGCAACCACGCCCGCATGCGCAGGAAGCGCAGCGGCCCGGGAGAACGTTGGACGGGCGGTTTCATCCGTGGGCAAGGCTTCCGTGGGAATGCCTAGCGATAGAGCTCGTGGCAACTCTTGCAGGTTTCTCCCACTTTCGCCATCGCCTGCTTCAGCCCCGGGCAGTCCGCGGGCGGATTAGCGATGGTGGCGGCGGTGGCATCGGCCAGCGCATGGGCGTGCTTGAAGAAGTCGGGATCGGCGCCGGCGAAGGCCGGTTCAATCTCCGCGGCGGCCCCACTGATGCGGTGGAAGTGGTCCAGGCTTGAGTCGGCCGGACACTGGCCTGACTTGGCCTGAGCGCCGAGCGCTGAGACATGGTGCTGCATGATGGCCATGACACCCCTTGTATAAGCATGCCGCGCCGCCATGGTATTGGCCGCGTACGAGGCGGAGATGGCGCCCACGGCCAGGCCGATGACCAAAAGGATGATGGCTCGCATGGTTTCCCTCCGTCGCAACGAAGCCAAGCATATCCGACCGCCGTGCCTTGCGCTTTGAAATATAATCCATTCAATGCATTAAGCGGATACCCTGATGTCAGTTCCCTCATTGGCCCTGGCGCCCCCGGCCGCTACCGCGCACGAGCGCTTCGCTGGTATCGAGCGCCTGTATGGCGCCGGCTCGCTCGCCCGCCTGGGTGAGGCCCACGTCTGCGTGGTCGGAGTCGGCGGGGTGGGTTCGTGGGCGGCCGAGGCGCTGGCGAGGTCAGGCGTGGGAAGGATCACCCTGATCGACGCCGACGACATCTGCCTTTCCAATACCAATCGCCAGTCGCATGCCCTGGACGGCCAGTATGGCCGCAACAAGGTGCAGGTGGTGGCCGAGCGGTTGCGTGCAATCAACCCGGCCATCGAGGTTGATCCGGTCGAGCAGTTCCTTACCACCGGCACGCTCGATGAACTCCTGGGCCGCGGCTACGACGCCGTGCTCGACGCCTGCGATGCGTTCCGGGTGAAGGTCGAGGCCATTGCCTGGTGCCGCCGGCGGAAGATTCCCACGGTGACGGTGGGTTCGGCCGGTGGCCGCACCGACCCCACCCAGGTGCGCGTGCGTGACCTCTCGCGCACCGAGCACGATGCCATGTTCAGCCTGATCCGGAAGAAACTCCGCCAGGAGTTCGGATTCCCGAAGAACGCCGATCGCTACTTCGGCGTATCGGCGGTGTATTCGCTGCAGAACGTGCAATACCCGCAGGCGGACGGCAGCGTGTGTGGTACCCGCCCGGAAGGCGGCGATGCGCTGAAGCTTGATTGTGGCGGCGGCCTGGGCGCGGCCACCCACGTCACGGGCACCTTCGCCTTCGCCGCGGTGGGCAAGATCCTGGAAAAACTCCTGGCCTAGCCACTGGCCTGGCGTCGCTACCAGCCCATGTAGTGCCCGCCATTGATGGCGAGGTTGGCGCCGGTGATCCATTCCGATTCCTGCGCGGTAAGGAACGTTACCGCGCGGGCGATTTCATCGGGATGACCCATCCGGCCCATCGGGATCTGCGCTACGATCTTCTCGCGCACTTCCAGTGGCACCGACTTGACCATGTCGGTGGCGATGTAGCCGGGCGACACGGTATTCACGGTGATGCCGTAGCGGGCGTTTTCCAACGCCAGGGAAATGGTGAAACCGTGGATGCCGGCCTTGGCCGCGGCGTAGTTCGCCTGCCCGTACTGGCCCTTCTGGCCATTCACCGAGCTGATCTGCACGATCCGTCCCCAGCGCCGCGCACGCATGCCTTCGATGACCGGTCGGGTAACGTTGAAGCAGGCGTTCAGGTTGGTCTGCACCACCTCGCTCCACTGCTGGTAGTCCATCTTGTGGAAGGTACTGTCGCGGGTGATGCCGGCGTTGTTGACCAGGATGTCGATCGGCCCGAGGGCGGCTTCCACTTCTTCGACCATGACCTGGCTCGAGGCGTTATCCGATACGTCGCCATGGACCAGGGTGACTTCGTAACCAAGTTCACGCATGCGCTGGCCCCAGGCATGGGCCTTGTCGCGGTCGCGGTAGTTGCTGGCAACGCGGTGCCCCTGGTCGATCAGGTGCCGGACCAGGGCGGTGCCGATGCCACCGGTGCCGCCGGTGACCAGGGCCGTGCGTTGCGTCATTGGAGGTATTTCCTAGGAATGATCGGTTCGGCGAACGCCGGTTGATTCGACGTTATAACGGTTCGGCCATATGGATGGCTACTTTGCCTGTGAGTGAAGCCAGGTCAAACCGCCGCAGGGCCCAGCCAAGCATCGTGGCGGCATCCCCGTCGGGCGCGCCGGGGAGGCCCAAGCGCGCGAGCGTCCGGCGCAGGGCCGGCAGGCCATCGGCGTCGACGGCAGGTGCCTGGGTGGACTTGGCAAGCTTGCCACCGCTGGCATCCACCAGCAGGGGAAGGTGGGCATACGCGGGCGTAGGCAGGCCCAGCAGGCGCTGCAGAAGGATCTGGCGCGGCGTGGAGTCGATCAGGTCGCGCCCGCGCACTACCTCGCTGATGCCCTGCGCTGCGTCATCCACCGCGCAGGCAAGCTGGTATGACCACAAGCCGTCGGCACGCAGCACGACGAAGTCGCCGCCATCGGCCACCGGGCACGCTTGCTCACCGGCCACCAGGTCGTGCCACGCGATCACGGCATCACCAACGCGCAGGCGCCAGGCTGGCGGCCTGTCGCACGGCTGCGACAGGCAGGAACCACGGTGGATGCCGCCGGTGGCGGCGAGATCCGCGCGCGAGCACCAGCAGGCGTACACCAGCGCTGCGGTCCGCAGGCTCTCGAAGGCATCGCGATAGGCGCTGTGACGAGTCGACTGCAGCCACACCGGCTCGTCCGGGTGCAGCGCCAGCGAGGCCAGGGTGGACTGGATCGACGCCGCCGACCCAGGCACCTCGCGTGGCGGGTCGATGTCGTCCACACGCACAAGCCATGCCCCTCCTTGCTGGCGTGCCCGCAGCCAACTGGCCACGGCGGCCAGGAGTGATCCTTCGTGAAGGTCGCCGGTGGGCGAGGGGGCAAAGCGGCCGCGGTAGGTCATCGGGTAATTTTACCTGCCACGACAGCAAGATGGGAGAAGGCATTCACCTTGAAACGAGGAACCGGCGCCCGCAGAAATGGTCTTCACTCTATCCACGGACGCAAGAGAGAAAACCACGTGCTGCGCATTGCCCTTTTCCTTGGTACCAACATCGCCGTCTTGTTGCTTTTGACGGTCGTCTGCCACCTGTTAGGCATCGACCAGTGGGCTGCGCGCCAGGGCGTGGGCCTGGGCGGACTGCTGGCCTTCGCCGCCGTATTCGGCATGGGCGGCGCCTTCATCTCGCTGGCCCTGTCCAAGTGGATGGCCAAGATGTCCACCGGCGCCCAAGTGATCACCGAGCCGCGCAACGACACCGAGCGCTGGCTGCTGGCTACCGTGCGCAGGCATGCGGAAAAGGCCGGCATCGGCATGCCGGAAGTGGCCATCTACGACGCCCCGGAGATGAACGCCTTCGCCACTGGCATGAGCCGCAACAGCGCGCTGGTGGCGGTCAGCACGGGCCTGCTGCAGCAGATGGACCGCGAACAGGTGTCCGCGGTGCTTGGCCATGAGATCGGCCACGTCGCCAACGGCGACATGGTGACCCTCACCCTGGTCCAGGGCGTATTGAACACGCTGGTGATCGTGCTGGCACGCATCGTCGGTCGCGTGGTCGACGGCTGGCTGTCCGGCGGCCGCGACCGCGATGGCGGTGGTGGCATCGGATACTTCGTCGTGGTGATGGTGCTGCAGCTGGTCTTTGGCCTGTTCGCCTCGATGATCGTGGCCGCGTTCTCGCGCTGGCGCGAATTCCGTGCCGATGCCGCGGGCGCGAGCCTTGCCGGTCGCGCATCGATGGTCTCGGCCCTGCAACGCCTGGCCGCCAATCACGGCGAGTCCACCTTGCCGCAGACGATTGCGGCCTTCGGTATTGCCGGGCCGCTCGCCGTGGGGCTGAAGAAGCTCTTCATGAGCCACCCGCCGCTGCCCGAGCGCATCGCGGCCCTGCAGCGCACGGCGTAAACTAGCGGGCCTACCGCTCCCAGGGCCGCGGCGCTTCGCCAGGCGCCGCGGGCTCTAGCTTTTCATCAACATCTGCAAGGTTGCTTATCACCCATGACCACCGGTACCGAAACCCGCCGCTTCGAAGCTGAAGTCGCCCAGGTCCTGCACCTGGTCACCCATTCGCTGTACTCGCACAAGGAAATCTTCCTGCGCGAGCTGATCTCCAACGCCTCCGACGCCTGCGACAAGCTGCGTTTCGAGTCCCTGGCAGATCCCTCCCTGGCCGCGGAAGATTCCGAACTGCGCATCGAGGTCAGCTGGGACCCCGATGCCCGCACGGTAAGCGTGCGCGACAACGGCATCGGCATGAGCCGCGACGAGGTGATCGCCAACATCGGCACCATCGCCAGCTCCGGCACGCGCCGCTACCTCGAGGCGCTCTCGGGCGAACAGAAGAACGACGCCCGCCTGATTGGCCAGTTCGGCGTGGGCTTCTATTCGGCGTTCGTAGTGGCCGATAGGGTCACCGTGCTCAGCCGCCGTGCCGGCAGCGACGAGGGCGTGAAGTGGGAAAGCGACGGCAAGGGCGAGTACACGCTCGACGATGCAGCGGACCTGGCCCGCGGCACCACGGTGGTCCTGCACCTGAAGGCCGATGAGGACGAATTCCTCCGCCCGTGGACGCTGCGCCAGACCATCCGCAAGTACTCCGACCATGTCGCCTTCCCGATCCGCGTACCGAAAGACAAGGACGGCAAGCCAGAGGCCGGTGAGTTCGAGACGATCAATGCCGCGTCCGCGCTGTGGGCGCGCCCGAAGTCGGAGATCACCGACGACGAATACCAGGGCTTCTATAAATCCCTGGGCCATGATTTCAACGATGCGCTCACCTGGACGCACAACCGCGTCGAGGGCAGCCAGAGCTTCACCACGCTGCTCTACATCCCCAGCCAGCCGCCGTTCGACCTCGCCATGGGCGGCCGCGACGAGCGCAAGGGCCTGAAGCTGTACATCAAGCGGGTTTTCATCATGGACGCGGCCGATGAGCTATTGCCCAACTACCTGCGCTTCGTGCGCGGCGTGGTGGACGCCGACGACCTGCCGCTGAACGTGAGCCGTGAAATCCTGCAGCAGAACCGCCAGCTCGAGAAGATCCGCGCCGCCTGCGTCAAGCGCGTGCTTGATCTCATCGAGAAACTCGCCCGCGACGACGCCGACAAATTCGCCACCTTCTGGAAAGCCTTCGGCAACACGCTCAAGGAGGGTATCGTCGAAGACAGTGCCAATCGCGAGCGCATCGCCAAGTTGCTGCGCTTTGCCTCGACCAAGGGCGACGGTGCCGCCCAGGTAGTGTCGCTGGACGACTACATCGGCCGCATGCAGGTGGGCCAGGACGTGATCTGGGCCATCACCGCCGACAGCCACGCCGCCGCCGCCGGCAGCCCGCAGCTGGAGGTGCTCAAGGCCCGCGACATCGAGGTATTGCTGCTGTCCGACCGCATCGATGAGTGGATGCTGGGCAATCTCACCGAATACGCCGGCAAGAAGATCCAGAGCGCGGCCAAGGGCGAACTGCCACAGGACGAAGCGGGCAAGCAAAAGCAGGAGGAAGCCTCCAAACTGGCGGCGCCGCTGGTCGAGCGCATCAAGGCGCTGCTGGGCGAGCGCGTCGGCGAAGTGCGCGTGTCGGCGCGCCTCACCGATTCGCCCTCGTGCCTGGCCCTGGCTGATTTCGACATGGCTCCGCATCTGGCGCGCCTGCTTCGCGAGGCCGGCCACGAGATGCCCTCAGCCAAGCCGACGCTCGAGATCAATCCGGGCCATCCGCTGGTTCAGCGCCTGGAAGGCGAGGGCGACGATGCGAAGGCCAAGGATCTTGCCGCGCTTCTGCTCGAACAGGCGGAGATCACCGCCGGTGCGCAACTGGAGGATCCGGCGTCTTTCGTCCGCCGCATGAACCGGGTGTTGTTGGGCTGAGAGGCTGATGTCCGCCCTGGTCACCCTGTTCGCCTGCCTGTTGCTGGGCATCGCCTGCCGTCGCTTCGCACGATTGCCCGAGGGCATCGTGCCGGGCATCAACTGGTGGGTACTGAACATCGCCCTGCCGGCGCTGGTGTTGGCGTTGGTGCCCAAGTTGCGATTTGAATCGTCATTGTGGCTGCCAGCCGCGGGCGCCTTCATCACCTTCTTCGGCGCATGGGCTTTCTTTGCCGTGGTGGGCCGCCTGCGCGGCTGGTCACGCCAACGCGTGGGCTGCCTTACGCTTGTGGGCGGGCTGGGCAATACCTCGTTCATGGGCTATCCGATGATCGAAGCCCTGCATGGACGTCCCGGACTCTCCGTGGCAGTCGTGGCCGACCAGTTGGGTACGTTTCCGTTGCTGGCGGTGGGCGGCATCTTGGTGGCCTCGCTTTATTCGGGCACCCGGCCCACGGTGGGTGCGATGGCGCGGCGCCTGTTTACCTTTCCGGCCTTCCTGGCGCTCCTGGCGGGCATCGTCATCGGAGGGTTCGGGGGTTGGCCGAGGATCGTGGACGAAGTACTGGAGCAGATCGGCGGTACGCTAACGCCATTGGCATTGTTCTCGGTGGGCTTGCAGTTCCGCCTGCACATTGAGCGGGGGCAAGCCGCTGCGCTCTCCCTGGGACTGGCCTGGAAGCTGCTGCTGGCGCCGCTGCTGGTACTGGCCTTGGGCCTGGCCTGCGGCTATGGCGGCCTGGTGCTCGTCGTGGCCGTGTTGCAGGCGGCCATGGCGCCGATGATCTCGGCGGCGATCCTTGCCGACCAGTACGGCCTGGAGCCGCGCCTGGCCAATACCGTGCTTGGCGCGGGCATCGCACTTTCGTTATTCACCATCGTCGGCGGCAATGCGCTATTGACGTCCCTATGATAGACAACGCTGACCAAGTCCGTGCCGACGTCTGGCTGTGGGCGGCCCGCATGTACAAGACGCGATCGCTGGCCAAAGAGGCCATCGACGGCGGCAAGGTGGAACTGAACGGCAGTGCCTGCAAGCCGGCGAAAACCGTGCACGTAGGTGACGTACTGCGCCTGATGCGCGGCAATGAGCGGGTCGAAGTGGTGGTGCAGGGCTTGTCCCACCGTCGCGGGTCCGCTGTCCAGGCGCAGGCGCTTTACGCCGAGACACCCCAAAGCATCGCCCACCGCGCGAACGAGGCGGCCATGCGGCGGTTGCACGCACACGCACCGCGCCCGGCGGGCCGTCCGGACAAGCAGGATCGCCGCTTGCTCAAGGACATGAAGGAACACCCGGAGGGCTGAAGAAGGCGCTGCTGCTTTTGACTCCTGGTTATCCCATGGCCTTGACGAGCCGGTGGAGCCGATAGAGGGCATCGAGTGCGTCGCGCGGCGTCATCGTGTCGGGATCGAGCGCACGCAATGTTTCTTCAACCACCGAGGGCAGCGGCGGGGCGAACAAGCCCATCTGTGGCCCTGCGGTGGCCACCGGCGGCGCGTTGGCGGTGGTTACCTGCTGGCCTTGTTCGAGCGCCTGCAGGTAGCGGCGCGCGTCGGCCACCACGGTGGGAGGAAGGCCGGCCAGTGCCGCCACCTGCAGGCCGAAGCTGCGATTGGCAGGGCCTTCCTTCACGGCATGCATGAACACCAACTGGTCGCCGTATTCCACCGCGTCCAGGTGGACGTTGGCCACGCCCGGCATCTCGCTGGCCAGCGCGGTCAGTTCAAAGTAGTGCGTGGCGAACAAGGTATAGGCGCGGCTGGTCGCGGCCAGGTGCACGGCAGCGGCGCGGGCGAGCGCCAGGCCGTCATAGGTGCTGGTGCCGCGGCCTACTTCATCCATCAGCACAAGGCTTTGCGCGGTGGCGTTGTGCAGGATGTTGGCGGTCTCGGTCATTTCCACCATGAAGGTGGAGTGGCCGCGCGAAAGATCATCGCCGGCGCCAATGCGGGTGAAGATGCGGTCCACCGGGCCAAGGCAGGCCTCCGCGGCGGGCACGTAGCTGCCGATATGTGCCAGCAGCACGATCAGCGCGTTCTGCCGCATGTAGGTGGATTTACCGCCCATGTTCGGCCCGGTGATCACCAGCATGCGGCGGGAGTCGTCCAGGCACAGATCGTTGGGTTCGAAGGGGTCGTCGCGTACTTTTTCAACCACGGGATGGCGGCCCCGCACGATGCGCAGGCCGTCCTGTTCGGTCAGTTCCGGTTGTGCCCAGTCCAGGACGTCGGCACGCTCGGCGAGGTTGGCCAGTACGTCCAGTTCCGCCATGGCCGAGGCTGCGGATTTCAACGGCCCGAGTTGTTCGATCAAGGTGTCGAGCAATGCCTCGTAAAGGGCGCGCTCGCGCATGAGCGAGCGTTCCTTGGCCGATAGCACCTTGTCCTCGAAACCCTTCAGTTCCTCGGTGATGTAGCGCTCGGCGTTCTTGGTGGTCTGGCGGCGCGTGTAGTGCGTGGGCGCGCGGTTGCTCTGGCCCTTGCCGATCTCGATGTAGTAGCCGTGGACGCGGTTGTAGCCTACCTTCAGCGAGGTGATCCCGCTGGCGGCCTTCTCGCGTTCCTCCAGTTCCACCAGGTACTGGTCGGCATGGGTGGACAACCGGCGCAGTTCGTCAAGTTCCGCATCGTGGCCGTCGGCGATCACCCCGCCGTCGCGGATCAACGCCGGGGGTTGTTCGATCACCGCGCGCTGTAGCAGCGCTGCCAGGTCATGATGCTCGCCGATGCGTGACACCAGCGAATGCAGCAGCGGACTGTCAAGCGATGCGATTTCCTCACGCAGCGAAGGTGCCCCAGCCAGGCCATCGCGCAGGGTGGAAAGGTCCCGTGGCCTGGCCGAACGCAACGCCACGCGGGCCAGGATGCGTTCCAGGTCGCCGATGCCGCGCAGGCGTTCGCGCAGGGTCAGGTGCCGACGGGTATCGAGCAAGAGCGCGATGGCCTGGTGGCGTTCGCGCAGCAGGGGTTGCGAACGCAACGGGCGGTTCAGCCAGCGCCTGAGCAGGCGCGCGCCCATGGGCGTTACGGTTTCATCGAGCACGCCAAGCAGGGTGTGTTCGGTGCGGCCGGTGGGATGGGTATCGATTTCCAGGTTGCGCCGGGTGGCTGCATCCATGGCGATGGTTTCACCAGCGCTTTCCACCGCCATGCCCGAAAGATGGGGCAGGGCGCTCTTCTGGGTTTCCTCCACGTAACCAAGCAGGCAACCGGCGGCGGCCACGGCGACGGGCATGCCGTCGACGCCGAATCCGGAGAGGTCGCGCACCTTGAAGAAGCGGCACAGCTCGCGCAGGGCGGCCGCGCCATCGAAGTGCCAGGGCTGGCGCTTGCGCAGGCCAGGCAAGGTGCTGACCATCCGGGGCCAGGTAACATCTTCGCCCACCAGCGTCTCGGCCGGTGCCAGGCGGGCGAGTTCCGCGGCCAGCGCTTCGGCGCCGTTCACTTCGCTCAACAGGAAGCGGCCGGTGGACAAGTCCACCCAGGCCAGGCCGTAACGCGCGCCATCAGATGCGATGGACAGCAACAGGTTGTCACGGCGGTCTTCGAGCAGGGCGGCATCGGTCACCGTGCCCGGGGTAACGATGCGCACCACCTTGCGCTCGACCGGTCCCTTCGACAGCGCCGGGTCGCCTACCTGCTCGCAAATCGCCACCGATTCGCCCAGTTTCACCAGCCGGGCCAGGTAGTTCTCCGCGGCGTGGTAGGGGACGCCAGCCATCGGGATCGGCGCCCCGGCCGACTGGCCGCGCTGGGTGAGGGTAATGTCCAGCAGCCGCGCGGCCTTGCGCGCGTCATCGTAGAAAAGTTCGTAGAAGTCGCCCATGCGGAAGAACAGCAATACATCCGGATGCTCGGCCTTTGCGGCCAGGTACTGGCGCATGAAGGGAGTGTGCGAGGTGGCGTCCTGCGTCATGGCGTCAAGTCTTGGCGATACGGTGGTGGGGGAGTAGAACGTGGCGTTCCCTTCCCCGCAAAAGCGAAAGTCTCGCATGGAGCACCCCTCCATTCCCACCGATGGCGATCTGTACCAACTGGCCGGCAAGGTGGCCGTGGCCGCCCAGGAGCGCCGCCTGATGGTCGTAACCGCCGAATCGTGCACCGGCGGCTGGGTCGCCAAGAGCCTCACCGATCTCCCCGGCAGTTCCGCCTGGTTCGATGCCGGCGTGGTTACCTACAGCTACGAGGCCAAGGAGGCCCTGCTCGGGGTGAACCCGCGCACGCTCGAGGCCACGGGCGCCGTGAGCGAATCAACCGTGACGGAAATGGTCTCCGGCGCCTTGTCGCGCTTCGGCGCAGGTCTCGCCGTAGCCGTCACCGGCATCGCCGGCCCGTCCGGCGGTACGCCCGACAAGCCCGTTGGTACGGTATGGATCGGCTGGAAACGGCGTGGCGGCTATGCGCACGCCAAATTGTTCCATTTTGACGGCGACCGCGAAGCGGTGCGCCGGCAGACCGTGGGCGCCGCCCTCGAAGGCATGCTGCTTGCCCTGACCGGTTAACGGGACACATCCGCCGGGGTAACCCTTGCCTGATGTGGGATAATTGTTGTGTCCCGGCGAATCGCAGTCCCTGAGATCGCCGCGGCGCAAGATACACCTACATCAAACGACCTCACGCGGGAATGCAAACGATGGATGACAACAAGCGCAAGGCGCTCGCCAGTGCCCTCGGCCAGATCGAAAAGCAGTTCGGCAAGGGCGCGGTCATGCGCCTGGGCGACCGGCCCGACGACACCATCGACACCGTGTCCACCGGCTCCCTGGGCCTGGATATCGCGCTGGGCATCGGTGGCCTGCCGCGCGGCCGCGTGGTCGAGGTCTACGGCCCGGAATCCTCGGGTAAAACCACACTTACCCTGCAGGTCATCGCCGCCTGCCAGCGCGCCGGCGGTACCGCGGCCTTCGTCGACGCCGAGCACGCACTCGATCCATCCTATGCCGAAAAACTCGGTGTGAAGGTCGACGACCTGCTGGTCTCCCAGCCTGATACGGGCGAGCAGGCGCTTGAAATCGCCGACATGCTGGTCCGCTCCGGTGCCGTGGACGTGGTCGTGATCGATTCGGTCGCCGCCCTCACGCCCAAGGCGGAAATCGAGGGCGAGATGGGCGATTCCCACGTCGGCCTGCATGCCCGACTGATGAGCCAGGCCCTGCGCAAGCTCACCGCCAACATCAAGAAAACCAACTGCCTGGTGATCTTCATCAACCAGATCCGCATGAAGATCGGCGTGATGTTCGGTTCGCCGGAAACCACCACCGGTGGCAACGCGCTGAAGTTCTATGCCTCGGTGCGCCTGGATATCCGCCGCATCGGCGCGGTGAAGAAGGGCGAGGAAGTGATTGGTTCGGAAACCCGGGTCAAGGTGGTAAAAAACAAGGTGGCACCGCCGTTCCGCCAGGCGGAATTCGAGATCCTCTACGGCGAGGGCACCTCCCGCGAAGGCGAGATCATCGAGCTCGGCGTCCGCGAGAACCTGATCGACAAATCCGGCGCCTGGTACAGCTACAAGGGCGACCGCATCGGCCAAGGCAAGGAAAACGTGCGTCAGTTCCTGCGCGACAACCCAGCCATCGCCAACGAGGTCGATACGGAACTGCGTGCGCGCCTGCTGGTCAAGGCCGCTCCACGTGGCGCGGCGCCGGAAGAGGCCCTCGAGGAGGCCTGATCCACAGGCGTGCCTTGGCGTTAATCTTCCAGGAAGCCGCGCCCGTGCGCGGCTTCTTCATTTTCCAAGGAACTGCCATGCCGCGTCGCGAGCGACCGGATAAACCGCCGAAGGGTGAAAAACCCCAACGCACGGCGTACGACAAGGCCCTGGGGCTGCTGGCACGGCGCGAGCATTCCGGGCGCGAGCTTTCCCGGAAGCTCGGGCAGGGCGGTTATGACCGCCAGGACGCCACCGAAGCCATCGGGCGCCTGGGCGAGCAGGGCTACCAGGACGACGACCGCTTCGCCTCCATGCTGGTGCGCAACCGCGCCAGCCACGGGTACGGTCCCGCCCGCATCCGGGCCGAGTTGCGCAATCACGGGATCGGCGAGGCCACCGCCCGTCGCCTTCTGGACGAAGCAGAGGTCGACTGGCACGAGCTTGCCGCGGATGTCCTGCGCCGCCGCTACGGTGGCCCGACGGCCGACTACGCGGAACGCGCCCGCCGGGCCCAGTTCCTCTTGCGTCGCGGCTTCGCGGCCGCCACAGTACGTAGTCTCACCCACGCTGAAGTGGACGACGCAGCCGACGATTGACCGGGTCCGACCGGCACGTGTCCTGCCGCCGCCACTCCCCGTGGCGACCGGAATCCAAGGCATGGCCCTACCGTCCCCGATGAAAACCGCGCAGATCCGCTCCACCTTCCTTGAGTATTTTCGCAGCAAGGGGCACACCATCGTCCCGTCCGCGTCCCTGGTGCCCGCCAGCGACCCTACCTTGCTGTTCACCAACTCAGGCATGGTGCCGTTCAAGAATGTCTTCCTGGGCAGCGAAAAGCCTGGATACGTGCGTGCGGCCGACGTCCAGCGCTGCCTGCGTGCCGGCGGCAAGCACAACGACCTTGACGCGGTGGGTTACACCGCGCGCCACCACACCTTCTTCGAGATGCTGGGCAACTGGTCGTTCGGCGACTACTTCAAGCACGACGCCATTGCCTATGCCTGGGAATTGCTCACCGGCGTCTTCAAGCTCCCGGCCGACCGCCTTTGGGTGACGGTGTACCACACCGACGAGGAGGCCTACCGGATCTGGAACCAGACCGTCGGCGTGCCGGCCGAGCGCATCGTGCGCATCGGCGACAACAAGGGCGCGCCGTATGCCTCGGATAATTTCTGGCAGATGGCCGACACCGGCCCCTGCGGTCCTTGCACGGAGATTTTCTACGATCACGGTCCGGACATTGCCGGTGGCCCTCCGGGCTCGCCTGATGAGGACGGCGACCGCTACATCGAGATCTGGAACCTGGTGTTCATGCAGTTCGACCGCGCGCCCGATGGCACGCTCTCAGCCTTGCCTGCGCCGTGCGTTGATACCGGCATGGGCCTGGAGCGCCTGGCCGCGGTGCTCCAGCATGTCCATTCCAACTACGAGATCGACCTTTTCGCGCACCTGATCCGCAAGGCGGGTGAATTCACCGGTACCGCCGACCTCGCCAACAAGTCGCTGCGCGTGATTGCCGACCACATCCGCGCCTGCTCGTTCCTAATCGTCGACGGCGTATTGCCGTCCAACGAAGGCCGCGGCTACGTACTGCGCCGCATCATCCGCCGCGCGCTGCGCCATGGATGGATGCTGGGCGTGCGCGGCGACTTCTTCTGGAAGATGGTTGCACCGCTGGTGGAGGAAATGGGCGAGGCCTATCCGGAACTGCCCGCCAGGCGCGCGCTGGTGGAACAGGCCCTGCGCACCGAGGAACAGCGGTTCGGCGAAACGCTGGAAAAAGGCATGCGCCTGTTCGACGAGGTGGCCGGCAGGGCCAGGGGCAGCATCCCGGGCGAGGACGCGTTCCGGCTTTACGACACCTACGGCTTCCCGGTGGATCTCACCGCCGACATCGCCCGCGAGCGGGGATTGTCCGTGGACATGGCCGGGTTTGAAACGGCCATGGAACAGCAACGTGCCATGGCCCGCAAATCCAGCCAGTTCGAATCGAAGGGCCAGCTGCCGGCGGAAATTGCCAGCGCCCTGGCGCCGACCGTGTTCGAAGGCTACGACGCGCTCGAGCGCGAAGGCTGCAAGGTGGTTGCCATCGTGCGGGAAGGCAGGTCCTTGGAAGCCCTGGACCATGGCGTGGAAGCCACGGTGCTGCTGGACCGCACGCCGTTCTACGCCGAATCCGGCGGCCAGGTGGGCGATACCGGCAGGCTCAACGCGGGCGACGGGCAATTCGATGTCGCCGACACGCGCAAGCTCGGCGGCGTGTTCTTCGGCCATGTCGGCCGCTGGCAGGGTACCCAGGCCCTGCGCGTGGGCGACATCGTGGTTGCCAGCGTCGACGCTGAGCGCCGCCGGGCCACGGTGCTGAACCACTCGGCCACCCACCTGTTGCACGCGGCGCTGCGCACCGTGCTTGGCGAACACGTGGCACAAAAGGGATCGCTGGTCGCGCCCGACCGCCTACGATTTGATTTCTCGCACTTTGCGCCGGTCACGCCGGCGGAGCTTGCGCGGGTCGAGGCGATGGTCAATGCCTCGGTGCGTGGCAATGCCGAGGCCCAGGTGCACCACATGGGCTACGACGATGCCATCGACTTCGGCGCCATCGCCCTCTTCGGCGAGAAATACGGCGACGAAGTACGCGTGCTGCGCATGGGGGAATTTTCCACCGAGCTGTGCGGCGGTACCCATGTCGCCCGCACAGGCGACATCGGCCTGTTCAAGATCATCGGTGAAAGCGGCGTGGCGTCGGGTGTGCGCCGCATCGAGGCCGTGACCGGTGACGGTGCGTTGGCCTTCGTGGCCGACGAGGAGCGTCGGCTGGCCCAGGTTTCGGCCTTGTTGTCAGTCAGTGGTGACGACGTGGTGGAAAAGCTCCGCCAGCTTTTCGATCGACAGAAAAAGCTCGAGCGCGAACTTGAATCGTTCAAGGCGAAGGCCGCCGGTTCAGCTTCCGCGGACCTGGCGGCTTCCGCAGTGGACGTGAAGGGAATCAAGGTGGTAGCCGCGCGCCTGGAGGGCCTGGATGCCAAAGCCCTGCGCGATGCACTGGACCGCCTGAAGCAGGAGCTTGCCGACTGCGCGATCGTCCTTGCCGGTGCGGCCGATGGCCGGGCCTCGCTGGTCGCCGGTGTCGGCGGATCGGCGCTGGGCCGGATCAAGGCCGGGGATCTCGTGGCCCACGTGGCGGCGGCAATCGACGGCAAGGGCGGCGGGCGCCCGGACATGGCCCAGGGTGGTGGCACGGATGGTCCAGCGCTGGCCAAAGCCCTGGCAGAGTTGCCCGGCTGGATCGCCGCGCGCGTTGTCTGAAAGCAAGATAACCGGGAATCGACGTCCCCGCGGTACATCGTCTGCGGTTTGGTACGTTGTTCGCGTTGCGCACCCCGCTTCGGCTCGTTAGTATCACCCGACTATCGATGCCGCCGCAGTGGGGGGGTGTCGAGTCGAGTGGTCGTGATTGGCCGCTGGTTATCCGAGTGTGTTGAGCCGGACAGGGTTAAGGTCCCTGGCCCGGGCGGTACGTCGAACCGTCGAGCGACGATCTCGGGGTGAGTCGTCGTCCGGTGGCTGGCCAATGACCTGAGTAAATGGAGTAACTATCATGTTGATTCTGACCCGCCGGGTCGGTGAAACCCTGATGATCGGCGACGAGGTGACCGTCACCGTTCTCGGTGTGAAGGGCAATCAGGTGCGCATTGGCATCAATGCTCCGAAGAATGTCGCGGTGCACCGCGAGGAAATTTACCAGCGCATCAAGAACGAGAACGATCCTTCCGACGGCGAGGTCGGCGAGGGTCACTGAGGCTTGTCGCACGCTCCCAAGGCCAGTATCCTTGGCGGCTCTTTCGGGCAAAACACCCGAAGGCCCAGGTTCACGGAGAGATGCCCGAGAGGCCGAAGGGGCTCCCCTGCTAAGGGAGTATAGGGTCAAAAGCCTTATCGAGGGTTCGAATCCCTCTCTCTCCGCCAGACACAAAAATGCCCCCGCAAGGGGGCTTTTTTGTGTCTGGCTTCGATCGAGGACCTAGATTCGAACCCTTCGTTCGACGCGCGAAGCGCGAACGGCCGAAGGGCCGGTCATCCCTCCCCATGTCGGCAGTGAAGTGAAGCGGAGCGGCTGTAGCGTCGAACGAGGCGCTCTTGATCTTCGACGCCGTCGCCACTTCGAATCTCATCAACGAAAAAACCGGCCGAGGCCGGTTTTTTCACTACAGCATGAAGCGGGAATTATTTTGGTCGGGGAGACAGGATTCGAACCTGCGACTTCTACGTCCCGAACGTAGCGCTCTACCAGGCTGAGCTACACCCCGACAGCGAGCCGCGTATGTTAATGGGCTGGCCGGGGCTTGGCAACAGTTCCAGCCGCGGGGCCCGGGCATGGCGTGTCGCGCGGCGGCGCTGGCCTCATCTGGTAACCTAGGCGGCTGCATTGCGCCCCTTTGAAACCGCCTTTCTTCCCGAGGATTCCATGGCACTGACCCAGGCCCGCACCATGCCCGGCGTGCTCGAGCTGCTCCCGCTGGACCAGATCGCTTTCCAGCGCATGCTCGATGTCATCCGCCGCAACTACGAGCGCTTCGGTTTCCTGCCCGTTGAAACCCCGGTGATCGAGTTTTCCGACATCCTGCTGACCAAGACAGGCGGTGAGACCGAGCGCCAGGTGTACTTCGTGCAGTCCACCGGTGCCCTGGCGCAGGAGAAGGACCGGCCGGAGCTTGCGCTGCGCTTCGACCTCACGGTGCCGCTGGCCCGCTACGTGGCCGAACACGAGCACGACTTGAGTTTCCCCTTCCGCCGTTACCAGATGCAGCGCGTGTATCGCGGCGAGCGAGCCCAGCGCGGCCGCTTCCGCGAGTTCTACCAGTGCGACATCGACGTGATCGGCAAGGACGCGCTTTCGGTACGCTACGACGCGGAGATCCCCGCGGTGATCTACAGCGTGTTCCGCGAGCTTGATGTCGGTGCCTTCACCATCCAGATGAACAACCGCAAGCTGATGCGCGGTTATTTCGAAGGGCTTGGCATCGACGATGCCGAGAAACAGATGCTGGTGCTGCGCGAAGTGGACAAGCTCGACAAGCGAGGTCCGCAATACGTGCGCGACACGCTCACCGGCGAGGCCTTCGGCCTCAGTCATGAAGCTGCCGACCGCATCCTGGATTTCGTCCAGGTGCGCTCCACCTCGCTCGCCGATGCGCAGGCAAAGCTCGACGCCCTTGGCAGCGGCGGTGAAACCTTCGAGCAGGGCAGGGCGGAACTGAAGGAAGTGCTGGGCCTGCTGCACGACTTTGGCGTGCCCGATACCCACTTCGCGCTGAACCTGTCGATCGCCCGGGGCCTGGACTACTACACCGGCACCGTCTACGAGACCACGCTCAACGATCATCCGGATATCGGTTCGGTGTGTTCGGGGGGCCGTTACGAGAACCTTGCCGGCCAGTACACCAAGTCGCACCTGCCTGGCGTGGGCATCTCCATCGGCCTGACCCGCCTTTTCTGGCAGTTGCGCGATGCTGGTCTTGTCGCACGCGCGCAGAGCACCGTGGACGTGCTGGTGACGCAGATGGACGCTGCCGACTTGCCACACTACATCGCCCTGGCCACCGAGCTTCGCCAGGCCGGCATCGCCACCGAAGTGGTGATGGAGGGCGGCAAGCTTGGCAAGCAGTTCAAGTATGCCGACCGCGCCGGCATCCGCTTCGTGCTGGTGCTTGGCGAGGACGAGCTTGCCCGTAACGTGGTCACGGTCAAGGATCTGCGCCGCGAGGACCAGTTCGAAGTGGCCCGCACCGAATTGATCAAAGCCCTGCGCGTGGAACTGGCCCAGGCTGACATCAGCTTGCACCAGTAATTAAAAGCCCCAGCACCTGGTAACCGCATGAACGACAACACGAGCATCCTCCTTGACGGCGCCAGCCTCACCCGCGCCGACGTGGTGCGTGTCGCGCGCCACGGTGCGACCATCCGCCTGGACCAGGAGCAGTTGGTGAAGGTTCGCCGCACGGCGGATTTCCTCGCCGAGAAAGTGAGTTGCGGCGAGCCCATCTACGGCGTCACCACGGGCTTCGGCAGCAATGCAGACAAGCTCCTGGGCACCCACCGCGTGCGCGACGAGCTGCCTGGCGGCAACCCTGAGCACCATGAGGGAACCCTGCTTGAGGAATTGCAGCACAACCTGATCATCACCCACGCGGTATGCGTAGGCCGGCCATTCGCAGCGGAGGTCGTCCGCGCGATGCTGGTCATCCGCGTGAACACCCTGATGCGCGGGCATTCGGGCATCCGGGTCAGTACGCTCGAGTCCCTGGCCGAACTCTTGAACCGCGACATCATCCCGGTGATCCCGGAGAAGGGCTCAGTCGGCGCCAGTGGTGACCTTGCTCCCTTGTCGCACCTGGCCATCGTGTTGCTGGGCGGCGGCGAAGCGTTCTACCAGGGTGAGCGCATGCCCGGTGCCCAGGCGCTCGCCCGCGCCGGCCTGCAACCGGTGCGCCTGTCATTCAAGGAAGGCCTGGCGCTCAACAACGGCACCACGCAAATGCTGGCCTGCGGCGTACTGGCACTGGATCGCCTGGAGATGCTGATGGACACCGCGGACCTTGCCGCGGCGATGACGCTGGACGCCTTTGCCGGACGCACCCGCGCTTTCGCACCGGAAGTGCATGCACTGCGCCCGCACCCGGGGCAGGTGGCCACGGCCAGTCGTTTCCTTGAATTGCTCGACGGCTCCACCCTTGCCGACATCGCCTACCACCTGGTGCCGAAGTTCCGTCCGTGGCTGGCTGATGCCTGGAGCACGCCCGAAGGCCAGGCTCATCGGTTCGATATCAGCTGGGACTACGTGCCCGCCAGCCAGCGCCACGGCAAGGAAGCCTTCTACAGCCGTTTCCTGCCCTTCAAGGGTGGCAAGAAGCACCAGCCTCAGGATGCCTATTGCCTGCGCTGCGCCCCGCAGGTGCATGGCGCGGTGCGCGACGCGTGGGACCAGGCCTGCCGTGTCTTCGACATCGAGTTGAACGCCGTCACCGACAACCCGCTGGTATTCCCCGATGCGGAAAAGGCCCAGGTGATCGAGGACCAGGTGATCTCCGCCGGACACTTCCATGGCATGCCGCTGGCCTTGTCGATGAGCTACGTGAAGGCGGCGATCCCGGTACTGGCATCCATATCCGAACGCCGCACGGCCAAGCTCGTGGACCCCGCCAATAACGACGGCCTGCCGGCCTTCCTGATCGGCAACGAAGACGCCACCGATTCAGGCTTCATGATCGTGCAGTACACTGCGGCAGCCCTGGTGAACGACCTGGCCACCCGCGCCCATCCGGCCTCGGTGTACTCAGTACCCACCAGCGCCAATGCCGAGGACCATGTCTCCATGGGCGCCAACGAGGCGCGCCATGTGCTTGAGATGACCGAAGACCTCGGCCACGTGCTGGCCATGGAACTCTATACCGCAGCGCAAGCTCTCCAGTACCGCCAGGACATGCTCAACGCGGCACGCGAACTTGCCATCAGCGGCGACTGGGCAGCCCTGGCGGGGAAGATCAACGGTGCCCCGCGACAGGATTCACCGCACTACCCGCAGTTCGAGCGTGAGGTCAAGCAGTTGATGCAAGCGCTTGCCGAGGCAGGGGATTTCCACGGCGGTACCGCCGTGCGCGAGGCGTTGGACACTCTGCGCGGGCAGATCGCCTTCATGCAGCGCGACCGCGCGATGGACGGCGATGTGAAGCGCATCTGCGACATCGTCGCCAGCGGCGTCCTGGTGGCTTAAACCCACGCCGGCCCGGGTCAGGGTTGTAACTCTGACCCCCAACCGAAGCCCCTTGCGTCGCCCCATGGCCTCCCGCCTTGGCTGAGCAGCCTTGCCCGATGGGGGCGGCCATGGCATCATCTGTCTTATCGTACTAACGCGTTAATACATTATGAAGCGACGCTCCCTCGATCCCCAGACCACCGCTGGCGATGCCGAACGCAGCCTTTGCGAGGCCCTGGTGGCCTTGGGGAAGGTCGACGACATGCGTGCCTTCCTGCACGACTTGTGCACCCCGGCGGAAATCGAACTGCTGGTGGACCGCTGGCGGGTGGTCCCGTACCTCCTCGAAGGCCTTTCCTATCGCAGCATCCACGAGAAAACCTCCGTGAGCATCACCACCATCGGCCGCGTCGCGCGCTACCTCAACCAGGGCAGCGGCGGCTACATGGCTGCCGCGGCACGTTCGCTCAACGAGCGCGGGGTATCGGCGTGAAGCCCCGCGACCGCTTGCGCATCGCCATGCAGAAGTCCGGCCGGCTCACGGAGCCTGCCCAGGAACTACTGGCCCGTTGCGGGCTGAAATTCCGGCAGAGCCGCGACAAGCTGTTCTGCTTCGGCGAGGGCGAGCCGGTGGACCTTCTCCTGGTGCGCGACGACGACATCCCGGGCCTGATCGCCGAAGGCGTCTGCGACCTCGGCATCGTCGGACGCAACGTACTGCGTGAGTTCCAGCTGACAGCCGATCCCTCGGTAACGCGAATCGAAGAGCTGCGCCCGCTGGGTTTCGGCGGCTGCCGGCTGTCGGTAGCGATGCCCCAGGAAGACGCCTACACCGACCCCTCGCAGCTGGCTGGCCTGCGTATCGCGACCTCCTATCCTGGCCTGCTCGGCCAATGGCTGCGCGAGAACGGCGTGGAAGCGAAAGTGGTGATGCTCGCAGGTTCCGTTGAGATTGCCCCGCGCCTGGGCACCGCCGACGCCATCTGCGATCTGGTATCGAGCGGTGCGACGCTTGTGGCCAACCAGCTTCGCGAAGTCGCCGTGGTAATTGAAAGCCAGGCCGTGCTCGCAGGTCCAGCCACACTTCCCACCGACGAACGCGGCGACCTTGCCGAACTCATGTTGCGCCGCCTCGACGGCGTGATCCAGGTGCGCGACTCGCGCCTGGTGATGATGCAGGCGCCGCGCAATGCCCTGGACGCCATCACCCGCCTGTTGCCCGGGATGCCACGGCCGACGCTCACCCAGGTCGACGGCGAGCCCGACCAGGTGGTGCTGCAGGCGCTGTGTGCCGGTGCGGTGAGCTGGCGCCAACTGGAAGAAATGAAGAAGGCCGGTGCCCGCGACATGCTGGTGCTGCCGGTCGAGAAGATGCTGGCATGAAGCGCGTGGACTGGAACACCCTCGACGACGCTGGCCGCGACGCAGCCCTGGCCCGTCCCGCGCAATCGCGCTCGGCTGCGGTGCAGGGTGGGGTAGCGGCCATCATTTCCGATGTGCGGCGCCGCGGCGACGACGCCCTGCGCGAGCTCACCGAGCGGTTGGACGGCCACAAGCCTGCTGTGCTTGAAGTAAGCGAGGAGGAATTCGTCGACGCCGAAGCAAGGCTCGATGCCGCCCTCAAATCGGCGATTGCCGAGGCCGCCGCGCGCATCGAGGCTTTCCACCGGGCGGGCGCGCCGACGGCCGTATCGGTGGAAACCGCGCCCGGTGTCCGCGTTGAGCGGATGCTTCGCCCGATCCACCATGTGGGCCTGTACGTGCCTGCCGGCGGTGCGCCCCTGCCGTCCACAGCGCTGATGCTGGGCATCCCGGCGCGCCTGGCCGGGTGCGCACAGGTGGTGCTGTGCACTCCCTTGCAAGCGAACGGCCGCTGCGACGATGCGGTGCTCTATGCCGCGCGCCTGACCGGCGTGCACCGGGTATTCAAGCTCGGCGGCGCCCAGGCGATCGCCGCGATGGCGTATGGCACGGCGAGCGTTCCCCGCTGTGACAAGCTGTTCGGTCCGGGTAACAGCTGGGTCACCGAGGCCAAGCTCCAGGTAGCCGCTGACCCCGTCGGCGCGGCCATGGACATGCCTGCAGGTCCTTCCGAAGTACTCGTGGTAGCCGATCACGATGCCGACCCGGTATTCGTTGCGGCGGACCTCTTATCCCAGGCCGAGCACGGGGTCGACTCGCAAGTAGTACTGGTGAGCGATGCTCCCGGGATGCTCGATACCGTGGCGCGCGAGATAGACCGCCAGGTATTGCTCCTGCCGCGCGGTGATATCGCCCGCGCATCGCTTGCCAACAGCCGGTTGATCGAAGTGCGTGACATCGGCCAGGCCATCGAGGTGAGTAACCGCTACGCGCCCGAACACCTGATCCTGCAGGTAGAAGACGCACGTCGCTGGCTCGCTTCTGTCCAGAGTGCAGGCTCGGTGTTCCTCGGTCGCTGGACACCTGAATCCATCGGCGACTACTGCAGCGGCAGCAACCATGTCCTGCCTACCTATGGCCATGCCCGCAGTTACAGCGGCTTGTCGGTGGCCAGCTTCGTCAAGCAGGTGACCGTCCAGGAACTCACCGCCGAGGGCCTGCGCGCCATCGGCCCCTGCGCCGTCACGCTTGCCGCGGCGGAGCGGCTGGACGCACACGCTCTGGCGGTAACGCTGCGTCTGGATGCCCTGGGCGAGGTGGCCGCATGAGCGTGCTGGATCTGGCGCGCCCCGACGTGCGTGCACTGATACCGTATTCCAGCGCGCGCATGGAAGCCGCCGGTGGCGAGTTGTTCCTCAATGCAAACGAGTCGGCCTGGGACGATGGCCTGGGTTTGAACCGCTATCCCGAACCGCAGCCCATGGCGCTGGTTGAGCGACTGGCCCAGTTGTATGGCGTTGCCGCGAGCCAGGTGCTGGTGAGCCGCGGCAGCGACGAAGCGATTGATCTGCTGGTGCGTGCCTTTTGCCCGGCGGGCGAAAGCGCGGTACTCATTTCACCGCCGACCTTCGGCATGTATGCGGTGTGCGCGCGCGTGCAGGGTGCGACGGTAGTCGAGTCGCCGTTGCGTCAGGCGGATTTCTCACTCGACATCGACGCCTTGCTGGCAGCGGTGACTCCCTCTGTGCGCCTGGTGTTCGTCTGTTCGCCGAACAATCCTACGGGCGCCCTTGTGCCGCGCGAGAGCATCGAGCGTCTGGCGAGGGCGCTGGCAGGCCGTGCCGTGCTGGTGGTGGACGAGGCCTATATCGAGTTCGCAGGGCAAGGCAGCGCCGCCACGCTTACGCAACAGCACGATCATGTTTGCGTACTGCGCACCTTGTCAAAGGCTTACGCCCTGGCCGGTGCGCGTATAGGCTGCCTGCTCGGCGATGAAAGCCTGGTAGGGCTGCTTCGCCGGATCATGGCGCCGTACCCGCTGGCGACCCCATGCACCGATGCCGCCTTGCTGGCCCTGGCATCGCCTGCCTTCGATGAGGCACTCGTGCACGTTGGCACGGTCCGCCACGAGCGCGAACGCATGGCCCGGCGATTGCGGGCATTGCCATTGGTACGCGAGGTGATGCCCTCGGATGCCAATTTCCTGACCGTGCGCCTGCATGATGTCGGCGCAAGCCTGGCGGCGTTGCTGGCCGTCGGCATCGTGGTGCGCGACGTGCGCCGTTACGCGGGATTGGATGACGCGCTTCGCCTGACCATCGGCCGTCCGCAAGACAACGACCGCGTATGGAACATACTCGCTACCATCGCGGTGCCGGCATGAGCGGCAAGATCCTCTTCCTCGGCCGTGACGGCTGCATCCTCGCCAGGCCTGCCACGGGTCCGGTGGATGCCTACGACAAGCTGGCCCTGGCTCCCGGCGTCCTCAACGCATTACAGAAGTTTGTCGGCGCCGGCTTCGACCTGGTGATGGTGTCCAGCCAGCCAGGACTTGGCGGGCCGGGTTTCCCGCGCGAAGGCTTCGAAGGTCCGCAGGCGCTTCTGCTGGGCTTGCTTGCCTCGCAAGGTATCGTTTTTCGCGACGTGTTCATCGACGAAGGTCTCCCCGCCGACGGCGCGCCCACATGCCCGCCAGGCACCGGCATGCTGCGCGGTTACCTGGCCGATGACGGCTGGAGCCGCACGCAGTCGATGATGGTCGGCGACACCGAAATCGACATGCAATTTGCCGCCAACATGGGCGTTCGCGGCCTGCGCATCGGCCACGAATTCCTGGATTGGCCCGCCATCGCGCACGCGCTGCTCGATGGCCCACGCACGGGGAGCGTTACGCGCCGGACGAAGGAAACCAATATCCGCGTCAGCGTCGACCTTGACCGTGCCACCGAGCCCCATGCGCGCACGGGGCTGGGCTTCTTCGACCACATGCTCGAGCAGATCGGCAAGCACGGCGGTTTCGCCCTGGCCATCGACTGCGATGGCGATACACATATTGACGAGCACCACACGATCGAAGACTGCGCGCTCGCACTGGGCCAGGCCCTTCGCCAGGCGTTGGGCGACAAGCGGGGCATCGGCCGCTACGGCTTCACCCTTCCGATGGACGAAAGCGCAGCCAGTGCCACGCTCGACCTCTCCGGCCGGCCGTATTTCGTCTTCGAAGGAAATTTCCCGCGCGAGCGTGTCGGTGAGGTGCCTACCGAACTTGTACCGCACTTCTTCCGCTCGCTGTGCGAGACGCTAGGGGCGAACCTGCACCTGACGGTGCATGGCGACAATGCGCACCACATGGTCGAAGCCTGCTTCAAGGTGGTGGCGCGGACCTTGCGCCAGGCACTGCGGCGCGAAGGCGCGGAACTACCCAGCACCAAGGGAGCGCTCTGATGGCCGACGTGGTGCTGGTGGATGCCGGCGGCACCAACATCGGGTCGGTGCGTTATGCATTGCTGCGCCTTGGGGCCGAGGCGGAACTCACGGCCGATCCGGAACGCATCCGCGGAGCTTCGCACGTGATCCTTCCCGGCGTGGGCGCGGATGCGACTGCTTTGCGAGTCGTCCGACGAGGGTGACACCCCGTGCCTGGGCGTGGTGCCGGGCCGGGCGCGCCGTTTTACCGCGATCCCGGGATTGCGCATCCCGCACATGGGCTGGACGACCTTGCAGCCGACGCAATCGCATCCGCTGCTGCGTGGCATCGGCGAAGATGCCTGGACCTACTTCGTGCATAGCTATGCGCTGCCGGCGGGTGAACATACGCTGGCCACCAGCACGCATGGCGAGCCGTTCTCGGCCGTGATCGGCCGCGGCAACTTCTTCGGCATGCAGTTCCACCCGGAACGTTCCGCGCGCACCGGTGCGCGCCTCCTGGCCAACTTCCTCGACCTATGACCACGCAGGTGATTCCCGCCATCGATCTTCGCCAGGGGCGCGTCGTACGCCTGCGCCAGGGCGATTACGCGCAACAGACCAACTTCGACGTCGATCCGGCTGTCCTCGCCGGCCAGTATCGCGAGGCGGGCGCCGCGTGGCTGCACGTGGTCGACCTCGACGGCGCACGCGATGGCGGCTTCGCCAACCTTGGCTATATCGAAGCGATCGCCAAGGCCGGCTTGCAACTTCAGGCCGGTGGCGGTGTGCGCGACGCCGCCGGCATCGAGCGCCTGCTTGGCCTGGGGGTGTCGCGGGTGGTGGTGGGCAGCATCGCCGTCCGCGAGCCCGATACGGTAGTCGGCTGGCTGGCGCGGTTCGGGCCCGAACGCCTGACGATCGCGCTGGATACCCGCTGGCGCGACGGCGCGTGGCAGTTGCCGCACGCAGGATGGACCGAGCAGGCAGGCGCCACCTTGGAAGTGCTGGCGCCGGTGTACGCCAAAGCGGGCGCCGTGCATTTGTTATGCACCGACATCGATCGTGACGGCATGATGGCCGGGCCCAACCTCGCGCTATACCAGCGCCTGGCGGCGCTGGCGCCGGGGTTGCAGGTGCAGGCGTCGGGCGGCGTGCGTTCGGCTGCAGACGTCGCCGCGGTGGCTGCGGCGGGTATCGCCGGCGTGATCCTCGGGCGTGCCCTGCTGCAGGGGTCGCTGGCCCTGGCCGATGCCTTTGCGGCAGCCGGCGGCGTGGAGGCCTGACCATGCCGGCACGCCGCATCATTCCTTGCCTTGACGTACGCGATGGCCAGGTGGTCAAGGGCGTGCGCTTCCGCGATCACGCCGTGGTTGGCGGCATCGTCGAACTGGCTTTGCGTTACCGCGATGAAGGCGCCGATGAACTGGTGTTCTACGACATCACGGCAAGTCCCGAAGCGCGTCGCGTGGACCGCGATTGGGTCGAGCGCGTGGCCCGCGTCATCGATATCCCGTTCTGCGTAGCCGGTGGCATCCGCAGCGTCCAGGACGCCCGCGAGGTGCTACATGCCGGCGCCGATAAAATCTCGGTGAATTCCCCGGCGCTGGAGCGCCCGGACCTCATTGACGAGCTGGCCGCCGCTTTCGGCGTGCAGTGCGTGGTGGTGGGCGTGGACAGCCTGCGCGACGACGACGGTACCTGGCGCGTTCGCCAGTACACGGGTGATCCTTCCAGGATGAAGGCGCTGGCCCGCACCACGCTTGCCTGGGTGGCCGAAGCCTGCGCCCGCGGGGCGGGGGAGATCGTGCTCAACTGCATGGGCTCCGATGGCGTGCGCCAGGGCTACGACATCGAGCAACTGCGATCGGTACGCCAGGTGTGCCCGGTACCGCTGGTGGCGTCCGGCGGGGCGGGAACTCCGTCGCACTTCATCGATGCGTTCACCCGGGCAGACGTCGATGCTGCGCTTGCCGCCAGCGTATTCCATGCAGGCTTCATTGCCATCGACGATCTCAAAGACCAGTTGCGCCGCGCCGGCGTGGAGGTAAGGGCATGACCGTGCAACCAGACTGGGCCAAGGGCGATGGGTTGTTGCCCATGGTGGTGCAGCACGCGCAAACGGGCGAAGTACTGATGCTTGGTTACGTCGACGAAGCCGCCGTGAAGGAAACCGAAGCCAGTGGCCTGGTCACTTTCTTCAGCCGCAGCAAGCAGCGGTTGTGGACCAAGGGCGAGACCTCGGGCAACGTGCTGCGCCTGGTCGACCTGCACATCGATTGCGACGGTGATACCTATCTTGCGCGTGTGGAACCTGCGGGGCCCACCTGCCACCAGGGTACTTCCAGCTGCTTTGGCGACGGGGTGCGTCCACCGCTGGCCTTCCTCGCCGAGCTCGACGCGCTGGTGGCGCGCCGGCATGCCGAACGGCCCGAGGGTAGCTACACCACCGCCCTGTTCGACGGCGGAACGCGGGGTATTGCGCAGAAGGTGGGAGAGGAAGGCGTCGAGGTGGCGCTGGCGGGCGTCGTCCAGGACGACAGCGCGTTATTGGGGGAAGCAGCGGACCTGGTGTTCCATTTGACGGTGCTTCTTCGTGATCGCGGCCTGGACCTTTCCGCCGTGGCTGCGGTGCTGGCCGAGCGGCACGCTACTTCGCGGCGCTGAAACCAATGGTGGGGCCGGCCTTGTGGCTGGTCCGCCATTTTTCCAGTTGCGCGGCGATGCCGAACCCGAGGTCAAGCTGCGGTTCGCTCGGGGTGAGCTTGTCCCGCTGCTCCCACTGGCTGATTTCCTTCTTCGCGTTGGCGAAGGCGCCCAGGATGTCGTCGGTCTGGTTCAGGCCATCCACCAGCCAGGCATGGCCGAAGTAGGTGATGTCTGAATCCGAACCACACCCGAACGAGCTTCGATCACTTCGCGCGGCAGT
>Ga0193743_1000497_pt1 | contig 30985 bp, 29 predicted proteins | sample L2c2metaG_FD_143038 | JGI IMG/M metagenome (GOLD analysis project Ga0193743, IMG submission 143038) | Soil microbial communities from a riparian zone of the East river system, Colorado, United States - L2c2 | ecosystem: Environmental > Terrestrial > Soil > Riparian zone | place: USA: East River...
CGGGAGAGGTGATCTTTGAAGATGCTCCTGGAGATCGCGGCACTATGGTCACAGTGCTCCAGGAGTTCCGCATGGGCAAGTTGGCCAGCGCGTGGGAGACATTCGTTGGCCGCAATCCTAAGCAAGCGGTAATCGAAAATTTACGCCACTTCAAGGCGCTCGCAGAGACAGGAGAGATCCCGAGGACACAGGGACAGCCTCATGGGGATCGCGGCATGGTCGGAAAAATGAAAGCCGGCGCTTACGGAGAAACCATCGCCACGCCCTCAGGCTCGAATTCAATTGCAAGCTAGGTGCGGCATTCCCCAAAAAGCGGAATTGGAGGATCTATGAAAGCTGTTTGTTGGATGGGAAAGAGCAAAGTCGAGACTCTCACGGTGGCGGACCCTCAGCTGTTGAACCCGCATGACGCGATCATTAAGGTCACTCGAACTGCCATCTGCGGTTCCGATCTGCATCTCTACGACGGGTTCATACCTACGATGGAATCTGGAGACATACTTGGTCATGAGTTTATGGGCATCGTCGAAGAGGTAGGTAAAGAGATTACCAATCTCCGTCGGGGCGATAGAGTCGTGGTGCCGTTCACCATCGCTTGCGGCAACTGTCTTTTCTGCAGGAAGAAGATCTGGGCCGCCTGCGATAACAGCAATCCTAACGCACACCTGATGGAAGCTGCGTATGGATACTCTGGCTCAGGTCTCTTTGGCTACTCCCACATGATGGGAGGTTACGCCGGAGGTCAAGCCCAGTTTGCTCGTGTCCCATTTGCCAACGTAGGTCCGCTGAAGATCGAAAGCGATCTACCGGATGAGAAAGTGTTGTTCCTTTCCGATATCTTCCCGACCGGATACATGGCGGCGGAAAACGCGCAGATTCAACCAGGAGATACAGTTGCTGTTTGGGGCTGTGGACCGGTAGGTCAGTTCGCGATTGCCAGCGCATTCATGCTAGGGGCTGCAAGAGTCATCGCGATCGATCGTTTGCCGGAGCGTCTTAGCCTGGCCCGTGGTCTCGGCGCAATTACAGTCGATTATTCGGACGAAGATGTCAGCGTCCTCACTGCGCTTAAGGATCTTACCGGCGGGATAGGTCCTGATGCTTGTATCGACGCTGTGGGCCTCGAGGCTCATTCCGCCGAATTGCAAGGGGCGTACGACAAGATCAAAGTTGCTCTGTTGATGGAGACAGATAGGCCGAGCGTGCTGCGACAGGCTATTCAGGCTGTTCGTAAGGGCGGCACGCTATCGGTCCCAGGGGTTTATGGCGGTCTCCTGGACAAGGTACCGTTTGGAGCAGCTTTCGGCAAAGGCATCACGATGAAGATGGGCCAGACCAACATGCACAACTACATGAAACCGTTGCTCGAGCAAATTGAGAAGGGACAGATCGATCCGAGTTACATCATCTCCCATCGCGTCACGCTCGACCAGGCTCCAGATATGTACAAGATCTGGAGAGACAAGAAGGAGAATGTCACGAAGATTGTGATTGATCCCTGGGCAGAGGCAGCCGCTTAGATATGACTTCGTACGAATCTCTGAGGGCATTGTTTGATAGAGCCCTCAGAGTGAACAGATCAATTGATTACAATTCTTTCGTTATTATCTCCTTTGAATAGTGATGAGTTTATGGAGAGAATATGCGTACGAATCCTGTCCGCGCGAGGAAGGACCAAAACCGCCATTTCCCGAGCAAAAACAAAGCCATCCAGGCTCTGTCAGACAGATGGACCCACTTGCTGATCATGGAGAGAACAGCTATTTAGGAACGGGAAGGCTACTGGGGCAGGTGGCGATCGTTACAGGCGCGGATAGCGGTATTGGTCGTGCGATACCAATCGCGTTTGCAAAAGAAGGCGCAGATGCTCTCTTATCTGTCGGAGGAAGAGTCGGACGCGCTCGAGGTTTCTGCGCTGATCCATGAAATGGGAAAGAAGGCAGTTCGCCTTCCCGGAGATATCGGTTCGCTGGGCTATGCAAAGGGTCTCGTTGCGGCGGCAATCAAGGAATTCGGCCACCTGGATATCGTCGTGAATAACCCAGGGTTTCAGATGACCCATGACGATATTGAAGAGATTCCGGCGGAAGAGTTCGAACATACGTTTCGGACCAATGTCTTCGGCACATTCTTCCTTACCCAAGCAGCTCTGCCAAAGATGGCGCCGGGTCCTCAATTATTAACACAACGTCGATTCAGGCATTTGATCCTGGAGAGCAACTGATCCTTATGCAGCAACCAAAGCAGCGATTGCGAATATGACGAAGAGCCTGGCAAAGCTTGCCGCCAAGCAAGGAGTTCGCGTCAATTCCGTGGCGCCTGGGCCGGTTTGGACGCCGCTCATCCCGTCAACTATGCCCGCAGAAAAGGTGAAATCATTCGGAGGAAATACCTTGTTCAAGCGGCCTGCCCAACCGATCGAATTGGCGAAGATATTCGTTTTTCTGGCATCTGCCGAGGCGAGCTATGTGTCGGGTGAAATCTATGGTGCAACGGATGGCAGGACGCCTCTGTAAGCTAAAGCGTTGTTACGCTGTACTCATTGAGGTGATTCGGGTAAGCAGTGCTGAATACGGGCAGGTAGTGCCGAATCCCAGATGGGTCCAGGCTGTTGGATAGATGGCAGCGAAGGATTGAGTATCGTCGTCAGCGTCATCGCTGTCTACCTTCTCAGGGTTAGAGGACAAGCCGCATTCAGCCTCCGTGGCGCTATCGGAATTTCAGGTGGTCAACTAGCCATCGTCCCCCGCCAGGCGGGTTCATCTTTAGAAAACGCTCGCATCACTTCCTTCTGCCAGCTAATCGCGCGACAAATGGCGCAATCCTGAAAGTGGTTTCTGATTTCTTTTTCAAGTGCGCTCACCTGGGAATGGGTTGTCAACCGATTCGAAGTAGAAAGGACTTCAATTTCCACGTCGCCAAGCTGGCGATACGCTTCTAACAACCTAAGACCTAACGCATCCAAATGTGGGCACCGCAAATCATCCATCTCAATACCTCTCCCAAAGATCTCTGCATGCTGTCGTCTGTTCTCCTACCTGTATTTAACCGAAGACTGGGTCGCCAAAGCATGGAGATATGACGATTTCTTATGATGCAGCAAGGCCGGGTGTGGATGCCAGGCCTCATGCTATCTCGCCCGGATGCCACAGATACCGAGCCGGTTAAGACGAAAATATCCGTGGGTTGTCCCAAATTCATTCAGGCAATTGAACGGCGCTTACCGATCACGGTATCCCGCCCGACGCAAGGTGAATTGTGCAACAAGGAGGTGTCGGCCTGGTTGGAATAGCGCGCGAGAGCGGTCGAGTGTAAGACGCGAGATTAAATGCGAAGCGAAAGTTGCTAAGAACGTTTTGTAAAGGTGCCACCTGAATCCCTAAGAAAGGAATTCTATTGATGTTCTGCGTCGCTAAGCAGCTTTAGAGAGCGGCCGCCGATGATGATCTTATCGTCCATTTCAGCAGTGCCGAATGGATCCTCGGGGTTCTCCGTATCAATGGCCAGACACCAGGGCTTTCCGGAAGGAGAAGGTGGAAGCGTGAATTCAACTCCATCTTGAGCCGCATTTACAATGAGGAAAAATGTGTCGTCAACGATGGGACGGCCCTCTTCGTCGATGACTTGTAGCGTTTGACCATTGAGCAATATCGCGATGGAACGACTCCAGGCAGTATTCCAGACCTCATCCGAAACTTGATTCCCGTCTGCGTTGAACCAGGCGATGTCTTGAATAATCGTGTTTTCTCCTTTTCTCCTGATTTCGCGATCCTGAAAGAATTTGCGACGGTGAAGGTTCGGATGCGCAAGGCGAAAGTGGATCAGCTTGCCGGTGAAGTCGAGCATGCGTTCGCGGTAACCATCAAGGCTCCAGTCATGCCATGTGAGTTCGTTGTCTTGGCAGTAGCAGTTGTTGTTGCCTTGCTGAGAACGGGCTATGTCATCACCCCCGTTCAGCATCGGTACTCCCTGGGAGAGCATCAGTGTTGCAAGAAAGTTCCTCATCTGACGCTCCCGCAGCCGATTTATGGCTTCGTCGTCTGTGGGGCCTTCGACGCCCATGTTCCAGGAATCGTTCTGGTCGGTGCCGTCTCTGTTGTCATCTTTGTTTGCTTCATTGTGTTTTCCGTTGTAGCTAACCAGATCACACAAGGTGAAGCCGTCGTGGGCTGTGATGAAGTTAATACTGGCATAGGGTTTGCGACCGTCGAATTGATACAAGTCGCTGGATCCAGTAAGTCGGTTCCCAAAATCAGAGAGCTGGCCAGGGTCGCCTTTCCAAAAGCGCCGTACGGTATCACGATATCTGCCATTCCACTCGGCCCAAAGAACGGGGAATTGGCCAACCTGATAGCCCCCATCGCCTACATCCCAGGGCTCTGCGATCAGTTTCACATCCGCCAGGGTCGGATCTTGATGAATCGTATCGAAGAAGGAAGATAGTCTACTGACGTCGTGTAACTCACGAGCGAGAGTGGCGGCCAAGTCAAAGCGGAAGCCATCAACGTGCATCTCTGTAACCCAGTAGCGCAAAGAATCCATGATCATCTTGAGGACCTGCGGATTGCGAACGTTGAGCGTGTTCCCGGTACCTGTGTAGTCCATGTAGAAGCGGGGATCGTCTTGGACCGATCTGTAATAGGTGCTATTGCAGACGCCCTTCCAGCTCAGGATTGGACCCATGTGATTCCCTTCGCAAGTATGGTTGTAGACCACATCCAGGATGACCTCTATTCCTGCCGCGTGAAACGATTTCACCATATTCTTAAACTCGTTGACTTGACCGCCTTCATCTCCGGAAGAGCTGTATCGGGACATTGGGGCGAAATACCCCAGGGTGTTGTACCCCCAGTAGTCCACGAGACCCTTATCAATCAAATGCCCTTCATCGATAAAATGATGAACAGGCAATAGTTCGACGGCTGTCACCCCAAGCTTTTTGAAGTAGTCTATACTGGATTGATGGGCGAGGCCCGCATAGGTTCCGCGAATCTCTTCTGGAACTATGGGATTTCGCACGCTAAAACCCTTTACATGGACCTCATAGATAATTGAGTCAGCGAGAGGTGTCTCCGGGAGACAGTCATCTTCCCAATCGAACTTGGTGTCGACTACTACACTTCGAGGAACCCCGTTCGCGCTGTCCTGGAGGTCCATCTTCAGGTCGTCACCGGAGGGGAGATCGTAGGGGAAAATAGGAGCCTTCCAGTCAACCTTGCCGGCAATGGCTTTAGCGTAAGGGTCAACAAGGAGTTTGTTGTAGTTGAATCGATGTCGCTTCTCCGGTTCCCACGGGCCTTCGATTCGATACCCGTAGAGTTGGCCCGGTCTCACGTCTCGTACAAACCCGTGCCAAACGAATGCTGTCCGTTCGCGCAGGGTGATACAGTCAACCTGATTGCCATCCCTATCGAATAGACACAGGTCAACCCGTGTCGCATCTTGAGAGAAGATCGCAAAATTGGTTCCTTTATTTAGAACGTTGGCGCCGAGAGGATAAGGGCGTCCAGGAAGAAGGGTACGGTTCATAGTTCCTAGGATGCCATTCTTCAAGAAGATCGCTTGTCTCGTCCCGAGTTGTTCGGGTTGTCAGCGTGGGGGCCTGAGGGGCCCTATCATTTGTGCAGACAACCCCTTCATGCAGTTGAAGCGAGCTTGAAGGAAATCTATAGCTTCTTCTTCAGGTCATATGCCATATTTTTGTGTGCGGCGACCATAGTTTTTCCCTTTACCACTGCTGCGCGGAATTTGGGATCTTTGGTGTTCTTTGCTTCATCGGTAAATAAATCGAGGGCCTTCGAATGATCGGACACCATGAGATCCATGTATTCCTTATCAAAATCAGCACCTGACAGGCCATTGAGCTTCGCGTAGTCCGATTTGTGATCATCGTCTAGATCGGTAGGCGCGCTGAGACCCCACGTCTGGGCAAATGGCTTCATGCTCGCGCTCATCTTCTTATGCTCCGTGACCATCTTTGCTGCGAATGCCTTTACAGCGGGGTTGGTTGCCTTTTGTTCCGCGAGCTCACTCAGTTTGATTTCGTTGACGTCGGATTGTGCCGCAGTGGCAAGAAACTTCTTATCGTCATCTGACGGCGATTGAGCTTTGGCCGTGATCGTCATTAACGATCCCACGACTACGGCGACTGAAGCGATTCTTCTCAAATTTTTCATATCGGATACTCCATGGGGCGCTATGTCTTCGCTAGACAGATGCGGCACCGATTAATACGAGTGCCCGTGGGAGAGCTTGGTTGCTCGGCCCAACAAACGCGTTGCTTCTCGTGGATCGCGAACTCCGCCGTATAGCAGAAGCAACAAAAGTACTGATGAAAACTCCCGTCCGACTACTGCAAGGGTGTGGACAATCTAACAACACTACTTTCCCTTTGCCCGACTGCACGGCGGGATTGCGCCTTGCATGCTCCCGCAGAAAGGAGCCGAGTTATTGATCATCCGGCTCAAGCGGCATTGCGTCGGGGTCTATTGGTGGATCATCTGGAATATTGGGATCCGGCTTCTCTTGAGGCGGCTCTGGAATTAGCGGTGGATTGTCTATAGAGGGGGAATAGGGAATCGGCGGCAAACCAGACATGATCATTTCCTCGTATGCGAAGTAGGACGCTGTTTTCGAAGGCTGTGGCATACTCCAGCGATCCTTATAAAAGAAGGCAACTAAGTGGTGAGTTTCGTAATCTCATCGAGCGGACCGCCCTATACCCAGAGGAGACTTATGAGCGTAGAAACAATGCAGGAACTCTCAGTTGATGAGTTAAAGGACCTCTATTCCGCAGAGAAGCAGATCGTGCGTGCTCTTCCCAAACTGGTCAAAGCCGCTACCTCTCCCGAACTAAAAGATGCCCTTTCAAGCCACCTAGAAGAGACGAAGGGGCAGGTCGCCGCTTGGAGAAGATCGGGGAGCTTGTTGGCAAGAAAATGACAGGTAAGGCTTGTGTCGGCATGAAAGGTGTTTTAGAGGAAGGATCAGAGGTGCTTGAGGACACGGAGAAGGGAATCGTGCGAGATGCCGCGCTGATCTCTGCATGCCAACGAGTTGAGCACTATGAAATGGCAGGGTATGGTTCTGCACGTGAGTTCGCGAAGTTGTTCGGTCAACGCGAGGTCGCGGATCTTCTGGACGAGACACTGGCGGAAGAGAAAGAGGCAGACAAGAAGCTGAGTGGTATCGCGAAACAGATCAATGCCAAAGCCAAACAACAAGCATAGTCCAGTGAGAGACATTGCATCCTCTCGATCTAACCCAATGAAGACAAAGACGTCCGTCAAGGAGCGTCTCGACATAGGGAAGATTGATGTAAAGATCAACGAGAAGGTCAAGGGGGATCGGTTCGGCAAGTTCGCAGCTACCGCTTCTAGTTGGCTCGGGACGAAGTGGGCGTTTCTAGGAGCGATCTTGGTCATCTGCCTCTGGGCTATGACCGGACCGCTCTTTCATTATTCAGATACCTGGCAGCTAGTTATTAACACCGGAACGACGATCGTTACGTTCCTGATGGTGTTTCTTATACAAAACACGCAGAACCGGGATGCCCGCGCAATCAATCTGAAGCTCGATGAGTTGATCTTCCCTTCACAAATCGCATTCGACAATTTAAAGGTCAGCCCATGGAGTCCGTTTCCAAGGAGTGGGTTGATGACTTTTCGTAACCCGTAATTTCGGCATCCAAGACGTGAATGTGGTCGCACCCCATTCATTGGATTGAATGCACTGAGTAGTTCTGCTGTGGGTGAGACCGGATCGCTATTTACCATATCAAAAGGGGCGTTTATGCTACTAATTCTTCTCATTGTCTTACTGGCAGTTGTTGCAGGCGGCGGCGGATATTATATGGGACCGGGAGTTGGATATTATGGCGGCGGAGGGTTGAGTATTATCCTCGGTCTGATCGCTGTCTATCTTCTCTATGGCAGGGGACGGACTCGGATCTAGCTTGTTTGTAAGGGAGGCGAGCAAAAAGAACGCCTCCCTAGCCCTTCATCAGGATCGCTTTTTGACGGAGGGAGCTTCCTTATCCAGTCTTTTTGCTGCTTTTGTCTTGCCGATCGCTTGATCCCCAGGCGAAGTAGTTGTCTTTTGTGCATCATCCTGCTTCCCTCGGTCCTCTCCGTCAATCTTGCCGTTGATATCACCGACAGAGAGACCCTTACCCCCAGCGATCTGCGAATCTACCGGATGCAGCCCAAAAGATGAATTCCATGGGCCTCGCATGTCGCTATCGCCTTCTGGACCATCTCCCGTGGAACCGTTGAAGTACTCATCCACTATTCCGGGAGTCGGCTTTAGCATCCCGATCGAAAATGGCTTCTTTTCCATGCTGTCGAGGGCGGCCTGGAAAGCCTTCATATGCGTTATCTCGCGAGTCATCAAGAACTGAAGGGTATCAATCGAGCCGGGATCATCGGTGTGCTCGATCAGGCGTTCATACACGATCTTTGCGCGTGCCTCTGCGGCGATATTGCTACGAAGATCCACATCCAGCTCACCAGTGATCTTCAGGTAGTTCGCCGTCCATGCATTTCCCATCGAATCAAATAGATTTACTCCGCCACCCCCAGCGATCGTAACTAAGGGATCCGCTTCCGCAGCCTCGCGATTGGTCTTCAGAGGCTTCAGGTGCATTCGAATCAATGCTCCGACCACTTCTAGGTGACTTAGTTCCTCTGTGCCGATATCCATGAGGAGATCGCGACGACCTAGATCGTCGATACAATTCCATCCTTGAATGGTGTACTGCATTGCAGCGGCCAGCTCTCCATTAGCGCCCCCAAACTGCTCCAACAACATATTTCCGAAACGGACATCTGGCTCACCGATATTTACGGTATACATCAACTTCTTGACATGGTGGTACATGGGTGGACCTCCTATTCAATTTGCGTGCGGCGTACACAAGTTAGGATGCGCACGCCGAACGAATACTCTATCGATGTCAGGTGATTAAGTAGGGACCTTCGCATTTCCTGCGAATCGCGGTTCGGAGGTGCGACCAGAGTAAGACTTCCTATGATGTTTTGCTCTATGGAAATAATCACGCATCGCAAGGCGAAATTACATCATAGAGCTAGAGGACTTTGACTTAGGTCTTCCATTCAGGTTTTAGATGACGAACGGCAACGTTCAGGCACTGTTGCCATTAGCGTCGAACTAGGACGGGTAGTCCTTACGGCGCTCGTTCTAAAGGACTGATAGTCGGGGAACTTATTGCGCTAGACGTGATGGTTAGAGGGACGAATATATGGAACAAGTACTAGGCTCCAAACCACATGGGGTTGCTAATAACACCTTACAATCCAACGAGGCTCATGCTTCGGGTGTGTCGTGGTCCGCTGTCTTCGCGGGAGCATCCGGCATGGCGGCGCTTTCACTTATCCTTCTTGCTCTCGGAGCGGGCCTTGGCTTATCTTCTGTTTCTCCCTGGACCAATATGGGAGCCTCAGCTTCGACGATCAAGGCTTCGGCCATCTTATGGCTTATTTTCGCAGAGATCTTCAGCTCAGCTTTCGGAGGTTATCTTGCCGGACGCCTTCGTACCAAATGGACGAACATTCATGGCGACGAAGTCTATTTTCGGGACACAGCGCATGGATTGTTAGCTTGGTCTACTGCTCTTGTAATCACTGCCGCATTTTTAGGCGCTGCTACCGCCGCTATGGTCGGATCTTCGGTCGAATCGCAAAATACCTCACGGTCAAGTAACGTGCAAGCTGCAGGATCTCTGTCCAGTTCAAATAGCTACTTCGTGAACTATCTCTTTCGAACCGACGGCTCTAAAGGTGGGCCTTCTGCTGGGGCACGGACAGAGGCCGACTCAGTCTTTACTCATTCGTTAGTTCAAGGCTCTCTCGATTCCGCCGATCGAGCCTACCTTTCCCAGCTTGTCGCTGCGAACACAGGGTTGAGTTCGTCGGATGCAGATAAACGAGTTTCAGACGTGTTTACAAATGCTCAAGCGATCGCGGAGAAGACTCGCAAGGCAGCCGCTCATTCGCTGCTCTGGATCTTCCTCGCTCTGCTGATTGGCGCGTTTTCGGCAAGCTTCGCTGCAACAATTGGGGGCAAACAGCGAGACAACGTCGTTATGATTTAGCCAGCTGGCTATAAGCTCACGTGAGTGCAGTTGCTTAGCAAATTCAACTCCAGGAGCAAATCTCGTGCGATCCATCATACTTCTGCTTTTAGGTGTGCCAATTCCAATTGTTATATTGATCGCCTTGGTCAGTCGTTAGCTTTTGTACCCTGCTTGCATCAGCCAGCGCGATTTGACCTACGCGCTATCTATTACGTAAGCGGCCCTGCGGCAATGAAGAACAGCCCTGCTGTTGAGTATGAAAAGAGCGGTTACACCTGTTGCCCTATGTCTTTCTCTCTCCGTGTCCTTTGCTTCCGCAGAGAAGGCAAACACACTCACCGCGAAGGAAAGGCCGATGGCTGGCGGCTGCTCTTCGACGGCAAGACGACCGATGGGCCGGCGCAGTGCGCGTGGCGCAGGGGCTTCCCACAAACCGGCTGGGCAGGTGAGGACGGCACCATCACGGTGACAGAGTGGGGCGGCGAAGAGTCCGGCAACGGTGGTGACATCGTGACAATTGGCGCCTATTCTTGCTCTGCCCGCAGAGAATAATGCGCGCAGAACTGCGCTCTGAATCGTCCAACTCACCATTGCCGTTGCGATCACAGATGTTCTTCACAAACCTTAACGCCAGACCGCGCTTAAGCCTAGCCTCGCCTCGCCAAGAGTCGCGTCCACCTATAAATCCGATGGTGAGAGTGTCGTCTCGGCGGAGTCGAGTAAGATTTCAGTGTAATCCTGGCCGGCGCTGCGCAACCAGATCCACCAAGTACGCACACAGCATCACTACCTGGCGAGAATGCTCGATCGGTGGTTCTGGGTTAATGCAATGATAAGAATGCCTTCCCGTCGAGTATTCTATGCCTTTTGCTGTCCGACCTCGCACGGAACGGCCAGCATTTCTTGTTCAAGTGTTCTTCGCCAGGCACCGCCAGTGCATTTACATACCCTTCGGTTTGGACTTCGTTAGAGCTTTCGCTTCCTCAAGATGCTTCTGTAAGAGAGGCAACGCCTGCTCCGCATACGACTTCAGAGCAGGATTTTGCGCGTCTACCGATTCTTTCGTATAAACGGCAATCGCTTTGGTGTGGCCAGTTACCATTTCCTGGATATAACGACGGTCGAAGGCCGCGCCCTTCAGCTTCTGGAACGGGTCAATCATCATCTTGTTGTGTTCAGCGTCGATTGCGTTTGGCCTATTGAGATTCGCTTGGTGCGCGATGTCATCCAACTGGTTGAAGTCTTTCGTGTGATCAGCGACTAACATCTGAGCGTAATCTTTTATTGGCTGCGAAGAGGCCAGGGTTTGGGACAATTGTCCTAGGTTAGCCTCCACCATATCGGTTTGCGCGGCGAAATCGACGAATTGCTGGTCAGTCATAGCCGCCCCTCGAGCGGCTTTGCTTTGGGCAAGCGCAGGAATCGAGCCGAGAGCGATGCAGCAGACAGCTGAAAGTATACGTTTCATCTGATTTCCTCCAAATCGAAAACGCCATCTACCAAGTTGGATGCCGAGCCAGCTAATGTAGTGATAAATATGGATCGGTTAACTCTGCTTCTCGGCTAGCTGGTATTCATAACTCGTGTCGCTTGTAGTGTGACATCTAATGATATGAAGAAGTGGGCGTCATTGTTGTGTAATACTGCGCCGCCAGGTTCCCTCACGGACAACTCGAGCTGGGCTTTCTTCCGTCCCAATAATTACTGAGCTTGGTGTGATCCATCGTCCGTGATTCGGAACCGTACCCCCCAGTCGAAAGGTCACTTTATGAAATTGATTGGAAGCACGCTCGCGGCTTCTGCCGTCCTTGCTGTTGCTTGCTCCGTCTCCCCTGTGCTTAGCAGTGCACAAACGGGGCAAGAAGCATCTCCCGATAATTCCAAAACCAATGCCGACCACAAGAAAACCGCAGATGATCAGCCGAACGCCTCCAACGATCGCCTAACCACGGCTAAGGTCCGTAAGACGATCATGGCGGATAAGGAGCTATCGTCCTATGCCCACAACATCAAGATCATCACAACGAATGGGCAGGTCACTCTCAAAGGCCCAGTGAAATCAGAAGAAGAAAAGCAGCGGATAGCCAATGACTTAGCTGGTATTGTTCCGACCGGCAATATCACGAACCAACTCACGGTCAAGCCCTGATGGTTAAGTCGAAACCACACTCACGTTAATTCCATAGGAGTTTTCCCCATGTCTGACAAAAAAATCGCAGTCTTCGGTATCTATAAGACGCCAGGTACAGCTGAAGCAGCCGTCGACCACCTTCTATCAAGAGGGTTCAGCAATGAGTCCATTTCGGTCTTGCTTCCGGACGACGAGAACACACGCGCGTTTGCTCATGAAAAGAGCACCAAGGCCCCAGAAGGTACTGCAACGGGTGCTGTGCCCGATCTTTTGTACCAGTTGGATTGTTAGTGTAGCGCAGCTTTTGAAGTATCTGGAGAGCTGCCGGATGGGGTGTGGAGAGCTGGGGAGCGCGTAGCGATTCCCAGCTCTCCACGCCCCGTGAGATTGGTTTGAAGCGCCCAAGCTTCGGGTGCCGGGGAGCGATAGCCGAGCGAGGAGTGTGGCCTGATGGTGTTGTAGTGAACCCGCCAGCGTTCAGCCAGGACCTGCACCTCCTTGAGGGAGTAGAAGATCTCACCGTTGAGGAACTCGTCGCGCAACTTCGAGTTGAAGCTTTCACAGTACCCGTTCTCCCATGGACTTCCGGGTTCGATGTAGAGTGTCTTTGCTCCCGTATCCGCCAGCCACTTCCGGAGATCTTTGGCTACGAACTCAGGGCCATTGTCGGAACGGATATGCTCCGGAACGCCCTTCATCACCATGACATCAGCCAGCGCCTCGATTACCTTGGCACTGCTCCAACGTCGTTCCGGACGCACCAGCAAGCTTTCTCTGGTGTGCTCATCGAGCAGGTTCAACATCCGCACCGTCCTCCCGTCATGCGTCTTCGCGCTCACGAAGTCGTAGCTCCAGACATGATTGGTGCGTTCGGGACGTAGCCGTACGCACGATCCATCGTTGAGCCACAACCGCCCTCTTGGCTTCTGCGTCTGTGGAACCTTCAGCCCTTCACGACGCCAGATCCGTTCGACCCGGTCCTTGCCCACCTGCCAGCCTGTCCGCTTGAGCAACGCCGTGATCCGGCGATAGCCATAGCGGCCATACTGGCTGGCCAACGTCACGATGGCCTGGGTGAGCGTATCTTCGTCGTCCCGCTGCGTCGGCCGGTAGCGCTGGGTGCCGCGTGGCTGCTTCACCACACGGCAAGCCAGTCGCTCGCTCATCCCATGCGCTTGCCGCGCATGGATCACCGCACAGCGCCGTCGTTCAGGGCTTAGAAGTTTCCCGAGGCGATGTCCTTCAACACCAGCTTCTCCAGGCTCAGCTCAGAGACCAAACGCTTCAACTTCGCGTTCTCTTGCTCAAGCTCCTTCAGTCTCCGCGCCTGATCCACCTTCAAGCCGCCGTACTCCTTGCGCCATCGATAGTACGTCTGCTCTACAATCTCCGCTTCCTTGCAAGCCTGCGGCAACGTCTTACCGTTCGCCACACCAACTTCAACCTGCCGCAGCAGGTTCACGATTTGCTCCGCTGTATGCTTCTTCCCTCGTGCCATCGAACGCTCCTCTTGTTCCAGTTTTATCGCTTCTCAACTGGTACAAAAAGAACCGGGCATTCCAGTGTCTGTCTCGCATCTCCACCACTTCAGCTTGCTCGAATTGTGTGCCGTCGCGCGGATGAATGAAGATCCTCGAGGGGAGCTGTCGCTCACCTCATATCGAAGTCCCAACGAGAGAGCAACTTCGAAGTGTTGATCTGCGCAGTCAAGACGTTGGTACTCAATCAGGTCTGTACCTGCAGCGATCCTTGGTGCTAAGGCATGAGAAATGGTAGGGCACGCCCCCGACTAAGGCACCGGTTGTGCGCGTATCGTGGATGGGTTTTCCATTTTTGTGGAATCCTTTGATAACCGTTGTCCTGCACCAAGTAAATACCACCAAAGAGATCTTGTCGGCGGCGTCAGGTGGGACGCGGAAGGGCGTGAAGCTCAAATCGACCCTCCCGTTTCAAAACGCACCGATCCCATGTGTCCGGGAAGCGCCAGGTGAGGGTTTGCTCAGAACATCGAAGAGAATCTGGTCATTCAATGCGCGCGTGCCTCGAACGTGAACTGGGTATCGCCCCTGATGAGTCCGTTCCCGGGTGAGGAGATGGAGACATTTGAAGTCAGTAAAGATGTAGGCAATGTCAGGAACAACTCAGCCGACCTTTTGGACAGCGCGTGACAGAATCGTCTACTACTGGCCCGTTCGCGTTGGATGACTTAGACGTGAGCTGTTCCCTGGCAAGCGGCGGGTCGGCTTTATCGGCGTTAAAGGCGCTGATGACATCTCAATAAGTGAACCGTAGCGTTTCCCGGCGCTGTCGTCTACGGGTTGAGAGGTACGCACATGTCCGACCCCCTTGTCACTTACGTAAACGACCATCTCGGTGGTGCCCGTATCGCCCTTGAGCTGCTTGAAGCCTTGCGGGATCAACATGACGATAAGAATCTTAGAGATCTTGCCACAGTGCTGTTGATGGCGATTCAAGCCGATGATCACACCCTCCGCGCTATCGCTGAGAAGATTGGCTCAGGCTCAAGCGCAATCAAAGAAGTCGGTGGCTGGATTGTTGAAAAAGCGGCCCGTCTAAAACTCGGTCATACCGATTCAACAGACTTCGGGATATTCGAGTCGCTCGAACTTCTGGCAATCGGTATTCATGGCAAATTGTGCCTATGGAAGGCACTTCAAGTGGCTTCGAGGTCGGACTCTCGTCTGAGCGGGTTCGATTTTGAAACGCTTATTATTCGCGCCCAACAACAGTACGATCACGTCGAGAGGAATAGACTCCATCTTGCCGAAACTGTTCTGACGCCGACGAATTGAATCGTCAATAAGGCGCCTTCCATTTTCTCGCGCCCTCACCCTTCCGTCGTAGAACTCTTATCGACATCCTTCATGCGCTCCGCGCGGGGCAAGGAGACCAAGCCTTCCTAAGTGGCTCTGCCTCGCGCGCGCAAGGGCTCGTAGGTGGTCTCCGTGCAGCTCTAGTCCTCTCGCTTCGCCCTCCGGGCTTCGCTTCCTCTGGTCCTTCGGATGGCCTTGTCCCCCCAACCAACCCTTTGCACTTGCGCAAACTACACTCCTAGGAAGTAGATCGTCCGATGAACGTATTGATTTTAGATACAGGCTCAAAAGGCTTCAGATTAAAGCCAGTTTCAGCAAGATCACCGGGCCGGGTGGTGCAGGTTGGGATGTGATCGAAGGGGTGTTCTGACGGCGCGATTACTGCAAAATCTTACATGTAGACTGAAGTGACCTAACGATGGGATCGTGTCAAGCCAGTTCGAGGTGATTCAGTTGGTCATTCCCGTTTGTAAAGGGAAGAGCACGGCATTAGCGTTCACTGCGGAGTTTTCCTGATGCATGGTTCTTACAACTGCTATCTCGTAGCGTTGTCTCTTCTGGTTGCGATGTACGCGTCGTATACAGCGCTTGATCTTGCGGGTCGCATACGTTCAACACACGGCACCCAGCGAAAGCACTTTTTGTGGCTGATAGGCGGCGCCGGCGCGATGGGCCTGGGAATCTGGTCCATGCATTTTATTGGCATGCTGGCATTCCGGATGCAGATCGGTCTCGGCTACGACCCCTGGATTACATCTTGTTCGCTGTTGATCGCCGTCATGGTCTCAGGCTTCGCACTGTACGTAGTCACCAGGGATGAGTTTAGTCGCCTGAGACTGGCGTCAGGCGGTGTGCTAATGGGCCTCGGCGTCGCTGCCATGCACTATACCGGCATGGCAGCGTTACGGATGAAGCCGGCCATCAGTTACCGTCCTCTTCTGTTCTTGACTTCGATTGCGATTGCGATCGCGGCATCATGGGTAGCACTGTGGATCGCTTTCACGCTACGGGATGGAAATCAGCGATTTGTGCTGCTGAAGCGTTGCTCGGCAGGGTTCGTCATGGGCCTTGCGATCGCCGGCATGCACTACACAGGTATGGCCGCAGCGACATTTCAGCAAGGGGCAATATGCGCCGCCTGGAATGGCGTAGACAGCAACTGGCTGGCCTTTAGCGTGACAGCATCCACCCTGACCGTGCTCACCATGACGTTGATCTATTCCATGCTCGACGCACGCTACGATCTTCAGGAATACCGTCTGAAAGCATCGCAGGAGAAAGCTGAGCTGAATGCGGTTCTGGCGGACACCAATGCGAAACTATTGACTATGGCCACCGAGGATGCTCTCACCGGCTTGCCGAACCGCGTGTCTTTGATCGAACGAGTCGAGAACAAAATTCGCGAGGCCCACTGCCGGAACGACAGCTTTGCGATTATGTTCATGGACCTAGACGGATTCAAGACGATTAATGATTCGCTGGGACATACCGCGGGCGACAGCTTGCTAAAGGCTTTCTCACGCCAGCTGCTGATGGCGGTCCGGCATGGCGACACGGTAGCTAGGCTGAGCGGAGATGAGTTTGTTGTCTTGCTAGAACATCTGAACAAGCATCAGGAGGCGTCGTCGTTTGCGGAAGCTATCCTTCACCGTCTGCAAAAGGAGTTTCTGATCGACAGAACTCCTTTGAGGGTCACGGCCTCCATTGGTATTGCCATATATCCTTATGATGGCAATACGGTTCAGGAGTTGCTGAAGAACGGTGACATTGCGATGTACGAGTCGAAACGTCAGGGCAGGAACACCTACCGGTTCTTTCATCCCGGGATGGGCGAGGCTGCCGCACGTACGTTGGTGATTCATCGCAGCCTGGCTGAAGCGCTCGATAATAACAACCTGTCTCTACAGTTTCAACCCAAGTTCAGGGGGCCAAACCGGGAGATTGCGGGGGCCGAAGCCCTGCTCCGGTGGGAGCATCCTGAGCTGGGAGAGATTCTTCCCACAGAATTTATTCCCGTTGCCGAACGAACAGGCCTGATCATCGCCATTGGCAACTGGGTGATCAAGCAGGTATGTCGGCAGATCAGGCGGTGGAAAGAAGCTATGGTTCCCATCGTCAAGATCGCGATCAATCTTTCGCAGGAGCAGTTGCTTAATGTTGAGTATGTCGATCATGTGCTGGAGATAACAGCAGCCGAAGGCGTGCAACCAGAGCTGATCATGTTCGAGATTACTGAATCGGTAGCCATGCGCAATCCTGAGCTGGCGATCAATATGATCGACCAGTTCCAGAGGGCCGGCTTCGATATGGCGGTCGACGACTTCGGCACGGGATATTCGAGCCTTGCCTACCTGCAACAGTTCCGCGTAAAGCAGCTGAAGATCGATCGCTTTTTTATAGAAGGGTTGGACAGACATGGTGAAGAGGGATTTGCCATAGTGTCAGCGATCATTGCGCTCGCGCATGCGCTGAATATGGTTGTCGTAGCAGAGGGGATTGAGACCCCAACACAGCTCGCCAAACTGAAGCAGCTGCACTGCGATGAGCTGCAGGGTTTCCTGCTTGCTCCTCCGCTATCTCCCAAAGAGTTGCAGGTCATACTTAGCGACTCGACGCCGAAGACATTTGTTAACAACAACCTTTGTCAGCCGTTCGAAAGGTAGCGCTGCGTTGTATACAACGAAATCACGCTTCAGGTCATCTACAGAGATCGCGCAGAGTGCGCGGAGCGATGGGAACTAGTCGCTCCCCCAAGATACGTGTGTTGCTCTCCACCGGGTTTCTATTTGCCCTCTGGATGAGCTGCCTTGATGCAAGCTCGGTGCCGGTGGGAGTAACAATCTTTCGTGATCTCAACTAAGTGCTATAACGTACCTACGGTTTGGCCGCAAGGGCGGCTGCACTCACAGTGCAGCTACTGCAGGCAGAATGCTGCTCCAACTGAAGCTGCAGAATGAGGTTTTGAGTGAGGTCCTCTAGGACGCCATCCCATGACGGGGGCGTCCTTCCTTTTGGAGCTCAGCGAACGCCATGTGTAGCGTCTGCTTGCGTCAACCGAATCATTTTAAATGAGTTGAGGGTCTTTATGCCTTTTAAGCCTCGGACTAGTAAGAGTTGCTTTGACACGCAGTTCAGCCCTTTGAAGCCAGTGCCTTGCGCGCAAATAGCTCTGAAACTCTAAGTCAAATAATTCTGAAAACTACATCCAAAGGCCAACGGTCGGCTACTTGCGCATCAGCTCCCTGGATCAAAACGAGGTCCGCCAGCTAGAAGGGCTGGCCCTGGACAAAACGTTTACCGACAAAGCCTCCGGCAAGGATGTGAAGCGGCCCCAACTGGAGGCCATGCAGAGCTTCGTCCGCGAAGGCGACACCGTGTTTTGTCACTCGATGGACCGGCTGGCCCGCAACCTCGATGACTTGCGGAGAATCGTGCTGGGTCTGACGGAGCGGGGCGTCCATATCGTCTTTGTGAAGGAAAACTTGACCTTCACCGACGAGGATTCGCCCATGTCGAATCTTTTGCTGAGTGTTATGGGTACGTTCGCTCAGTTCGAGAGAGAGTTGATCCGCGAGCGTCAGCGCGAGGGAATTGCGATCGCAAAGCGGGAAGGGAAGTACCGCGGCAGGAAGCCGTCTCTGACACCCGTGCGGGCGGCCGAGTTGCGACGGCGAGTTGCCGATGGTGACTCGAAGGCTGCGCTTGCTCGTGAGTTCGGCATCAGCCGGGATACGCTATATCGGTATGTTGCGGTCAAAAAGCGCCAGGCTGGGAAGCGTGGAAGATGATTGTATGCAGGGAATCGGAGGAGAGAAACGATGAGCGAATCGGAGATGCAAGCGGAGCTGGAACGTCTGCGGGCTGAGAATGCCCAGCTCAAGAGCAAAGAGAAGGGCGGCCTTATTTTAAAGGTGAGCGAGAAAGGGGGGCTCTCTCTGTATGGCATGGGTCGGTTTCCGGTCACGCTGTACAAAGAACAGTGGCTCCGCATCCTGTCGAGTGCACCGGAGATTGAGGCGTTCATCCGCGAAAACGACTTCAAGCTGAAGACGAAGGAGTAGCGCTTTGAAGAAAGGGGTCCAGGCCGCAATTTGCTGTCCCTGCGGGAACGAGAAGATCCTCGCCCTGGGCCTCTGCGCGACCTGCTACACGCTGAAGCGGCAGGATACCGAATACTTCGGTGGCCTGCGAGAGCAGGTCTTAGAGCGTGATGGATACGCCTGTAGGGTGTGCGGTTATCCCGATCCCGGAGTGCATCATCGGGAGCCGGCAACTCTGTTCTGCATCTGACCGTACCGCTTCAGGACTTGCAGATCGGATCACTTGAATTCCCCAAGGTGTCTTTCTTCGCATATCCGGATTCCTCAGAAGGAGCCTCGCGCACATCCGCCTACGATGGACTCCTGACGTTAGGAATCTTCCGGCGCGTTTTCATCTGCCACGCTCGTCACTTTGTTGTCTTTGAGCCGTGGTAAATCGCGCCGGGGTGGCTAGCTCTGCGTCCCAAGGCCTGCCTGCTTGCCAACCATAGGAAGCTAGACGTGGCATATGGCGAAGTAACTCGTGGATCCAAGTCCGCACTCACTACCAGAAGGTCGCCGATACGACCTCAGGCATCTGGGCAACTCCATCATGCAACTTCGTCTTGAGTACTAGCTGAAAGCTCTTTTCCGCCCAGTCCGATGGGGCAATTCGATTAATGGTCTCGAGAGAGGGATCATTGGTGAGGAAATGTCCTCCGGCCAGGCTTCCGTATGGAGTTATCCCTGCAACGGCGATCATCGGTTGCCCCGAGGTTGATTTCAGTACGCGAGAGATGAGGATATAGTCTTCCGCTAGCTTTCCATCGCGGTTGATGAGCGGTTCCCAGAAACGTGAGGGATTCTGATGATCCATAATCCGTCCTCGCTGATTGGCGATACCCATTCCAAAACGAAGCTCACTGGTCATGGCCATCGTCCATCGATTGATTCCCGGCCCACCGATAAGGACATAAGGCACAGACTTCAAATCATCGAGGGCAACGTCCTCGGCCTTGCCGATTCTTGGCTTTCCTCCCAAATGCTGCAATTGATCGCTTAAACGCGTGGCAACATTGGTGTCGCTCGGCTTCTCGGGTCGCGACGGTATCCGGCGATAAGCACTTGGCGCAGCGGTGCAGACGATCGAGTCACCAGACGCGACAATTGGCTTCCAGAACTTCCTTGCTGCCGCGCCAGATCCCAATCTCTCCGGAAGGCTGCGCATCACACGCCACGTGACGCCAGCGAGGAGGCCCAGCGCAACAACGACGAGGAGCATCCGTCTTCCTAAGGACCTCACGTTTGTAGACGGCTCTGCGTTCCCCTTCGGTTGAGCCAGGGCTCGCCGCTCTATTCGAGGAACATAAGACCCTGGTTCCAGCGTGATCGTTACCAGCCGCGTCGGATCGGCTGAGAGGTTGTACTGCGCCAGGCGACGGCGAATCTCATTCGCCTTTACGCGCACAATTGCATCGGTGCCTGTGTCGTAGTCCGGTGGACGGTTCCATATCGTCACACCCAGCGTCCGCTCTTTCAACTCCAGGGGCGGATTACAACAGGCAGCTTCGACGACGTATCTCAAAAATGTCTGGCAACGCTCACTGGTTCGGAAGGACTCGCTAGCGAGAATTTTTTCCAATTCGAGGCGAACCTCTGCAGTCAGCTTATTCGCCGCTGGCAGCAGGTCACCACCGCTTCCGTTGCTCTTTCTCTCGACTGTGGCAAAGACCTGCACGGAGTTTTTAGGAATGTCTTCCCCTGAGTGGGCTCTGACTATCAGACCATCCACGCTTTACATTTCTGTGAATTGCTCTATTTACGGTGCCGTAATCGAAGCTGCGCGTTCGTAACCCCATCGGAAACTCCAGAAAACCCCCCGAATATTTAAGTAACGGTTCAAAACGTGGTGCGCTGACAAGGGTACCCTTACTTTTCTTCTTATCACTCGCAGCGTTTTGACAATCTCTCTCCTCGGCCACGAGTAGAGAAGCGATTCGTGTCATATTCACGCGCAATAAACAATACGTTCGCAACGATTGCTAGCAGGAGAGCCGGTAGAAGACATGATGAAACGCATTACATCGGTACAAGAAAACTCTTTCGCCCAGCCTTCCCTAGGGGGTTCAACTTCCCGCCGGAGGTTTCTTGCGGGGGCTGCAGCTACGGTTTCGCTCCTGGCCTGTAACGCGTTATCGCAGGCCCCGATCTATGGCTCCATCGTCGGTTCTGTCGTACGTCCCGAACCTCGACGGCCGGGTGAACTCAGCGACACAGGCCGCCTCCAGCGCGCTATCGATCAGGTACGGGGGCAGGGTGGCGGCACAGTTGCAGTGCCAGCCGGCCGGTATGTCTCCGGTACGTTACGTCTGCACTCGCATGTCTCTCTCTGGCTCGACAGCGGAGCGACTCTGGTTATGAGTAAAGACCCGAAAGAGTTTCTTCCAATTGAGAAACTCAATTACGATCCGAAGGCCAACCTCGCAACCTCGAACTTCCAAGTGGCCCTTATCGTCGGCGATGGCGTTGAAAATATCTCCATCGCCGGCGGCGGCACGATTGATTGCGATCGCACGAAGAGTGGAGGTCCCAAGCCGATTGCGCTCCGCCGCTGTAGCCAGGTCATTCTGAGAGACATCACAATCCGCAATGCGCCCAGCTACAACATCAGCCTCCTGGGCTGCGAGTTTGTCACACTAGATAACGTAACCATCCGGAATGGGCTGTCTGACGGTATCGATCCTGACTGCTCTCGCTACGTCCGAATCTCCAATTGCTTTGTGGAATCTGTAGATGACGCCATCGTACTCAAATCCAGTGGGGCACTTGGAGAGCGTCGATCTACGGAGTTCATCACGGTCGACAATTGCATTCTTCGCACCGCCAGCATTCATTTCAAATGCGGCACAGAGAGCTGCGGCGACTTCAGGAACATCGTCGTCTCCAACTGTATCTTTCAAGGCGGCATGGGCATGCGCCATGGGAATCCGGGCATTGCTCTCTACACCGTTGACGGCGGCTCGCTCGGGAATGTTGTCATCTCCAATATCGTCATGCAGGACGTTGGCACTCCTGTGGCTATCCTCCGCGGCGATCGGGATCGTTGTGCCTTCGCTGCCGGCCCGGGCTCTCTGCAGTCCATTCAGATTTCGAACGTCCTTGCAACCGGGGCAAAGCTGCCAAGTGTCATCGCAGGCCTGCCGGGCTCACCCGTCACCGGCATTGTCATAGATGGACTATCTGTCACTATGGCCGCCTCAGTCAAGGGAACAGTCGACCTTCAACAGATTCCTGAGGAGCCGAAGGACTATCCGCAGCCAACGATGTTCGGTCCTCTGCCGGCCCACGCCATCTTCATTCGCCATGCCTCAGCCGTCAACCTGCACAACCTTCGCCTGCAATCAGGCGTTGGTGAAACTCTCCCTTTCCTGGTTGCTGACGATGTCAGCGATCTGCGTCTCGCCTCCTTTCAGGGCAATGGAGCATCCGCTCCCCAGCTCTGGCTCAACAATGTTCGACAGTCCAGTGTCGAGCTCTCCTCTGGCAACTTCTCGTCCACGTCATGCCGGATCAGCGGTCCGAAGACCGCTGCATTGAGCTTTCCTGGCATCGACGTGACAGTAAATCGCAAGCTCGTACATCTGGATGCCGATGTGCACCCCAGCGCAGTTCAATCACAAAGAAACTAGCAGGAGGAACCTCATCCATGTCGCTCCCTTTGGTCCATCGTGTGCGTCGATTCAGAGCCAGCATCAGACGATCCACTGGCATCTTCATCGCAATTTTCACCCTTCTGTTGGGCTCCATCGCCCACGCCCAGAACTCCGGCACCATCGTCGGAACCGTCACTGACCCCTCCGGCTCTGTCATCGGTTCTGCAAAGATTACTGCGATTGAGACAACTACCAATATTGCCCGCTTTGTCCTTACGAACGACCAAGGCTACTATGTCATCGGCGCGCTCCCGCCCAATGATTATCGGGTTGTCGTCGATTCCCCAGGCTTCCAGCAAGCTGTGCGTGCCGGTTTCTCTCTGCAGGCAAATCAGAGCCTTACGGTTGACGTGAAGCTTCAACTGGGTTCCACTGCGCAGAGCGTCACCGTCAGTGACACTCCACCGCAGATCGACACCACAACCGGGACCATCAGTCAGGTCATCGATCAGGCTCGTATCGTGGAGCTTCCGCTCAACGGTCGCAACGCTGCTACTCTTACGACCCTCGCTCCCGGCGCAGTCAACGCTCCCAGCAACGGAGCTTTTCAGTCTTCGACCTTCGGTAACCAGGCCGTCGGAGGACAGGCTGCCGCGGTTACCATCTCCACCAATGGCTCCCGTCAAACCACCAGCAACTATCTAATGGACGGCAGCAACAATATGGATCAGTACACCAACGTCAACCAGCCCTTTCCCATGCCTGATTCCATCCGTGAGTTCAGCGTGCAGACGAGCAATTATGATGCACAATACGGCGGTAACTCAGGTGCCGTCGTCAACGTCGTAACCCGCTCCGGCACTAACGACCTTCACGGCAGCCTCTTCGAATTCAACCGAAACTCAGCCTTTAATGCGCGCAACTGGAGCGCAACTACACGCGATCAAATCAAGCGCAATCAGTTCGGCGGAACGATTGGTGGTCCGGTTTTTCTTCCAAAAATCTACAACGGCCGCAACAAGACCTTCTTTTTCTTCGGATTCCAGGGCACCATCTTTCATAACGCTAGTGCCACCAGCAAAGCATACCTGCCCACCCCGGCAAACCTTCGCGGCGACTTCTCCGCCATGCTGTCCGCCAGCGACTCCGCAAATCCACTCGGTCGAGCTGTTACCATCAAAAATCCGGCAACAGGGCGTCCCTATCCTGGCAACATCCTCCCCGTCTCAGACTTCGACCCTGCCGCTCTGAATACAGTTAAGCTCCTCCCTGCCCCCGGTCCGGTAAACGGCCTCACCAGTTACATTCAACCCAACGCTCCCCAGAACTTCCACGAAGAGCTCATCCGCATCGACCACTCTCTCACCAGTAAGGATCGCATCACCGGACGCTACTTCCGCGACACCTTTATCAATCCCTCCATCTACGAAACCGGCAATATCCTCACTTATAAAGATGGCTATCCCAACGTCTCGCAGAATCTTCTCCTAAGCGAAACTCATGTCTTTAATAACGCAATTCTCAACGACTTCCGCTTCACTCGTTCTTCCGTTGACGGCACTCAGAATCCACCCTCGAACGCTCCCGACTACGCTGACTTGGGTGTGAACATGTATCAACCCGCAAGCATTCCTAAGGCGATCGAAAGCATCTCGATCTCCGGCCTCTTCTCCTTCGGTAGCTATCCTTTCGGAAACTTCTCCCGTTCGAACTACATCTGGGACGACGATGTAAAGTGGGTGCATGGACGCCATTCCATCGGCTTCGGCGGTTCCGTACAGAACGCAGCACTTGACGTCGTCAACAACTACCGTCGTTTCGGCTCCTTCAGCTTCTCCGGAGACTCCACGGGCTACGCCATGTCTGACTTCCTTCTGGGCCGTGTCCGCGGCTTCACTCAAAGCAGCGGACAGTTTCAGAACGCCCGCGACACCTTCTGGAGTCTCTACGTGCAGGACGCCTATCATGTCCTTCCTCGCCTTACCCTCAACTTCGGCCTCCGTTACGATCCCTATCGTCCTTGGAACGAAATCAACGGCCGCATGGAAATTTTCTCTCCCGATGCCTATACCGCGGGCGCGCGTTCCAGGGTCTTTACGAACGCGCCTCCAGGACTGATGTTTCCCGGTGATGCCGGTTTCCCTCGCGGTGGGACCGGCTCCTCTCTCTGGAACTTCGCTCCACGCTTCGGTTTCGCTTACGACGTCTTCGGAGACGGCAAGAGCAGCGTCCGTGGAGGCTTTGGACTCTTCTACGATGCCCGAGGCATCTCGCAGATCACTCAGGCCATTGTGAGTAACAATCCCTTCAGCCCCTCCATCTCCATCACCACGTTGCAAGGCCCGTTCAGCGACCCTTACCGAGGACTAGCCGCGCATCCCCCCTTCCCCTATCCCGCACCATCCGACTTCACCTTCCCGCTTCCCGTAACCGTGCTCACCTTCAATCCCTTTCAGAAGTTTCAGGTCCCGCTCAGCTATAACTGGAACCTCTCCGTCGAGCGTCAGCTCTCTCAACAGTGGTCTCTTCGCGGCTCCTATGTCGGCTCCACTGGCCAGCATATTCGTCGTGATATGCAGCTCAATCCGGGCATATACATTCCCGGCGATCCGGGCGTCTTTGGGAATCCCAGCATCTCCGTCACGACCAGAACCAGGTACGCTCCTAACTATTCGAGCATCGGAATGCTCACGCAGTCCGGAGCTTCCAACTACCATGCATTCCAAGCTGCTCTGCAACGCCGCTTCACACGTTCGCTTACACTGTTGGCCAGCTATACCTATTCCAAGTCGCTCGACAACGTTCCACCCAACCAGACACTGCAAAACGGTGGTGGCGGCAGTTTCAGCCAGCCCATCTACGTTCCAGGCTTCAGCGACTTTGAATACGGCCCCTCGCCCTTCGATCGCACTCACAACTTCACGGCATCTTATGTTCTGCAGCTCCCATCCCTTTCGTCCATACCTCGCATCGCAAGTTATGTCGTTGAAGGATGGGGCACGAGCGGCATCTTGTCGTTCTCTAGTGGAGATGCTTTCACTGTGTACTCTGGAACTGACGTAGCAGCAACGGCTGCCTCACCACGAGCTGTCGTTCAGGGAGCATTTTACGGAGGCAATACCTGCGCCTCCGCGACCGTTGCCTGCGCAAACTGGCTCAACACCCGTTCCTTCGCTGTCCCTTTAGCCGCAGTTGGAACACCTGCCAGCATCTATGCCGCCTATCCATTCAAGTACGGCAACATCGGCAAAGGCGCCCTCCGCGGTCCCGGATACGTCAATTGGGATGCCAGCCTTTTCAAAAACTTTGGCGCAACCGACCATTTCCACGCTCAGTTCCGTGCTGAGTTCTTCAATATGCTCAACCACACCAACCTTGCGGATCCTGTCTCCACAATCAACTCCGGCGGCTTCGGCGCGATTCTTGCTGCCGGCGATCCCCGCATCGGCCAGCTTGGTCTCAAGCTCATCTTCTAACCCGGAGGCCTCGCAACAGATCTCGTCGTTATCATGCTGCTGCGAGGCATTTCCTTTGATCGCACATATAACTTATGAATAGACGCTCTCTTTTAGCCTTCGCTCTCCTGACCCCGGTAGCACAGCTCTCCGCACAGGCCACCCATAAAGTCATCGATCCTCTGTTAAAGCAGCCGTTACAGAATCCTGCTCTAGTCGCGGACCAGCTCCGCCACTTTATGCTCACCAAGGTGCAGCCTCTCCCAACCGTCCACACTGCCCAGGACCTCCAGACGCAAGCCGACGTGCTTCGCCGTCACGAGCTCTCGGTCATCTACCATGGATGGCCGAACGAATGGGTCAACGCATCTCCTAAGTTCGAGCGCGTCGGCGTCATCGAGCGTCATGGATATCGCATCGTCAAATTTCGTTACGAGATCGTCCCCGGCTTCAGCTCTACAGCACTCCTCTACGAACCCGAGCACATTAGTGCAAAGATGCCAGCCATCCTCAACGTCAACGGCCACGGACCCGGCGGAAAGGCAGTTGAGCACAAGCAAAAGCGGTGTATCAATCAGGCACGTCATGGCATCCTCTCTCTCAGCCTGGAGTGGATCGGTTTCGGTGAACTCGCGAGCGCAGAAAACGGCCACAACCAGATAGGCCTTCTCGACCTCGCCGGAACCAACGGCGTTGGTCTCTTCTACCTCGCCATGCGCCGCGGTCTAGACTTCCTCTACGAGGACCCACGCGTCGACCGCCAGCGCATCGGCATGACAGGCCTCTCCGGCGGTGGCTGGCAGACCATGCTCCTCAGCTCCCTCGACCCCCGGATCGGTCCGTCCGTACCTGTCGCCGGTTTCAGTTCCTTAACTACAGCCATCGAGCATCCCGAATACGCAGGAGATGCGGAGCAGAATGCTACAGACATGCGCACCAGAGCCGACTATGCCCAACTGATGGCCGTGCGCGCTCCCCGCCCCACACTCCTCATCTATAACTCCATGGATGATTGCTGCTTTCGCGCCGGCATCGTAAAGCAGGGGGTCTTCTCCGATGCTGCCACCTTCTTCGCAGCCGCAAATCAGCCGGGCAACCTGCTCTGGTATCAGAACGACGATCCCGGTACCCACAACTACCAGATCAACAGCCGTCTACATGCCTACCGTTTCTTTAAGGACCAGTTTCACCTTCAGTCATCTGCGGAGGAAGACCCTGATACCGATCAAGAGGTCCTTCCTGCTGAAGATCTCGTCGTTGGTCTCCCAAAGGACAACCTCACAATAGTCAGTCTGGCCCGCCAACTCGCCGCGCAGATTCAGCATGCGCCAGCTTCTCCTCTCTCAGCAACCGACCTCCAGAAACAGCACGATCTCCTCGGAGATCTCGTTCGCTTCTCCCCGGTCACTGTCACCCATGCATGGCCCATCAGTGCCACGCGAGACAAGGGCGTCGAAAGCCGCGGCTACCGATTCGAGTTCAGTAATGGCCTCACCGCCTCAGGCGTCATGCTTCAATCCGCAGTCTCTACGGAAAGACATCACGAACTTTCTATCCTGGTCTCCGACACGGGACGTGCCTCCATGTCCATTGAAGCTGGCGATCTGTTGAGCCGTGGTCATCAGGTTGTTGTCTTCGATCCCATTCTCTTCGGCGACAGTATCCCCGGCACAACCGAACGTCCCAACCTTAGCGGCACTGTGCAAATGCTCAACACCATCGGCGAGCGCGCCCTTGGCCTCGAAGCTGCTCAAATCGCCGCCGTTGCCCACTGGCTTCAGTCAGGAAAAATTGATGGAACTTCCACCAGCGGTTCCGTCACCACTGCAACTTTGCTCCCGGAAAAGATCCATCTCATGACGCACGGCCCTCGCTCTGAAACCGCCGCGCTGGTTGCGACAGCCCTCCAGCCTCAGTACTTCGCTTCTCTTGGCGTCGAGAACGGAATGAAGAGCCTCGCAGATGTATTTACCAAGGACCTTGGCTACTCCCAGGTGCCAGAACTCTTGTGTCTCGATCTCTATCGTAGTTTCGACCTTGACGGAATCCGTGCACTGGCGCCTTCAATCACCATCGACCTCAATTCTCATGAACCCGAATCCATTTTCTGGAAATAACTTGCGAAGAGGATTCCGAGCCATCGGTTAAACACACTCCCAATAGACTCCCATTAGGGTGTCCCGAATGGTACTTTTCCGTACTTCCAGGTAGCTATCCGTGCCAAAGAAATCAATTAGAGAGGTGAGTTCGCGGCCACTCAAGGTCAGTGGCTGCCCTTCGGCTCAAATATCGGCCTTGATTGCGACGATCATGCTGAAAGTAAATGAACTCGACCTAAGACAAGCGCCCTTGACGAGGGCCATATCATCCCGTATTTCCAGCCTTTGGTCGATCTTCGGACAGGCAAGATATCTGAATTTGAGGTTTTGGCGCGTTGGGTACATCCCGATTGCGGTCTCATCCCGCCAGCGGTGTTTGTACCGTTGGTGGAGCACGTGACTGCACGTAACTGTAAAATTTGCACCTGAATGACAGGAGAGCCAGATGTCCGAGGACGACCGAGATTCTCTCAACAATTTTGGCTTTCAAGAGGGCCTGAAAAGGCTATCTGAAGAAGCGAGTTCTACAGAATTCGCCCGCGAAGCATTTCGGTACGACACACCGCTGAGCCAACTGAGGCAGATGCTGAGGGATGAAGGCGCCGATTTCGACTCAGACGAAGAAACCGCGCTCAAGAAGTACATCTTCGCGTGCTTTAGCGAATTGGCCTATTTACGGAGGACAAAATATGATCTTCCGGCAAGGGATCGATATAAGGTCGTTCCGAGCGAAACCCTCGACGAGATCAAGAATTACGATTTCGAAATCAATACTGAAATGCTACTCCGCGAAAGTTTGGAAATAGGAGTGGCAACACTGGATAGCGAACGAGGATTCTCATACACAATCTTCAGCACGCCTTACTTTGTCGTGATCGCAGTTCGAGGAACTTCAGCCCTGAAAGATTGGCTGATCAACTTGTATGCTGGACCCATAAAGCTAAGTGAAGAAGGCTATCACCCTGGTTTTCTCAACGAAGCTCGACGGGCTTTGGTACCCTTGAGGGAAGTTGTCGATCGTTACGGGCTGCCAATCTATTTCACAGGTCATTCTCTGGGCGCTGCCGTCGCGACGATTTTGAGGCATCAGTGGGGTGAACCAGTGGCAGGCGCAAAATTGATGACCCCATACGTCTATGCCAGCCCGAGAATTGGGAGCGCCGAGGTTGCTAATCGCTTTCGAACCTGTTCGATCATCGGGCCCGACGACATCGTTCCGAGAGTAGCGCCCAAATCATTCGGATACGTCGACACAGACGGTCAAGAGATGGACAAACCTGACGCGGTTTTGGTATCTGAAAGAAAGATTCTCGCGAAGTTCTGGATGCTGCTCAAAAATCATTCAATCGAGAAGTATCGTAGCGAGCTAGGACGGGCCAGCGGTGTTGCCAGCGGCGATTTTTCGCCGAGCGTCTATCTTGATGCACTGCGTTCAAGGATGATCGATAGATATAGAACGTTGGGAAACATTCAGCCCAACAATTGAGCTGGATCGAGCACCTTCCTGTATCCGGGCAGGTAGGACTACTGTATAAGGGCAGGCATGGGCTTTGTACCGATTGGCGCGATCGTCGCTCTGGTCATTCCAGCGCTTCTGGTCGCAAAAGTCCCGAGACGTTGGATGCCGGCAGCGATCACTTTGTGGACCTTGTCCCCTGCGATCGCATTTTTCGTCCTTGACCTTATTGGCAAAGCGGTCGGCAACCCAGCGCAACCGCAAACGGGCAGATTTGGCGACGCGCTACTGTTTGTCGGGTCTTTTCTCCTCATTCCTTGGATACTGATGTGTTTGGCTGGTTTCGGCATCGGATTTGTGATAAGGACTCCGATTCGCAAACCACTGGCACGTTCATTGCCGGTGAATGAGGTAACGCCGCGGGAACCGGCAAACACACACACTATCCGTACACCGCTACCCGTTTCGTTTCCGGTGCAGCCCGTAATGGAGGGCGTCTCGACCGACGGCAAACTGCGCTACGAGCACCGTCAGGGCGAATTTATCAACGGCCGGTACGATTCGGTCTCGCTCTGTGCCGTCCTTATCGACACGGCAAACGGCCAGACCTTGGTGGATTGTGCGGGCTGGGCCGGAAGCGAGATTACGACGCAGACCGATGGCAGTCTTTTTCTCCATATCCAGCAAAACCAGTTCGAATCGCTTTTCCGAATCGACAGCCAGACAGAACTGTTCCGTGATCTTGGAGCCGATGGGCGCGACAAACCTCTGTCTGCCCTCGCACAAGCCGTAAAGGAGGCGTGGCACGCGCCGCACGCATCGCCACCCCAGTATCGCCATATCTCACGGGATGGCACGATCCGGGTGGACCTGGCGTCGCAGGAATGGTCAAACGGGAATGGGATGCGATCGTCTTCTTCCGTGAAGTCGGCCGAGTCAGGCTCGATTGCCGCCGTTCCCACGTAGGCGGCGGACTTTCGGTTGTGCTCGATGTGGCGCGCGGTTGCTATCAGATTACAATTGCCCCCGGTCCAGGCGGAGCGCTTCCGGAGCAGCCGCTCGACGGCATCGCAGAGGGCCTTGAAGCGGCGTCACGACGCGGAGCACGAGTGAGCCAAGCGTTTTCTATCTCGCCTCATTCTCTCGCGGCATGGTCATCAGCTCTTCTCATCCTGGTCGGAGCGGTCATCCTCATTGCGATTGCGTCTTACCTGTCCCTACGCCTGGAGTCCAAGCCTAATCCAC
>Ga0193743_1000498_pt1 | contig 30981 bp, 24 predicted proteins | sample L2c2metaG_FD_143038 | JGI IMG/M metagenome (GOLD analysis project Ga0193743, IMG submission 143038) | Soil microbial communities from a riparian zone of the East river system, Colorado, United States - L2c2 | ecosystem: Environmental > Terrestrial > Soil > Riparian zone | place: USA: East River...
CGTTCGAGTAGCCCAAATGGAGCAACACCGCTATAGGGCATTGAAGACAGAGCCGTGGGGCGATACCAAAATCAACACGGCGTCGTCGCAAGATACTGCCGAAAAACTCAAAGCTGGGCTGAGTTGGTAATTTAATCAGAAGGTGCTTCGTTGTCTTTAGTTTTGTTGTAGCGAGTCTTCGCGGCTTTTCGTGCTCGCTCGCTTCTTTCCTCTGGCGTTAATGTCGCCCAATAACTACGTACCATGGTCGACATCGCCGTACGGAGCACCTCCGCATCTTTCTTTCCGACTTTTTTCTGTATAGGCAACTCCCTCTCTCTATGATGTCGTTCTACAAACGCATCTAAAGCTTGTTCCAGCACTTCAATGCGGCTCAAACAATATTCATCTGCCAAACGATTGAGCTTCTTGTAAAAACGTTCGGTCGCGCTGAACCAAACGGGAAGACTCCGGTCGTCGATCGGTGTTCGCGTTTCAGTTTTAGGCGCATTGTTTTTTCGCGGCGGCAACAACACGATTATCCAGTACGAACGTCAAGGATGACAAAGACGTTAAAAAATGCGCTTCCAAAAAGAGTTTCGTTCTAAACAAGAGTCTTAAGGCAGAAAACCGTAAGCTCTTTACATACGACATGTAAATTTATGTTGATTTACATACGACAATAAGGCTATGCTCAGATTGTTCGTTTCAAATCACCGAAGCTCGTGAGCTTCATAGGAGGGAATTGACACAACCATGAGTCAGCAATTCGTTCTCGCGGCAAGACCGCAACGCTCGCCGTCATTTCGCAACTTCATGCAGCGCGCATTCCGGCATCTCGTTCCTGCTTTGGCCGTATTCGCTTTCGGAGCGGTTGCGTGCCACGCCCAAGGCCTAGACGGAATTACAACCGTGACCACCAACTTTCTGACCTGGTTCAGAGCATTCCTCGGGATTGTTGGCGTCATTGCCATCGCTTGGGGAGGAGCCAAGATCATGTTCAGCGGTGAGGTGGGCCGCGGCCTAGTGGGCGTGTTCGCTGGCATCGTCGGCCTTTTCATCGCCGGCTATGCACAACAGATCGTGACCTTGTTTTACTCAACAAGCTCTTAACCATTCGTTCGCCGGCTTATCAACCCAAAAGAGAAAGGAGAATTTAGCCCCATGAATCGGAAGAAAAGGCGCGTCGTGCGCACGCTCAACAGACCCCGGCTGATTGCCGGTATCGAGGTCCGCCTGTTCGCAGGCGTTTTCCTGCTCGCTTTATTGCTGTTTGCCAGTGTGTCCCGGACGGCCGCCCTCCTTCTGATCGCCATGCTGCTGCTGTTCGGCCAAAAGATTTCCAAAATCGACATTCAACTTCCATTTTTGTGGCTGCATGCCCTTCACCACGGAGCGTCCTACGATCCCGCCAAACGAGAACCGGAGAAAAACTGATGAGAAAAACGGCCCCGCTCGCCCATTTCCGCCAATCCAAACCGTTTCATGCATTCGTGCCCATCAGCGCCTTTGTCAATGACTCGACATTTGAAACCAAGTATGGTGAATACGGCTGCGCATTGCGGCTGCACGGCATTGACGACGAGTGCTTGACGGACGAACGTTTGGAAGCTGTCGTCTCCACCCTTACCGGGGCATTCTCGCTTTTTGGCGAACGCTTTCGGCTCTATCAATACCTGATCAAGGGCCGTAAGAAATCCATCGTGCGACAGGAGAGGTACGCCGATCCGAAGTTGGCGGAAGTCATATGGGATCGCGTTGAGTTTTTGGAAAACCACGCACCTCTTGGTTCGGTGCAGCTTTATTTGGTGATTCTCTTTGAAAGCGAAACAACAGGTCGAAAGCGCAGGACATCGGTGGACCGTCTCCGCAAAGAGCGTACCCATGCGCTCGCTACGCTAAGCAGCACGGTGCAATCGTTCAAAAGATATGTGGACGATCTAGTGATGCCCGAGGTATTGCCAAAACGAGAATGCTTTTGGCTGTTTCGCAAGCTCCTCAACCTGACCGATGATGCCGCCTCACGGCTACCTCTAAAGCGCAACGTGGGCGTCGACTGGCAGGCCGCCGCATCCCGCCTGGATTGGCAAAAGGATGGCCGTCTCACACTTAATGACCGCAAGCTGAAAGTCCTCAGCCTGAAGGAATTGCCCAGTGCCACCGGCCCTCATCTTTTCCGGGATCTGCTCGCCATCGATTGCGATCTGATTGCGTGCACCGAATGGATCCGGCGGGAAAATCCACAAGTGCGCCGGGCCGTGAAGCTGAAGAAAGCTCACTTCTTTAGTTTTAATCTCCAAAGCTTCGGCTCGATCGTTTCGCAAGCGGTCAATCGGAAGGAGAATAAGCCCGATCCGCTGCTCGAAGACGAATCTGGCCGTTGGCTGGTGCAATCGCTAAACGAAGCGCTCTTAAGGATTGAGGAGCACGGCGGCTACTTCGGCATGTTCAGCATGACACTGCTTCTGCATAGCGAGGAGCCACAGCGGCTGGAAATCGCAAAGGCGGATGTCTTTCGTACGCTTTCCACGTACGAGGCAGAGGCGCTGGAAGAAACCTACGGCGCATTGAATGCCTATCTGGCCATGTTCCCGGGCAACACCCGGTACAACGTACGGCAATTGTGGTTACAGAACAACCACTATGCTGACCTCAGCTTTGTCTTTGCTCCGTACACCGGTAGCACTCGGGCTGTTTCCCTCGAACACGAATACCTCGCTGTCTTTGAAGGCGTGCAGGGCGAAGCCGTGTACTTGGACCCGCATCATGCCGGCGTGTGGGGCCAACTTCTTTTGGGTGTCACCGGCAGCGGTAAATCGATGTTGGGCAATGTCCTGGTTACGAATGCGCAGAAGTACGGCGGCTACACCTTTATCTTCGATGTGCGCGGCAGCTATCATGCGAACGCCCAACGGTTTGGCGCCACGATCCTGAGCATGCAGTTAGATCGGCGCTCGTTTTCGGTCAACCCATTTTGCTTGTCGAACAGTCCCGACAATCGCCAGTTTTTGTTTAATTTCATCAAACTATTACTTAAACGGAGTGGACGTGAATTTACAGCGGAAGACGACAAGGACCTGCACCGGTCCATTCAAGCCGTCTATATTTTGCCTGCCGATCAACGGCGTCTCTGCAACCTTTATTTGCGGCCTGATCTCCAGCCTTATCTCGACAAATGGATCAGGAAAGGACAATACGCCGCGTTCTTTGACAATGCGGCCGATACGCTTACGTTGAATCGTTTTCAGGTCTTCGATTTTGCCGGGATGGAATCATATGAAGAAGTTCTGGAACCGCTGCTCGTCTGGATCATCGGACGCATCAATGCGGTGATCTACGATCCGGCGAACGCGGGTGTTTTGAAGTACCTGGTTTTCGATGAACTCTGGAAGCATCTCAAGAATCCGGCACTGCTCCAAGGCTTGATCGGAGCCATCAAAACCGGCCGCAAAGACCTGGTGGGCTGGACGTTGCTGACCCAATCGGCCGGGGATCTCGGCGAGTATGCCGAAATCATCAAGGACACCTGTCCCATGACAATGTTCCTGCCAAATCCAGATTTTGACCGGGCAGCCTATGCCGAGCTTTTTCACCTCAACGCGAAGGAATTGGAGCTATTGGCGCATCTTCGAGCGCGACATTTCCTACTGAAAACGCCCAGCTACTCGAAGGTGCTGGTCAATAACATCGATCCGAAAACCTATTGGATGTATACCACGGCCGCGCTTGAGCGAAAGCGCCGCGACGAAGCAGTCGCCCAGTATGGGGAAGCGGCGTTCGAGGCTCTAGCGGCAGAAAACGCGTAACAGAAATGAGGAGGAACCCCAACAAATGAATCGTTTTTGTGCTTTGACTATTCTGGCGCCCGCTATCGAACTGCTCTTGCAAGCGCAAAGCGGGGTCATTCGGACCGTCCCTGCAACGCAAAAAGACGTCATCCCCATAGCGACGACTTTGTTGCATGACACCTTAGTTGCTTTGCCCGACGGTGAGAAGGTGATGAGCGCCTATTGCGGAGATTGCGGTCAGGACGGCGATTTCGTCTTGTCCGCTTCGAAAACCGCCAATCGGTTTCTTGACATCAAACCGGCCAAAGCTGGAGCGGTCACGGATATGAACGTCGTGACCGACCACAATCATACGTATACATTTCGTGTCACAGAAGTATCGAACGGCGGCACGCCGGATCTGAAGGTATTTCTCGCTGCGGCAGATACATCGCTCAAAACGGAAAATGAAAAGCCGGCCGAATGGATTCCCACGACGGAAGTAGATCGTTTCAAACGCGATGCCGCGGCGGCGCAAGAACGGGCGTCAGCGGCGGAAAAGCAGGCGCGGGAACGCATCGCCCAGGAGACAGATGCATTCCGAGCTCAGTATCCGAAGAGTCTGACCTTTGATTATCGTTTCCTTGCCCGTAAACCTCCTTTCAACGTGCTCGCAATTTATCACGATGAACGATTTACTTACATCAAAGCCTCATCGCAGGAAGTTCCCGCACTCTACGAAATGAAGGACGGTAAACCATCGCTCGTCAACTTTTCTTACGAACGAGGCATGTACACGGTGCAAAAGGTACTCGATGACGGCTGGCTTGCTATTGGCAAAGCCAAGCTGACCTTCATCCGCGAAGGGGATAGATAACCGTGGAAACGAACCAAACGGCGGCCCAGCCGGCTGTTCCTCCAGACGGTCCCACGCCCAAGAAAAAGGTGGGGATTGCCCTCGTCGTTGCGGCGGTGCTCGTCATCCTAGTTTCGCTACTGTTCAGCAATACGACACCGCTGCCGCGCAACGCAAAACTATATACCGGTAAACAGCAGTCGGTCTCGCCGGACGATGTGAACGCCTTCCAAAACTCAGCGAAGGCGGAGGCAGAACGCGCGCGGCAACAGCGGGCGCTTGAAGACGCACGACGGAGAGTAGACCAGGCGCTCCAGCACGGAAACGAGAGTTCTGCCAATACAAACCTGCCGTGCCAGTACACCAAGGAGGGATGTTACGGGCAAACGCCCTCCACCGCCAGCCCGGCGGACACTGCCGCAGCGGAACGGAAAGCGAAGCACGAACGCCAACTGCATGCGAGTTCGTTGGCGCTTGACCTCAGCACACCCGACAATATTATGAAATCCTCCGCAAACGGTATGGCAAATCCGACCACAGCGGGGGCTGAAACGTCATCTCCGATAGAGAAGACCGTGCAAAATCCGGAGATTCGTACCGTCGCCGACAAGCCCACCGAAGTTGCATCTTATGACAAATGGGGCGGCAAATCTTACCGGCTCTTGGAAGGCACGTATTTGGAAGTGGTCGTAAAGAATCGTATTAACGGCGATTCAGCCGGTCCGGTGGAGGCGATGCTCAGCAACGATGTCTATTCCTTGAATAATCAGCACCTCTTACTGCCGAAAGGGACGGTGTTGATCGGGGAAGCGCGTGCTGTCAACGGGCAGTTTCAGCAACGATTGTTCGTTGCCTTTCACCGGCTCATTTGCCCGGACGGATTCAGTGTCAACCTTGATCAGTTTCGCGGGTTGAGCCAGGACGGCGACGTGGGACTGCAGGATCAGGTAAACCATCACTATGCATCCATTTTCGGCACGGCAATTGCACTCGCCGCTATTGGCGGCGTTGCAAACATTAACAACGGCACGACTGGCTTTTCTTACGATCCAAGCGTTGTCTTTCGCAGCGGCATTGCCTCGCAGATGTCTCAAGCAGCGGATCGTGTACTTGATCGTTATCTGAATCGTCTGCCTACCCTCGTAATTCGCCCGGGTGCGCGAAGCCGTATCTTTGTCAGTCAAGATTTGCTGGTTCCCGCCTATGCGGAGCATCGCGTGGACCCGGCGCTTTAGCTCAATTTAGTTGAAAAAGGAGAACTTCATTTCATGCGACACGATACGGAACGCGCCATTCGACGCTTAGAAAGGTACCACGTTGGCACTCGTCTCATTCCCTTTATCATCGCGGGCGCTCTTCTTCTGCCGATCTTCTTGTTTTTGCTTTTGATCGTTCTTCACCGGCTCACTGGAGGGCTTCTATGAAGTTGCGTTTACCATCCGCGCGCGTAGCAAAGCGTGTTTCACTGACGGTGGTCGCTCTGCTGCTTGGAGTGGTGGCGTTGCCACAAAAGGCAAAGGCGATTTTAGGTATTGGCGACATCGTATATGACCCGGCCGCGCTAGCCGAACTGGTGCTGCAGTATGAGCGGCAAGCGCTGCAATACACCGAGCAGGTCAACACCACGATCAATACACTGCACACCGTCGAGAATACGCTCAATCATTATTTGCTCGCCGTGCAGCAAGCACAATATTTTGCTTCGAAGGCACGCTGGCTCGCGTTGTCAAAAGCCATGTGGCAGGAAACAGCGCAGAATGTTGTGGGCGAGACCGCCGTCTGGAACACGGCCATTAATGGTTCGCTGGATGCGGCGCCTCAGGCGTGGCTTGATGCCACGATTGGTCTGGGCGACCCTTCCTGGATCAATGGCCAACCCATAAACGCCAGCTCAAATCTTGCAGATTTTGCTTCGGTCGAAATCGCCGATTCCATGGGTGTGAATTCTTTACGAACCCTTGCTGATTTACGAACTTCACAGATCCAAAGCGAATCTGCCCTCCAAAGTCTAGAGCTAGATGCGTTGGACACCAGTGACGACACCAACGTGCAGATGAAACAACTCAATCTGACAGCAGCGGGTACTGTGCAGCTCATTCACTCGGAAGACAACATCCTGAATGCGCTCGGCTATTCGCTGCAACAGCAGATCGTCTCCAATAAACCCATGCGCGATGGCATCGCCGCATCCATGCGGCGCAATTCAGCCATGTACATGTATCAGCAAAGCGAGCCGACTGGATTCTCCTCCCCAACGGTCACCCTCGGTAGCTACATTGCTCCCTAGCACAAGTTCGAGATAACCACAAAGCAGAACAGTATGACGACTTTCACGCGACGCGTTCTACGCGTAACACTACCTCTTTGCCTATGCGCGACGCTGGTGCACGCGCAAACTTCCGGTGCTTGCACGCTGCCAGCTTCGGGTGCGAGTTCTATCGGCAGCGGCGCCCTAGACATGGTCAGTTGGGTTACGACGGCGATCCTCGATCTGGTGGATGGATACGTGGATCTCTTTGTCAACGACGGAATGATTCTTGCCAAACTCGTCGCGATTTATTTACTCATGGTGCGCGGAGCTACCTATATGCTGCGTGCGCAATCCACGCACTGGCCGATGACGCCACTGGACGATCTCGGCATGTTCATTGGCAAGTTTCTGGCTGTCCTCGGAATGCTGCACTATTACAACACTCCGCTGCCTGGTGTGTCGTTTTCTTTTCATCAGATTTTCACCACCACAGCGACCAGCATGAGTCATTTAATCAACACGGATGTCTTCAATGACTTTATGGCCAAAATCCAGTGTCTCTCGCAAAATCTGGAGAAACCCTCGTTCACGGACCTGTCCGGCATTCTTCTGTATTACATCGTGCTCGCTTCATTGGCAGTCATTGAAGGCGTTCTCTTTTTTGTCATCTGCTTCGGTTTTGTGGCTGCGGGATTGGGCTCTCTTCTAGGCCCATTGCTCATTCCGTTCTATATGTGGCCGACGCAAGCCGCACGCTTTTTTCGCTGGATCGATTACATGGTGGTGTACGCCTTTTACCAGGTAGTGGCGACAGGGGTGATCGCAATTTGGGCCAGTGTCCTGGTTCGCTTCATTGACAATGCCTTACACGGAAGCTACGACCTGGCGCACTTGGCCATTTTGTTTGTGGCGTTCGCCGGTTTAAACGTCACCATCGTTTTGTCACTCATGCGCGTGCCGGCGATAGCAGTGGAACTGTTCGGCAGCGTTGGTTCTGTAGGAGCACAAGTTGCCAACTCGTTGCAGAACGCAGCGCGAACGGCAATTGCTGCGGCAGCCGCAAGCTGAATTCATTTTATTTTCGAGGAGATTGATCATGTCCAGCAACAGTACTGCATTTCCCGTCTCGGCCGACGTTTACCCGGATGTCGAGCAAGAATACTACGGCGATCATGAGCGCATGGATCGACAGCTCCGGCATTCGCGCACATTGCTGTTCTGCATCACGCTCTTAGCCGTGGTCGTGATTATTGCGAATCTCCTGCTGGTGTCGCTGGTTGGAAAAGCACCAGTGCATGTGATCCGAATCAACGACGTCGGTCACGCGGAAGCGCTCGCTTACTTTGACGATTCTTACCGGCCTCAAGCACCCGAGGTCCGCTATTTTCTCGCACACTGGGCTCGCGCACGCTACACGCGCAATCGGCAGACGACGCAGCTTGAATATCCACAGAACTATTTCTTTCTCGATAAAACACTTGCGGAGAAGTTGATGATGCGTGACCGGCTGGATAATGCGCCGGGATCTTTGCGGCAATACCTCGCCGGGAGTGGGGAAGATGTATCCGTTGACGTCACCAATGTGGTCGTGAAACGGCTAGCGCAACTGCCTTACCAAGCCGACGTGTATCTCACCAAAACATTTCTTGGCAGCGGCACAACCGTGACGAAACGCGAGTCAGTCATCATTCCCGTCACGTTCTCCATCAACCCATCCCAGGTACAGAATGACCTGGTCCAGTTTAATCCACTGGGCCTGACCATCACCGCTTTTACCGAATATCAAGACTTTAGCAGTAACACCCACAACAGCAAATAGGAGAAATTATGGCTCGTATCCAACCGGAACTGAAGGTGAAGGAAACCCCAATGCTAGTGCGGCTGCGCACCGATGTTCAGGCGCAACTTGTCGCCTACGGAACGTTCCTAAACACGGAGCAACCCTCCTCCGTCGCTCACATTGTGACGGAAATGTTCCGTGAGACGGCGAAGTCCGATCGCGAATTCCAGGCCTATTGGGAACAGCACAAAGAAACGTTTCTCAAACAGGTCGATAAACCGTCTCGTACAGCAGTCAGACGCGGCAAGACTGCTGTCGCCAAATCAGCCGCGTAATGAAAGGAAGATGTGTATGGAATCAACTGAAAACATCGAACGCGCCGTCCGTTCCGCACAAGGAGACGTCGCCAAAGACCAACAAGCAGTCAGTCACGAAATCCTGCCGGGAGACCCAGTTCTCGCATCTCGATTGCAGCGGGATGAAGCAAAGGTGCAGCGGCTGGAGAAGGAGGAGGACAGGTCCCGGCAACCACAGCAGGACCGTGGCTTCGGCTTCTAAAAAGCAGAAGCACGGCAGGAACAACCTCTGTCTCGGGGTTGTTCCTCCTGGAGCGCCGACATTGTTATGACGCCACTTCCTCACATATTCGTCCGCAGTCACCGTAAGGTGTTTTCTGCCGCGCTTTCGCACGCTAGCTCGCGCGCGGCCTCGGGCTTCTTCCAAAGTTCGGTAGCGTGTCGTGTGCATGTACGAAACGCGTCAAAGGTGTTGCGCCATGTGGTGCGGATGCAGGCTTCCGCGCTGTGCGCAACACCGCGTCGGTGCATGTACACGCCCCGGCATCTTTCGTACTGGAGGTTTCGCTCCGCTGCGCTTCGCTGGAATCAGCGGCAAAAGAACTTCTCTTTTGACATGACACCCCTTGCAGGATTTTCTAGAAAAACAACCCGAAACCGTCTATATGCGGCGGCTGGGTTTTTATCGAAAAGTGTGGTTTTTGTACAAAAGTGGTCCCGGAGACTGTCTCAATGAGGCATTCGACCAGCCCAGTTCAGAAGGGAGAAGCGCCGATGCGCGCAAGACTAAGCCGGCCGCGGCGAACAAAAGCCGTGACCATGATGCTCGAAGAACAGGAATTCCAGTGCCTCCAGGAGGCAGCCGGGAACCATGACCTCGGCCCCTTTTGCCGGCGTCTTGTTTTGGGGCAGCTCGCCAATGAGATTGCTCCCAACGAGCGGATCATTCTTGCTGAGATCTGTGCCACCCGCGTTCATTTAACCTCCCTTCTGCAGCAGATCTCGGATCTCAACGACGTGGATGTTGAGCGCTCCGGCGTGGAGGCGGACACACGCCGACGCGCTCTTGTGGAGCAACGGGTGATTGAACTTCGCACGTCGCGGAAGGCGATTCATTCATGACGGAGAACGTCACGTTCCGCCGGGTTCCGCGAGTCGGTTATGCCTGGACTATGGTCACGCTGTTGGTCGCGCTGGCACTAGTTCTTGCGGTTTTGGTTGTGTGGCGTTGGTTCTTGCCGCCGTTGGAGCGTGATTACGTCTGGACCTATCTTTGGCTGGGCACGCAAGCGCACTTGCCAACGCTGCCGCACCACACGAACCGGGCCATGGCGGGGTATCTGTATCTCCGGGGAAGTGTCTTCGGCAAACGCGGAATTGCCGACCTCTTTCGATCTCCGCTCATTGCCTCTGGGGCTCTCTTTGCTCTGGCGCTCTTCGTTGGCATGGGCATGGACGCCAAGCGTCTGAACGATTTCCGGAAAGGAAAGAAGCTGCGCGGTTGGGATACTCTCACGCCGCGCCAATTCAACCGGCGCACGAAAGGAGACGGTTTTGCCCTTCTTATCGATAAATAAACCGCGTTCGATTCAACTCCGCTACGCCGATGAATGCCAGCACATCATGTGCAACGGCGACACCGGCACGGGTAAGTCCACGTTGCTTCGGCAACTCATGCACTATGCCGCCGATTGTGGCGACGCAGCGATCGTCCTCGATTCCAAGGTGGAGTTCGTTCCCGAATTCTACGACGAGCGTCGCGGTGATTTTATCCTCAGTCCAAAGGACGAGCGGTGCCCTTGGTGGAGCATCGGCGACGAGGTGAGCGACGAAACCGACGCCATCTCCGTTACCCGCGCGCTCTATCCATCCCACAACAACAACCCGCAAGCCGAGTGGTTTGAGACCCAAGCGACGCGCATTTCGGCATACTTGTTGACCTATTCGCAGCCTCGGCCCACCTGTGCTGACTTTGGTTATTGGATGGCGCACCCGGAAGAAATCGACCGGCGAATCGAAGGGAGTGAGTACGAGCACACGCTGTCGAAGAACTCCGCGCCGCAGCGGAACGGCGTCCTCGCGACACTCAATCTCGCCGGCATGTCGCTCCGAATGATGCCAGCTAAACGCCGAGGCCGACGCCCGTTCCACGTCCGCAATTGGTGCAAACAGCGGCAAGGGTGGCTCTTTCTGCCGAATACGCAGGACACGCGCGAGGCGCTGCGGCCGCTCCAGAGCATGTGGATTGATCTGCTGCTTCTGCGCCTGATGAGCATGGGACCGCGCCCGGACTTACCCCGCGTCTGGATCTTCCTCGACGAACTCGCCTCGTTGAATACCCTTCCGTCATTGCATACAGCGATTACGGAAATGCGCTCGACGGGGAATCCCATTGTGATGGCAATGCAGAATTTGGCCGACCTCGAAATGCTGTATGGAAAGAAGTCGGAAACGATCTTCTCGCAGACATATACCAAGTTCGTCCTGCGGACGTCGGACGGCCGTTCGGCGGAATCGCTTTCGAAGTTGGCCGGCGATGTGGAACTGCTTCGTCTCCGGGAAACCCACTCGCATGGGCCCAGTGTTCGGGGGCGCAATGCAAGCTTTTCGACCGAAACCGTGCGCGAACCACGCGTGCTTCCCTCGCAGATCGGAGCGCTTCAGAATCTGGAAGGCCTCCTCTTTCAGCCCGGTGTTGTGGTGCCGTTTCACATGCATCGTCTCCCGGTTTTCCAGCGGGCTCCGCGGTTGATCGAGCGGACGATCCCATCGATGTATCAGCGTCCTCCCGCCAAATCCGGAGAAACACCGCCGTCGCAAATGCCCGCCCAGGGGGCTCTCCCGCTCACCACCGAGTCGGCAGCGACAACGACCGGCGCCGCTCCGGAAGGGCAGGGAACTGCCTCCAAGAAGGTACTGCGGAAAAAACCCGCGGCCGCTGCTAATTCCATGGAGAGTGACCAGTGATTCATGCCTCGCATGCTCTTTCGGCGCCGAAGACGCAGCAGTATTTTCGGGAGGAATATTCGGCGACCGAAAAGCGCTATTTCTCACAAGACAATAATCTTCGGGGATTCTGGCACGGCCAACTCGCCAGCGAACTGGGCCTGAGCGGGCCCGTCGAGGATCATGCTTTTGACCGCCTCGCGCTCGGGCAGGACCCGAAAACCGGCAAGCAGTGGATTGCCTTTCGCGACACTGCGCTGACTAAAACCGGCCAGGAGTCGGCACATCGCGCTGCCTGGGATTTAACCATGCACGCACCGAAATCCGTCTCGCTTGCGGCATTGGTCGGAGGGGATGAGCGAATCATCAGGGCTCATGAAGCAGCAAATCGGGCGGCCATGGATGCAATGGAGCGACAAGTCCAGGCGCGGATGGGTGGCAACCATGTGCCCGTCACGACGGAAAAATGGATTGCGGCCACCTTCCTTCATGACACCGCGCGGCCGATGGATATTCAGCTTGCGACCGGAGAAAAAATCGCATACCCGGCGCCGCATCTTCACTCGCATAACGTTGTATTCAACCTCACGGAGGATTTCGCAGGCCAAGCACGGTCATTGCAAACCAAGGCGATCTTCGAAGCGCAAACCTTCGGCACGGCGGTGTACCGTTCCGAACTGGCCATCCGGCTCAAAGAACTCGGTTATGAAGTTTTTAAGAATGAAGCCGGAGCACCGGAGATACGAGGATTCACGAAGGAATATCTCGCGGCGGAGAGCCTCCGCAGCTCTGACATTCGAGATCGCCTCGAACAGTTGGGACTGAGTGGCGCTCGTGCGCGCGAGATCATCGCGCATCAAGACCGCAATGCCAAGCTCGTCCTCACGAAAGAAGAACTGCGTACTCTGCATCAAGCCCACGCCGAACAGTTTGGCAATCAGGCGCAGCAGATCGTCAAAGGAGCGCATGAGCGAGGTGCTTCTCTAGGGACCGAACGGGTGCTCTCGGCTCACGAAGCAGTCAGCTTTGCCATCCGCCGTCTTTCGGAACGTGAGTCCGTCATCGATCACTACCAAGTCGCCCGGAATGCCCTGAATTACGGCCAAGGTTCCCTCCGGCTTCCTGAAGTGGAAGCGGAGATCGCCCGGCGGCGCGTGGGTCAGGCACAGGATCTCGGCAATGGTAAGGACCTTCTGACGGTCTCCCACGTTCGCACTCACGCTCCCGGAGCCCGCTACACCACCCCGGACCAACTCGTCCGAGAGAAGAATCTGATCGATATCGTGCATCGCGGCATCGGTTCTGCCGCCCCGCTTGCCCCCGGTCTAACCAAAGAAGACGTTCGGACTTTCCAGACGCCGGACGGACAATCCCTGAATCATGCGCAGACCACGGCGGTGTGGGCCGTACTGTCGACACAGGACCGCGTCTTTGCTTTACAAGGTGTAGCTGGATCGGGAAAGACGACTTCGCTCCGCGTAATCCGTGAACAGGCCGCGGCGAATGGCTATGAAGTACGCGGCTTGGCCCCTACCTCCACCGCGACGAAAGAACTCAACGAGGCAGGCATCAAGTCCGGGACCTTACAGCTTCATCTCAAACAAAATTCGAACCGGACCGCTGATGATTTCGCGCCTCGCCTCTATTTGCTGGACGAATCCAGCCTGGCCTCGAGTGCTCAGGTGCATTCCTTTATTACTAAGATCCGTCCGCAAGACCGGGTCTTGCTGGTCGGGGATACGCGGCAGCATCAATCCATCGAGGCCGGCCGGATTTTCGACCAACTGCAGGACGCGGGTATGACTACGCATCAGCTCAATCACATCGTACGGCAGAAGAGTAATCCCGAACTTCTTGCGGCCGTCCGGCACCTGGCCGATGGCCGTGTTCCCGAAGCGCTGACACTGCTCGAAGAACAGGGGCGAATACACGAGGTGCTTCACCGCAAACAACGCTTTGCCGCGATTGCAACCGCATACGCCGAGTCGCCGGACGAGACGTTGGTTGTCTCTCCTGACAATCGCTCCCGCGAGGAGATCAACGCCGCCATCCGGGCCCAGCTGCGCTCGAGCGATCTGCTCGAGAGAGACCGCTTTCAACTGCGTGCCCTCGTCTCTCGTCAGGACGTCACAAAGGAGGACCACCTCGTCGCTGCTACCTACCAAACCGGCGACCAGGTGCGTTTTGGCCGGACAAACAAGATCGTTGGCTTTGAGAAGGGCGATTACGCCACCGTCATTGACCGGAATGCGGAGAAGAATCTGATCACCGTGCAACGCCAGCGCGACGGCCAGTTCGTCACCTACGATCCAGCCAAAACCACAAGCGCGCAGCTTTATAAGGAGCAAGTGCGGCCCTTCGCCGTAGGGGATCGCCTGCAACTCACCGCGAGTTGGCGCGACAAAGGCCTCGCCAACCGGCAACTCGGCCGCATCGAAGCGCTCGACGAACACGGCAACGCGACTGTTCGCATGGACAAGGACAACCGCCGCGTACAGTGGAACCTCTCTTCCATGCGGCATGTGGACCACGGGTACACGATGACCAGCTATTCCAGTCAGGGAACCACCGTCGATCGGGTCCTGGTCCAGATCGATACTGGCGACTCACGAGTGCGCAGCCTGAACAACAAGATGATGGTTTATGTTGCCGGTAGCCGTGGCCGGCATGACCTTCAAATCTATACGGACGCCGCCGCCGATCTTCCTAAATCGCTGAGTCACGTCGAGCTTAAATCGACAGCTTTGTCCGAGCATCAGATTCAAGTGCTGCGCAAACATGTCGAACAGATGCACCGGGAGAAAGGAAATGCGCGTGCAGCCGACCAAACGGCGGAGTTCGGCATGAATCTTTAATCTCTATGAATAGCCCGGAATCCTATGCCCACATTCTCTGCTACTTGGGGCCCATCGAGAGGCTTCTGAAGGACCCGGCCATCTCGGAGGTAATGGTGAACGCTGATCGCAGCGTCTATATTGAGCGGGCCGGTTTGCTCCAGCAAATCGAAGTGAATTGGGGGGACGAAGAGTATCTCCATCACGCCCTACGGACCATTGCGCGCGTATTGGGGCAAGACATCTCTGCTCAATCGCCCACCCTGGATACCCGCCTTCCGGATGGCTCTCGCGTGGCGATCGCCATACCACCCGTTTCGCCGGAGGGACCTACGCTGACAATCCGAAAGTTTCAGCGGGCGTATTTCACGCTCGATACGTTAGCGGCGATTGGCTCTGTAACCGAATCGACGGCGCGGAAGCTTCGCTCCATCGTTCGAGAAGAGCGAGCCAATCTGCTCATCAGCGGCGGTACCGGAGCAGGGAAGACCTCTCTGCTGAACTCGCTCGCTGCCGAGATCCCCTCATGCGAGCGCCTCGGAATTCTGGAGGATACACGCGAGATCCAGTCCACAGCCCCTAATCGCTTTCAGCTAGAAGCGCATCGAGAAGAACCAACCATCACCATCCGTGATCTCGTTAAAGCCTCACTCCGGCATCGACCGGACCGCCTCATTATCGGTGAGGTGCGCGGCGTGGAGGCTTTTGACCTCGTCAACGCATTAAACACCGGCCACAGCGGCTCGTTGGCTACCATTCATGCCAACAACGCTCACTTGGCCCTCGCCCGTCTGGCTACTCTGATTTTGATGGAGGGCGCCAACTGGCCTCTCCCGGCCATTAAATCCTCAATCGCGGATGCCGTGCAGTATGTGGTTCACGTGGCACGCCGCCGGGACGGTAGCCGCGGCATTAGTGAGCTTTTGCGGGTCGACGGCTACGACGTGGCAACCGGCTTATTTCGGACGTCGGCGTGGGATCTTACCGTGTGAGCTGCGACCGATTTTAATGGAAAAATACTTCCATCGTTAAGAATAGTTGTAGCAAGGCCCCCGCGACATATTACCAGTCTCTCTGCATGCTCACCCTAGGATCCATTCGATTCCGCGCCCGCTGTCCGCATCATCCCGACTACAATCCCATTCGGGATGCCGATGTGCCGGCAAATCCCTGCAACATTTGTGTAAGGCTTGCCGAAATCAATCAAGCTCATAGGCAACTGGTCGGGTTGATAAAAGAATTTGGTGCGCGTTACCGTCAGTCGACTGCGAGAAAAGCTTTCACAGTATCAAGCAACGACGAACATCAAATAAGCCTTTTCGACTAATGTCTTCAGCCCGACGGCGCGGACCTGAGCGTGGAACAGCCATTGAAATCATTCATATCGTTTGAACACATTCCCGATGGAAGATAACCCTGTTTTCCAAGCACAACGGAGACGAAACACTTTCTGAATCGCCAAACAGCCGTTTCACAGTGCGCGATTTCGCTGAACAAATTCCCCTATTTCTCTCTAGAAAAGTTTATTGACAATTTACCCACACTTGTTTAATCTAGGCTTGTTCGAGATATGCCTATGAGAATTGCGAAGAAATCCCAACAACGAGATCTTTTCCGAGGAGCTCTGGAAATGATGATCCTGCAGTCTCTTCGGCGACAGCCAATGCATGGCTATGCGCTTGTGCAGTACATAAAGCAGCGTTCCAACGAACTTTTGCAGGTCGAGGAAGGCTCCCTCTACCCAGCCTTGCAGAGACTGTTGAAGGGCGGCCTGGTAAAGGCTGAGTGGGAAATTTCATCCAGTAACCGCAAAGTGCGGACCTACCAGATCACCCGCACTGGTAGCAAATACCTGGAGCATGAGGTCTCCAGCTTTGGACAGATGTTGAAGGGCATCAACCTCGTGCTGTCTCCCACCGAATCTTAGGAGTCCATCATGAATTGGTTCAGACAATTCTTCAAACGGCAGCAGAGATATAGCGACTTCGAGGACGAGATTCAACAGCATCTTGCTGAGAAAGTCGAAGCGCTGATGGTGAGCGGCTTGAGCCGTAAGGATGCTGAGTACGAGGCGAGGCGCGAGTTCGGCAATGTAACAAGCATCGAAGAATCCGGCCGCGAAATCTGGACGTGGCCCAAGTTGGAAAGACTTCTTTCCGACATGGCATTCGCTGTTAGAAAATTAAGGCGGTCGCCTGGGTTCGCCGTCACGGCAATTCTGACACTTGCGCTCGGTATCGGCGCGAATGTTGTGGTTTTCAGCGTGTTGAATGGGCTCATTCTCCGGCCGATCAATGTGCCCCAGCCGGACAATCTTTTCCAAATCTCGCGGGGCAAGACAGGCGGAGATGCGCAGTCCTATCCGGACTATCGAGATTATCGCGATCGGGATTCTTCATTTAGCGGGATCTTGGCATATAGCATCGTGCGCGCCGGGCTCACTGTCGATAGGTCTGCAATACGAAGCTGGGGATATTCCGCTTCAGGAAATTACTTCGACGTGCTCGGCGTACAGCCGGCCCTCGGCCGCTTCTTTCACTCGAGTGACGAACATGGACTAGGTTCCGCGCCGTACATCGTACTAAGCTATGACTTCTGGCGCAGCCAGTTTCAATCCAACCCGCAGGTTCTCGGCAAAACAGTTCAGCTCAACCATAGGCCCTTCACGGTAATCGGCGTCGCGCGGGAGGATTTCATCGGAACGGCTGTCTTCTTTTGGCCGGATTATTGGATTCCACTAACTAATGCAGCCCAAGTCACCGGATGGGACGATTTCTGTTGCCGCGATCATCTCGGCTTGAATGTTCTCGGCAGACTCAAGCCTGGAGTTACGCCGCAACAGGCAACCGAGAGCCTGCATGCACTGACTCTACAAATGGCTAAGGAAGATCGAAAAGATGATGGTCTTTCTCTCCGCTTGAGACCGCCGGGACTCGCGGGCGACAAAAGCGACCCTTCCAAGAATGCTCTGTTCGGCATCATGCTGCTGGCCGTGCTCATTTTGCTGGCGGCTTGCGCCAATCTGGCCAACATCTTCGCCGCGCGGGCCGCCGATCGCAGCGATGAGTTGGCTATTCGTCTTGCGATAGGAGCGAGTCGTTGGATCGTCTTCCGCCAACTGCTGATCGAGGCGGTAGTGGTATCCATTACCGGTGGCTTTTTAGGATCGTTCATCGCCACGTTGTTGCTCGGAACGCTCAGCCGTCTGCAGCCATTCGGAGATTTTCCCACTCGCCTCCTCATTGCGCCCGATGCCCATGTTTACGTAGTAGCATTATTGCTTTCGATTGCCAGCGGCGTTTTCTTCGGCTTACTCCCCGCACGGCAGATTTGCCAGACCGACATCGTCCAGGCCATCAAGAGCGGTTACGTATTTGCCGTTTCATTTCGTAATTTTGCGCTTAGAGATTTACTACTGGCTACCCAGATCGTTGTTTGCACACTATTGCTCACAGCCTCTCTACTCGCGGTGCGCGGAATGGTTCAGGCTCTTCACGTGCCCTTGGCCATTCAGCCACAGAACGCCACGCTGGCGCAGGTCGATTTGCGTATGGCCGGACACACAGGCGAGCAGGCTCTTCCGATGCAGAAGCGATTGTTGGAGGCGGCATCGGCCATCCCTGGTGTCACCGCGGTCACGGTTGCCGATAGCATTCCATTCATCGGCGGAGGCGACTGGTTTGTATATCGCTGGGGCACGACAGATTTTCTTCCGTCACATATGGCTTTTGCCGCATCGACTTTTCTGATTGCGCCCGGTTATCTGCAGACCGCTGGAACCAGGCTACAAGTAGGCCGCGATTTCACTTGGGGTGATGACGGCAATTCGCCCGGTGTCGCTATAGTGAACGAAACCTTTGCGCGCCGCTTGTTTGGCGACACTCAGGCAGTGGGACGGCGCTTTGCTCTTTGGGCCACCGCCAAATATGAGATTGTCGGTATTGTGGAAGACGGTAAATACAGCAGGGTTGGCGAAGATCCTCAACCCGCGATGTTTCTTCCACTTGCGCAGGGGGTCGGTAAACAGGTTAAGTCCGCTTCCACGATTCTTGTCGTCCGTACCAAGTTACCCCCAGACCAAATCACGGCCGAGTTGCATCGTACGCTCACGAATATCGAACCGGGCGCTCCGTTCACCATTCGGCCTTGGGCCGACGCGATCGATCGCTCCATGATGCCAGCCCGGACGGCAACCGTCGTTCTCGGAGTTATGGGATTGATGGCTGCAATGTTGGCGGTCACCGGCATCTTCGGGATGGCGTCGTATTCCGTGTCAAAACGCACGAAAGAACAGGGCATTCGCATGGCTCTGGGTGCGCAGCAAATTCAGGTGATGCGGTCGATGCTCTCAAGACCCATTCTGTTGCTGCTCAGCGGATCGTGTATCGGATTGATAGCGGGACTGCTGACCGCCCACGTCTTGGCTCATCTTATTTCTTTCGCTAGCCCTCGCGACCCAGTTGTGCTGTTTGGAGTTCTCTCTACGATGATGCTGCTTGGCCTGCTGGCTACCTGGATTCCGGCACGCCGTGCGTTGGCGGTTGATCCAGCACGCCTCTTGCGGCAGTTGTGAATGAGAAAGGGCAACGCTGACAAAGCCCTTTGCGCCCTGTCGGTATCCCGGAACCTACTTTGGTGTTGCGCACGTAAAGTGGGGTTTCACGGAAAGTGAGCGACATCACTGATCAAACGCCATTCGGAGATAAGCTTGTAGTTCGACCGAAACGCAAAATGTCAGCTAGAGGAACTCTCCAATCACAGGAGCTCCGCTGGCGTACGCGCCCAGCTTTGAAGCTATGATCGATACGAGGCGACTAAGGAGCGCAAGACATTCGCACTTTATTGTTTACGGCAGAAGCAGTGGCGTTAATCCCCGGTTTGATCTCTCTCTTACTGGCAACGCTACCCGGAGTTGAACTTACGCTTCCAAGCCTGCTCTTCCATTCCGCTTTGCTCGGTACTCTGTATTGCGGGTTTTCGCATCTTTGGACTCCCACACTCAGACCGATACCCTCGGTTGCCAATTTTATAAAGTTGGATGGAATACTCGTCTACTCTGTGGCTGTCATTGCGACGGTTGCAATCATGTACGGTTTGCGTAAGACCTCCCGGTTACGATCTGGCCGGACTTTTCATGAGCGTCCTGGTTCCGTCGTCATGGTCGGACTTTTGGCATTCGCTGTGGCAACATTCTCCGGTTTTCCTGCCGCAGTGATGCTGCAGTGGTTTGTCGACCACGTGTTACGGCGCGTCGATAATTTGGCAGCCATTTTTGTCATCCATGGTGTATGGCTATTCGTGCTGTTGTGGATTGTCAGCCGCAGCGAACATCTCCAACTTAAAGAAAAAATTGCCGGGGCGGCCGGCTGGCTACTTTCTTTTCCGCTGGTCTTTTATCTGTTCATCGTTGTTCAGTTTGCAGCGAAATGGAACTTCTAGAGCGCTGCGGTGAGACAAATTGCTTTCGGGAAGGTTAGCGCGGATTCACAGAAACCCTCCCTTAGCTCTCCGGTTCGTGCTACTTGTGCCTAAAGCGAGGTTGTCGCCGAGTGAGATCGTGTCTCGTCGCCGAACTGAGTTCGGCTCCGCCTTCCGCAACCCTGTTTCCCGAGCACAAGGGATAATTGGGGGGAATCGAATTAGGGGAGCATGCTCGCCGCCCGAAAGCTGCCGTTAGTTCAGAAACTAACCCGCACTGCAAGCTGTATCACCCGAGGCCCGCGATCCGCCGTGGCCTGGCCGAACAGCGTATTGATCTGCTGTCCGGCGGCGTTAAACTTCGCGGCGTTGTTGATCGTCGTCCATTGGGCATGGTTGAACGCATTGTAGAACTCACCGCGAAGCTGGAACGTCAGATTCTCCTTGATCACGAAGTTCTTAAATGTCGCCAGGTCCCATTGATTCTGGCCAGGTCCGCGGAACACATTCCGGCCGGCGCTGCCAATATAGCCCGGCGCAGGCAGCGAAAACACGTTCGTATCAAAGAATTGCAGGCGGCTCCGGTCGCCGTATCCGAGTTGCGCACTCCCGTTGATATTGATCCGCTGCGTGTCGCCGTGTCCGTCGCCCCCTCCGATCAGATCCGCCCCGCTCACCGTGCTAAACGTGACACCCATGGGAGTTCCGCTCGCGAACTGGGTAGTACCGGACACGTTCCAGTGCCCCAGCGCAGCGCGCAGAACAGAATTCGGCAGGGCACGCGCGCCCGGCAGTTCGTAAAGCCACGCCAGATTCGTGATAAACGTCCGGTCAAAGGATGACTCACCGTAGTTCATCAAAACCCGGTCCGCGTAAAGCGGCAGATTGTCTCTGTTGTAATCCATCGATTTCGACCAGGTGAAATTCGCCTTAAATTCAAATCCGTGCGAAAACCGCCGGTTCGCCTGCGCCTGCAGAGCATAGTAGCTCGAATTTCCTACGGGCTCGCCGTAGTTGACCGTTCCTAGACCGATATATGGCGTGAGGAAACTATCGGGAAGTGGTTTGCCTGGATTGGTTGAGTCCTGCCTGCTAGGTAAAAACCGCTCGCCATAAGGAATCGTGTTCAGGTTTTGAGTTTGCAGCAAGTGGCGTCCCAGGTTGCCGACAAACGCCACATCCACCACGGTTGAATAGCCTACGTCTCTCTGAACGCCAAGGCTGAAGCTATAGCTTTGCACCAACTGAGACCAGTCGTTGCCTCGCACGTTCGAAGGGAATAAAGTGCCTGCCGTGCCCAGGTATGTGCTGAGCGTTCCGTAGTAGGTCTTCGGCGTGTAGTTGTATGGCGGCAGGTTCTGCAGGCCGGTATCGATCTGCGTCTGCGGCAGCACGCTGATTCCGAACCCTCCGCGGATGGCGGTTTTGCCGTCGCCAAATACGTCGTACGCAAACCCAAACCTCGGCCCCGGAGTAAACAGCTGCACATTCGTCAGACCGTTCGGAACTCCCGTCTGGCCTTGAATGATCATTCCATCCAGAACGTTCCCCACGCCAGGCACAATGGCCCCCACGTAAACCGCGGGCAGCTGAGCGCCAGTCAATGGATTCACGGCCACGCGCGTTCCCGCTGAATTCAGTGCCGGTTGGTACAGCACGGAGGCGTTCGAGGGGTTCCAGCTCGTCGGGTTGAACCCGGATGACTTGCCTTGCCGCTGGAACCATGGAATCCAAGTGGTAAAGCGGATGCCGTACTCAATGGTGAGTCTCTTATTCACCTTCCAGGAATCCTGCACATACTCCTCGATCGCGCCGGACCGGAAGTCGGCGGCGGGACGGGCTGAGCTTTCTGTATAGTTGTCAAACACTCCCAGCAGCGCGTTCGAGTATCCATAGCCGGTATCGATGGGGTTATTGGGATCCTTGCCGAACTGGAAGTTGCCGGAAAAATTGCTTCCTTGGTTCCCCTTCCATGCACGGCTGCGCGTAAATGTGAATCCAGTTTTGATCGTATGCTTGCCCAGCACCTTCGTCAGGTTATCCGTCAGCGTGAAAATAGTCGTCGCGCCACTGATGGGGGTGCGCGTGTCATAAGAGAACGTTCCCGCGTTCGGAACGTCGGAGAAGTTCATCTGTGGCAAATAGTCATACGAGTTGGCGAGCGGATAATATTGACCCAAACCCTCTACGCCGTACGTCTTGCGCTGGGCCTTGGCTAACTGCGCATCATTGAGTGGGCCGCCGGGCTCGTCCCAGTGGTTAATACCGAATGTGGTCTCGTTAATCAATGTCGGCGAAATGGTGTAGATCAGGTTGATGGATGGCGTCTCGCTGTGGCTGTCATAGAAACCCTCTACCAAGCCCCAGTTTGGACCGGGAAGAACGCCGATGGAGTAGCCCGTCTGGTGGTTGTTAATTTGGTTATTGCGGCCGAACATTCGCAGCTTGCTGGTCAGCAAGAAGTCCAGCCGATACGTGTATTCTTCCCTGCGTGTGTCCGGTGTGTTCTGGAAATTGAAGTTGTAATTTCCACCGCTGACGGCCCGGTTGGTAAAGTTGGGCAGCGGAAAAACGCTCAGCAGGCCGGCTCCAAGCGGGTTAATCTGGCTGGCCGGGACGATATTTCCGGGATAGGGACTTTTGGAGCCCGAAGGGTATACCGGAATCAACGCTCCGCCCACAGTGTAGCTCTGAGAGAAATTCCCGGCACGTTCCAAAGCCGTGGGCATCGTTTCCTGATTCAGTGTTCCGGGAATGCCCTGATAGGCATACTGATCGTTGAAAAAGAAGAATATGCGCGTCTTGCTCGTATTGAATTTACCGGGAATATAGACCGGGCCTCCGATGCTGCCTCCGCCAATGAAATAGCGGTAGGTCGGCTTCGCAACGTGGTTGAGGTTATTAAAAAAGTCATTCGCATTCAGATCTTCATTGCGAAGATAGCCATAGACGTCGCCGTGAAAATCTTTGGTGCCGGACCGGGTCACCAGGTTGATGATGGCTCCGGCGCTGCCGCCGTACTCGGCCTGAAAGTTCGAAGTCTTCACGTTCATTTCAGCTAGCGAATCGGTGGCCGGAGCTCCGTAAAGCTGGCCCTGGCTTGAGGGGTCGGCGGCATTCACGCCATCCACGCTCGGAATGGTATTGGATCCGCGCGTTCCGTTGACGGCTGAAAATGTACTCGTGTTGCCGCCGGGACCGCTGGGGTCGTTGCCTCCGGCAACTCCGGGAAGCGCGCGTAACAGGCTGACGTAATTCAGGCCGCGCGCCAGCAGGGCTTCAATCTCATGTTTGTCCAAGTCGGCGGAACGTTCTGCGCTTTGGGTCTGCACGGGAGTGATGTCGGCTTGTACGGTGATCTGGTCGCTTACGCTGCCAACCTGGAGCGTCAGATTACCGACCGATCTGCGCTCACCTTCCGTGACCACGATATCTTTCTGCTGTAGGCGGGAAAAGCCGCTCACCTGAACGGAAATCGTGTAGCTGCCTGGCGCGGGGACTGACTGAAACGAGAAGCTTCCGTCAGAGTCCGATTTAGCCGTGATTAGCGCTACTCCGGTGTCCTGGTTCGTCAGAGTCAGACTGGCTCCGGGAACGCCGGCCCCGGAAGAGTCAGCCAGCATACCGGATATCGTGGCCCCTTGTTGGGCGAACGCCTGTGTCCAAAGGCCACAGGCCATACTGGCCAATAGAACCGCCGCGCGGGCGATTCGGTTCAAAATACGGCTAGGCCGTGGGGCCGAAGAAAAATTTCGCAGAGACTGGACAGGGTCTTTGTGAGTACACATCGCGAGCTAATCTCTCCACGCAAGTTTGTATAGCGAAATGATTGTATACTCGCGCGTAGTTACAAGCAATATTCATACGAAATATAAGAAAATATGTTGCATGAACTTCCCAAATTACAAGCTTCTGCAAGCCATTTGGCTTGTTCCGGGCGATTTGCCACACCAACAAGAAACTCACCGGGCGCGCGCGTCGTGGCAAAGTCCAAGTCAACCGAAGTAAGGTAATTTCCCGTCGAGCTTTCCGGTTTCGTGATTCGCAGTTCCTGGCAGAACCAGCCTGCGTCGGTTTTTCAAGGACTCGTCGAGGTGACCCAAACAATTATTGGTGTGTTCGGATAAAATGCCGTAGTGCCTCCAGGGATTTCAGGTTTTCTAAGTGCCGTTGCCTTGAGACGAGTAAATATGTCCAGAATAACCAGCTACTTGAGTCTGGGATTGATTGCCTTTTCCGTAGCCCCTCTTGGCGCCCAAACGCCGGTCGGCACGGAGTTTTTCGAAACAGAAATCCGCCCCGTTCTCGCCACCAGGTGTTATGGTTGCCACTCATCGAAATTGAAATCGCCCATGGGCGGATTGGTTCTAGATACAAAAGCGGGCATGCGCGCCGGCGGAGGGGGTGGACCAGTAATTGTTCCTGGCAATCCAGCGTCCAGCCGTTTGCTGAAAGCTCTGAGTTACAACAATACCGATCTACGCATGCCGCCTACGGGCAAGCTGCCGGACGAAAAGATTGCGGCTTTCGAGAAGTGGATCGCGGCCGGCGCACCCGACCCCCGCGAAGACGCTCCCGGGGCTGCGGCAGCTCCGGCGAAAAGGGGTATGGACATTGACACGGGCCGCAAATGGTGGGCATTCCAGCCGGTGTCGCCTCTTGTGCAACCCAAGCTGAAGAAGGCCGCTTTCGGTAAGCGCTGGAGCAAGGAAAAGCTCGATTGGTTTATTCTCTCTAAGCTGGAACAGAACAAGCTGAAGCCATCGTCCCAAGCGGACCGCGCGACGCTGATCGAACGCGCATCGCTTGACCTGACGGGGCTGCGTCCGGCATATGAGGAAGTGCAGGCGTTTGTCGCGGACAAAGATCCCCAGGCTTATGAGAAGCTGATCAACCGTCTGCTGGATTCGCCGCATTACGGAGAGCGTTGGGGCCGCTATTGGCTGGACGTCGCGCGCTACGGCGAAGACAACCCGACTTCCGAAGCGACCAATCCGCCTTATCCGTTCGCCTGGCGGTATCGCGATTGGGTGATCGAGTCCATTAATAAGGACGTTCCTTACAACCAATTTGTGAAGCTGCAGTTGGCGGCCGATATGATGCCGGAGACCCCGCGCCAAGATCTGCGGGCGCTCGGCTATCTGGGCGCCGCGCCGGTATATCATACGGATCTGCGGCTCTCAAAGGACGTAACCGAGACGCTGTTTACCGACGCTTGGGATGAACGCGTGGACGCCGTCGGCCGCGGGTTACTCGGCCTGACCGTGGGTTGTGCGCGTTGCCACGACCACAAGTTTGACCCGATTCTGACGAAGGATTATTACGCACTGGCGGGTGTGTTTGCTTCCACAACGGCCGCGCCACGGCCCATCGCCGACGTCGATAAAGATACGGAACTGAAGTTCATGTACACGACGCGTCGGCTTTTCTATTTGAGCTATCTCGCGAACCTGATGAACAATGAGCCGGGCAGCAAGCCTGAGGCGGCGGCACAGAAGTCGGCTCAGTACACGCAGGAGATGGTGAATGTTCGCGATTCCATGGCATTCCTGAAAGACAGCCATCCCGAGTTGTGGGCCTATCTGGATAGTCTGGCGAAAGCGCCGGGAGTCAAGTCGGCGCGTCCCGTGGTTGCGGCGGTGAAAGAGGGGGAAGCGAAACCCCCAGCGCCTCCGGCTCTCGTGCCTCGAAAGGGGCGCTTCGTCCCGCGAGCTTCCGATCTTCCATTCACACAGTCTGTTTTCGATGCGGGAGTCTGGGTCAATGGAGATGATCCGGATCTGACAACGATTGATATCAAGCCCGGAGTAGCGCGTGATATGCACATTCTTCCGCATGCCAACGTGGCCTCGCCCGGCGCCCTGGCGCCCCGCCAATTCCTGACGGTCCTTTCGAAGGGCGACACGGCTTTCAAGCAGGGTTCGGGCCGCCTGGAACTTGCCAACGATATCTTTGACCAGAGTGGTCCGCTGGCGGCGCGAGTGATCGTCAATCGCGTATGGGGCTGGCATTTCGGCAAGCCTCTGGTGGCAACTGAAAGCGATTTCGGAGTGCAGGGCGAAAAGCCTACTCATCCGGAATTGTTGGATGATTTGGCGGCGCGCTTCATTGCCAACGGCTGGTCGCTCAAATGGCTGCACCGCGAAATCATGCTGTCGGCTACTTATCGCCAAGCGAGCCATCCCCGTCCCGAAGGCTTGGCGGCCGACGCCACCAACAGCCTGATCTGGCGCATGAATCCGCGCCGGCTCGATGTTGAGGCTTACCGCGACAATCTTCTCGAAGTATCAGGCGATCTGGAAGACAAGCAGCCTGCGCTATCGTTTGATCTGGACGATGCCGATAATCACCTGCGAACCGTATACGGACGCGTAAGCCGTGGGCGGTTGAACACCGTTCTCGCACTGTACGATTTTCCCGATCCCATGATGACGGCCCCGCAGCGCGATTTGACGACTTCGCCGCTGCAGCAATTGTTCGTCATGAACAGTCCTTTCATGCAGGAGCGCGCGGCGGACCTGGTCAAGCGGGTCGCGGCGGAAGAGGATACGGCGACGAAGATTCGCGGTATGTACCGCGATGCGCTGGCCCGCGATCCTACACCGAAGGAACTGGACCTGGCATATAGCTATCTGAATAAGGCCACTCTGGCCGAATACGCGCAGGCGCTACTGGCAACAAACGAGGTAATATTCTGGCCATGATCAATATACCGAACAAACGAACGCGGCGTGAGTGGATCGCTTCTCTGACAGGCGGACTCGGCTCGGTTGGCTTAGCAGGCATGCTGTCCGACCAGCAGCTGCGCGCTGCCACACCGGCTACGGCGGCGGCTCCGAAATTTCCGAATTTCGAGCCAAAGGCGAAGCACAATATTGTGCTGTTCATGGTGGGCGGCCCATCGCAGCTTGACATGTTCGATCACAAGCCGGCGCTGCTGAAGTATCAAGGGCAGCGGCCCTCTTCGGTGAACCTGCGGACCGAACGGACTACCGGCGGGTTATTGCCGACGCCGTTTGAGTTCAAACAGTATGGTGCCGGCGGTGTGCACGTCAGCAGCCTGTTGCCGAACATCGCGTCTACCATCGATGATATTTGCGTCATCAAATCGATGTACACGTACAATCCGACGCACACGCCGGCGCGCAGTCTGTTTCACACCGGCAATATCGCGGCCACGCGGCCTTCGATGGGCGCGTGGATGTCCTACGGTCTCGGCAGCGAAAATAAAAATCTGCCAGGATTTGTAGTGCTGAGCCCCGGCCAGAGCGGCGGCGATGGCTTGGCCCGCGCGGGCTTCCTCCCCGCCAAGCATCAAGGTACACACTTCGATGATTCGGTGACCGAGCCGGATAAGATGATCCGCTTTCTGCAGAACAAAGATCTCGATAAGGACGCGCAGCGCAGCCAGTTGGATCTGATCCAGGCATTGAATCAAGGCCACCAGCAGCAGTTCGGAGAAGACGAGTATCTGGAAGGCCGCATCCAATCGATGGAGACGGCTTACAACATGCAGTTCGAAGCGACGGACGTCTTTGATATCCGCAAGGAACCGGAGTCGGTGCGCAACGAATACGGCGACACGCCGTTTGCGCATGGGTGCCTTCTAGCCAGGCGGCTGGTGGAGCGCGGCGTACGCACTGTCCATGTTTATTACGGGCCTGGCCAGCCCTGGGATGACCATGCACGGATCAACCAGAAGCTGACCGAGCGCTGCCCCGATATGGATAAAGCCTCGGCGGCGCTGGTTAAAGATCTGAAGCAACGCGGTCTGTTGGGCGAAACCCTAGTCGTCTGGGGCGGCGAGTTCGGCCGGACACCCGTATCGGAAAGTGGCGACGGCCGGGATCACAATCCATTCGGCTTCACCATGTGGATGGCGGGCGGCGGCGTCAAGGGCGGCATGGCCTACGGCGAGACTGACGAGTTCGGTTTTAAAGCGGTGGATAAGAGCGTTTCCATACATGACCTGCACGCCACGATGCTGAATCAGATGGGCATCGACCACACGAAGCTGACGTACCGGTATGCGGGCAGAGACTTTCGTTTGACTGATGTTTATGGCGAGGTCGTGCGGGATATACTCGCGTAGTTGTCGCGTGGCACTTAGTTGCTGAGGTTCAGAATTCTTTGCGCCGTGGTTTAGACGTTCGAGCCTGTGATGTTTGAGGCATAGCTCGTGTGGGTCGGCTTCAACCGCCGGCGCGCATTACTTCTGACGATCGATCATTGACCGGCCGCCCGCCGGATTGCGACGCCATTCCCGAAGTTTATCCGGGTTGTGCCCGATATGTAGCATTCATAGTGCGAGTCAAGCATTTTCTGACGTAGTAGCAAGCGAAGAACAAGCCTGCGGCAGCGAGGAAACTTGATCTCCCCTTTTCCGTTTCCCCTCCGGGGAAAACCGGGGCGGGCGGGTTCCCCCACGCTGCTTCGCAGCTCCCCCTACAAGAGGGCGAATCGCCCCCTTGTACATCCCCCGTTCTGCACAGGGATCTGTGCCACCTCTATGGTGATAGGCAATCACACCGAATCTGCCTGGACAGAAGGAGTGGCCGAGCGCCATGCTTTTTGGGAATGCAGCATGGCATTTAAAATGACAAGCAGTTTTCTCATGCAGGCTACAATCGCCACTTTCGAAGGTTTGCCGGCTGCAAGTAAATGTCGGTAGAACCCCTGGATCGTTTCGTTGCAACGTAGACCAGCCACTACGCACATATACAGCAATGAGCGCAGATGAGACCGACCACCCCAGATCCGTCGTCGGCCTTTTGAGGGGCCGCTATCGTTATTAAAGGGAGCCACGCCGACCAGAGCCGCTATTTGCTTGCGATTCAAATTTCCTAACTCTGGTAGATCGGCAACAATACTGCTGATAAAAACTGAACCGACTCCCGGAACTGTATTCAGTAACTCCGCCCTTTGCTTCCACTCTGGCACAGACTATCGCGCAACAGAATGCAGCCGCCGCTTCTAGAACCGCCGCTCAAGCAATGGCAGATCAGGTCAGTAAATTACAAGCAAGCGTAAACGAGACTCACGCCCTTGCGACCGCTGCTCAGCGCGCAGTGGACACGAACATTAGGCTAGCTGTTGAAGACCGTCGGCCATGGGTTGGTCTGCAATCATTGCAATGCAAGGGGTGTCGACTTGAACCGGACGGCAGCCTGAGTATTGGAATTCTCGCCGCGGAACTTGTCAATACTGGGAAAACCCCAGCCGTGGATATGATAATTTCCCTTGACTATATGTCGTTAAGAGCTTCGGAACCTGTTCCGACCTATGAAGATTCAAGAAAGCAGGCGAAAGCTGCTCGAATGAGAATGGACGCCGTTCCCTTCAGAACCCGCCCGGAATTCGCTGATGAGATACGCAAAACTCAATTAGCGTGGGAAAAAGTAATTACACCATCTAGTGAAGTGCTAGCGCCAAATGCCTCAAGGCCGGTAACAATCATCTCTGGCCTAAAACAGGGACGTAACCGGATGTCTTCAATCGCAGATCGAAATGTAGTTTACGGGCTCGGCGAGGCCACATACTACGATACAAGTCGGGCAATTCAACATAAGACCACATTCTGTGTGCTGAATTTGTTTGGAATCGAATTTCAATATTGTTCTATTGGCAACGAAATGAATTAAAGTTCTAAAACACGCCCAAGTCCGAGAACAAGTGAACGCGTCACCGCATCGCCCAACCACCCGATGACGTGATCGCAGACGGCGGCGCCAGGCAGACTCAGTGCCAACTGGTAGTCAATTACTTCTTCAATGCTTTACATGTTCGGCTCCCGTACCGACGGCAACGCGTAAAGCGCGTTCCAGCAGACGGCGCTCTGTCAACCGCTGGCTCAGCGATGGATCGAACACCCTAATCTTCGAACGCTTTTCTTCTTTGCTCGCGTACATCGCTAAATCTGCGGCGTGTATGAGCTCCTCCGGGGTCCGCCCATGTGTTGGAAAAAAGGCGATACCGATAGTGACATCAATCCTAACCACACCGAGTTCGATATCGATTGGATCTTTGAGGCTTTCATTCAGCACCGTTGCCAAAGCAACTGCGGTCTCGGCTTTATCTATGCCGGGGAAGGCCACCACGAACTCATCTCCGCCCCAGCGGGCTAGCTCGGCAGGCGCAGTCAGGCATCGCATTAGCCGCTGTGCGACTGCCTGCAAAACCAAGTCGCCAGCGGGGTGACCCATGACATCGTTGACCTCTTTAAACTTGTCAAGATCGACGAAGAGAACAGCAACGGGCTGACCGGCGCATCCACTCCGCAGGGGCAATTCCCTTAAGCGCTTGGAAAATGTTCCTCGATTACAAAGGCCCGTAAGAGAATCGGTGGAAGCGAGATATGCCAACTCCTTCGCATAGTGTTCTTTCTTTCGCATTTCCATTTCTAGATCCGCCGTGCGGGCTTCGATGCGGAGTTCAAGAGATTGGTTTGATTCGCGCAGTGCTTCCCGAGCTGCCTTTAGCTCAAGATTTGCCTCCTTCATCTTGACTACAAGGGCTTCGTTGGTACGGCTTAGCCGAACAGCCGTCATCGTTGCGCGATGGGCAACTCTCGATGAGGCGAACATCACTAGGAAAAACGCACATCCAAGGATGCCTAGGAATATGCTCGCGCCACCTGGCAGGAACAGAAATCGGATTGACGTTGGCAACACCAGGAAGGCGCAGAAAAAGAGAGAAAGACTTTTCGAGGGCGCCAGAACCGTGGCACTCCCTCCGGCCATACCGCAAAGAACAATGGCTGTATAGGCATTGTCACGGCGGAGAGGTGTGATCCTGGTTGAGTGCCAGGCAATCCATATCGCGGTTACCGATTTCCGGAAGAGATCATTTCCCAAT
>Ga0193743_1000501_pt1 | contig 30916 bp, 34 predicted proteins | sample L2c2metaG_FD_143038 | JGI IMG/M metagenome (GOLD analysis project Ga0193743, IMG submission 143038) | Soil microbial communities from a riparian zone of the East river system, Colorado, United States - L2c2 | ecosystem: Environmental > Terrestrial > Soil > Riparian zone | place: USA: East River...
TTACGAAGGTGAGCCAACCTCTATTTTTTTTGTGTTTCTCTCAAGTGTTGATTGAGTTTTATTTATAGATGTGTGAATGAAGCTGCAGCCCTCGTTAAGGATGAGCGGACAAAGATCCGAGTCAGTTTTCCGAGTTACAAGCTAGTTTATGAAGAAGGGTGTGAGGATATGATTTGGGGTACTCATAAGCCAGATCTGGTGGAACAAGCAGAAAAGCGGGAACAAGAGAGGAGGCGGAGTCATTGGTTGGTTAGTTAGTCAGCAAGTGTGTGTGTGGGAAAAATAAAGAACTGTTTGTTTCTTTTTCACACCACCCCCCCCCCCTTCCCCACCGTAGTAGTACTGTAGTATTAGTATTAGTATATTACTTGGCAAAACCCCTTCTGTCTGACATAATGGCCAAGCCTCCTTCATCCACTCTCTTATCCATATTGGCCATCATAGCATCCTCAACAGCCAATGCCGCTCCCCCAACCTTCCTTTGCCCATCTCTCAACTATAAATCATCTCCTACAATCCCATCAACACCTCGGCGTATCCCAAGTAAATTTGAGCAAGGGGAGGATGGTCGTTGGAGAAGAGTTGATTCATACACCCTCTATGGTTCAACAGTCCTATATATCGGCGTAAGTTATCAACGTCCCAGATCCCACTCACTCATTTCTTGATCTTTGTCACAGGCTTGTCTATATCCTACACAAATACCATCTAACAGTTACGATGAATTACATGTATCGGCTGATCAAACCACTCCCGCACCTACCGAGGACATACGGGACTCTTTACCTTTGGGATGGGGGCCGACCTCTAAAACAAACGGGAGTCGTACGACCCTCATCCTGGCCCTATCTCTGGTCCTTGCTCTTTTCATCTGTTTCTTCACAATTGGATGTCTCTTTTGGCGGAAGAATGTTATCAGACAACGCAAACGGGACCTCGAGGCTGAGTTCAAAAAACGTCTACCTTCTGCCGCAGAGGAGGCGAAGGATTTGATAGAGAAAGAAAGCAAAGCAAAACAGAAATTATTTGCACGAGCTACAGCAAGATGGAAGGCGAACGCACGCCACGCTGCCCGTCAAAGGAAGGGGAAGAGGGTCGCCACCTTAAAATCGTCCCAGGCGGATCCATCCCCACAATCGTCGAATATTTCTCGCAGTCGAACACCGCTATCCGTTTCCTCACCTCCTTCTCGAGCTTCATCTCGAAGATCATCAGTTATCTCTCTGCCTGATCAGCCTATTATTGGCGAATTCCTGACGTCTCTGTCCCGTGACACATTATCTACCGTGGCAACCTCTCCTCACACGAATGTCCCGATTTCTCCGCCTGCATATCACCATGGTGGCCAAGCATCACCAACCATCCAAACAAACATTTCCCATGCCACTCCACTCGGTCGTTCTCGACGATCATCACAGTCCTCATCACCCAGAGCTAGGATCGACCCTTATAGCTCTGGAATATCCACACCAAAGCTTTTCCACGCTGCTCACGTAGCGACCGATGATAAAGCCCTGCTTGCACGTCTCGCTGATTTAGCAAGTAGACCTCCAGAAGACTCTTCCTCTGACACATTAGATACCCTTGTATCGGCACCAGCTTGGCATGACGAACTCGAGGAACTCCCTCCTGAACTTGTAACACCTGATGACCATCCACCTGATATAACCTGTGTGCCTTCCTCATTATTCCCGCCACCCCCATCAAAGGAACGTATGGCTACCGCAGATTTTTATGAGTACTCGTTTTCGTTCGAGGACATGGCCTCATTAGGGCCAGGCCCTGAACCTTCCGCACCACCTTTTCAGTTAGATTCGGCTCTTCTTTTGGATGATCACCAGGTCCTCCCATCTGCCCCTCCACTTATAGATGATCCCGAGCTTGTTACAGATGTCCATCCCACTGCACCCCAGTGGGAGTCTACGTCATGTCAGCCTGACGTATGTGGGGAAATTCCGACAGGACAGGACCACGACCGAATTCGACTACCGCCATCCGCCAGCGTTCAAGCATCTCGACAAGAAATTGGAACAGTCGATGACGTTGCACTCCCCGGTTATCGGCCATAACAGTGAATATTTGTTACTTATCTTTCTTGGTTTTGCGCAAACAAACATTTGTACTTCTCTCCAGCATCACAATAATTAAACGAAAAACTTTCTCTCCTGAGTCTTGAGCTGTTGAGTGAGCGCAGAGTTGAGCAGTATCCCCATAATCGTAAGCTATAAATATAGGCCCAGCTCAATTCTTAGTGTCGTAAAATGGCCTTTCTATGGTGCAGCAGAGCTAAACACCGCCATTGAGCGAATTCGATTAGATTAGATAGATCATTTGATTTTATAACTCTATCAACTTTTGTCCAAATTAAAAACGCTTTAGATTCGATTCAGACAGAGAAAATAAGCATTTCGTATATAGAGGAATAAGAAAAAGAGGAAAATATGGACCCTCTATTTTCGTTGTATAAAAGTAGCAGTGTTTCTGCTACACCATACTTCAATTCAGTCAAGTTTTCTGCGCGTTCACACCAGTTGTCGGGGGTCCTTTTTAGCTCCAGGGGATCTGGGCGATGAGAGGGCACCGCAATAGTACATACGTAGATAGAGCGTGCACAAATCTAACAAAAAATGCTAACGGAGGTCCCCAGCTGATGCCTGTGGTTGCCATGACCTGTCCGTGGTCGTAGGGGTGGCGGGTGACACTAAACCAGGATTGCTCCAAGCAGATGATGAACCAGGAGTACCTACCCCGATAGCCATTGCACGACCTACACCACCCAAGAATCCTCCTCGTTGATGGCCAGCACCAAACATTCCTGTCCCCCTAGCCCTCCTCCGTGACGAACTCGAGAGGAAAGTTGAATATCGCCCGCTCTCAACTCGGTCTTGATCCAGACTGACACCTCGGGCAGCCATATTAGCGTCGTCAATTCCTAATAACCGTCTAAGCTCCTCGTTCTCCTTCTCCAATCTTAGAATTTCGCATTCGCGCTCCATGGCCCAGTCTTGGCTTCCTTCAACGCCCTGATATCCACTACGTTCATCTAAAGTTTCAAGAAGAGTATGCAATTCTTCGATGTTAATACCTGACCCATCATAGTCCGGATCAAGGTTTTCGCAATTCTCCCCGGCCATAGATTTTAGGAGTCCTCGCAAGTAGTAAGCGAGGCGTTGAAGGGATTCCGAAAGGATGGTATTCGTTATGAGACCATCATCGAGACTTTGAGTGTCCCGGGAAAGAAGAAGAGCTTCGTAGTGCCGTGTTAAAGTCAATTCATGTTGTTGCGCAGCAAGCTGAGATATGGTTTCAATCCATACAATGTTTGGGAGAAATGAAAACATACAGCATGACTTCGGAACTTAGACATGATTGTTTCCATTGTGCCTTCGTACTCCTTCAAGAGTAGACTCAGTTGTTTGTTTTCGTGCAGGAGAGTTTGATTCTCAATTATAGTTTGTGCATTCAACCGCTCGAGTTCGGATTCAAAGGTTTCTGTTGGTGATATTGTGGATGAGGGCTTGCATGTGAGGCACGATTATTTGTTTAAGTCATGAACCTTTCGAGATATCTGCATTGACGCGACGTAGCGCGAAACCTGAGGTGGCCTGTGTGGCTTGATTCTAATGATTATTTATTAGTTGGCAATTAAAATCACGACAGGTTACTGTACCTTCAACTCTCCCGCTCGTGACTGTAGATTATACGCAAGCTTTTGATTGATAGCTAGCTGGTCACTCAGCTCGTTGACTACCTGCCAGACGAGCAAAAGTTCGTTTTCCATGGTTATGTTATAAGGACTCTTTGCACAGGCTGCTGCCGTGCCATCGGCATCTCGTCTGGGATTGGATCACGTGCCCTCTCGCATTGATTTCTAATAGCTTATAATAGCCAGTAAGCATTAATCAGGTCTCAGATCTTGCATGCAGTCGTGGAGCTATGAATTCAAACATTTGACCGAGTCCTCGCTGCTTTTTAACCAATAAAAAGCTCAATAAATTGGGTGTTGTGACCGAAAAAAAGAAAGAAAAGAAGTACATAAAGAAAAGAAGAATTGGAGATGCTCACAGGGATCCTCAAACAATAATTTGAGGGCCAAATGAGGTGGGCAAATGCTGTAAAACACTGTCACTTCCACAATGAAATAGTATAATTTTTTTCTCGTGCATGCCTGCATGCAGTTTCTTCGGATTTGAGACCTGAGACCAGACTTTTTTTTTGTTTTTTGTTTGCCGGTTCCATCAAAATATAGACTTTTCAAGCTCAATTCTTGCTCTTGGATGCTGTATTTTTGTAATCACTCTCTTTTGTATAATTTTAATTCTCTGAAATATTTTCACATTTTTTTCCCAGTTGTGGAGGGCAACCAAGGATGTCTGATGCGGAGGAATAGATTTGGGCAGATCACGTGTATGCATAACTAGCCACAAGTTATCTGCCATTATCTGACATCGCTGAATTACAACACCTCAACAGCCTTTCTGGAAATTATAAGGAGGTAAAGTTGTATATATGTACCAATGTTATATATTGCTACAATTTCGGAGAGGGAGACACAATACAGGTGCTATAAACGAGATAATACAGGAAATAGTTATCTGCCATGGGTGGCAGATAAATACCCAATCTAATGACTGGTAAACCTTTTATTTTTTTGCAAGCACTGGGCATTGCATTTCAATTTCATCTTCATCATTCAATGTCTTCGCGATAAGTTTGTTATTTCAATAATTTGAGAAGAAGTGCAGTAAAAAATAACTTAGTCAGAAAGTTCCTTGGCAAGATCATCATCACCCAATACACAATCCGTATAGTCCTGTCGAAATGTGAGGAAGATTTGGTGGGCGAAACAAGTCCACCTACGTCGAAATTGACTTCCTCGTACTTCACTGGCACAAATGGTGGAAGAGCAAATATCACCTTCAAGGGTACCTTCTTGTTTCGAATGTTTTCTAGGTCCGTTTTACTCACAGTCGCTGAACTTTCGAGAGGTATGCTTTGTGGTTGAGCTGATGTAGGCATAGTGGAAGTTTGTTCAGGAGCTATTCTCCTTTTCTCATCCTGTGGTGCTGACGACACTGGTAATAGATTGGACGGACTCCTAGAAAAGGTTCCCAGGGAAACTTTTGGATATAGTGTAGGTTTGAACGGTGATGAAGCTGCTACGGCCATAGCTATGCGACCGTGATGTTCATGAGAACCTGGCGATGTCTTTCGCATCTTCGATGGAATGTCGACTGCAGTATTTTCCACAACCACAACATCATCTGTATCCTGCACCTCCAATGGCACGAGCTCTACACCACTTGTCTCAACAGAGCTTTGCTCGAACTGTTCTGAAAGCTTCATTTCTAACGCTTCCCAGTCACGTTCCTTAACTGCGGGCAACAAAGCGCCTCTGTTTGCCATTGCATCAGCACCGTCATTACCAACATCACCACTATGACCTTTGACATATTGAAGGCGAACTTTCTGTCGGTAGCGAGCTCGTATATCGAGTTGAATAGATGTGCAACGGATGATGCCAGCATTCTTGACAGCTTCACCCTGGGCGTTGCGGAACCCATTTGCCTTCCACTTGAAGATCCAAGTTTTCAAGCCTGTCATGAATGTTAGTCTGTTCACATCAAAGTCCACCCAATAGTACAAACAATCGATGGAATAACGTGAGTCGGATTTAATCAACAGGGGCTTCGTCGAAATTGGAGCAGTCTCCAGAACACGAAGTATGGCCTGGTGGATCGTCAATGGATAAACGTTCATCGAAAAGAAAGCAACACGGACAATTAGTTCCGCCCGATTATTGGTTTGATCACCTGGGCAGCGTTCTGCGAGATTTCTTGATCAAGGTCAGGGTTTACGAACTAGAAGATAGCATAAAAATTGCCAACCTAGGGTCGTTGGGTCCCCACCAAACGCCAACGCCTGCTACAGAGCCTACTTGACCATTCCCTTTACAAGCGCCATCGCTGTATACAACATCCCAATCGCTTTCGCCCTCTATATCACTGGCAGGTGATTGAAGACGCTTTTTGGTCTTGGAGTCAGCAAGAGAGAGTTCCCGACGAATGTTCGTTGATGCGGCAGCATTTGAAACCTCTGGTGGAAGTATTCCCAATGCAAAGTATTGAGCTTCCTCGAAAGCTGCAAACTTTTTATACCTCGCATTCGGAAAGCCTTTTGTCTGTTCCTCACAATCAGCCCTTATGAAAGATGAAACATTTAATTGGATTCATACTGATTTAAGTCGCGGATGCATACCAAGTTTCGAATACGCCAGTTTTCCTCCCAGCACGGACGGCATAAAAACCGCCTTGTTTTCGTTTTGTGGACATATCCAATTTAACGAATTGAGTTTGGCGGAGTATTACAAGAGGCGAGTACTTGCAATGCGGTTGGAATAACGACCGACTGCAGGATAATCGAGGAAGACGACGCGCCAGATTTTGAGAGTGCTTAATAAAGTTGTAATTATCGTCTTGTCACATTGTGACTCACAAGGTTAACTGCCATTTATTTATAATTATGATATTTCAAATAGTAGCACTCCAATCATCGCCAAACATGAGCTTCAGGTTCTGTATACTCTCCGAATCCGCTTTCCCACTTCCACGGAATGCCTCGTTCACAATGGCGGTTTTTCTCTTCTGTATTTGCAAAATCCGATTCTCGATGGTTTTTGCAATCTGAGCATCAAAGGTTCTCAGCATCGTTAACTAGAAGTGGCAGGAGAGAGACTAACAATAAAATGTTTTACGTGGACAGTCTTGTCTTGTCCTATTCTATGAACTCGGTCAATCGCTATGAGACTCTGTTAGCCACAATATTGCTGGTCAGTGAAAGAATATTGACCTTGATTTTCAGTTGCTGCATTCCACCAACAATCCATCTAGATTTAGCAATAAATGAATGATGAAACAGAAACAACAGTGGCTTCATACCATGAAAACATGGTTTGCAGTGGTCAACTGGAATCATTCAGACCATATTCCCGTTATCGTTGATATTTTATGACTTACATTAAGCCCTACTCCACCGGCTTTCAAGCTAACAACTAAAATTTTCGGTTTCTGTGAAGGGGATTTGAATTCATTGATTGCCGCATTCTTCTTTTTGACATCCATGGTCCCATCAAACCGATAGTGATCAATTTGTTCACGTTCCAAAGCCACTTGGATGAGATCCAAGAAACTGGTGAACTGAGAGAAAACCACAGCCCGATAGCAAGGCTCTTGATACTTTAATCTCCCTAAAAGGTTTCATGAGGTCATCTTTATACGAGCGATGGGATAAGATCATCCTTACGAAGATTCTGGATGAGAGCATCTAGTTTTGTAGATGATTGAAAATCATTCCTTCGCAGAACAACAGCTGATTCCAAGGGTTGTGAATTAATCGTGTCTTTCCGAATAACTTCTATCAATTCCTTGCTCTGAAATCGTGACGACTTGAACATGCCCCTGAATTTTGCAAGTGAATAAATAGAGCACAAACCTTAATTGGCCCGCTTAAGCAGGTGGGGCAACTCGCTGATTGGCCTTTCTGTTCACAGATACCAACGTGTGAAACAATGCAATCTTTACAACTAGAGGTAGATTGGTGAGGCAATGCATACGCTATGTAGTAGAACACACACAATTGGTGCATGCACTTGGGAATGACCATCGGTATCTCGATTTCGTTGAAACAGATGGGACAGTCGGCATTATCATCGCCAGCGAGACCCGCGATGAACTGCTCTGCAAAATTATTCGATTCAGAGGCTTTCCCATCTTCTGCGAGACGTTTTATCAGGTCGGTAACATTTAATTGACTGTCTCCTGAAGGTGATAGAGCTCGCTCGTCGTCTTTTGTGAGCACTAAGTTCGGATGAAGAACAGCGCGACGCAGCCTAACAGTGGCAAATAAATCAAGCAGTCAACATGGTTCTCGTTGCTACTCGCCTCATAAGCATGGCCAATATATGAGTATAGTTTTTGCTGACGAGTCCTTTAGCTTCTAGCTGCTCGAAGTTGCGTTTCGCCGGTAGATAAATGGAATCGTATATTTTTCTTTCCAACGGCGAAAACTCGAGCTCCTCCACTATGACCTAGTCGGAACCTTAGTCAAAATCGATCGAGTATTGAATGAGACCGAGTATTACCTCTTTCGGAGGCAAATCCACTATCTTCTTCCCCTCATTGTCTAGCATATGCTTTTCTCGGCGGAGGAGGATACTCTCAAGGATTATTTGAACAACCTCAATGGCCTTCGGATCGTGAACAAGGAAGGGAAGCGTAATAAACGACCGGAAGAACGCAAACTCTGACCAAGGTTTAAATCCAAGGAATTTCCTAGGATATGATTAGCTAGGCGGAAGTGTGGAAATCCTAGTTACGACTACTTACAATAGAGAATACAAATCTTCCAGCCTGTTGACGATCGGGGTTCCTGCAGTTGCATGGTGGTCAGAGAGAGAAATTGAAATATAGGATACCATTCCTACCAGTCACGGCCCATCGCCGTCTTGCGGAGAGGGCATATACAGCTTTAGCTGTTTTGCTAGAACGTGATTTGCAAGCATGGGCCTCGTCAAGGATAATCCTGAACCAATTGACTAAAGTGGAGAATGTCAAGAGGAAGATGATACCAGAGGAACAGACCCACTTTCAAAAACGGGGGATTTATAATTGCTTGATTTGTCCATTTTAGCATGCTCAGAAGCCAAAACGCCATAAGACGTGATGACAACCTTCATAATTTTGTCACCCTCGTTTTCCTCAACCAGATCCTCTAAATCAAGGCGATTCTGACCATGCCACACAACTGCGTCGAACGTCCCGGGTTTGCTAGATCGTTCAAGTTCCTCAAGCCACTGATTTAAAAGAGAGGTCGGTGCAACTATGAGTGTAGCGGATGGAGGCTTGCAGGTTTCCGGTTTCCGTTGATTGACCGCACGGAAAGCATTGTTGAGCTTCAGTTGCTTTGCTTTTGTTGGAAGATCTAGAGTCGCTTCTTCAGGCTCTTGAGAGGCCAGACTAGATTGGATGAGAGCGGACAACATTATGGTTTTCCCCATACCCACTATTGGCGCATTGTCAGGAAATCATCTTTTGGCAAGTCATGTTACAGAACTTACTCTCTGGATGCAGGGCAGAAAGTTGGAGGTCTGATTCAGCGAAAGTTTATAGTAGATATTTGAAAGACAGAGAGTTACCGTCCCTACATAAAATCTGAGTATAATTAGGCGTGATGAATTTCAAAGCCGACTTACGCTAGAATTCCGCCTCGACAATTCCTTTCTGCTTTGGGGAAGTCTAAGCTCAATTCACCAGAATATGGATTGAAGTAAAAAGGCTTATCATCCGCAGTCAAATCAATCATATCGCCATCCATAACTGGTTCCTGGGGAAATGCATATCTATTACAACGTCAGGCCAAGATCCATGTGATTGGATGGGCACTTACTGGCTCCATAGGGGATGCATTGACGTCGCCCCTCGAGCATCCATAGTACCATTCTCCAGAGAAAACATCCATCTTTATATGAAAGGTATCAGCGATAGATATCAAATTCCAATGGTGGAACGGACAATAAGGCCTGCTTCTGATATCCGCGCAACGTGAGATTAAACGAATGAGCAGGTTCCATTTCACCCATACTCTGATCATGATGCTGAGCCCTGATAAGAAGTCATGTCATAAGCTTGCTAAACTTATTCACTGTTGTACGAACTTTTGATAAATAGCATCAATATCATTGTCTGAGAGGACTTCCGCATCCTCAAGCTCGATTTCCTCCCCGTCCCCAACAATCTCTTTAACCTTCTTGACCGGACGTTTAACTGTCCCCTTGAGAGCCTCTTCCTGTACTTTAGTGTCGGGGTTCTGAAGGTCGGCGCCAGCTTGCGGCTTTAAGCCAACTACTTTCAACAACTTCACAACGGCGTTTTTTCGTTCTCGGAGGGAGCTACCATACAATCTTTAGATATGGAATAAGAGTATGATCAATCGCCGTACCTTTCTTCTTCGCTTTCAAGTCCTTCGTTGAGGCCGAAGTGAAAATTTGTGTCATCAGCCTGGAATTTATTGGAAGTATTGAATGCTCCTTCAAGAAGGTATATATGAAGGGTGACAATTAAGCTGGCACCAGTTGTCAGTTTTTCCGGACAATCTGTCATAACACCTCGGATGTCCACCATGTCTAATGACTATGAATTCCAATAGATATTGCATGAGTTAAGGCTAACCTAGATCCAGAAGTTTTGAAATCCACCAAGAGGAATCTGTAGGTAGACGTCCAAATTCTAAACCAGTCGCAATAGTTAGCAGATGAGACCCAGTTGAATTAGAGCAGTGGTCACCAAAGCCTTTGTTGTTAACCAATCGAACGATATTGTCCGTTTTCTTCTTTTTCGTCTTTGAAGGTTTTGCAGGTTGAGGTTTAAGCATGGTGGCAATAGAAATTTGCTTCTTTTTGCCACTTGAGACAGTCGTTGGCTTTGGTTTACTCGTGCTAGCTCGGGGGGCATCCCGTTCTTCTCTCTTCACAAGAACGGTTTCGTTTGGCTTTACATAGCCTTTCCCAGAGACGTTGCTCCATGCATTTGGAATAATGATTTCACCCAAGTAGGTTGGCAAAAACTTTGTGGCAAGATTGGGAGGAGATTCATGTTCTGGGAGTAAAAGTCGGCGTTTCTTGGCAACAGGGCCCGGGGAGCTCGATTTTATGTTCAATGTAGGAGATGGTGATATGGGACGCGAGTGCTGGTTAGATTTGCTTTCCATTGAATGTACGATGCGGATGTCCGGATCCTCATCTTCAATGATAATTGGTTGCTTAGCCTTCTCGTCGAGAGTTAAGGGTTTGGGCAACATATACATAGAGTCGTCATTGTCACTATCTTCCAAGAAAAGGAGATGAGGAGGAGATGATCGCGAAACAGATGTTCTCGGGGAAGAAGTTGGAGGCAAGCTCAGAGATTTTGCGCAGTCAGCGAATAGCGACTCGTCTTCCTCATCTGAGCCAGCAAAGAATAAACCTGGTGGCGACGCATCTGGCATATCTATATCCTCCATTTGTTGTACGCGACGGAAGCTGTCGACGCGTTGATGAGTCGAATTATTTGATGGATTTCCGAAAACGCGTTGGACCAGGCCACATAGATCCAAATAATCAACCTCTTCCTAAAATTATCGTTTTCAAAAGTTCATTTCTCCAAAAATGCAACGAGGATTACCTATGGTAACTCATATTCACATTAATTTGACTCATGTACTGATATTTTGTTCAGCAGCCAACCGTTGTCTTGTTGCGGGAAGGCACAGACACATCTCAAGGAAATCCCCAATTGCTTTCCAACATAGCTGCGTGTCTTGCGATAGCGGAAACACTTGCTAGCACCCTTGGTCCAAGAGGAATGGATAAATTGATTGTTTCCGACCGTGGGGAGGCTCAAATAACAAACGATGGCGCGACTATCTTGAAGCTCTTGGACATCGTCCACCCTGCTGCACGAACTCTTGTAGATATTGCTCGAGCACAGGATGCAGAGGTCGGGGATGGAACAACAAGCGTTGTTCTTTTAGCAGCTCAACTGTTAAAGGAGGTCAGAGGTTTCATTGAAGAGGGCGTTAGTCCACATATCATCATGAAGGGTTTTAGACAAGCGTCGCAATTGGTATGCTTCATCCCGATTTGTTTCTAAATTTCTCAAACTGTTGCACAGGCTCTTGACAAAATAAAAGAACTTCAAGTAACGGTGGACAAGTCAGATCCAGAGTAATCATTTTTCTGCGAGATTATCTGGTTTTCATAACAACTTACGAACTTTTTCAGACGCTTCCGATCGCTACTATTGAAGTGCGCATCGACATCGATGTCTTCTAAACTAATACATTCAGAAAAACCTTTCTTTTCAAAAATGGTCGTGGATGCCATTCAATGTTTGGATCAGGACGATCTTGATGAATCTTTGATCGGCGTGAAGAAGATCGCTGGTGGCGGTCTGCAAGATTCACTCCTGGTCAAGGGTGTCGCATTCAAGAAAACCTTCACATATGCAGGCGCGGAGCAACAACCAAAACATTTCGAAAACCCCCTTATCCTGTGTCTCAATGTTGAACTAGAACTCAAAGCTGAGAAAGACAATGCAGAAGTACGCGTGGATGCTGTTGCTGAGTACCAAGCTATCGTCGATGCTGAATGGGAAATCATATATCGTAAATTGGAAGCGATCGAAAAGACTGGTGCTAAAGTGGTTCTTAGCAAACTTCCAATTGGTGATCTGGCAACCCAATGGTTCGCAGACAGAGATATTTTTTGTGCTGGTCGTGTCGCTGCAGGAGACCTTCGACGAGTCGTACAAGCTGGTGGCGGGGCTATCCAATCGACGTGTTCTGATATCGCTCGGGAGCACCTTGGGACTTGCGGACTTTTCAAAGAACGTCAGATCGGGGGTGAAAGGTACAATATTTTTGAGGACTGCCCCAAAGCCAAGACCTGTACTTTGATTCTCCGTGGCGGCGCAGAGCAATTCATCGAGGAAGTGGAAAGGAGTTTACATGATGCTCTTATGGTAGTCAAAAGGGCAGTCAGGAATGGAGAGGTAGTAGCAGGTGGAGGAGCCATCGAGGTGATTAACGAATTTACAGAGTGTCTATCTGCTGACGACGGCCTCTTCCAGATGGAGTTGTCTGCTCACATTCGCAAACACGCTCTGAGCATTCCTGGGAAATTGCAGTTAATTATTGCCGCCTTTGCAAAGGCATTGGAAATCATTCCTCGTCAAATTTGCGATAACGCAGGGTTGGACTCGACGGATGTGCTTAACAAACTGCGCATGAAGCATGCCATTGGAGAAAAGTGGTATGGTGTTGATGTTGACGGCGCATCGGGTGTGCGTGACAATATGGACGCGTTTGTTTGGGAGCCTAGTCTTGTAAAAACTAACGCGATAAGCAGCGCCACAGAGGCAGCCTGCTTGATCCTCAGCGTCGACGAGACAGTCAGAAATCCTCAGAGCGAAGCAGTGAGACATCATCGCAAAGTTTTTATGAACATTTACTGATATTCCTGTTAGCAAAACGCTGGTCCCAAAGCGCCACCTGGCACAGCCCAGCGAGCCTTGAGAGGGAGGGGGAGGGGAATGGCTCGACGATGACAAATTACCCACAATTGCATCAATTGTTGTATATCTTGACTACAACTACGTTTGAAGTTTTCGGGTGCAATGATATTTTCCTAACTCGTGCGTATACGGCTTTCACTCGATAATGACTAGATTATCGCTAGGCTCCCGTATAACGGACAGCTAGATAACCGACCAGACCAAGATCACGTGCAAATGTGTGACAGCACCAAAAATGGAAGATACAAGGCGAAAAACGTGACAGACACGCAAAAATGAAATTTTTGTAAAGAAATACATTGATTTGGGACACTAGTTTCCAAAACGAGATTACTCAGTAGAAAGATGGTCAATATTGCAAACCTCAATGGAGGCTCTGGTGAGAGTTCCTTAAGGCGACAAAAAACGGCTGAAAAACTCTGATTTAGGGGATGTGGGGAAGGAAAATTTTTATTCACAAATAACAGCATTTTCATAACAAAAAAGCTTGTTTCCAGGAATGTCCTACTTACAAAGTTATCTATCGGACATACCCGGGATCATCTCAATTCATTCCTTTATCGATGATGCGGAAGTTTTCGAATCGATCCCCACGATCTATGGGTGCTTATACTTAGAACCGAACTCGTGGGCTCAAATGGCCGGCAGGCGGCGTGAGCATCGAGGAAGTATCGTGGACATCGGGTTCTGCCCAACAACATCATGGAGGAACCAGAGAAGAGAGGCATTGTTTGGTGTACATTGTGAAGTTTGGAGTCGAGACACCGGGTATATTACGCAGCGTGAGTCGTTACTGGTATCGCACGGCATCAATGAAATACACCTTTGGAAAACTAGTCGCCGCATGGTGCTCCGATCTTCGTGTAATTTTGACATAGCATTCGCTTACAACATTTTACGGGGAGAATATTTTCAAATAATTTCTTCAAAGTCTCAAAAGCGACCTCCACTGCCATTCCTTCCTTATTTGGTTATTAATATTATGCATGTCACAATTGTCACCTTGGACTGAGGTTGGCATGGTCTAATTTAGTAAGTGAATCACTAAATATGGTAAATTTCAATCGCGTCATCTAGAACGTGGAACACGCAAAGTGATGTATGGGATACTCTGGTCATGGCCCGAATGTGACAATCCACTTTACATAAAGAACATCTTTCTGTCAATTAGACCCTCTTAAACTCCTGATGACAACTCGCCTTTTGGACCGTCGCACGGAGAATGTCCCATCCAACAATAGTATCGAAAACGAGAAAGATGGTTCAAAAGTCGATGTCCTATTTGATGATCTTGCAGAGGTTCCAAAGCTTGGTGCCCCCCTGAATTCTCGACTGTCTGGACATGATAACCAAGTCGAATTTTCTCGCCTCTGGAACTTCTGGAGGCAACCGCCGTTAGATTTAGACGCAATAGCAACACAATTGTCAGTTTTTGATGACAAAACTACTCTTGAGATATACCGCCCACCTCCCCAATACGAAAATGTGCATCGTTTTGAACCGCTGGCTCGTTGGACGTGGCGAGAGGAGAAGGTGAATCGCATTTTTCGTTTTAAACAATTCATTAACGCTAATGAATTATTTTAGAGGGTTGTACGCAAGATCGATTTCAGAATTATGACTTGGGCCTTCATTATGTTCTTTGCGCTTGAATTGGATCGCACCAATATATCCCAGGCCAATTCCGATAATTTTTTGGGTGACCTTGGCCTCACAACAGATGATTTCAATCTTGGAAACATCATATTCCGGTTATCCTTTTTGTGTGCAGGTAAGGTCCTGGTAGCTTAATTGTCTCCACAAAGACTTTATTGCAAAATATAACTTTGTTTGTTGCACATAGAGCTTCCTTCACAACTAGTATCAAAACGCGTGGGGCCAGACGTTTGGATCCCGTGTCAGGTACGTATGCTGGCTTCCTGGAAATCATGAGAGCAGTTTTGATGGGATTTTTTTCAGATGATGTTATGGAGCGTTGTCTCTTTTTCCCAGTTCTGGTTGAGTGGTAAAGCTAGCTTTCTTATATGCAGGTACGTCAGCCTTGTTAGATCCATTCTGCAAAGCAAGTGAAACTAGCTTTTTCCATCAATAAGATCATTACTAGGTTTCATTCAAGGAGGATTCATACCGGATATTGTCCTCTATCTTTCCTACTTCTATAAGAACTCAGAATGTGGGCCATTTCTAAATCCTATAGGCTTCTAATTGACTCAGTGGATCTCGATCGTAGTACCTATGAGGCTCGCATTCTTTTGGGTGTCCAACTATATTGCAGACATTGTCAGTGCATTCTTAGCCACAGGGCTCCTCCGGCTTCGTGGGGTTGGTGGAAAGGCAGGATGGCGATATTTATTTCTTATAGAAGGACTCCTCACCCTTCTTGTTGGCTGTACCTCTTTCTTTTTAATGCCACCTGGGCCGACACAAACTAAAGCATGGTATCGACCAAAGGGATGGTTTTCGGAACGGTAAATTTTCCTGAATTCGAGTCATGTACATTTAGGTTCACATTCTTTAGGGAGGAGGTGATTATGGTCAACAGGTGGGTGCCCCAGCTTTCGACTAACTGTCGAAGATGCGCGACCCGAAGTCTTACGTGGCAATTTCAGAGCTTTGAGGGACGATCCATCAAAGTCTGACATGCATAATCGAGAGGGGCTGAGTGTCAGAATGATTTGGGAAGCTGTAAAGGATTGGAGAATGTGGCCGCTCTACGCGCTTGGTCTTGTTCATCTAGGTACAGCAAGTCAATCTTTGCTATTATCGAGAATAACTTAAACCATTTGCCATTCGCAGTGCCTGTCGTTCCACCCCAGACCTACCTTACACTTTCGCTCCGTCATCTTGGGTTCACGACAACCAAAACGAACCTTCTGGTGATACCGTCGTCGGTCCTCGGGATGTCATTGATTATGTTAATGACCTTCGTTAGCGAAATTGTCAACAGTCGCGTCGCGGCCACGATTGTGCTCCAGTTTTGGGCTCTTCCACTCCTGATTGGGCTCTACACGTTCAATGAAACCACTTCGCAATGGATATACTACGGAGTCGTTAGCCTGATCGCAGGATACCCTTATGTCCATCCAATCCAGGTCGCATGGGCTTCAAGAAATTCGTACAGTGTTCGAACGAGGTGTGTTATAAGATTCAAGATTCGAGACCACTTACCAATAAAGACAATACTTAGAACCGTTTCCGCCAGTGTGTACAATATGTTCGTTCAAGCGAGTGGCATCGTTTCGGTGAGTGACATCATTGGCAGACGCAGACTTCAAACCAATGTCAGCGCACAAAGGCAAATATATATCGTAATGACGACAAGCCTCTCTGTGCGTTCTGTATTATCAATAGTTCATTTAAGAGACGGCTCAATCAAATCCCATAGATAAAAGAGGAAATCGCCAACTCATGGCCATCTGCTCTATGAACATCGTCCTATATACCGGAACATACTTCTTCTACCGTACTCTCAATGCGAGGAGAGAGAAGATCTGGAAGAAATGGTCACCGCAGGTAAGCATAAATTTGGACCTCTACTCAGGAAGTAACGTTGACAAGGCTCCACATTCAGGAACAACAGGAATACCTCGAGACAACCAAGGATGAAGGGAACAAAAGAATGGACTTTAGATTTGCTTATTAACACATGCATTGGTTTATACTATATGCTTGCAAACTTCGGTGGACTTGGAGGGTTGGCTTTGACAATAGATGATGTCAGTGCTGTCTACAAGTGCGAGTACAAACTGTGTGTACTTAGAAGAGTTCGAAAGCATGCCACACTGGTCTAATCTGACCCTCCTCGTCGATTTCCACCCAATGCTTACCTTTTTGATCTAGACTGCCCATGTTGTCGACTTTGCCAAACGCTCGGTCCCAACCCAAACCAACTGCAGCAAGCTTGCAGACATTTGAACTGTAAACGATCAACAACAAATAGTTGTGTAGATATTTTGTTCATACCTTATAGAACAGACGGTCGCCTCTGGTAGTATATTTTCCCCTCCGGCCCAGAGTCCGCTAATCATTGCGAGGTCAACGATCATACCCCTTGTGGCCAGAACTCGATATTCAATATCCAACTCGTTAAAGGTCTTTTGATGATATTCCCTAGGACTTGCAATCGCCCGTAACCGAGGTTGCGTCGTTGCAAAGAGAGAAAAGCTTGGGCCATTATAAAGTTTCGAGAACTGCTGGCCCGCAACGGGAGAGTCTGAGGCAAAGTAAACAAAGGGATTGGCTTTCGACTCATGTCCGGTATGAAGACGAGCCCAAGTATCTTTTACACCATCCAGGTAGCGAGGGAGTGGGATTTTTTTGTCCAAAAACTCGAAAGACGCAGGTTTGCGATCTCCACGGCGGACGTGGACGGCCAGATAGGTCAACCCTGAAGGGTTGTCAGCTTGAACGTTGTGAATGGTGGCCATAAGTTCATCTTGGGTCAATTTAATCAATTCGGAGTTATGGGCGTTTGGGCGTATCGTAGATTCGAATGACTGGAGGGCAAACTCAAATATGGGTTTTAGACGGTTGATTTCATGAGCATATCTAAAGTCGCCAATGCTCTAAGCTTCCGTCAAAGGTTAATGGTATTATCCTTACTCACGCATCGTCATAATGGTTTGAAAATCCATGACCAAAATGGAACTTGGCGGTTCTTGCGAGGATGACCTACAAAATACATAAATCACATTGCTCACTCTAATTCTAATGATAAATTTACGTACCCAATGTCTACATGGATGGATTAGCATCATAATCAATAATTTGAAAAAATCGAGATTTTACCCCACCTGGCTGTCCGAGGGCATGCCACTAATTCTACATGTATGTTTGGGATCAGTTCCTGACATTTTTTCGAGGTAAATGCACTGACCATTTGCTGGGGGTGGTACACAGTTTGATTCCGGACCCGGCTGTAAAGTTCGTACATCCTCGAAGTGATCAGTCCATCTTGGAAAAAAAAGCAGGACAGTGAGAAGAAAATAATGACAAGGTATTCGACGAGTGTGCATACTTTCCGCGATTCCAATAGGTGTCGTCGACAAGGAACGTTCGGTTTCGCTAAGAATTGTTGGTTTGAGGAGCCAAATGATAAAACTCTGAAAGCTCACCTCGCGAGCCAGCGCTGCTGCTTGTGCCATCAGTGCCAAGTCCGCTGTTAGCCCAACTGTCCCATCCAGCATATATGTGATAGTACTTGAGCAAATCATTGAGTTCCCCCTTGTAGTTGATTTTTCATGGTGTGCAACATCCGTTGCACCCATGAGATTAATGTCCCAGTAATCGCCATGCGCCATGTATCCTGTGTTTATTTTTGTGCACTCTGCGAGGTATTGAGGGGGATGGAGGGGAAACGTGGTATAGTTTTCATATGACAGTAGATGTACGTCGGCAAGTCCATGTTCCTGTCCAAGGGGACTCGAAGTCGAGGTACTTGGTCCTGCTTTGATGTATGAGGTCGAGACTGTGAGAATTGGGGCTTTGGCTCCAACATATTTGTGCAGCGCCTCTGGCCGAGTATATGAAAGAACAATGAGAAGGAGGAGAACCCCTGCTGTGAAGATGCCTAACGCCAAGGGAAGACGGGAGATAGCTGTCGACAAGACAACTACTGATTGAATCAGAATCTTCTGACCATGAGATTTAGTGGTGCTACGCGGTTGCTGGGTGTTGCGGCTTGAAAATCTGGCTGAGGACGACGATGCGAGAAGTGGAGCAGATTGGAACGTATCGTGACGGTCATCGTCTTCTGTGTCGTTTGCTTCGACTATCTGAAGTTTGGCAAAACCCTGTTCTGCCCGGCTTGTTCGTGAACCACTGTGGGGCGTTCTTGGTGTTAATTGTTGATCTGGTAGTGAGTCGTAATGACCAGTAGCCACATTCGTAAGCGGACGGGGCCGTGGCATCAGAGAAGAATAAGTGTTAGATACGGTGAAAGAATAGAACTTTGTCAGTAAGATATAGTTCAGTAAGATATAGTTTAGGATTTAAAGATGAATGATAAGTCCACTAAGTGTTTGATCACTGACACCTTGTTTACCATACTTAACCCAGATTTAGACAAACGTCGCACAAGTGAGTACTAAGCATATGTATCAAAGAAGGATGATGTAGTAAACGACCTATAATCCTATGAGGCACAGCGAAAACGGTAGAATAATGTCATGAAATTTTAGCCAACGTAGGCAGCAGATGGAACGGGGGAGTTGGGAGGATTGCCTGGGATCGTAGGAGATGACTGAGGAGCAGGGGCAGACTCAGAAGGTGTCTGGGTGGAAGTAGCCCCACCCATCGTCGAGCTTCCGTCTGCTGCAGAAGGGCGTGAAAGTGAGGAGCCAGTGTTGGTTGCTGCAAGTGCGGCCGACGTGCTTGAAAAACCGGTAGACATGGAACCATCGGTATTCAGCCCATCTTCGTTGCTCATTGTGGTAGGAGTCGTCCCGTTGACACTTTGTACAGCGCTTGGAACCTCTAGGGCAGTTGGATCGGCTTGACCGAGAGCTCGCGAAACCTCCGCAATAGCAGCTTGAAGTGCCTTGAGGTCATCGGGATCAATGTCCGGCATCCCTTCGACTGAGTCTGTGCCATTGGGAAACGACTTTTCAATCAGCGACGCAATGGGACGTCCGATAATGGGTAGGGTGTAGAGTAATCGGAACAAACTTAGGCCATCTTCTTGGCGAGCCTCTAAGTCAACTAATTGAAGACCGAAATTAGTTACCAGGCTTTGGCTGATGATAAGAAATCGCTTACCCTCTGACCTCTCAACAGTCGTACTAGCCTTTTGTTCAATATCAATAGCGACAGAACCAAGGTCACGAACGCCCGAGTCACCTAGGAATGCGGAAGTGTGATGGTTGCTGGAGGATGTAGTCATTGCAGTGTCGCATTCTCCAGATGGCGCAGCCAGCGAAGACGATGACGAGGAAATGGCCAATGTGGCAAGCAACAGGGAAGAGCTCGAGGGTAGCTTCATGATGATTAGAATTGAAGCGTGAAATAATTATAAGAAAACGGGGATGAGATGAAAGACTGTTGACTTGAAGAGAGATATTTTATATGCACATGATTATAGGAGTTCCCCATTATAATGGTAACGACTAGCGCATGAAGATGTCGTTGCAGACCAGCGGAAGAGAAATCGATCGCGAATTCAACTTGGGAAGGCAGTTTATGTAAATAATTTTGTGACCATTAGTTAGCCTGCTCGACCTCGATATTCCATTTCCCAGATTTCTTCCTCGCCGTATGCAGGTCGTCTTCTTGGATATCGACCATTATCTTGGGACACCGCACCAAGGACTGAATAGTGCCACAAATTAGAAAAAGATTGACGTATGGAGGTTCCCAAGCAGGATGAGATCAGACACCAGAAAAGCAGAGCACCGCTGCCAGCGAAACACATGAATTTGGGTAATCAATTGTACAAGGTGAAGACAACGTACAATAGAAACGAGAAAAATGCGAATAATGGCATAAGGGCTGCCACTTTATTCTCTGGCAGTGAGTCCAGTGATGTGGTGGTCATGTATCTAGTTATGACTGTTCGTGGGCTGTAAGGGTCAAATATTAGATATTATTTAAATCCTTGTGACACGGCACGTTTTGAAGCTTTCGGAAACTTTTTCGTCAAACTTGCTTCTATTAAAATGGGTTAACAGTATAATTTTAAAGCACATTTGAACAATCACATTTGATGAGAAACCATAGCATCTACAGGATCAATGAAACCTAATGATTTTCATTGTTATATTCATGGATTTCCTTTTTTTGCAGAGCGGTTGCTGCATGGTATTTTGGCAGTGCACGCGTGAGTGTTGTGCGTTACCAATCAGTTACGACATTATTACGTAAAAAATCTCTGAGGCATATAAACCCAGCTCCTTGTCCTCGTTTTCGTTCATTTGGACTAGAACTCTGCAAACACCGGTATTCCAATGGATTTGACTTATCGTGCCACACCCCTATACATATTAGTACACCCGTTCTCAGCCTTTCTCAGACCCTACTTAAACTCCCACACTTACTATATTTAATTCCGGAACAAGCTCCTTTTCTGGGTTTGAGACGGAGAATGAATTTTCTGGGTATGAAAGTCTGAACAGGCCATCCGAATACCCAAACCCCGTTCTCTTTGTGGATAGCTTCCAACCAGTGAGTTGTTCATTGTGCAAGAATTCCCACAGCTCGTGTCACTGTATATACGTACACACCCAGATCCTTGGGTAGGCATGCATCATGTACCAGATCAACGGTATTCTTTGAGATTGGCTTAATCAGATGTCTACTTCCACTGTTTCGGGCCTTCCTATTTATTCCCTTATTCTCGACACATCAATATAACTAATGTGCTCCTTCGTCTTGGTATCAGAATTAGATGGCCAACGACCACGATAAGGCACAGGAGGTGCACATCTTGTCAGTTCGAAACATCTTTGGCGCTGAAAAAACAAACACACAGATTTCCGAATTAACGGTACCTGATCAAGATGTTGAAAGAACCTCAGTTTCTGGTTCCATCGGCGTCCTTCTCGCCGATCCTTTCCAACTGAGCGATGGCATCGTACCAGACGAACAAATTGCTGGCCTTCGTCGCCGAAAAAAGGGCAAGCGTGTCGCGAAGTACCAGTTGCGCCAAAATGACGTTTGTGATCGCGCGACTCGAATTTTATCTCAACTAACCACCCATACCGCGTCAGCTAATCTCGGCATTGTTGAAGCCCATGGAAGAGCACACGGAAGACGCGAAAATTGAAGAGGAAGCGGCCAGATTACCTGTGGGTCAAATTCTCCACCACCATACTATATTTTAAACATCTATCTTACAGGTCAAGATTGCTATTTACGCTAGTCTATTTTGCAATTTCGCGTTGTGTATTGTACAGTGTAGGCGCATCAATTACATACCAAGCTCAAATTATCGACGAACTTTCCATCTAGTATACGCTGCCATTTCATCCGTTTCTCTGTCACTTCTGGCCACCGGTATCGACTCCGTGTTTGATATCGGCAGCAATGTCCTACTGTTCTGGCTTCATCGGAAGGCAGCTAAGATGGATATTAACAAATGGCCTGTGGGAGGTGCCCGACTAGAGACTATTGGAAACATCGTTTATGGTTTATTGTGCTCTACATCATTCACTTTGGTTTGCGCTGACTACTCGTTTAGGATTCTTGTGCGTATGCTGGTGCTCAGGCCATACAAATTTTGAGAAAATGATACAGGATGGGTTCTGTCAATCTTGTCGTTATCGTAGAGTCGATTCGTACCCTGGTCACAAAACATGGAAACGACCTTACCGATTTTCATCTTCCCTCAATCATCGCTGTCTCCGCTGCCCTTGGTTAGTTCCTCTGCAACTCTCTCTAATCTCACAATTGAGTCTGTGAAGCCGTCAAATTCGTTCTTTTTATATACAGTTACTCTCTCAGAAGCAAGTCAAGCCAGGTTCAAGTCCTTTGGCAGGATCATCGAAATGATCTCTGGATCAATGCTTTTGGTAAATTGACCATTTTTTAGGATATTTTTCAAATGATTTACCCTTTGTAGGAATCCTTATGTCAACTGGAGGCAGTAAACTTCGCTGGTGTGCGTTCTATGTTGTTTGATTCGATATGAATGCATTCAACTTATTGTCCATGCAGATCTTGACCCCACGGGTGCCATCGTCGTAGGCATTAGCATTACATATATTTTCATCAACCTGACAACCATGATTTTTCAAGATTGCGCTCGGTGTTATAGTTTCTTGGAGCCACACCGTCTACACAGAATTTGAGCTGCTTGCCGGAAAATCGGCGCCGCATGACTTTCTACAGCTGCTGATTTACAAGGCGGCGACCTTTAGTGAGGACATCGGCAAAATTGATACAGTCCGCGCGTATCATGTTTGTACTTTTGTATGTTTACAAGATACTCACTGATCTTCTTTGGCAGAGTGGACCTGTATGTCCCGACGGGTTTATTGTCGTGCTCAAACTAACAATCACAATCCTAGGATTATTTCGTAGAAGTTGATATCGTCATGGACGGAAATACGCCGCTATGGAAGGCCCATGATATAAGCCAGCAGCTCCAGGACAAGATCGAAGTTCTCCCTAATGTGGAGAGAGCATTCGTACACGTCGATCATGAGTATACACATGTTCCTGTAAGTTTTTTTTTCCGTTTCTTGCGCAACTTCAACTGACCTTATTCTTAGGAGCATCGAAAATCGACAAAGACTCAGCCGTAACGAAATTATGGACCAAGCTCATGCTTATAGACCTGAATCATGTGAATCTATGCCATTTTTATAGACAATGTACGTATGATAGAACCACGATGCGAGCCTCCTAGCCTTCCTAACAGTAAAAAATTACCATACTTTCATACCAGCGACTGATTGAGACAAATCCCAGGTGGAATATTCTTGCCACCATTCTCACAGCTGTTGCTCTGTACAAGATCACGAACACCGATATGAGACTGCATGCATGGTTGCAACCTTCATATTTCCGAGGGATTAGTCACTGTACGATCATCCCGGATTCCTTGCAGTTAATTGGTCCAACCTGCTAAATATAAAAAGTGTGCCACTGAACATAAGGATATGATCTACTGTAAACTCCGCCCTTGTGTCAGTATGTATGTGCTGTTGCCTATTACAGATAGCCACCCTGTATCTACCTGTTGTAGTCTACAGTTGAACTGACTATTCCGAAGGGGGGGGTACCGTGTCAGTGTAATATACTAGGTACCTATTAAAGCCCATCTGAGTTCAGTAAGTACAGTATGTCAAGTATCTTAGGGTATTTTTAGGCGGGATTGTTTCCGTGACCGTTGCATTCCGCAGCGCAACTGAGGGTGCTTCTGCGGAAGAAATGAGTGAGGCATTAGATAAAAGGGGGCTGGCCAGAGGAACGATTTAAAATCAGGCTGAAGAGTAGGTTACCTCGTTTAGGATGATTTCTGTAACTCAAACTTCGATAAGAATGTTGGAACATCTAGCGCCGCGGCAGAAGAAACCCACGCTTGGAATATCTGTCGACCCATTAACTCACAAAATACGATTGATTCATCCTCAGTCTGCACTGGAAGGAATGGTGGAGCCAAGTCCTGGCGACTCGTCTCCCGACAATAATTTTCAAAATTTCATGCACGATCGCCTGACTGTCCTCATCCTCATCCTCTTCATTTTTGTCGCCGAGATGATATTCCTTGGATGGTTCTATGGGCCGTCGGTGTGGCAGTATTTTCGAGGCAAGGAGAAGACGAAGGGCAGCACATTTACTAGAAAACCACAGAGACGGAGTAGACAAACCCCCTTTTCCTGATTTGGAAGTTGAAAAACTGTTGTTGGTTAGCTTGACTCTTTATGTACGGTGTACCGCTGCAGCTCAAGAGCTACATAAATCAAGCCAGTCACTGCCTCACTCACCTCCCGCTTTCTTCCCTCCACCTCCACATTATACCCAAGTGCTAGGCTTTCATTATATCGTTGTAGTCTTTCCTATAAGCTTTTTTTTGGCTTTCACAAAGTGGTCCAACTAAGCATCATCTTTCGACGCGACACATATTTTCTGGAGCTGCAGCTTGTGTTAAAATTTACTCTTTAAGATATGGTATCCTATTAAATCTCTCCTTTTTTCGCGATCAACCGACATCTCACTTTACATGCATGGATCAGGAATCCCATCGCCAAGATCCAGAGGAGTTCTACGTCAAGCAGGATAGAATTGGTTCGTTAGTTTTCATATTTATTAGATCCCTTCACTGCAAGCTCAATCGCCTATACTACAGGGAAAGGCTCTTTTGGAGAGGTCTACAAAGGGTGAGGCGACTTCTCCTTATACCCTTATTATTCTCTTCTTATGCCTTTTCGTACGTCATATAGTTTCGATAAACGCACACAAAAGACTGTGGCCATTAAGATTATTGACCTTGAGAGTGCCGAGGACGAGATAGAGGATATTCAACAAGAGATCCAAATCCTTTCTCAGCTGGATTCTCCACATGTCACCAAGTCTCTCCTTATTTATTATCGTTCATCAGAGTCGTTGACTAATCTCTTTCTAGATACCATGGCTCATACCTCAAAGGTTCCAATCTGTGGATTGTCATGGAGTAACTATTCCGCCCATCTCTGCTTTTCTCATTCTCATGTCCCTAGGTACTGCTCTGGCGGGTCGTGTTCGGACTTGGTATTTATATCTTCAATACGAGATTCAACAATCGCTGAAGGGCTATTCTCCGAATCCAGATGAAACCAGGTGTCTTCCGAGAAGAATATATTGCAATTATCGTCCGTGAACTTCTGCGTGGGTTGGAGTATCTACATAGTGAAGGAAAGTTGCATCGGGATATCAAAGGTGTCTTATTTTATATTAATCCATCCAAGCTTCAATATTGCTGATCTATTCATCTCCAAGCCGCTAACATTCTACTTTCTGCCGGCGGAGAAGTAAAACTAGCAGACTTCGGTGTTTCGGGACAGTTATCCGGAACATTGTCAGCCAAGAAAAATACCTTCGTTGGGACGCCGTACTGGATGTCTCCAGAGGTGATCAAACAAAGTGGATATGATCACAAGGCTGACATCTGGAGTTTGGGAATCACAGCAATCGAACTGGCGAAGGGTGAACCACCTTATGCAGAACTGCATCCCATGAAGGTACCTTTACTTGAATTCATTTTGTGGCACTCGTTAACTTCTTTGCGAAGGTCTTGTTTCTAATACCAAAGAACCCTCCACCTGTTCTCGACGGCAATTTCTCAAAACCTTTCCGAGAGTTTGTTTCTTATTGTCTCCAAAGAGATCCGCGGGAGGTACGAGAAATAAAATCTTACCCGCTCGCTTACATTGATTTACGGGTTTTCAGCGGCCGACAGCCCGCGACCTCTTGAAACACAAATTTGTGCGCATGGCAAAAAAAACTAGCTATCTGACAGAGTTGATCGAACGCCATGAGCGATGGAGAGCAGAAGGGGGTGAGAGGCACGAGGAGAAGGATAATGATGTGGATACCGACCTGTAAGCCCGTCCGCCAGATTGATACACTTATTTACTTTACTTGTCAGGCCTGAGAATGGTGACCCGGAGGATTTATGGGATTTCGGTACAGTGCGTCATGGAGGCCGCAATACGCTCGGACGGTCCCAGAACTCAATGAGGATGTCTGGTCCCCCTCTGACGTGGGAAAACAATGGCTCTCCACAACAGTCCAACGAACATTCCTCATCTCCTTCCCGACGAGTTTCTACGTCGTCAAACATGTCATCGGTCACAACCAAGGGCGAGCTCCCTCCACTTCCCCCATCTGCTTCTTCCCAAAAATCACAGTTTCAACAAAGCACTATTCGGCATATGCCTCCAGGAACAATCGAGAAGCCCCAGAGCAGCCCCACCACTGTTGTTCCCCAGTCACAACCCCATCCGCATCCTCAGTTTGAGGATTACGATGACCAATATGTATTGGACACATTCTCTTCTGCCAACTCAGGCATTTTACACAAAATTCAGGATGTGCAGTTGGATAACGATGTTCCTGATACTACGATGTTGGATTCGGTCATTCTGCCAGCAATAGCATCTGTGAGTAGTCTTTTGGACCGTATATAAAATCTCAACAATTTCCTTTCTTCTAGCTCTTCCCACGAGTTTCATCTCAAGAGGCTCGTGTAGCATTGAGTGCTCTGCAACGGGCGTTTACAGAAGCAGAGAGGATTATTCCAGGAGTGACGCTTGAGCTAGTAAATGAAATTGTGGACTCTGTCGAACATGTAGAGGATGATCGATGATGGACGATGGAGAATCGTGCTAAACGAATTTTCCATGCTAGTCATGAACTCTTCTTTTGTTTAGACTACCTACTAAACAGTTGACATTTTGAGTCAGGGTTCCTCGGTTACGGTGCTTTTCGCCCGTCCTCATCCAACTTATCATCCCGTTTTTTTTGTTGTAAAGCTGTATAACAAGTCCCCGCATCTCAAACCCTGCTTTGTACATACCTACTTAGTCACAGTGCAAAATATAAGGTGGATCTGAACCTACTGCATTCAGAAATGGTGTCTGCTTGGATGACACTCAAAGAGTTGGCGTATCGGCAGCTATGACGGTTTGTTTCTTCTTGCCTGTTTTTTTCTTCGGACGGACGACTTTTATGGGCTCTGGTGCTGCTGATGAGTTGGGCGAAGGATGGTCGGATAGTTGGTATGGCGAAAATGAAGATGTGGATGGCTCGGCTATGCCGGAATCACTTGGTGCTAGATTATTTATGGAAGATGACAGCGGGGGTCGCTGGGCAACAACGCCGTCTGGCATTTCGCCTTCTCGCTCGACGACAAAGGCTCCGGAGTAGAAAGTCTGGGAAGTTACTCGCAAGGATGGTAATTTACTTTCCCATTCATCTGGTATTTTGTGTTAGCCAAACATGGTTGCTGGATAGTACACCCTTTACCTATTATAGGCGGCATATCTTCCAGATGCACCACAGGAATTGAATCCACATTTTGTACCGTCTTTGGAGGTCGGTCGTCCATGATGTAGTATGGATCGTCTCGCAGCTGTTCTTGTCGTTCTGCTTTGCGCTGCTTTTAGCCCATTGGCGGTTAACTGATGATCTCTATGATAACCTGAAATTTGACGACCCTTACCCTTTCACGTCGGTCTATTTCCTCTGGGGTTTCCACGCCCGAATCCATGGTGTTGATCAGAGCTCCATTCTTTTTCGAGGTCTTCTTTCCATACAAAGTGGCATTGAAACCAAGGTCTCTGGCTTTCCCTTTCTTGCTTTTCTTTGTCTTTCCTACGTCAGTGTTATCTGCTTGGACGTGGGGAATGACTTCCGATGGTGGCTCAACGAACCATACGTCAAGGTTCAATCCTTCCGGAGGAACAACGCTAGCTTGTGCTGTTGCTGCTACAGGGTTAAGCTCATAAGAACCGAAAAGTGGCTGGATGAGATATAGACTTTTCGGAAATCGGAGTTCATCAGATCTTGAAGGAGGTCCATCCAACTGCGAAGAGGATCCCGACAATGGTGACGAAGAAGCGACCCGCAGATTCGGTAGATATGAATTGATATCAGCAAAAATAAAGTTAAACAACTGCAGTGTATTTGCAGCCTAATGATTTGATTGTTAAGAATTAACAGTAGACTGCACAGGAGGCTACGCACCCTTTCTTGTACTTCAATATCTTGACAAACGGCGAACTCGCCCACCCGGTCCTGAATTGACATAACGGTTCGCTTGAGTTCTGGCAACTCGTCATCGTTCCACCGTTGGCCAAGTTCAGAAGCCCAGAACCCAAATATCTTGGTCATGCTTTGGACATACATAGAAACGATATCTGGCGGAAGGTTGTTAACCTCCAGTTGAAGAAGGTAAGGAAGAAGCTTCTGAGGCTCTGCTAGTTCTCTAGAAGCTGCGTCAAATTTTAAAGGAGCATCAGACTTTGGTAGCAGACTGACTGGCAGTATTCTCCACAGATCCATGCTGCAGCCCAGAGTATTTCCGAGCAGCTACCTTCCACCGAAGCATTCCTGAGCATCCCGTCATCGCTGATCAAGGTGTACATCAGCTTGACGGCATATGGCCTTGAGGCTCGGACACGTCCAACCACATCAACCAACTGATCGCGGATTTCCGATCCAACATTGACATCGGCTACGTGAGCAAGATCAACCAGTACTGATAAATACCATTCAAAATTCGTCACGTTTTCATATGTTGACTGACAACACATGTTGAGTATGCTCTTAGACAGAATAAGGCGATATGCTGGTGATTGAGTTGGGGAAATGAATGCTTTGACGGTGCTAGAAGAGCTTCCAGAAGCATTCTGGACAAGGGACTGGGCTGCCGTAGGTAAGCTCGACGCAGAAGAATCCCGAACAAGATGGGCTAGCAATTGTTGTACAATAGATTGAAGATTGCTTCGATTAACCTTTGGTATGTCAGGATGACAACTTGGCCATGATCAGACGCACATACCATCGCAGAAACTAAATCAAGTGCCCGCATCCGGATACTAATGTCTTGATCATTTACACTTGCAAGGATGGTGTCTTGATAATCTGCCACGAGATGTGGGTGGCTAGGGACAATCTTCACCATTGCCAACAGAGCAATATACTTCACTACAAGATAGTGAAAAATGGCGATGACCGTTTAGAGAAATAAACGCACGATTTTGGTCGGCATCTTGTATAAATCCAGCCAGCTTTGAAACACACATTTTGGCTAGCGAATCTCCTGATGATCCTTGCAGCATTCCACCTATTATGCAAGTGTGGACACACTCATACAGCAACGAGATTGCGGGAGTCGTTGAGATCAGTTCGGTTATAGGCGGTTGGAGTTTCTTGACCAGTCGTGGTTCATGGGGAGACAAAGAACCAAACTGAAAGAGATAAAGCTCAGGAACTTGAAAGTTTTCAATTCAAGTGTCCTTACCAGCTTGATAATTTTGATCAGCATCCAATTATTGGATGAAGAGGTCAAAAGATGGAACAGTTGCGGAGCCAATGACAAGTAGTCCTTGGCGTTACGCCGAGCAAGCTCACAGAGTACGTTAACTGTAGCGGCAACAACGGCTGCAAACATGTTGAGAAACAATGACACCCAGACCAAACTACTCACCTGGATCGAGATCATTCAACTTTTCCTCAAGGCGAACTCGGGCATGATTAATGGCCTCGGGATGCTTCACAAGAAGTTTGTAGAGAGTCAATATCGCACGTTTCCTTATATGTGCTCGAGAGTGATTCAGCATTCCTATCAATTCTGGTGAAAGATCTCTGGCAAGTTCCGGTGTCACAATATGAGATAGCCCGTCCAAAGTGATAGCAACATCTGCAGGCGTTGAGCTCAGGTCCTAATAGATCGATTTAGTAGTAACCTGATGATGTATTGGATGGTGATCATACCTTTTTGAGAAGGTTCGTTGTCAGCATGAGAACATCGGTATCCTGCTCAAAGGATTGCACAGCAGCTAGATATCCAATGCTCTTCAAGTGGACCTTGGAAGATGACATAACCTCCACGACATGAAATGAAGCCCAGCTCATGTCGTAACCCAGCATATCGAGCTGAAGAACTGTGATGAACTCTAGTCAGGAAACGACTCAGGTGTGACGTACGCACATATGTGAGCTTAAGAACTGCCCCTGCTTTCAGTTCCATATCATCGCTCTTAATCTCCTGTCGTATTTCGTCAACTGCCCTTGCAATGAACTTTGCTTCATCTTTCTTATTCGCGCGCAACCCGCGAATGAGATCTTGCAGGGTTCGCTCCCACATTGACGCTAGTACCTTTGGAGGTGAGCACGTAGTTTGTTAGAGGAAAGGTGCCTTTTGGGAATTAAGCAAGGAATGTAACATGTAAAACCGGATCGACGACACGCGCGTCGGTAAACGATCAATCAATCACAGTACTTATTACTAATATTAGTGGGGGGGGGTCGGCAATGTTTTGTCACACACATGTCACAAAACCTGGTACACACCATCTTTAATGAGTTCTGCACCGTTTTTTCAATGTATAAAACATGGTATAGTATAATGATGAGCTACAGAACACCTTTATATGTACATATGTAGAGATAATTGTTGAGAATAATTACCTCAGCAAGCGGAGTATCTGGGATTGAACCAGACTGAGACAAGGTAAAACCTGTATATATATTCTATGACATTGAAATAAAAAGCATAAGCTTGCTTGCCTTCGCCCAAAATTGTCCCCGCAAAATATCTAAAAACTTACTGATTATTTTATTACTTACATCCTCACATATTTGCATATCGATTATCGCATATCGAGTCG
>Ga0193743_1000502_pt1 | contig 30808 bp, 28 predicted proteins | sample L2c2metaG_FD_143038 | JGI IMG/M metagenome (GOLD analysis project Ga0193743, IMG submission 143038) | Soil microbial communities from a riparian zone of the East river system, Colorado, United States - L2c2 | ecosystem: Environmental > Terrestrial > Soil > Riparian zone | place: USA: East River...
CCGCACGTGCGCGGGTCGCAGCTGGGGATGTCGAGGTGCCACCTCGGCCATCGTCTCGGCCATCCCGCGCTCCAGGGCGAACTGCATCAGCCCGAGCACCCGCACGGACCATCCGCCGTCGCCGCCACCGTCTCCGCCACCGTTGTCGCGCTTTGCCGAGGGCGGGGGTGCTGGGGAAGTCGCTGGGGAAGTCGCTGGGGAAGTCATTGACACCTGCGTCAGGCTACCTTACGGTCTTTCGTCAGGAACCCTGACGGAGGAGGTTCGGTGGCGACGAGTCGTACCGCTATGGCGGCCCTGGTGGATGCGCACCTGGCCGCCGAGAACCAGAGCGACCTGGACGCGGCGGTCGCGGTTTATACCGAGGACGTCGAGCACGATGTGGTCGGCGCGCCAGGTGGCCCGCTGCGGGGCCCGGCGGCCGCGCGCCAGCGGTACACCCAGCTACTGGAACACGTGCGTACCGACCGGCTGTTCGAGCTGCGCCGGTTCTACGGCGACGACGTGTGCGTGGTGGAGCACGAGTGCTCGGCCACGGTGTTCGGCGAGTTCGCCGGGCTGCCGGGTCGGGGTCGATCAGCGACGTTCCGGATGCTGCATGTGTTCGAGTTCCGCGGCGGCTTGATCAGCCGGGAGAACGTCTGGATGGACACCGCGTCGGTGACCGCCCAGCTGGCGTGACGAGCGGGGCCCGCGAACCCAGTGGTGTGGTGCGCATAGGCTGGTAACCATGAGTTCCCGCGTGCTGACCGCTGTGGCGTGGCCATACGCCAACGGCCCCCGGCACATCGGCCACGTTTCCGGTTTCGGTGTGCCCTCCGACGTCTTCTCCCGCTACCAGCGGATGGCGGGCAACCGGGTGCTGATGGTCTCCGGGACCGACGAGCACGGCACCCCGATCCAGGTGCAGGCAGACGCCGAGGGGGTCTCCGCTCGGCAGCTCGCGGACAAGTACAACCGGGTCATCGTGAACGACCTGCAGGGCCTCGGGCTGTCCTACGACCTGTTCACCAGGACCACCACGACCAACCACTACGAGGTGGTCCAGCAGCTGTTCCTCGCGCTGTACCGCAACGGGTACGTGGTGGCCAAGACCACGATGGGCGCGATCAGCCCGTCCACCGGGCGCACCCTGCCGGACCGCTACGTCGAGGGCACCTGTCCGATCTGTGGCTACGACAGCGCGCGGGGCGACCAGTGCGACAACTGTGGCAACCAGCTCGACCCCGCCGATCTGATCAACCCGCGCTCGAAGATCAACGGGGAGACCCCCAAGTTCGTCGAGACCGAGCATTTCTTCCTGGATCTGCCGGCCTTCGCCGAGTCCTTGGGCAAATGGCTGTCCACCCGCACCGACTGGCGGCCGAACGTGCTCAAGTTCTCCGCCAACCTGATCGAGGATCTGAAGCCCCGCGCGATCACCCGGGACCTGGACTGGGGTGTGCCGATCCCGCTGGACGGCTGGCGGGACCAGCCGATGAAACGGCTCTACGTCTGGTTCGACGCGGTGATCGGCTACCTCTCGGCGAGCGTGGAGTGGGCCCGGCGCGGTCCGGACCCGGACGCCTGGCAGCAGTGGTGGTGCGACCCGGCGGCCACCGGCTACTACTTCATGGGCAAGGACAACATCGTCTTCCACTCGGTGATCTGGCCGGCGCTGCTGCTCGGCCAGAACGGGGCGGGCGACCGGGGCGGCGAGCCGGGCGCGTTCGGCACGCTGAACCTGCCCGATGAGATCGTCTCCTCGGAGTTCCTCACCATGAGCGGGTCGAAGTTCTCCACCTCCCGCGGCACGGTGATCTACGTCGGCGACTTCATCCGGGAGTACGGGCCGGATGCGCTGCGCTACTTCATCTCGGTGGCCGGCCCGGAGAACCAGGACACCGACTTCACCTGGGACGAGTTTGTCCGCAGGATCAACTTCGAGCTGGCCAACGAGTGGGGCAACCTGGTCAACCGGTCCGTCTCGATGGCGCACAAGAACGTCGGCGCGATTCCCAAACCGACCGCGCCGACCGCCGCCGACCACGAGCTGCTGGCCGTGTCGAAGGCCGGCTTCGAGACCGTCGGCGGGTTGCTCGCGCGCAGCCGGTTCAAGCAGGCGGCCGGTGAGGCAATGCGTGTGGTGTCGGCGGCGAACAAGTACCTCTCCGACCAGGAGCCGTGGAAGCGCAAGGACGACCCGGACCGCCGGGACACCATCCTGCACACCGCGCTTCAGGTCGTGTCGGATGCGAACACGCTGCTCACGCCGTTCCTGCCGCACGCCTCGCAGCAGGTGCACGAGGCGCTGGGCGGGTCCGGCGTGTGGGCCGCGCAGCCGGAGATCCACGAGGTGGACGACCTCGGCGACGGCCCCGGGTACCCGGTGCTGACCGGGGACTACGCCGCTGAGCAGGCGCGCTGGGAGTCAACGCCGATCGAGGTCGGGCGGCCGCTGGAGAAGCCGTCGCCGCTGTTCAGCAAGCTGGATCCGAAGCTGGGTGAGACCGGCCCGGAGTGGGCGCCCATCCAGCCGTGACCCCCAGCTCAGAGGTCGTGAGTGGCGATGGTCGCTATAGCGACCATCGCCACTCACGACTCGCCGCATGACTGGGGCGTACGGGCGGCGGGAGCGGCCGCCGGCACCGGAACCGCTGGCCGGCGCCGGCACCATCGACTCGCACACCCACCTGGACGCCTGCGGCTGCGTCACCGCTGAGGACGTGCGCGCCGCGATGGACCGGGCCGAAGCGGTCGGGGTCCGCGCGGCGGTCACCGTGGCCGATGACCTGGACTCGGCTCGGTGGGTGCTCGGCGCCGCCGAGGCGGACCGGCGGGTGCTGGCCGCGGTCGCGCTGCACCCCACCCGGGCACACCTGCTCGACGACGCGGCCCGGGCCGAGATCGAGAAACTGGCGGCGGCGCCACGGGCGGTGGCGGTCGGCGAGACCGGGCTGGACTACTACTGGCCACAGCACGACCCGAACACCGCCGATCCCGCCGTGCAGCGGGAGGCCTTCGCCTGGCACATCGACCTGGCCAAGCGGTTGGACAAACCGGTCATGATCCATGATCGGGACGCGCATCAGGACGTGCTGGATGTGCTGCGCGCGGAGGGCGCGCCGGAGCGGGTGATCTTCCACTGCTTCTCCGGGGACGCCGGGCTGGCCCGGTCCTGCGCCGACGCCGGGTACCTGATGTCGTTCGCCGGGCCGATTACCTTCCGTAACGCGGTTGCGCTGCGTGAGGCCGCCGCGCTGGCGCCGGCCGATCTTCTGCTGGTCGAGACGGACGCTCCGTTCCTCACCCCGCACCCCCATCGCGGCCGGGCCAATGAGCCGTACTGCCTGCCCTGGACGGTGCGCGGGCTCGCGGCCGCGCGCGGTGAGGCCGCCGAGGCGGTCGCCGAGGCGACTCGAGCAAACGCCGAGCGGGTCTTCCGGATCGCCGAGCTTCGGTAATCGACTACGGAGCGTATTGACACGCAGAGTAGTCGAGCGGTTCGTCCCAGTAACTACTCCGTTTGGCGCACACCTCGGGCAAACGCCCACGAGGGGAGGGTCGCGCCCGTTACGGTCCCGTGATCGCTCCGCTGGTGATCGCGAGATCCGACGAGACAGGACGGGTGCGTGTACGGACGGCCAACCGGGCGGGGCCTGCGGATCCAGCGGGCCGGCCGGCACCGAACCGCCGGGCACCCGCTCGCCCAGGCGCTGGCCATGCTGCTGTTCGCGGCCATGCTGCTGGCCAGCCTGGCGGCCGTCGTCATGGACAAGTCGATCACGCTCACGGTGGACGGCAAGGACCGCACGGTGCACACGTTCGCGGCGGACGTGCTGGGCGCGGTCCGGGCGGCCGGCCTGGAGGTCACCCCTCGGGATCGGCTCGAGCCGGACGGCGGCACGGAGCTCGACGACGGTGACCACATCATCCTGAACCGGGCCCGCGCGCTGACCCTGGTCGAGGACGGATCCCAGCGCCAGGTCTGGACCACCGCGGCCTCGGTGCGGGATGCCCTGGTCGGGTTGGGTGTGGACGCCCAGCCGACCCAGGTGTCCGCCGCGCCGACCGACGAGATCCCGCTCACCGGCATGGCGCTGCGGCTGACCGTGAGCCGCACGGTGACCCTGGTGGACGGCGCCAAGTCGCCGCGCCGGATCGTCACCGAGGCGGGCACCGTGCGCGGGCTGCTGGACAGCCTCGGGCTGCCCCTCGGCTCGGAGGACATCAGCATGCCGGACCCGGACACCCCGCTCAGCGACGGTGACCGGGTGCAGGTGGTGCGCAATGGGGGCGGGGAGATCACCGTGATCACGCCGGTGCGCCCGCCGGTGGTGGAGATACCGGACGCCGGCCTCGCCAAGGGCCAGCGGGTGATCCAGGATCCCGGCCGCTCCGGCCAGATGGCCGCGATCTACCGGGTACTGGTGCGCGACGGCGCCGAGGTCAGCCGGCAGAAGATCAAGGGCGGGGTGGTTCGGATGGCCAAGCCCCGGGTGGTGCGGGTCGGCACGAATCCGACGGCGGTCGCGCCCAGGGTGCCCTCCGGCGCGGTGTGGGACCGGCTGGCCGGGTGCGAGGCCGGCGGCAACTGGGGGGCAAACACCGGCAACGGCTACTACGGTGGCATGCAGTTCGACGCCCAGACCTGGCGGGCGCACGGGGGCACCGAGTTCGCCTCCAGCCCAGACCAGGCCAGCCGGGAGGAGCAGATCGCGGTTGCCCAGAAGGTCCGGGACTCCCGAGGCGGGTACGGCGCGTGGCCGGCCTGCTCCCGCAAGCTCGGCCTCTCCGGCGACGCCGCCCCCTGATCGCACCGGCTCCGGTGAGCCGGGGTTCCTGGGGCCGTCGGAGGTCCGCGCGCTGGCCGACCGGCTCGGACTGCGGCCGACCAAACGGCTCGGGCAGAACTTCGTGCACGACGCCAACACGGTGCGTCGCATCGCCCGGCTGGCCGAGCTGGAGCCGGACGACGTGGTGCTCGAGATTGGCCCCGGGCTCGGCTCGCTGACTCTGGCGCTGCTGCCCTCGGCGGCCTCGGTGCTCGCCGTGGAGATCGACCCGGTGCTCGCCGAGGCGCTGCCGGGCACGGTCGCCGAGCGGGCTCCGGCGCTGGCCGACCGGCTCACCGTGTTGACCACCGACGCCCTGCGGCTGACCGCCGAGCAGCTGCCCCGCCCGCCGACCGCCGTGGTGGCCAACCTGCCCTACAACGTCGGGGTGCCAGTGCTGCTGCACGTGCTGGAGTCGTTGCCCTCGGTGCGCCATGGCCTGGTGATGATCCAGTCGGAGGTGGTGGACCGGCTGGCCGCGCCGCCCGGTGGGCGGGAGTACGGCGCGCCGAGCGCCAAGTTGGCCTGGTTCGCCTCGGCGCGGCGGGTCGGACCGGTGCCCAGGGCGGTGTTCTGGCCGGTGCCCGGGGTGGACTCGGCGCTGCTCGCGGTGCGTCGGCGTCCCGCCCCGGATGCCGAGGTGACCAGGGCGGAGGTGTTCGCGGTGGTGGACGCCGCCTTTGCGCAGCGCCGCAAGTCACTGCGCGGGGCGCTGGCAGGTTGGGCGGGCTCGCCGGCCGCCGCCGAGCAGGTGCTGCGCGCCGCCGGCGTGGATCCGGCCACCCGAGCCGAGCGCCTGGCCATCGCCGACTTCACCCGCATCGCCGCCGCCCGCGCTTTTCCCGCCCGCACAGACCTGGCGTAGCCCGCGCAAGGGATGCGAGCCCTGTGCCGGGCGCACTGGCTCTGCGCGAGCCACAGACGGCGCCCAGGTGGGTAAGCCGCGGAGCCGCGCACGTAGAGTGATCGACGTGCTCGCCATCGTCCCGCCACCGGTCACTGTGCGTGTCCCGGCGAAGGTCAACCTCCACCTCGCGGTCGGGGACCTGCGCAAGGACGGGTTCCATGACCTGGTCACGGTGTTTCACGCGGTGAGCTTGTTCGACGAGGTGACCGTGGCGGCGACGGATCAGCCCGGCATCGAGGTGCGCGGGGAGGGCGCCCCCGGCGGCACCGAGGGCGGTCCGGTCGAGGTGCCGACCGACGAGCGGAACCTGGCCTGGAAAGCGGTGCTCGCGGTGGCCAAGCTGGCCGGCCGCGACCCGGACGTGCGGGTGGTGCTGCGCAAGGGCATCCCGGTGGCCGGCGGGATGGCCGGGGGCAGCGCCGACGCGGCGGGCGCCCTGGTCGCGCTGTCCGCGCTGTGGAAACTGGACCTGCCGCGCGACCAGCTCGCCGTGCTGGCCGCCGAGCTGGGCAGCGACGTCACCTTCGCGCTGCACGGCGGCACCGCCCTGGGCACCGGCCGGGGCGAGCGGCTGGTGCCGGTGCTGTCCCGGCACACTCATCACTGGGTGTTCGCGCTGCACCACCGGGGGCTGCCCACCCCGACCGCGTTCGCCGAGCTGGACCGGCTGCGCGCCGCGTCCGGATCGCCGACCGTGCCACCCAGAGCCGGCGCGGTGGAGCCGGTGCTGGAGGCGCTGGCCTCTGGCGATCCACGCCAACTTGCCCTGCTGCTGGGCAACGACCTGCAGGCCGCCGCGGTGAGCCTGGAGCCCACCCTGCGCCGCACGCTGCGGGCCGGCGTGCAGGCCGGCGCGCTGGCCGGGATCGTCTCCGGTTCCGGTCCGAGCTGCGCGTTCCTGTGCTCCGACGAGGACGCGGCGGTGGGCGTGGCCGCCGAGCTGGCCGGGGTCGGGGTGTGCCGCACGGTGCGGGTGGCGCACGGGCCGGTGCCCGGCGCGCGGATCGTGGACGACGCCGAGCTCGTGCCGCCCGGCGCCCCCGGGCCGCCCTACTCCCCGCCCCCCGCCCGGGCCTGAGACTAGAAACTAGATGGCTGACACCACAAACCTGGTCAACTTCGAAGCGGTGACCGCCACCGTTCCCGGTGACGCCTCCCGGGTGCTGCTCGATCGCGTTTCGCTGGGCGTGTCCGCCGGCGACCGGATCGGCGTGGTCGGGCTGAACGGCGGCGGCAAGACCACCATGCTCGAGGTGTTCACCGGCGTCCGCGAGCCGGACGGCGGGCGGGTCAGCCGGCAGCGGGACCTGCGGATCGCGGTGGTCGACCAGCACACCGAGCTGCCGGCCGGCGCCCGGGTACGGGACGTGGTGCTGGCCCCGCTCGGCGTCGACGCCGACTCGGCCGAGCACGAGTGGGCCACCTTGCCCCAGGTCCGCACGGTGCTCTCCGGGCTGGGGCTGACCAGCGCCGGCGGGGTCGACCTGGACCGCTCGGTGGACGGGATGTCCGGTGGCGAGCGGCGCCGGGTCGCGCTGGCCGTCGCGCTGGTCGCCGAGTCCGACCTGATCGTGCTGGACGAGCCGACCAACCACCTGGACGTGGAGGGCATCGCCTGGCTGGCCGAGCACCTGGTGTCCCGGCGCAGCGGGCTGCTCGTGGTCACCCACGACCGGTGGTTCCTGGACGCGGTGTGCACCCGCACCTGGGAGGTGGCCGACGGCCGGGTGGAGGCCTACTCCGGCGGCTACGCGGACTGGGTGTACGCCAGGGCGGAGCGCGCCCGGCAGTCCGACGCGGCCGAGGAGCGGCGGCGCAACCTGGCCCGCAAGGAGCTGGCCTGGCTGCGCCGGGGGGCCCCGGCGCGGACGTCCAAACCGAAGTTCCGGATCGAGGCGGCCGAGGTGCTCATCGCCGACGTGCCCGACCCGCGCAACACGCCCGAGCTGATGGCATTCGCCTCCGCCCGGCTGGGCCGCCAGGTGCTGGAGCTGGAGGACGCCACGCTGCGCGTTCCGGACCGCACCCTGCTGGACCGGGTCACCTGGCGGCTGGGCCCCGGCGACCGGATCGGGCTGGTCGGGGTGAACGGGTCGGGCAAGACCACGCTGCTGCGGGCGCTGGGCGGCGAGCGCGAGCTGGACGGCGGCCGGCTGGTCACCGGCAAGACGGTCCGGCTGGCGCACCTGACCCAGGAGCTGGTCGACCTGCCGGCCAGCCAGCGGGTGCTGGAGGCGGTCGAGGAGATCGCCCGGTTCGTCACCGTCGGGCGCAACGAGCTGACCGCGTCCTCCATGCTTGAGCGCCTCGGTTTCCCGGCGGCCCGACAGTGGACGCCGGTGGGCGAGCTGTCCGGCGGCGAGCGGCGGCGGCTGCAGCTGACCCGGCTGCTGATGGCTGAGCCGAACGTGCTGCTGCTCGACGAGCCCACCAACGACCTGGACATCGACACCCTGCAGCGCCTCGAGGACCTGCTCGACGGCTGGCCGGGCACCCTGGTGGTGGTCAGCCACGACCGGTACCTGATCGAACGGGTCTGCGACACCGTGGTGGCGCTGTTCGGCGACGGCCGGATCACCCACCTTCCCGGCGGTATCGAGGAGTACCTCGCGCGTCGTTCCGCACTGCAGACCCCGGTGCCGGCCTCCCCGTCCGGCGCCACCGCCGGTGGAACGGTCGCGCCGACCGCCGGGGCGCCCGCGCGCTCGGCCGCCGAGCGGCGGGACGCGCAGAAGGACGTGCGCCGACTGGAGCGGCGGCTGGAGGTGCTCACCAGCAGAGAGGGCGAGCTGCACGCCGCGTTGGCCGAAGCCGCCACGGACGGTCCCCGGCTGCTGGAGCTGGACGCCGAGCTGCGCGCCCTGGTGGCGGAGCGCGCTCGGGTCGAGGAGGAGTGGCTGCTCGCCGCGGAGCTCGCCGAAGGTTGACCCGCACGGGTGTGTGCCCCGGAGCGGGGCCTGCCGCGGCGCCGGATACTGGCCAGTAATCTTTATCGCCAAACGGCGCGGCGGACCACATGGCGCGCGCCTCACGGCTATCGAGGAGGCTCGCCGTGGCTGAGTACCAAGGGCACGTCGAACCGGGATACGAGCCGGTGGCCCGGCTGTTCACCCGGCTGTTCCGCTCACCGCGCCGCGGCGGCGGATCGTTCGTGGTGCGGTACCGGGACCGCACCGTGGTCGACATCTGGGGCGGCGTCGCGGACCCCCGCACCGGTCAGCGGTGGCAGCGGGACAGCCTCGCGCTGTCCTTCTCCACCACCAAGGGCGTCGCGGCGACCGTCATCCACCGGCTGGCCGACCGTGGTCTGCTCGGCTACGACGAGCCGGTTGCGGCGTTCTGGCCGGAGTTCGCCGCCGGCGGCAAGGGCCGGATCACCGTCCGCCAACTGCTCACCCACCAGGCCGGGCTGGACAAGCTCGCGCCGATCGCGCCGAACGGCGAGGCGCTGCTGGACCACCTGGGCGCGGAGCGGCGGCTCGCCGCGCACGCCCCGGACCACCGGCCAGGCAACTCGGCCTACCACGCCATCACGTTCGGCTGGCTGGTCGCCGGGTTGGCCAGGGCGGTGACCGGCAAGGGTATGGCGGAGCTGGTGCGGGCCGAGGTCGCCGAACCGCTCGGCATCGACGGGCTGCACATCGGCCGTCCGCACATCGGGCAGGATCGGGTCGCCGCCCCGGTCGGCACATTCCGACCGTTGTCACCGCTGATCGCCCGCCTCGGGCTCGCGCCGTTTCCGGGAGTGCTCCCGCCGCGCCGCGGACTGGAGTCGCTGTTCGTCCCCGGGGTGCACGAGCTTTTCCAGCCCCCGGACTTCCGCGTGCTGGACACCGAGATGCCGGCCGCCAACGGCGTGTTCAGCGCCGAGTCGCTGGCGGTCCTCTACGGCGCGCTGGCCAACGACGGGGTGGCCGACGGGCGGCGGCTGCTCTCCGGCACCACGGTCCGCGCGTTCAACCGCGTGCACTCCCGCACCCCGGACCGCTCGCTGGGCATCCCGATGTTCTGGCGATTGGGCTACCACCAGGCCTTCGTGCCCGGCGTCTGGCTGCCCCGCGCCTTCGGGCACTTCGGCTACGCCGGTTCCGGGGCCTGGGGCGACCCGGCGTCCGGGATGTCGGTCGCCTTCGTGAGCAACCGGATCTACCCGGTGACCACGGCGATGGGTGATCTGGCGCTGACCCGGCTGAGCCGGCTGGCGGTGGCCGCCGTGCGCCGCGCCGAGGGCCCGCGCGCCGCGCGCGACCTGCCCACCCCACGGTCGGACGAGTACCCCGACAGGGACCTTTCCGCTGGTTGAGCCGCTTTTCGGATTCGGCCCGATTATTTTCCGCGCTGGTGTCGGTCTGCACCGTCGTTGTTCGACGCACTGACAAACGTCGGGATGAGCCCGGCGCCAGCCCGGAGGGACCGATCCGATGAGCATCACCGCCACCCCCACCACCGCCGCCCACGCCACCGCCAGCGTGCCCAGCCGCGCCGCCGTCCGCACCGGGACGGTGATCAGCGTGCTGGTCGGGCTGTTCCTGCTGTTCGACGCCTCGATCAAGTTGCTGCGCCTGCCGGCCGTCGTCGAGGCCACCGTGCAGCTCGGGTTTCCCGCGCACACCGTGCAGGTCATGGGCGCGCTACTGCTGATCTCGCTCGCGGTGTACGCGATCCCGCGCACCTCGGTATTCGGCGCCGTGCTGATCACCGGTTACCTGGGTGGGGCGGTGTGCGCGAACGTGCGAGTGGACGCCCCGTTGTTCGGCTACGTGCTGTTCCCGATCTACGTCGCCGTGCTGGTCTGGCTGGGCCTGTACCTGCGCAACGCCGCACTACGCCAACTCGTCCGCACCGGCCGGTGAAAAACCCCCCGCGAGTCGGCCGTCTCAGCACACTGTGTCGGGCGTTTCAGCACACCGGCGGGTGTGCTGAAACGCCCGAATCAATGCGCCACACCTCTAGGTTCCGCCGGACCGGTAGCGCGCCGCGTATCGCGCCGCCGCGGCCGCGCGCTCGTCGGCGTGCAATTCGTCCCGTGCCGCCTGGGCTGCCCCCGGCGGATAGCCCGCCCGGCGAACCCGGCGCTCCACCGAGCCGTCCACGAAGTACATCGCGTACTGCAGCCCCACCAGCCAGCCCAGCAGGATCGCGGCCAGCCGGATCCACAGCGGCCCGGGCACCAGCAGCACGACCGGCACCGCCCCCAGGCTCATCTGTACGAACGCCCGGATGAAGTGCCGCAGCATCCAGGTGTCGCAGGACGCGTCGTGCAGGACCCACGCCCGGTACCGAGCGGGCAGGCCGCCGCCGAAGGCGTACCACAGCCAGCGCAGCGGGCCCGGCCGTTTCGGGGTCACCAACTCACCATATCCGCGCCATCTTGGCCGGATCTGGTGTGAGCGCGCCCCGGGCAGCCCGGACGCGGGGCCGGACGCGGCGCCAGCGGTCAGGCGATGCTCCGCACGAAGGACACCCGGTGCATCCCGGGCCCGTCGTAGTCCGGCTGCACCGGCCGGCCCTCGAAGTCCAGCCGCCCGGGCTCGGTGGTGAAGCCCATCGCGGTGTGGAAGGCGTGCGAGCCGGCGTTGCCCGGCGAGGTGATCGCCCGCACCCTCGAGCGGCCGTGCGCCCGGCAGTAGCCGAAGAACCACTCGTAGAGGTACTGCGCCAGCCCCTGCTTGCGCAGCGCGGGGTCCACCCCGACGAAGTGGATGTACCCCTCGTCCGCGCGGGTGGCGGACAGGAAGCCGATCAGGAAGCCGAGGACGTCATCGTCCCGCTCGACCAGCCGGCTGCTCACGGTGAAGTGCTGCAGGTACAGCCGGGGCACCAGCAACGCGCGTTCGGTGGCGGCGGACGCGCCCAGCCCGGCCGGCCACCATCGTTCGAGCGCCGCGTGCACGCTCAGGAGGTCGCCCTCCGTCGGCTGCCGGACGGACGCTCCCAGTACGGGTACCTGCACCACCCAAAACTAGCCGCCGGCGCCACCGAGTTCGGTCAGCAGCAGCGCCTCGGCCAGCACGGCGTGGCCGAACATGCCCAGGTCCAGGCTCTCGTCGATGCCGTGCCACCGGCTGGCCGGGTCGCCCACACCGGTGACCAGCACCGCGGCACCCGGGAAGGTCCGGGCGAACTCGGCGATGAACGGAATCGAGCCGCCGATGCCGACCTCCACCGCCGCGTTGCCGTACGCCTCGCTGAACGTCCGCCGCGCCGCGTCGTACACCGCGCCGACCGCGTCCAGCTCGAACGGCGCCGCCGAGGCACCCGGGGTCACCGTCACCGTGGCGCCCCACGGCGCGTGCCCGGTCAGGTGCTCGGCGAGCGAGCGCTGGGCCACCGCCGGGTCCTGCCCCGGGGCCAACCGCAGGCTGACCGCCGCCCGGGCCGAAGGCAGCAACACGTTCGCCGCCTCGGCGACCCGAGGCGCGTCGATGCCCAGCACCGCGATCGCCGGCTGCTGCCAGAGCCGCTCCACCAGCGTCCCGGTGCCGATCAGCTCGACGCCCTCCAGCGCGGCGGCGTCCGAGCGGAAGGTGTCCTCGTCCAGGTCCGGGGCCTCGGAGGTGTTGTGCACCAGACCGGGGATGGCCACCCGCCCCTTGTCGTCGTGCAGGGTGGCCAGCAGCCGGCACAGCGCGGTCAGCGCGTCGCCCAGTGGGCCGCCGTACACCCCGGAGTGCGCCGGCCGCTCCAGCATCTTCACCTCGACCGTGCACTGCACCAGTCCGCGCAGGCTGGTGGTCAGCGCCGGCACGTCCACCGCCGGATTGGACGAGTCGGCGATCACGATCACGTCGGCGGTCAGCCGCTCGTGGTGCTCGGCGAGCAGCGCGGTCAGCGTCGGCGAGCCGGACTCCTCCTCGCCCTCGATGAACAGCGTCACGCCCACCGGCAACGCGCCGGAGCCCACCGAGCGGAACGCCCGCAGTACGGCGAGGTGGGTCATCACCCCGGCCTTGTCGTCCGCCGCGCCGCGGCCGTACAGCCGGCCATTCCGCTCGGTCGGGGTGAATGGCGCGCTGGTCCACTGCTCGTCGCCGCCGGTGGGCTGCACGTCGTGGTGCGCGTAGAGCAGCACGGTTGGGGCACCTTCCGGCGCCGGCCAGTGGGCGATCACCGCGGGGGCGCCGCCCTCGGCCGCGACGATGTCCACCGAGCTGGCTCCTTCGGCGCGGGCCAGCTCGGCGACCGCTTCGGCACTGCGTCTGGTGTCGTCGTGGTGCGCCGGGTCGGCCCAGATGCTGGGTATCCGGACCAGGTTCTCCAGGTCGGCCCGGGCTCCGGGCAGGACCTGATCTACGGCTGCTGGGACGGCTGCGCGCAAGTTGGACACGTCAGAAAACACTACCCGCCCGTAGGCTTCCAACCGTGAGCCGATTTCTCGACCTGTTGCTGACCAGCGCCGCCCAGTCGCCGAGGGGAATGACCACTGGAGAGCCGCGAGAGCCGGTCTGGCGGAGTTGGGCCCAGGTGCATTCCACCGCACGCCGGATGGCCGCCGACCTGGTCGACGGGGGTTTGCGCCCGGGAACCCCGCTGATCGCCCCGGCCGCGCAGGCGGTGTGGCTGGCCGGCGGCAGCGTGACCATGCTGCACCAGCCGACCCCACGCACCGACCTGGCCGAGTGGGCCGAGGACACCGTGCGGGTGCTGGGCATGATCGGCGCCGGCATGGTGCTGCTCGGCCCGCCGTTCGATCCGCTGTCCGACGTGCTCACCCAGCGCGGCATCACGGTGCGGCCGATCGCAGAGCTGGGCACGGCCTTCAGCGACACCGACGCCGACCCGCCGATCCCCGTTCTGGCCGAGGGCAACGGCGAGGACGACACCGCCCTGCTCCAACTGACCAGCGGCTCCACCGCCGAGCCGAAGGCGGTCCGGATCACCCACGGCAACCTCTACGCAAACCTGACCGCGATGGTGACCGCGTCGGAGCTGAAGGTCGAGCGGGACGTCATGGTGTCCTGGTTGCCGCTGTTCCACGACATGGGCATGGTCGGGTTCCTCACCGTGCCGATGACCGTGGGCCTGGAGCTGGTCACCGTCACCCCGGTGGACTTCCTCAGCCGCCCGCTGCTGTGGGCCGAGCTGATCAGCAAGTACGGCGGCACGGTGACCGCCGCGCCGAACTTCGCCTATGCGGTGCTCGGCCGCCAGCTGGGCCGGGCCGAGGACGGCTCGCTGGACCTGTCCAGCATGCGGTTCGCGCTGAACGGCGCCGAGCCGATCGACCCGGACGCGGTCGCCTCGTTCACCACCGCCGGAGCCCGGTTCGGGCTGCGCAAGGAGTGCGTGGTGGCCGCCTACGGCATGGCGGAGACCGCGCTCGGGGTGTCCTTCGCGCCGATCGAGACCGGCCTGCAGGTGGACACCATCGACGCCGACCAGCTGGAGGCGAACCGGCGCGCCGTGGTGGTCGACCCGGAGGTCGAGGCGGACCGGCCGGTGCGCCGGTTCCCGCTGCTCGGGCCGCCGCTGCCCGGCCTGGCGGCGCGGGTGGTGGACGGCCAGGGCCGGGTGCTCGGCGAGCGCGAGGTGGGCAGCATCCAGCTGCGCGGGGAGGCGGTGACGCCGGGCTACCTGACCGTGCACGGGCCGGTGGCCACCCAGGATGCCGACGGCTGGCTGGACACCGGCGACCAGGGCTACCTGACCGGCGGGATCGTGGTGGTCTGCGGCCGGCTCAAGGACGTGATCATCATGGGCGGGCGGAACATCTACCCGACCGACATCGAGCGGGCGGCGGCCGAGGTGGACGGGGTGCGCGCCGGCAACGTGGTGGCGGTGCGGCTGGATGCCGGCAGCGGGGTCGGCTCGTCGAAGCGCGAGTCGTTCGTGGTGGTGGTGGAGTCCCGGCGGGCCGGCGACGCCGAGGCGGAGGAGCTGATCCGCAAGGAGGTGACATCCCGGGTGTTCCGCTCGGTGGGGGTGCGGCCGGCCCGGGTGGTGGTGCTCGCGCCCGCGTCGCTGCCCAAGACGCCGTCGGGCAAGCTCCGCCGCGCGGCGACCCGGGAGCTGCTCGACGCCTGAGCCGTGCGGGAGCATCCGGGCTCGACGGCTGAGCGGTGCGAGAAAGAGACTGGGCCGGCGGTCGGGTCTGGTCGGGTCAGACCCGCCACCGGCCCAGGTCTCGACTTAACACGATCACCGGGGGCGAGGTCGATACGCACATTGCGCAGCGGCGTCCCCGCCGCTTAGGTCATGGCCAGCAGCGTCTCGCCCAGCAACACCAGGGCCAGTGCGCCGAAGGTGAGGCCGGCGACCACGTTGAGCCTCGTGGCGGCACGGGAACCGCGGGTCAGCGTGGCGCTTAGCCGACCGGCGCACAGGCCGACGATGCTGTCCCAAGCGAGCCCGACCACCAGGAAGACCAGACCCAGGATGAGCAGCTGCATCGGGATCGGACCGTGTCCGGGGCGGGTGAACTGCGGCAGGAACGCCGCGAAGAACAGGATGATTTTGGGGTTGGCCAGGTTGGTGAGCACCGCTCGGCCGAGGATCTGTCGGTCCGGTGGCACGCCGCCCTCGGCGATGCCGGACTGTCGCGCCGATCGCAGGGTGCTCACCGCGAGCCAACCGAGGTAGCCGGCGCCGGCCAGCCGAACCGCGTTCAGCGCGGCCGGAGCCGATTGCAGCAGCAGCGCGAGGCCAAGGGTGGCGGCGGTGACGTGCACCGCCATGCCCATGGCCATCCCGGCGGCGGAGAGCACCCCGGCCCGTGAGCCGCGGGCGAGGGCGACGCCGACGATGTAGGCGTTGTCCGGCCCGGGCGCAATGGTGATCAGCAGCACCGAGCCGAGATAACCGAGCAGCACGGTGTGATCAATCACGAGAGCCTCCCGCCCGTGTAACGCATTAAAAGCTTTCAGAACGTTACGGCGAGGGTATCCGCCGCGCAACGCAATTACGAGCGTCATTGCGTTACATTGGTCAGGTGGTGGCGATCGACGCGATGCCCATGACGGTGCTGGTCGACCTGGTCAACGGGTGGGCGAGCATCCCTCGCCACGAGGACGGCCGGGACTCGGCGGCCTACCCGCCGGTCGCCGACCTTGCCGGCCGGCTCGGGTTTCCCGCCCCGGAACTCTCCGACCAGGAGCTGGCCGCCACCGCCGACCGGATCTATCCGGTGTTCACCGCGCCCGACGCGGGCCGCCGAGCGGAGTTGGTCACCGAGTTCCTCGACGAGGCCAGCGTGCGTCCCGGCCTGCATCTGGTGCGGGCGGAGCTGCGCCGCGGCTGGTCGGTGCCGGACCCGCACGCCGCGCTGCTGGCCGCCTCGGCGATAGCCCTGCGTGAGTTCCTCGCCGACCACGAACCGGACCGACTGGGCGTCTGCACCGGCAGTCGCTGCGTGGATGTTTTCGTCGACGCGTCCCCCGGTGGTCGGCGGCGCTTCTGTTCGGTCACCTGCCAGAACCGGGCCCGGGTGGCGGCGTTCCGCGACCGGCGCAAGCCCGGTTAATCCATTGATCCGCGCCGCCATCGGCACCGATGCCGACATCGACGCGGCGGTGACGGCGGCGCGCACCGCCCTGGACACCGGCCCGTGGGGGCACACCACCGCCGCCGAGCGGGCCGAGGTGATGCTCCGGTTCGCCGCCGCGCTGTCCACCCACGCGGAGGTGGCCAGCCAGCTGGTCAGCCGGGAGAACGGCATGCCGATCACCCTGTCCACCGCGTTCAACGGGGCCGCCCCGGCCGGGCTGCCGCGGATGTACGCGAACATCATCAAGGACTTCCCGCTGGAGGAGGTCCGGCCCAGCCAGCTCGGCTCGACCATCGTGCGGCGCACCCCGGTGGGCGTGGTCGGCGCGATCACGCCGTGGAACTACCCGCTGGCGCTGGCCATGTTCAAGATCGGCCCGGCGCTGGCCGCCGGTTGCACCGTGGTGCTCAAGCCGTCACCGGAGACCGCGCTGGACTCCTACCTGCTCGGTGACGCGGCGCTCGAGGCCGGGTTGCCGCCGGGCGTGCTGAACATCGTGTTGGCCGGCCGCGAGGCAGGTGCGTCGCTGGTCAGCCACCCGGGAGTGGACAAGATCGCGTTCACCGGGTCCACCGCCGCCGGGCGGATCATCGGCGCGGAATGCGGCCGGCTGATCCGCCGCTGCACCCTGGAGCTGGGCGGGAAATCGGCGGCGATCTTCCTGGACGACGGTGACATCGACACCTTCAAGGGCGGCCTTGGCGCCGCGTCGTTCATGAACAACAGCCAGACCTGCACCACCCAGTCCCGCATCCTGGCGCCCCGCTCGCGCTACGACGAGGTGGTCGAGGCGGTGGCCAGCTACGCCCGCGAGCTGAACGTGGGCAACCCGCTGGACCCGGCGGTCACCTGCGGGCCGATGGCCAGCGAGACGCACCTGAACCGGGACCGCGGCCCCGAGGCGCTGAACAACTACCTCGAGTACCAGTCCATCTTCGCCAGCGCCAACCAGCTGCGCGGCTGAGCCGTGAGTGGCTAGCGTTGCTATGGTTACGCTAGCCACTCACGGGGTCAGGGCCAGAGGCGCTCGGTCACCCAGCCGGTGGCGTCCCGGCGGTAGCGCAGCCGGATGTGCCGGCGGTCGTGGCTGGCCTGCCAGAACTCCACGCTCAGTGGGGTGACCAGGTAGCGGGTCCAGCGGGCCGCGACGAGGTCGGGGTCGGCGCGCACCCGGTGGTCGGCCTCCTCGGCGGCGGCCAGCAGATCGGCCGGGGTGCGCAGCACCTGGGACTGGCGGCCGATGAACGCCTCGGCCCTGGACGCCGGCGGGCGGTCCCGGAAGTCGGCGGCGGACACCTCCGGGTCGCACGGGGTGACCGGGCCCCGGACCCGTACCTGGCGTCCCCGGCCCGGCCAGAAGAACGTCAGCGCGGCGCGCGGGTCCTTGTCCAGCTGCTCGCCCTTGGGGCTGTCCGCGCTGGAGGCGACGTAGAAACCGGCGGCGTCGACGTCCTTGAGGATGACCACCCTGGCGTCCGGTGCCCCGTCCGAATCCACCGTGCTGAGCGTCACCGCGTGCGGCGCCAGCACGTGCTCACCCGCCTCGCGCAGCCAGCTCAGAAACAGCTCGTGCGGAGCGGCCGGGACGTCGGTGGTGTCGAAGGCCGGCAGCTCCTCGGGGAACGACGGCCAACCGCGAAGTGAGCTCACGCCCACCGATCCTGCCACCCATGGCTATCTGCGCAGCTCACAAGCCGTGAGTGGTATTGGTCGCTATAGCGACCAATACCACTCACAGGTGCTGGGGCGGGTCGAACAGGGCGGCGAGGCGGGCGTCGGACTCGGCCAGCGCGCCCAGGTCGAACGTGGAGGTGGTGGCCAGCAGCTCGTCGGCTCCGGTACGGGCGAGCAGTTCGCCGAGCTGGTCGGTCACCGCGGTCTCGTCGCCGTGCACGGTGTGGCCGACCGCCACGTCCACCGCGGCCCGTTGCCGGTCGGTCAGCGGGCGGTCGGGGTCGACGGGCTCGAGCGCCGGGAACTCGCCGCGGGTGCGTGCCGCCGCCAGTGCCCAGGCCTCCGGCAGGGCGAGCTCCCGGGCCGCCTCGACGGAGTCGGCGACCAGCACGTCCACCGAGAGCGCCAGGTACGGGCGGGCGCCGGCGGCCAGCACCCGGGCGCGGTAGTCACGGAGCCGATCGGTGAGGTCGGCCCGGTCCAGCGCGGGGCCGCCGAGCACCACGGGCAGGCCCGCGTCGCCGGCCGCCTCCAGCGCCCGCCCGGTGGCCAGCACGAATACCGGCAACTCCCGCTCCAGCCGGGGACGAGCGGTGACCGGGCCGCCACCGACCAGGTAGCCGCGCAGCTCGGTGAGGTCGGCGGCGAAGGTGTCCGGTTCGGCGGCGTCGTGCCGCAGCGCCCGGCGGACCGGCGGGGTGAAGCCGAGGGTGTGCCCGACGCCGAGGTCGATCCGGCCGGGGAACAGCGCGTCCAGCATGGCGAACTGCTCGGCGACCACCAGCGGCTGGTGGTTGGGCAGCATCACGCCGCCGGAGCCGACTCGGATGGTGGTGGTGCGCGCGGCGACCGCGGCCATCAACACCGGCGGGCTGCCGCTGGCGATCCCGGGCACCGCGTGGTGCTCGGCCACCCAGAACCGGTGGTAGCCCAACCACTCCGCGCGCACCGCCCGGTCCACCGTGTGCCGCAGGGCGGTCGCGTCCGGCTCACCGGCGCGGGTCCGTGACCTGTCCAGCAACGACAAACGAACATTCGAGAACATCACTCACTGGCAACGTCGCCGCGGCCGGGGTGATTCCGCGCCGCTACGAAGTCAGCGCGTGGAACCTGTTCTGCGCCGGCTCCAGGCCGTCGGACAGCAGCGCCTCCACCGCGTCCGCGCACAACTGGACCGCCAGGTCCGCCTCGGTGCGTTCGGCGCCGGAGAACCGGCGGAGCACGAAGTCGGCCGGGTCCATCCGGCCGGGCGGGCGGCCGATGCCGAACCTGGCGCGCAGGTAATCCCGGGTGCCGAGCGACTGGCTGATCGAACGCAGCCCGTTGTGGCCGCCCTCGCCGCCGCCGCGCTTGAGCCGGATCGTGCCGAACGGCAGGTCCAGGTCGTCGTGCACGACAATCAGCTCGGTGGGCGGGGTTTTGAAGTAGCGCACCACGTTCGACACCGGGCCGCCGGAGACGTTCATGTACGAGCGTGGCTTGGCCAGCACCACGCGCCCGGCGCCCAGCCGGCCCTCGGCGACATCTGCGATGCCCTTGTGCGGGCGGAACCGAGCCCCGGCCCGGTCGGCCAGCAGCTCGACCACCGCGAAGCCGACGTTGTGCCGGGTGTCGGCGTACTTCGGACCGGGATTGCCGAGCCCAACCACCAGGCCGGGCCCGGCCACACCCGCTTCAGTCATGGACTGCCTGACCGGTCAGCTCTCGTCGCCGGTGCTCGGCGCGTCCTCGACCACGCCGGCGCCCTCGGCGTCGACATCGCCCTCCATGGCCTCGGCGGTCGGCGAGGCAACCACGTTGACCACCAGGTACTCCGGGTCGGTGCGCAGCGTGACGCCATCGGGCAGCGGGACCTGGCCGGCCTGGATCTGGGTGCCGATCTGGACGCCCTCGATGGAGACCTCGAGCGAGTCCGGGATGCTGGACACGTCGGCCTCGACCTCGAGCCGGTCCAGCTCCTGGGTGATCAGCGCGCCGGACACCGGGTCGCCGACGATCTGCACGGAGACCTCGACGACGACCTTCTCGCCGCGCTTGATCACCAGCAGGTCGACGTGCTCGATGTAGTTGCGGATCGGGTGGGTGACCACGGTCTTGGGCAGGGCCAGCTGCGGCCCGCTGCTCAGCGCCAGGGTGAGCACAGCGTTGCGGCCGTTCTCCCGCAGCGCGCGGGCGAAGTCGAGGGCCGGCAGTGCGAGGTGCACCGGCTCGCTGCCTCGGCCGTAGAGCACGGCGGGGATCTGCCCGGCACGGCGCGTGCGACGGGCGGCGCCCTTCCCGAACTCGGTACGGGGTTCGGCGTTGATACGGACCTCGGCCACGGCAGTGCACTCCTCGACTAGCAGACGAACGATCTCCACGGGCGGGCCACGGCGCGACAGGGTGCCGGATCAGATCCGCCAACCACGTCGATCACGGCGGATTTCGGAAGTCCGCCCTCGCCGAGGCAACCTGAAAATCATACGTCAAGCTCCGGCCGTGGGTGGATCCGCCCCGAGCCGAGTGTCAAGCCCCCGCTGGGGCGGCCTGTGGGTCCGGGTGGGTGCCGCCACCGGTACCCAGGGTGACGTCCCTGGCGAACAGGTCCGCCTCGGTTTCCCGGCGCACCAGCAGACGGCTCTCCCCGGCGGATACGCCGACCACCGGCGGGCGGCCGACCAGGTTGTAGCCCGACGCCATGGAGCACTGGTAGGCGCCGGCCACTGGCACCGCGAGCAGGTCACCGGCCCGCACGTCCTCGGGTAGCGGCACGTCGGTGGCCAGCACGTCACCGGACTCGCAGTGCCGGCCGACCACGGTCATCGGCCGGGGCAGCGCCCGCAACGGCCGGCCGACCAGCCGGACCGCGTACCGCGCGCCGTACAGCGCCGGGCGGGGGTTGTCGCTCATCCCGCCGTCCACCGCGACGAAGGTCCGCGCGCCGGGCCGCCGCTTCACCGTGGCCACCCGGTAGAGCGCCACCGCGGCCGGGCCGACGATCGCCCGCCCCGGCTCGACGGTCAGCCGAGGTCGGGGGATCCGCTGCTCCAGGCAGGCCGCGCGGACCGCCTCGGGCACCCGGTTGGCGAAGTTGACCAGGTCCAGCGCCCGGTCCTCGCGGGTGTAGCGGATGCCGTGGCCGCCGCCCAGGTTCAGCTGCGTGGCATGCCAGCCGAACTGGCGGGACAGCTCACCGAGCAGGCGCACCATCCGCTCGGCGGCCACCTCGTAGGGCGACACCGAGCTGATCTGCGAGCCCAGGTGGCAGTGCAGCCCGACCAGCCGCAGCTCGGGGTGTTCCAGCACCCGACGGACCGCGTCCACGGCGGCACCGTCGGAGAGCCCGAAGCCGAACTTCTGGTCCGCCACGCCGGTGGCCACCGCCCGGTGCGTGCCGGCGTCCACCTCCGGGGTGACCCGGATCAGCACGTCCTGCCGGTGCCGCACCATCGCGGCGAGCTGGTCGATCTCGTCGCACGAGTCCAGCACGATCCGGCCCACCCGGGCGCTCAGCGCGGTCTTCAGGTCCTCGGTGGTCTTCACGTTGCCGTGCAGCATGATCCGGCCGGCGGGGAAACCGGCCGCGATGGCCAGCGCCAGCTCGCCGGCCGAGCAGACGTCCAGGCTCAGCCCCTGCTCCTCGACCAGCCGAATCATCGCCGCGCTCAGGAACGCCTTGGACGCGTAGGCGATCTCCACCCCGGGCAGCGTCTGGCGGTACTCCTGGCAGCGCAGCTGCACGTCGTCGGTGTCCAGCACGTAGCACGGCGTGCCGTGCCGAGCGGCCAGGTGGCTCAGCGGCACGCCGCCCACGGTCACCTCGCCGGCGCAGTCCGCGTGCGCTGAGGACGGCCACAGCCCGGGCTCGAGCCGGGCGGAGAGCGAGGTACGCAGGGATGGGACCAGCTCGGCCAACGTCACCGAATCCTCCAGGAGGAACTGTTGCGGGCCAGCGGGCGCCGGCGCCGTAGTGACCGGTATGCACCCCCCAGCGCGTCCCCGCGACAGGCTCAGCGGTTTCCCTCACGCCCCGGACGCATTCCTTGGCGATCTCTTGACGGACGAGGGTCGCCTAGGTTGCCGAGCCGCGCTGTGTTGCCGTGGTGCACAGCAGACAGGTTTGGGGCGCAACTGACCTGCCTCACGTGCAGCTGGGTAACAGGCCGCCGAGACGGCGACGCCGGCTCCGCACCGATTTCGGACTTTCGAGGCTGGTCAGCTCGCGCGGCCAGCGCTTACCGTTGCTCTGTGGTCCACGCAGCTCCGGGCCCACAGTGCCCGCTGTGCAACGAAGACATGGCATGGGTGCTCGGCCCTGAGCCGGTCCCCCAAGCTGATGCGCACTGGATGTGCCCGGACGGCGACCGGTGGCACCTTTGCCCGGAGCATGGGGAGCTGCGCCCGTTCTACCTGGCCACCCGACTCATGGCCGAGGACGACTAGCCGCCACTCACGACCCCGACGAAACTCAGGCGTTGCCGTCGAACAGGCTGGTCACCGAGCCGTCGTCGAAAACCTCGTGGATGGCTCGGGCGATCAGCGGCGCGATGGACAGCACGGTGAGCTGGGGGAAGCGCTTGTCCTCCGGGATGGGCAGGGTGTTGGTCACCACCACCTCGCGCGCGCCGCAGCTGGACAGCCGGTCGCGGGCCGGGCCGGAGAGCACCCCGTGGGTGCTCGCGACCACCACGTCGGCCGCGCCGTCGGCGAGCAGCGCCTTGACCGCGCCGGCGATGGTGCCGCCGGTGTCGATCATGTCGTCGATCACGACGCAGGTCTTGCCGGCGATCTCGCCGACCACCCGGTTGGCCACCGCCTGGTTCGGCTTGTGCGGGTCACGGGTCTTGTGGATGAACGCCAGCGGGGTGCCGCCGAGCATCTCCGACCACTTCTCGGCCAGCCGCACCCGACCGGAGTCCGGCGAGACCACGGCGATCTGCCGGTCGGCGTAGGAGTCCCGGACGTACTCGGCCAGCAACGGCATCGCCCACAGGTGGTCCACCGGGCCGTCGAAGAAGCCCTGGATCTGCGCGGTGTGCAGGTCCACCGTCATGATCCGGTCCGCGCCGGCGGTCTTGAACATGTCCGCCACCAGCCGGGCGGAGATGGGCTCGCGGCCGCGGTGCTTCTTGTCCTGCCGGGCGTAGGGGTAGAACGGCATCACAGCGGTGATCCGCTTGGCGGACGCCCGCTTGAGCGCGTCTACCATGATCAGCTGTTCCATCAGCCAGTCATTGATCGGATGACAGTGGCTCTGGATGACGAAGGCGTCGCAGCCCCGTACCGACTCCTCGAAACGTACGAAGATCTCCCCGTTGGCGAAGTCGTGCGCGGTCTGCGGGGTGATCGTGACGTCCAGGTGCTTGGCGACTTGTTCGGCCAGCTCAGGATGCGCGCGACCGGCGAAAAACATCAGGCTCTTCTTGGGTGTCGCCGACATCGCGGACATACTCGCTCCCGCCTCCTACCCGAGTGGACTGCCCCCGCGCGGAGCAGTCGGGGTACCTACAGTGTCGCTCGGACCGTTTGGGCGCACCTGATCGGGTGCTCCATCGACCGTTTCGGCGGCCGCTCGCTCGGCCGCCAGTGCCGCTGGCGAGCCCGGCCGGCGAGTGGTCACCCAATCGTTGATGATCCGCTGGTCACCGGCCGAGACGGCCAACGCACCGGGTGGTACGTCGTGTCGGATGACCGCTCCGGCGCCAGTGTAAGCGCCGTCCCCGACGGTGACCGGTGCGACGAACGTGTTGTCCGAGCCGGTCCGGGCGTAGGAGCCGACCACCGTGCGGTGCTTGGTGACCCCGTCGTAGTTGACGAACACCGAGGAGGCGCCGATGTTGCTGTGCGAGCCGATCGTGGCGTCCCCGACATAGGTCAGGTGCGGGACCTTGCTGCCCTGGCCGATCTCCGCGTTCTTCACCTCCACGAAGGTGCCGATCTTGCCGTCCGCACCGAGCCGGACTCCCGGCCGCAGGTAGGCGAACGGGCCCACGCTGGCACCAGGGCCGATCTCCGCGCCGGTGCCGTGGGTACGCACCACCCGGGCGCCGGTGCCGATCCAGCAGTCGGTGAGCGTGCTGTCCGGTCCGACCTCGGCGCCGCTACACACCGTGGTCGCGCCGTGCAGTTGGACCCCCGGGTGCAGCAGCACGTCCCGCTCCAGCCGCACTCCGACATCCACCCAGGTGGTGGCCGGATCGACCACGGTCACCCCGTTGCGCATCCAGCCGGACAGCAGCCGGCGGTTCAGCTCGGCCCGGATCTCGGCCAGCTGCAGCCGGTCGTTGACGCCGCTGACCAGCCACGTGTCCGGGCAGCGCAGCGCGCCCACCCGGCGACCGGCGGCATGCGCCAAGCCCACCACGTCGGTCAGGTACTGCTCGCCCTGGGCGTTGCTCGGGGCCTGCCGGGCGAGCCTGGCCAAGCCGTCGCGCAGCACCTCGGCCTCGAAGACGTACACCCCGGAGTTGATCTCCCGGATGGCCAGCTGCTCGGGGGTGCCGTCGCGCTGCTCGACGATTCCGGTCACCGTGTCGGCCAGTTCGCCCGCCCCGCGCAGGATCCGGCCGTAGCCGGTCGGGTCGGCCAGCTCCGCGGTCAGCACGGTGACCGCGTTGCCGGCGGCGGCGTGTTCGGTGAGCAACCCGCGCAGGGTGCCCGCGTCCAGCAGCGGGACGTCACCGTAGGTAACCATCACCGGTCCGTCGATGGCCGGCAGCGAATCCAGCGCGCAGGCGACCGCGTGCCCGGTGCCGCGCTGCTCGGCCTGGATGGCCAGCAGCGCCGAGCGACTCAGCTCCACGGCCAGCTCGGACAGGTACTCGCGGACCTGGTCGCGACCGTGCCCCGCGACCACCACCAGGTGCTCCGGGGCGAGCGCGGCGGCGGCGTGCACGGCATGGCCGAGCAGCGCCCGCCCGGCGATCTCGTGGAGCACCTTGGGCGTCGCGGAGTGCATGCGGCGCCCCTCGCCCGCGGCAAGGACCACCACGGCGGCCGGATTGGGCGCCTCCGGGGCGGTCAGGGCCTGGCTGGCCTCCGGCATCGCGTTTCCCCCTGCCTCGTCGCGGTACACGGGCTCGTCGGCTGGACCGATGCATGGTAGGGCCGGCCCCGTGCTCCCCGATCCCGTGACCCCGTAACGCCACGCCTGGGTGTGGGGTTGCGCGCTGTCACCCTCTGTCGCCCGATATCGTCATGCCCACTTTTGATCTCAGTGTTCTATCAGGGCGCGGCGGGGCGGTCCTCGCCAGGAATGGGGACACCGCATGAGGGAACTGCTGGGTCGCCGTCGATTCCGGCGTTCGGCGCGGTGGATGGCGTGCATTCTGGCGGTGGCGCTGCTTTGCGCCGTGCCGTTCGCCGGTTCCGCGCTGGCCGATGACGAGTCCTCCGACTCGCCCCCCTCGGCCGACTCCAGCTCCGAAGACTCCCCGCCCGATTCGTCCTCTGAGGATGATCTTGCCGGGCTGCCGGAAGTCGAGTTCGTCGAGGGCACCCCGTGCACCCCGGACACGGTGGCCTGCGTGTCCATCACCGAGCACAAGGCCTGGCTGTTCGACAACGGCGTGATCAGCCACGGGCCGGTGGACGTGGCCACCGGCGGACCCGGGCAGGAGACGCCCGCCGGGGACCACCACGTGCAGTGGAAGAACAAGAACCACAAGAGCCAGGAGTTCAAGCTCCCGGACGGGCAGCCCTCCCCGATGCCGTTCGCGGTGTTCTTCGCCGACGGCGGGGTGGCCTTCCACGAGGGCACTCTGGAGCGCCGGTCGGCCGGCTGCGTGCGGCTGAACATGGCAGACGCGCAGACCTTCTACACGTATCTGCAGCTGGGCGACAAGGTCCAGATCGCCGCGTAGCCCCGGCCGCCCGGTGGCCGATGTCGTCGTGGCCGCGTCGGCGCGGTGGTGGCCGGGTTCAAGGTGGCCGCACAGACCGTCCGTACGCGGCGCAGACCCTGCATGGCTTGCGCGGCGTGCACCCGGTCTGCGTGGCCCGGGCGGCGGCGGTCAGCCGTGAGCGGCGCTGGCGATGATCGTGGCCAGCTCCTCGGGGCGGGACAGGAACGGGTGGTGCCCGCTGTCCAGCTCGACCACCCGGCCGGCGCGCCGCGCCCAGTCCCGCTGCCTTGCCGGCGGGGTGGCTCGATCGGCGGTGCACACCACGGCGGTGGTCGGCAGTGTCCGCCAGCCGGCGCCGCCCGGGGGTTGGCCGAACGCGGCGGCCGCCTGCCGTCCGATGCGGGCCAGCGCGCCCTCGGCGGCGGCCTCGTCGCAGTCGGCCAGGAAGTGCTCTCGGAAGTCCCGGGCGGAGAGGTCGCCGCGTACCCGCACGGTGTCCTGGTCGGCCGGCTCCAGCCAGCTCGGCGAGTCCGGGTCGGCCATCGCGGCGAGCGCCTCGCCGGCGTCGGGCAGCATCGCCGCCAGGTAGACCAGGCCGGCCACGTTGGGCTGGTCGGCGACGTTGGGCTGGCCGGCCGCCGCGCCGGTGATCACCATGCCGCCGTAGGAGTGGCCCACCAGCAGCGTCGGCTCGTCGCCGGCCGCCGCCGCGCGCACCGCCGCGATGTCCGCCCGCAGGTCGCCGAGCGCGGGGGCGCCAGGTGTCGGGTTGGCCGGGCCGCAGCTGGGCAACTCGACCGCCGCGCTGGCCAGTCCCCGTCGCTCCAGCGGCCCGGTCATCCGCTGCCACCACCAGGCACCGTCGACCACGCAGGCGCCGTGCACGAACAGCACTCTCATGGCGCCAGCTCAGCACGGCCGGCTCGGTTCAGGCGGTCGGGTTCGCCGAGCGGGGAAAAGTACGCCGACGGCGAACGAAAACCGGGGACGCGGTGTGCTGGGAGGCGCGACTCAGTGTGCTGAGACCGCCGACTCGCGGGGGCTCAGTGTGCTGGGAGGCGCGACTCAGTGTGCTGAGACCGCCGACTCGCGGGGTACGTAGCGGGCGCCGGGGCCGGGGCGGGCGCGGAGGCGTTCGGTGGGGGCGAGGGGGTGGCCGTGTGCGCACTCCAGCCGTACGACCACTTCGCCGCCGCAGTCGGCGTGTTCCATCCGCAGGGGCGGGCCGTCCGCGCCGGACAGGTGGCTGTCGCCGTAGGCCATCACCACGAGCAGGATCGGTCGCAGATCCCAGCCGGCCTGGGTGAGCCGGTACTCGTGGCGGGCGCGCTGCCCGGGTTCGCGGTAGGAGACCTTTTCCACCAGCCCGTCCTCGACCAGCCCGGCCAGGCGGCGGGTCAGCACGTTGCGGGCGATGCCCAGGTGGTCGGCCAGCTCGTCGAACCGACGCACCCCGTTGAACAGGTCGCGCAGCACCAGCAGGGTCCACGGCTGGCCGATCAAGCCCATGGTGCGGGCGATCGAGCATGCCGTGCTGTCGAATTGTCGAGGGTCAATCACGGCGGGCATGACCAGGATCATACCCTTGACAGTTGCGCATCGAAACTCAGCGGAAGATTCTGTCAGTAGAGTTGCTGAACGAAACCCAGGCTGGGAGGCTCGGATGTCGCAACTGACGGCTGAGGTTCGGGCACCGATGATCATCGAGGCGGTCGGCTGCGCGGGGCGGCGGTTGGTGGCCAGGCTCGCGGCGCGGTCCAGCCAGGAGTCGCTGGCCGCCCGGTTCTTCCTGCCGGCCAGCCGTCGGGTGGGCCGCCCGCTGCTGGAGCTGCTGCCCGGGCCGGCCGAAGGCCGGGCCTACCTGGCCATGGACGACGGCCGGCCGGTCGGCCTGGTGAACGTGGTGCCGGATGGGCGCCGCGAGGTCGAGATCGCGGTGCTGGTGGCCGACCGCTGGCAGCACCGGGGGATCGGCCGCGCGCTGCTCGAGCACGCGCTCGCCGACCCCCGGTGGGCGGGGCAGACCGTGCACGCGGCGGTGCGGCCGGACAACATCGCGGTGCTCACCCTGCTGCGCTCACTGGGCCGGCCGATGCGCCTGGTCGACCACGCGCCCGGCGAGTACCACTTCGAACTGGGTACCCAGGCCGACACACAGGCCGAGGCACCCCGGCTGGCCGGATAGTCTCGTGGGCAGGAGTGACCACTGCCCTGGAGACTAGGTACCCATGCTCGACCGTGCCCTGATCGACGACCTCTTTCCCGCCGACCTGCCCGACCCGGCGCACTGGGAGGAGCACTACCCGGCCAGGGAGCTGCCCGAGGGCGCCAAGGTCACCCGGTTCGCCCCCAGCCCGACCGGGTTCGTGCACATCGGCGGCGTGTACACCGCGACGATCGCCAAGGATGTGGCGCACCGCTCCGGTGGGGTCTACTTCGTGCGTATCGAAGACACCGACCAGTCCCGCGAGGTGGCCGGGGTCGCCGACCAGTTCGACCGGGCTTTCAGCTACTTCGGGATTGCCTCCGACGAGTCGGGCGACGCCCCGTGGGGGCCGTACCTGCAGTCGGAGCGGGAGCGGATCTACCTCAGCTACGTGCGGGAGCTGATGCGCGAGGGCCTGGCCTACCCGTGCTTCTGTACCCGGGAGGAGCTCGCCGAGGTCACCAAACGGCAGCAGGCCACCAAGGTGCCGACCGGCTACTACGGCTCCTGGGCGCGCTGGCGGGACGCCGACCCCGACGAGGTGGCCGCCAAGCTGCGCGCCGGTGAGCCGTACGTGGTGCGGTTCCGCTCGCCGGGCACCGAGGGGCGGGTCAGCTTCACCGACGCCATCCGGGGCCGACTGGAGCACGAGGCCAACCGCAACGACGTGGTGGTCCTGAAGACCTCGGCGAGCAGTCCGAGGTTGCCCACGTACCACCTCGCGCACGCGGTTGACGAGCACCTGATGCGGGTCAACCTGGTGATCCGGGGCGAGGAGTGGATCTCGTCGGTGCCGCTGCACCTGCAGCTGTTCGAGGCGCTGGGCTTCCCACCGCCGAGCTACGCGCACGTGGCGCCGCTGATGGTCCAGGACGGCGGGTCCAAGCGGAAGCTGTCCAAGCGCAAGGACCCGGAAGCCTCGGTGGACTTCTACCTCGAGGCCGGCTACCCGGCCCCGGCGGTGCTGTACTACCTGCGCGGGCTGGCCAACGGCCGGCTGGCCGAGCTGCCGCTGGAGCAGGCCCTCGAGGAGCCGATCCGGCTGGAGGAGTGCGGCGTGGCCGGCCCGCTGCTGGACATGGTCAAGCTGGCCGACATCAGCGGCGACCACATCGCCACCCTGCCCGGCCCGGTGGTGCTGGACGCGGTGGCGGACTGGGCCCGCGACCGGGACCCCGAGCTGGTTGACGTGATCACGACCAACCGCGCGCTGGCCGAGCGGGCCGTCGACGTGGAGCGGGTCGGGGTGGAGAACCCGCGTAAGGACCTGGTGCGCTGGTCGGACTTCCGCCCGCTCTACGGGTTCTTCTTCCCCAGCCTGTTCACCCCGGTGACCGATCCGTCCGACGAGCGCCTCGGCGGGCTGGACCCGAGCCTGGTGCGCAAGCTGGCCGCCGACTTCGCGGACAACTACCGGTGGGATCCCGACCAGCCGACCTGGTTCGCCCAGATCCGCGAGCTGGCCGCCCGGCACGGGTTCGCGCCGAACCCGAAGGCCTACAAGCAGGACCCGGACGCCTACCCCGGCATGCTGCGCGACGCGGCGAACGTCATCCGGGTTGCGCTCACCGGCTCCACCCGCAGCCCGGACCTGCACGCGGTAGCCGGCGCCCTCGGCGCCGACGAGGTGATCCGCCGAGTCCGCGCCCTGGTCAGCTAAGTCGCCCCAGGTCAGACGTCGTGAGTGGCGATGGTCGCTATAGCGACCATCGCCACTCACGACCCTGTTGGCGCAGGTCAGGAGCCGTGAGTGGGATTGGTCGCTATAGCAGCCAATGCCACTCACGGGTGTGGGGGAGCTGTGGCTCGGTGGCCGCGCGGGGTGGATCGGCGAGCGGTGCGGGTCGGTGGGCGTGGCCGCGGTCGGCGGGGGAATCTGAGCGGGAAGCCGGCCATTCGGCCCAACGGGTGCTGTCATTCGGCGTAATCCATCGGCGCTGGGCGCGGATGTCGACCCCGTGAACGACAACCGGGGCGACCGGCACTCAGCTCGGCCGGTGGGCCACCGGTGCGGTCATACAGTCGCGGCATGCTCCCCAGCCAGGCCCGTGTTCTCTGGGCTGCCGCGTTCCTGGTGACCCTGCTGGGCCCGGTTCTGCTCAGCCTGGTGACCGGTAGCGACAACCCGCTCCCCTCGCAGCTGGCGGTACAGACCGGGCTGCTGGCCACCGGGCTGCTGGTCTGCGCGGTGATCGCGCCGTCCCGGCTGCGGTCGCTGACCCGCGCGCTGGGCATCGAGGGTGTGCTGGGGGTGCACCGGGTGGTGGGGCTGCTGGCCACCCTGATGGTGATTCTGCACGTGATGCTGGTGCTGGCCGCGAACCCGAACTCGGTCACCCTGTTCGATCCCCGGCAGTGGACGATGGCGTCCCGGGCCGCCGTGGGTGCCACCGTCGGGCTGATCGGGCTGATCGGGCTGGCCGTGCTGCGGCACCGGGTCCGGCGGCGCTACGCGCTGTGGCGGTGGGTGCACCTGGTGCTGGCCGGATCGGTGCTGGTGCTCAGCGCGCTGCACATCTATTGGCTGCAGCACCTGGTCAACGACCCGGTGCTGCGGGCCGCGTTCGGGCTGCTGCTGGCCGGCGTGCTCGGCGTGCTCAGCTACCGCTGGCTGTGGCGGCCGTGCTTCGACAAGCGCAGTGCGTACGAGGTGCTCGAGGTGCGGGCGGAAACGGAGAACGTGCACACGCTGGTGATCGGTCCCCGGCGTCCCCGGCACGGCTTCGACACCTCCACCCTGGCCTTCGAGCCGGGGCAGTTCGCCTGGCTGCGGGTGAAGCGATCGGTGACCGCCGAGGAACACCCGTTCACCATCACCTCCTGCCCTCGGGAGTCGGCGGCGGTGGAGTTCACCATCCGCAACGCCGGCGACTTCACCTCCTCGGTGGCCACCCTCAAGCT
>Ga0193743_1000503_pt1 | contig 30762 bp, 26 predicted proteins | sample L2c2metaG_FD_143038 | JGI IMG/M metagenome (GOLD analysis project Ga0193743, IMG submission 143038) | Soil microbial communities from a riparian zone of the East river system, Colorado, United States - L2c2 | ecosystem: Environmental > Terrestrial > Soil > Riparian zone | place: USA: East River...
CGTCCTGAGCCAGGATCAAACTCTCCATAGAAACCTGTCTCAAACAAACAAAAACACAAACTGGCATAAACAAACCAGATAAAAAAGCTCAGCACACTGTTGAGTTCTCAAAAGACATCCACACACCATCACGCTTCACGATCAAATGAGGCGATCCGGGGCAACTCTCTTACGATACACAGTCCGAGTCGCGGTCGCAACCGCTCGCCCTGAGATCTTTCGAGGGTTTGTTCGCCTTGTCCGGTTCGCGGCTGGAGGATCAAGTCTTTCTGATCTCTCCGTGCGCCCCGCTCGGCGACCTAGGGAAAGTTACAGACCATCCGCCGGCAAAGTCAAATCGCCTCGCCGGTCTCTCGCTGAGCGGCATTTTCGCAGGTCACCGCCGCGACGAGCGGTCGCAGCGTCAGGTTCCGCGCACCTCGACACCGGCAGTGTGACGTTTGCCGCGTCTGATCACCAACCAACGCCCGTGCAGCAGGTCCGCCGGCGAAGGAGACCACTCCGCGTCCTCGACCTTGGCGTTGTTGACGTACGCCCCGCCTTCGCCGACGGTCCGTCGCGCGGCGCCCTTGCTGGCCGCCAACCCGGTCTCCACCATCAGGTCCACGATCGTCGGCCCGTCGGCCAGCGATGCGGTCGCGGACGGGATCTCGGCCAGCGCGGCACGGAGCGTGCCCTGATCCAGCTCGCGCAGCTCTCCCCGGCCGAACAGGGCCAGGCTGGCCCGCACCACCCGCTCGGTCTCCTCCTTGCCGTGCACCAGCGTGGTCAGCTCCTCGGCCAGCCTCCGCTGCGCCGCCCTGGCCTGCGGGCGCTGCTGGGTCTGCTCGTCGAGCTCATCGATCTCCTCCCTGGTCAGGAAGGTGAACATGCGCAGGTACGGGCCCACGTCGGCGTCCCCGACGTTCACGAAGTACTGGTACCAGGCGTACGGGGAGGTCATCGCCGGATCCAGCCAGAGGCTGCCGCCGCCGGTGGACTTGCCGAACTTGTTGCCCTCCGCGTCGGTGACCAGCGGGGTGGTCAGCGCATGCACGGCGACCGACTCCACCCGGCGGACCAGGTCCACCCCGCCGACGATGTTGCCCCACTGGTCGGAGCCACCGATCTGCAGCCGACAGTTGTGTCGGCGGAACAGCTCCAGGTAGTCGTTCGACTGCAGCAGCAGGTAGCTGAACTCGGTGTAGGACATGCCATCGCCGTCCAGCCGCCGCTTCACCGTCTCCCGGCTGAGCATGGTGTTGATCGAGAAGTGCCGGCCAACGTCACGCAGGAACTCCAGCACGCTGAGCGGGCCGGTCCAGTCCAGGTTGTTCGCCACGATCGCCCCGGTCGGCGACTCCTCGAAGTGGACGAACCGCTCCAGCTGGCCGCGGATCCGCTGGGCCCACTCGCTGACCGTGTCCAACGGGTTGAGCGTGCGCTCGCCGGTGTCCCGAGGATCGCCGATCATGCCGGTGGCCCCGCCGGCCAGCACGATCGGTTGGTGCCCGGCCTGTTGGAACCGGCGCAGGGTGAGCAGCGGAACGAGGTTGCCCGCATGCAGGCTGGGTGCGGTCGGGTCGAACCCGCAGTAGAGGGTCACTGTGCCGGCGTCCAGGTCCCGCCGCAGCGCATCGAGGTCGGTGCTCTGCGCGGTCAGCCCACGCCAGGCCAGCTCGTCGAGACTGTGCCCACCCACGGCTCCGATCATCCCGCATCGCCGCGACCAGGTTTCGCCGCGGGCGAGCCACCGCCGGGCGGTAGGCACTCACCGCCGGGGAGCCGTCCACCCAGAACCGCCACGGGCGGGTCGCCGCGGCGGCTACACCCACCCGAGGGCCGGTGCGCACCAGCGATCTGGGCACCGGCTCGCCCGCGCACAGCCGCACCGGAGACGCGGGATCGGTCAGGTCCACGCCGTTCTGCTCCCGCCCCAGCCCGAGCAGCGCAGCCAGCCGGGCCGGCCCCCTGGCCAGGTCGACATCCCGACGGGCGGTCGGCCGGCGCATCCTGGCCAGCGCCAGGTCGCTGTCCACCTCACCGGCCCGCAGCAGCACGGCCCCGGCCACCCCCTCGGTCAGGCACACCACGTTGGCGCAGAAGTGCATGCCGTAGACGAAGTAGGTGTACAGGTGCCCGGCCGGGCCCCACATCACCGTGTTGCGCGGGGTGCGGCCCCGGTAGCTGTGCGAGGCGGGGTCGTCCGCGCCCCGGTACGCCTCCACCTCGACCAGCCGCACCACCATCGGGCCTTGCTCGGTGTCGGCCTCCAGCGTGCAGCCGAGCAACCGGTACGCCGCGTCGAGCACGTCGACCGCCAGCTCATCTCGCCCGAGCAGCTCGCTCAACGCCCGGCAGCCTCCGTCGAGGCCAACGCCAGCCGCAGGCACACCGCCACCCCGGCTATCGCCGCCTCCACCTCCTCGAGCACCGGGAACGTCGGAGCCAGTCGGATGGTCGAGGAGGAGGAGTCCTTGCCGTAGGGGTGGGTCGCTCCGGCCGGGGTGAGCGCGAGCCCGGCCGCCTTGGCCAGCCGGACGACCTCGGAGGCCAGCCCGTCGGGCACGGTCAGCGTGACGAAGTACCCGCCGGCCGGATCAGACCAGGACACCCCCGGGGTGGCCGCGAAGTTCTCGGTGAGCACCCGCTGCACGGCGGCGAACTTCGGCGCGGCCACCTCGCGGTGCCGGCGCATGTGCTCGGCCAGCCCGTCGGCGCTGCGCAGGAACCGGGCGTGGCGCAGATGGTTGATCTTGTCAGGGCCGATCGTGCGCGCCGAGGTGAGCCGCAACCACCAGTCCACGTTGGCCCGCGACGCCCCCAGGAACGCGACACCGCCGCCGCCAAAGGTGATCTTGGAGCTGGACCCGAAGACGAACGGCCGGTCGGCGTGACCGGCCTCGGCGGCCAGTGCCAGCACGTCGGCGATCCGCGCCGGGGTGTCGGTCAGGTGGTGCACGGCGTAGGCGTTGTCCCACATGATCCGGAAGTCGGCGGCCGCGGTGGGCATGCTCGCCAGAGCGCGGACCGTCTCGTCGGAGTACACCGTGCCGTCCGGGTTGGAGTACTGAGGCACGCACCAGATGCCCTTCACCGACGGGTCCTCGGCCACCAACCCCCGCACCACGTCCAGGTCCGGGCCGTCCGGGGTCATCGGCACCGGGATCAGCTCGATGCCGAGGCGCTCGGACAGGGTGAAGTGCCGGTCGTAACCGGGCACCGGTGCGAGGAACGCCACCCGGGGCTCGTCGACCCACCGGCCACGCGCGCCCGGCAACGGGCTGAGCATGGCGTGCACCAGCGTGTCGTGCATGAGCTCGAGGCTGCTGTTGCCAGCGGCGATCAGCTGCGGGACGGGCACCTGCAACGGCTCACTGAAGATCGCCCGCAGCTCCGGCAACCCCTGCGGGCTGCCGTAGTAGTTGCGGGTGTCGGTGCCGTCGGCGGCGTAGAAGTCGGCGCCGGGCATGTCCAGCATCGGCGCCGCCAGGTCGATCTGGGCGTCCGACGGCTTGCCCCTGGTCAGGTTCAGCGTCATCCCGCGCGCGACCAGCGCGTCGTAGTCGGACCGGGCCGACTCCAGGTCGACACCGGCTCGGGGCGCGGCGGAACTCATCCGGGTCCTCCTGTTGCTGACTCTTCTCAGGCTGACGGTTGCCCTGCCCATTCCCGGGCTTCGGCAACTGTGGTGCGCAGTTCGGCGAGCTGCTCGGCGACCCGGCCGGGCGCGGTACCGCCCCGGCCGTCCCGCGAGCCGATGGAGCCGGCCACCGTGAGCACCTCGCGCACCTTCGGGGTGAGCGCCGGTGATGCGGCCGCGAGCTCCTCGTCGGTGAGCTCGTCCAGCCCCACTCCCCTGGCCTCGGCGGCGCGCACGCACGCGCCGGCCGCCTCGTGCGCCACCCGGAACGGCACCCCGGCCCGGACCAGCCACTCGGCCACGTCGGTGGCCAGGGTGAACCCGGCCGGGGCCAGCGCGGCCAGGCGCTCGGTGTGGAAGACCAGCGTGTCGACCATGCCGGCCATCGCGGGCAGCACCAGGGACAGCTGATCGGCGGAGTCGAACAGCGGCTCCTTGTCCTCCTGCAGGTCCCGGTTGTACGCCAGTGGCTGCGCCTTCAGGGTGGCCAGCAGCCCGGTCAGGTTGCCGATCAGGCGCCCGGCCTTGCCCCTGGTCAGCTCGGCCACGTCCGGGTTCTTCTTCTGCGGCATGATCGAGCTGCCCGTGGAGTAGGCGTCATCCAGCGTCACATAGCCGAACTCAACGGTGGCCCAGATGATCACTTCCTCGGCGATCCGGGACAGGTCCACCCCGACCATGGCCAGCACGAACGCCGCCTCGGCCGCCACGTCCCGGGACGCGGTGCCGTCGATCGAGTTGGCCACGGAACCGGTGAAGCCGAGCTCGGCGGCCACCGCCTCCGGGTCCAGCCCGAGCGAGCTGCCGGCCAGCGCGCCGGAGCCGTACGGCGAGATCGAGGCCCGCCGGTCGGCGTCGCGGAGCCGGTCCACGTCCCGCAGCAGCGCGTGCGCGTGCGCCGCGAGCTGGTGGGCCAGCAGCACCGGCTGGGCGTGCTGCAGGTGGGTGCGGCCGGGCATCGGCGCGTCCGGGTGCCGGGTGGCCTGCGCGAGCAGCGCGTCGACCACGTCCAGCACCCCGGTGGCGACCTGGCGCGCGGTGTCGCGCCACCACAGCCGCAGCAGCGTGGCGATCTGGTCGTTGCGGGACCGCCCGGCGCGCAGCTTGCCGCCCACGTCCGGGCCGACCCGCTCGATCAGGCCGCGTTCCAGCGCCGAGTGCACGTCCTCGTCGTCCTCCGCCGCGACGAACGCGCCGGAGACGGTGTCCGCCTCCAGCGCGTCCAGCCCGCCGAGCATGGCGGCCAGCTCGTCCGGCGTGAGCAGCCCGGCGCGGTGCAATACCCGGGCGTGCGCCCGCGAGCCGGCGATGTCGTACCGCGCCAGCCGCCAGTCGAAGTGGGTGGATTTGGAGAGGGCGGCCAGCGCGTCGGCCGGGCCGCCGGCGAACCGGCCGCCCCACAACGCGGAGCCCGCCATCAGTCGGTACCCGATTCCAGGGCGGCGTCGTCGAGGAAACCGTGATCGTCAGCGCGAACCTCACCGCCGTCCCGGGCTGCCGCGATCCGGTCGAATCCCCCCACGGGCAGCTCACCGAAGAGCGTGCCGTGCTCCACAAGCACCATCCCCTGATCCTGCGGTTGCCCGGCGTAGGACTCCAACTTGGCGCGGGAGTCGGCGATGTCCAGGTTACGCATGGTGAGCTGGCCGATCCGGTCCATGGGCCCGAAGGCGGGGTTCTCGACCCGCTCCATGGAGAGCCGGTCCGGGTGGTACGAGAAGCCGAGTCCCTGGGTGTCGAGGATCGTGTAGTCGTCACCTCGGCGCAGGCGCAACGTCACGGTGCCGGTCACGAGCGAGGCGATCCACCGCTGGATCGACTCGCGCACCATCAACGCCTGCGGGTCGAGCCAACGCCCCTCGTAGAGCAGCCGGCCGAGCTTGCGCCCCTCGTTGTGGTAGTTGGCGACGGTGTCCTCGTTGTGGATAGCGTTGAGCAGCCGTTCGTAGGCGGCGAAGAGGAGCGCCATCCCGGGCGCCTCGTAGATGCCGCGCGACTTGGCCTCGATGATCCGGTTCTCGATCTGGTCGGACATGCCCAGGCCGTGGCGCCCGCCGATCGCGTTCGCCTCCAGCACGAGGTCGACGGGGGAAGCGAACTGCTTGCCGTTGATCGCCACCGGGCAGCCGGCCTCGAAGGTGAGCGTGACGTCCTCGGTCGCGATCTCGACCGAGGGGTCCCAGAACTTCACTCCCATGATCGGCTCGACGGTCTCCAGGGACACGTTCAGGTGCTCGAGCGTCTTGGCCTCGTGGGTCGCACCCCAGATGTTGGCGTCGGTCGAGTACGCCTTCTCCGCCGAATCCCGGTACGGCAGCCCGTGCGCGGTGAGCCACCTGCTCATCTCGTCGCGGCCACCCAACTCGGCGACGAAGTCGGCGTCGAGCCACGGCTTGTAGATCCGCAGATCCGGGTTGGCCAGGAGGCCGTAGCGGTAGAACCGCTCGATGTCGTTGCCCTTGAACGTCGACCCGTCGCCCCAGATGTTCACGTCGTCGGCCTGCATCGCCCGCACCAGCACCGTCCCGGTGACGGCCCGGCCCAGGGGCGTGGTGTTGAAGTACGCCCGGCCTCCGGACCGGATGTGGAAGGCACCGCAGGCCAGTGCGGCCAGACCCTCCTCGACCAGCTGCGACTTGATGTCGACCGCACGGGCAAGCTCGGCGCCGTACTGGATCGCCCGGGCGGGCACACCCGAGATGTCCAGCTCGTCGTACTGGCCCAGATCGGCGGTGTAGGTGCAGGGGAGCCCGCCCCTGTCCCGCATCCAGGCGACCGCCACAGAGGTGTCGAGGCCACCGGAGAAGGCGATGCCGATGCGCTCGCCCTTGGGAAGGGAGCTCAGGACCTTGCTCACGAGAGGGACGCTCCTTCGTCAGAGTTCGCGCCGGAGCGCGACGAGTCACCCAGTGCGGCGATCCGCCGCGCCAGTTCGCTACCGGTGAGTGGCTCCCTGGCCACCACCAGAATGGTGTCGTCGCCGGCGATGGTGCCGACCACGTCGTGCAGTGCCGCCCGATCCATTGCACTGGCCAGGAACTGCGCCGCCCCGGGCGGGGTGCGCAGCACGGCGAGGTTCGCGCTGGCGTCGGCGGACACCAGCAGCTCGGCGAGCAGCCGGGCCAGCCGCGAGGTGCCCCCGGCGGACGCCCGCATCGGGTGCCCCTCCTCGGGCAGCGCGTACACCGGCGCCCCGCCGTCCGGACCGCGCAGCTTCACCGCGCCCAGCTCGTCGAGGTCGCGCGACAGCGTCGCCTGGGTGACCTCGACGCCCTCCGTCGCCAGCAGGGTGGCCAGCTCGGCCTGGCTGCGGATCGCCCGCTGACCGATCAGCTCCACGATCCGCGCCTGCCTGGCCACCCGCGTCGGCACGCTCATGACTAGCCCGCCGCGCTCTGCTCAAGCAGCCAGACGAGCAGCGCCTTCTGCGCGTGCAGCCGGTTCTCCGCTTCGTCCCAGGCCGCGCTGGCCGGGCCGTCCAGCACCTCGTCGGTGATCTCGTCGCCCCGGTGTGCGGGCAGGCAGTGCAGCACGATGGCGCCGGCCGCGGCGCGGGCCAGCAGGTCGGCGTTGACCTGGTAGGGCAGGAACGGGGCGCGCCGGTCCAGCCCGTCCGCCTCCTGCCCCATGGACACCCAGGTGTCGGTGACCACCACGTCCGCGCCGGCCACCCCGGCCACCGGGTCGGTGGTCAGCGTGACGCTGCCGCCGGTCTCCTCGGCCCGCTTGGCGGCGTCCCGAAGCACCTCGGGATCCGGCGCGAACCCGTCCGGCGCGGCGACCCGCACGTGCAGCCCGGCGGTCACCCCACCGAGCAGCAGCGAGTGCGCCATGTTGTTCGCGCCGTCGCCCAGGTACACCAGGGTCAGCCCGGCCAGCCGGCCGAACCGCTCCCGGATGGTCTGCAGGTCGGCCAGCACCTGGCAGGGGTGGAACTCGTCGGTCAGCGCGTTGATCACCGGTACGGACGCGGCCGCCGCCAGTTCTTCGATCCGGGCCTGGCCGGTGGTGCGCCACACCACCGCGTCCACGAACCGGGAGAGCACCCTGGCGGTGTCCCCGATCGTCTCCCCCCGGCCCATCTGGCTCTGGCTCGCGTCGATGATCAGCGGATGGCCGCCCAGCTGGGCTATGCCGGTCTCGAAGGACACCCTGGTCCGGGTGGAACTCTTGTCGAAGATCACCGCGACCGGCCGGGGCCCCTCCAGCGCACGGTTCCGGTAGCGGTCCCGCTTCAGCTCGTCGGCCAGGTCCAGCACCGCCCGCTGCTCATCCGGGGTGAGATCGTCGTCGCGCAGCAGGTGCCTAACCATCGGAGGCCCCCTGGGCCGCGTCCAGGATGCCGGGCAGCGCGGTGAGGAACTCCTTGGCCTGCCCGTGGCTCAGGATCAGCGGCGGAACCAGGCGCACCCGGTCCGGCACCGCGTTGTTGACCAGGAACCCCACGTCCCGGGCAGCGGTGGCCACCGCCGCCGACGCAGGCGAGGTGAGCCCGATGCCGATCAACAGGCCGGCCCCGGACACCGAGTCGACCAGCGGGTGGTCCAGCGCGTCCACCCCGGCGGCCAACTCCTTGCCCACCCGGTCCACCTGCGCCAGCAGGCCGTCGGACTCGATGGTGCGCAGCACCGCCAGCGCCGCCGCGGCGCACACCGGGTTGCCGCCGAAGGTGGTGCCGTGCTGGCCGGGTTCGAGCAGGTCACCGGCCGCCCCGATGCCGATGCAGGCGCCGATCGGCAGGCCGCCGGCCAACCCCTTGGCCAGGGTGACCACGTCCGGGGTCACGCCAGCGGCCTGGTGGGCGAACCAGTGCCCGGTACGGCCGATGCCGGTCTGCACCTCGTCCAGCACCAGCAGCGCGCCATGCCGGGTGGTGATGTCCCTGGCCGCCTGCAGGTACCCCTCCGGCGGGACGATCGCGCCGGCCTCCCCCAGGATCGGCTCCAGCACGACGGCCGCGGTCTCGTCGCTGACGGCGGCGGCCAGCGCATCCACGTCGCCGTAGGGCACATGGGTGACGTCGCCGGGCAGCGGGGCGAACGGGGCCCGTTTGGGCTCCTGGCCGGTCAGCGCGAGGGAGCCCATGGTGCGGCCGTGGAAAGCGTTCTGGGCGGCCACCAGCTTGGTGCGGCCGGTCCGCCGGGACATCTTGAACGCCGCCTCGAGGGCCTCCGCGCCGGAGTTGCAGAACAGCACGCGGGCCCCCTGGGGCGCCACCCCGAGCAGGTCGACCAGCCGCTCGGCCAGCTCGAGGGGCGGCTCGGCCAGGTACAGGTTGGACACGTGGCCCATGGTGGAGATCTGCTTGGTAACCGCCTCGACGACGGCCGGGTGGGCGTGTCCGAGGGAGTTCACCGCGATGCCGGCCACCAGGTCCAGGTAGCGGTTGCCATCGGCGTCCCACACCTCGGCGCCGCTGCCGCGCACCAGGGCGAGCGGCGGGGTGCCGTAGTTGTTCATCATCACGGACTGCCACCGGGCGGTCAGGCCACCCTGCGCGGTTGCACTCACGGCACTCATTCCGGCACCACCATCGTTCCGACTCCTTCGCTGGTGAAGACCTCCAGCAGCACCGAGTGCGCCAGCCGGCCATCGATCACGTGTGCCTGCGGGACGCCGCCGCGCACCGCGCGCAGGCAAGCCTCCATCTTGGGCGCCATGCCGCTGGCGATGGACGGCAGCATGGGCTCCAGCTGATCGGCGGTGAGCACGCTGATCAGCGAATCCGGGTCCGGATAGTTCTCGTACAGGCCCTCGACGTCGGTCAGCACAACCAGCTTGGCCGCGCCCAGTGCCTCGGCCAGCGCGGCGGCCGCGCTGTCCGCGTTGATGTTGTAGACGGTGCCCTCGAGGTCCGGCGCCACGCCGGCCACCACCGGGATCCGGCCGGCCGCCACGATGTCCAGCACGGCGGCCGGGTTCACCGCGACCACGTCGCCGACCAGCCCGATGTCCACCGCCTCGCCGTCGACCAGCGCGGTGCGCTTCTCGGCGGTGAACAGACCGGCGTCCTCCCCGGACATGCCCACCGCGTACGGGCCGTGTGCGTTGACCAGACCGACCAGTTCCCGGCCCACCTGCCCGACCAGCACCATGCGCACCACGTCGATGGTCTCCGGGGTGGTCACCCGCAGCCCGCCGCGGAACTCCGCCGGGAGGTTCAGCCGCTGCAGCATCGCGGTGATCTGCGGGCCGCCGCCGTGCACCACCACCGGGTGGATACCGGCCAACCGCAGGAACACCATGTCCTGGGCGAACGCCGCCTTCAGCTCGTCGTCGACCATCGCGTTGCCGCCATATTTGACCACCACGATCTTGCCGTGGAAGTGCTGCAACCAGGGCAGCGCCTCGGCCAGCACGGCGGCCTTCTCCCCCGCGTGGATCAGCCGCTGGCGGGCGCTTCCGGGTGGGGGCTTTGTCTGTGCCGTCTCGGTATCAGTCATGACGGGTACGCGCTGTTCTCCTCGACGTAGGCGTGTGACAGGTCGGTGGTGCGGATCTCCGCCTGGCCCGGCCCGACATGCAGGTCGATCTCCACCAGGATGTCCCGGCCGGACAGGTCGACCGCCGGTCCGTGGTCGACCGCCGCCCCGTCCCGGCAGAGCGTCACCCCGTTCATGCCGATCTCCAGCCGGTGTTGGTCGATGGTGGCCTCGGTGTTCCCGATGGCCATGGCGATCCGCCCCCAGTTCGGGTCGGCGCCGAAGAACGCCGTCTTCACCAGGCTGTTGCGGGCCACAGCTCGGGCTACCGCGAGGGCGTCGCGCTCGGAGACGGCGCCGCGCACCACGATGGTCACGTGCTTGGTGACCCCCTCCGCGTCGGCCTGCAGCTGGTCCACCAGGTTGGTGCAGATCGTGGTCAGCGCGGCGGCCAGCTCGTCCGCGGTCACGCTCACCCCGGACGCGCCGGAGGCCATCAGCAGCACCGTGTCGTTGGTCGAGGTGGACCCGTCGATGTCCAGCCGCTCGAAGGTGCGCGCCGATACCGTGCGCAGCGCCCGGTCCAGCTCCACCGGGTCCACCGAGGCGTCCGTGCTGAGCACCGCGAGCATGGTGGCCATCGCCGGCGCGACCATGCCGGCGCCCTTGGCGAACCCGCCGATCCGCCAGCCCGCCTCGTCCCGGTACGCCGCCTGCTTCGGGCGGGTGTCGGTGGTCAGCACGGCGGTGGCCGCCTCGGTCGCGGACTGCCCGGTGTCCGACAGCTTCTTGGCGGCCGCTTCCACCCCTTTGAGGACCAGCTCCCGGGGCAGCTGGGCGCCGATCAGGCCGGTGGAGCACACCGCCACCTCGGCCGCCCCACAGCCGAGCACCTCGGCGGCCTTCTCGGCGGTGGCGTGGGTGGTCTGGAAGCCCTGCGCTCCGGTGCACGCGTTGGCCCCGCCCGAGTTGAGCACCACCGCGCGCAGCCGGCCGGTGGTGAGCACCTGGCGACTCCACAACACCGGCGCCGCCTGGATCTTGTTGGTGGTGAACAGCCCGGCGGCGTGCCGTTGCGGGCCGTCGTTGACCACCAGCGCGAGGTCCAGCGCCCCGGTGCGTTTGATTCCGGCGGCCACCCCGGCCGCGCGGAAACCGGACGGAGCGGTCACTGTCACGGAGCGACCCCGGTGAGCGGCAGGCCGGCGGTCTCGGACAGGCCGAGCGCCAGGTTCATGCACTGGATAGCCCCGCCGGCGGTGCCCTTGGTCAGGTTGTCAATGGCCGCCACCACGATCAGCCGGCCGCTGTCCGGGTCCACGGTCAGCTGGATGACCACGGTGTTCGCGCCGAGGGTCATGGCGGTGCTCGGCCAGCTGCCGTCGGGCAGCAGCGCGATGAACGGCTCGGCGGCGTAGGCCTTCTGGTAGGCCTCCAGCACCTCCTCGCGGGAGGCTTGGGTAAGGGCCGAGCAGCTGGCCAGGATGCCCCTCGGCATCGGGGCGAGCATCGGGGTGAAACTCACGCCGACCGGCTTTCCGGCCGCGGCGGACAGATTCTGTATCAACTCCGGGGTGTGCCGGTGCGCGCCGCCGACGCCGTACGCGCTGACCGAGCCCATCACCTCGGAGCCGATCAGGTGCGGCTTGGCCGACTTGCCCGCGCCGCTCGTGCCGGACACCGCGGTAACCACAACGTCCGGCTCGACCAGGCCGGCGACCAGCGCGGGCGCGAGCGCGAGGCTGGCCACCGTCGGGTAGCAGCCGGGCACCGCGACCCGGGTGGCGCCGACCAGCTTGGCCCGCTGGCCGGGCAGCTCGGGCAGGCCGTAGGGCCAGTGGCCGGCGTGCTCCCCGCCGTACCAGCGGTCCCAGGCGGCCGGGTCCGCCAGCCGGTGGTCCGCGCCGCAGTCGATCACCAGGGTGTCCGGGCCGAGCTGCGCGGCGATCGCGGCGGAGTGCCCGTGCGGCAGCGCCAGGAACACCACGTCATGCCCCGCCAGGGTGGCCGGGTCGGTGTCGGCGAGCACCCGGTCGGCCAGTGGGAGAAGATGCGGCTGGTGCTCGCCGAGCCGGCTGCCGGCGTTGCCACCGGCGGTCAGCGCGCCGATCTCCAACGCGCCCACGTCGGGATGCGCGAGCAACAGCCGCAGCAGCTCGCCTCCCGCATAGCCGCTCGCTCCCGCCACCGCGATCCGCACCATGCGCATGACTATGCACGAAGATGCAGATCTATGCAACCGGGCGGCGTGCTCGACGAGGCCGCGTGTGGTTACCGAACTACACACGCGGCGGGTTCCTTGCTCCGGAAACCTGCCTCCTGGGTAGCTCGGTAACGAGCGGCCGGGGCAGGTGCGCGATGGGCAACGTGGCGTTCAATCGATCACGGCCGCCGCGCAAGGTCCGGGTGAGCCGACGCTGTCCGACCCGCTCGCTACCCTCCCGGGCGTGGCACATCCACCCGAGGTCGCGGCGCTGCTCACCGCCGTGAGGGACGGTCTGCGCGAGCTGTCCGACCCGGTTGCGGCACCGAAGATGCAGCGGTACATGCGCTCTGAGATGCCGTTCCTTGGGGTCCCTCGGCCGCCCCGGCGCACCCTGGAGCTACGTCTGGTCGCCGAGCGCCCGCTGTCCTCCCCCGGCGCGCTGGAGCACGCCGCGCGGACGCTCTGGGACGAGGCCGCCTACCGCGAGGAGCGCTACCTGGCGCTGGCGCTGACCGGGCACCGCCGGTACGCCCGTTGGCTGACCCCGGACTTCCTCCCGCTCTACCACCACTGGATCGTGGACGGCGCCTGGTGGGACTACGTGGACGAGATCGCCAACCGGCGCGTCGGGTCGTTGCTGCGCAGCCACCCCCGCCAGCTCGAACCGGAGATCCGGCGGTGGGCGGCGTCCGAGGACCGGTGGCTGCGCCGCACGGCGATCATCTGCCAGCTCGGCGCAAGAGAGCACACCGATACCCAGCTGCTCGCCGACTGCATCGAGGCCGCCGCCGGCGACCCGGACTTCTTCCTTCGCAAGGGCATCGGGTGGGCGCTGCGCCAGTACGCCAGGACCGATCCCGCCTGGGTGCTGGCGTTCGTGGACGCGCACCCCCGGCTCTCGCCGTTGTCCAGGAGGGAGGCGCTCAAGCACCTCCGCCGGGCGTGACCCGCCGGATAGTCCGGGGACTGGCGGTTGCCGGCCTGGGCTCGCTCGATCAGCCTCGGACGAGGGCGCCGGTGCGCTGGGCGGCGACGGCTACCGCGGCGTCCCTGGCGGCGGTGGCCTCGTCCGTGGTCAGCGTCCGATCCATGGCCCGCAACCGCATGCTGAACGCCAGCGATTTGCGGCCCTCGCCCACCTGGTCACCGGTGTACACGTCGAACAGCCGCAACGACTCGAGCAGCTCCCCGGCGCCTTCGCGCAGCGCATCGGCCACCTCGGCGGCCGGCTGCCCGGCGTCCACCACCAGCGCCACGTCCAGCAGCACCGGCGGGAACGGAGAGATCACCGGGGCCGGTCGACGCTCGGTGAGCGGCAACATGTCCATGGCCATCTCCATGACACAGGTGCGGGCCGGCAGCCCGAGCGCCTCGACCACCTTGGGGTGCAGCTCGCCGGCGTATCCGACCGCCCGGTCCCCGATGCGCAGCTCCGCGCCCCGACCCGGGTGCCACGGGGCGAAGTCCACCGCCCGGGTGGTCAACTCAACGCCGGCCGCCTCGGCCACCACGCGCGCGGCCTGCACGGCGTCCGCCCAGCTCGCCGGGCGACCGGGCCCCCACCAGCCGGGCCGCTCGCGCGCGCCGGCCAGCGCCACCGCGACGTGCACCGGCTGCGCGGGCAGCGCGTCCATCAGCGCCCGGATCTGCTCGTCGGACGGGCGCGCATCGACCCCGACGTCCGGGATCGACACCGGGTCGGCGTGCGGCAGCACCACCTGGCCGATGTGGAACAGCGATACGTCGGCCATCCCCCGCGCCACGTTGCGCACCAGTGCGTCCAACAGGCCGGGCAGCAGCGTGGTGGCCAGCTCCGGGCGGTCACTGTCGATCGGGTTGACCACCCGCAGGGTCCGCCGCCGAGGATCGTCGGGCGGGCAGCCGAACGCGTCGAACACCGCGCCGGAGATGAACGGGAACGGCAACACCTCGATGTAGCCGGCCTCGGCCAGCGCCCGGGACACCGTGCGGCGGCGGCGCTGGGCCGGGGTGAGACCACGCCCGGCGGGCGCGGTGGGCAGCTCGGACGGGATGGACTCCAGCCCCTCCAGCCGCAGCACCTCCTCCACCAGGTCGGCCGGGGCCACCAGATCGGGGCGCCAGCTCGGCGGCACCGCGACGATCTCCGGCGTCACGTCCCCCGACACCGAGGAGCGCAGCTCGACCGTGCAGCCGACCTGGCTCAGCCGGCGGGCGGTGACACCGCGCTCGTAGCGCACCCCGGCGATCCGGTCCGGCAGCTCCAGCGGCATGACCACCGGGGCGAGCTTCGGTGCCTTGCCCACGTCGGTGCGCTCGGCGGTGATCGTCCCCCCGCCGTACTCCACCAGCAGGGTGGCGGCCCGCTCCGTCGCGACGGCGGGCAGCTCAGGGTCCACCGCGCGCTCGAAGCGGCGGGACGCCTCACTGGGCAGCTTGTGCCGGCGCGCCTCCCGGGCGATCACCGCCGGGTCGAAGTTGGCCGCCTCCAGCAGCACATCATGGGTGCCCTCGGAGATCTCGGTGGACGCGCCGCCCATCACCCCGGCCAGCCCGATCGGCCCGCTCCCGTCGGTGATCAGCAGGTCGTCCGGGTCCAACGCCCTGGCCGCACCGTCCAGGGTGGTCAGCTTCTCCCCCGCGACCGCCCGGCGCACCACGATGGGGCCGGTCAGCCTGGACGTGTCGTAGGCGTGCAGCGGCTGGCCGAGCTCCATCATCACGTAGTTGGTGACGTCCACGGTCAGCGAGATCGGCCGGATCCCGGCGGCGAGCAACCGGCGGCGCATCCACCAGGGGCTGGGCGCGAACGGATCCACCCCGGTCACCCGGCGGGCCGCGCCGCGGCGGCAGCCCACCGGGTCCTCGATGCGCACCGGCCACGCCTCGCCGCCCGCCGGCGGCACCTCCACCCTGGCCGGGTCGCTGTACAGCGCGTCCAGCGAGCAGGCCAGCTCACGGGCCAGGCCGCGGACCGAGAAGCAGTAGCCCCGGTCCGGAGTGACCGCCAGCTCGATGACCGGATCGGCCAGGCCGAGCACCGGGATCGCGTCGTCGCCGGGCTCACCGGTGTCCGGTGGCAGCACCAGGATCCCGGCGTGCTCGGTGCCCAGCCCGAGCTCACGAACCGAGCAGATCATCCCGTCCGAGGTGTGGCCGTAGGTCTGCCGCGCCGAGATGACGAAACCGCCGGGCAGCACCGTGCCGGGCAGCGCGACCGCCACCAGGTCGCCCACCGCGAAGTTGGTGGCACCGCAGATGATGCCGCGCGGAGCGATCTCACCGACCTCCACCTGGCAGTACCGGATCGGCTTCTTCAACCCGGGCAGCTCTTCGAGGCTCACCACCCGACCGATCCGCAGCGGACCGGTCACCTCCGGCGGCTGGTGGATCTCCTCGACCTCCAGCCCGACCCGGACGAAAGCCTCGGCGATCTCCGCCTCGGTTATGCCGTCGGGCAGCTCGACCTGGTCGGCCAGCCACGACACCGAAACACGCACGTGCTCGCTCCTCGCAAGTTTCTTCGGGCTCGGGTTGCGCCCGCGCTCAGCCGTCCACGCCGAACGCGCTGGTGAACCGCACGTCACCCTCGGTCAGGTCACGCATGTCCGGCAGCCCGTTGCGGAACTGCAGGGTGCGTTCCAGGCCCATGCCGAACGCGAATCCGGTGTACCGCTCAGTGTCCACCCCGCAGGCGCGGAGCACGTTCGGGTTGACCATGCCGCAGCCTCCCCACTCCACCCATCCCGCGCCGCCCTTCTTCTCCGGGAACCAGACGTCCACCTCGGCGGACGGCTCGGTGAACGGGAAGTAGGACGGCCGCAGCCGGGTCGTCGAGGCGGAGCCGAACATGGCCCGGGCGAACGCGTCCAGGGTGCCCTTGAGGTGCGCCATGGTGATGCCCTCGGCCACCGCCAGGCCCTCCACCTGGTGGAACACCGGGGTATGCGTGGCGTCCAGCTCGTCGGTGCGGAACGTCCGGCCAGGGCAGATCACGTAGACCGGCAGCGGCCGCTCCAACAGCGCCCGGACCTGCACCGGCGACGTGTGGGTGCGTAGCACCAACGCCTCGTCGCCGGCCTCCCCGTCCTTGCCTGCCACGTAGAACGTGTCCTGCATGGCGCGGGCCGGATGGTCCTTGCCGAAATTGAGCGCGTCGAAGTTGAACCAGGCCACCTCGACCTCGGGGCCTTCGGCGACCTCCCAGCCCATCCCGGTGAACACGTCGGCGATCCGCTCGGAAATCTGGGTGATCGGGTGCCGGGCACCCCGGGCCACCCGGTCGTAGGGCAGGGTGACGTCCACCCGCTCCTCGGCCAGCACCCGGGCGTCCCGCTCCTCGGTCAGCACGGCGCGACGGGCATCGAACGCGGCCTGCACGGCGACCCTGGCCTCGTTGACCCGCTTGCCCGCCTCCGCCTTGGCCTGCGGGGGCAGCGCACCGATCTCCCTGCGGGCGGACAACACCGGCGAGCGGTCGCCCAGGTGTGCGGATCGCAGCACGGTCAGCGCCGCCAGGTCGGTGGCGTCGGCGAACGCCCGCTCGGCGTCCTCGACGGCGCCGTGGAGCGCCTCCGGGTCGAGCACGGCGACCTGCTTGGGGTCGTAGTTGTCGTTCACACCGGACATCGGGACGGGGGTCTCTCTCTCAGCCGACGCCGCCATAACCCGGCGGCGGCGTCTCGAACAGGCATCTCGAACAAGCGATTCCCAGAAATCTTAGAGGAACGCGCCGGAGCGGCCGTGACGGAACCTGTCAGGCGCCGGCTGGGGCGGTGGTCGCGGGCGGCGCGTCCGACCGGCGGCGCAGCAACGCGCGTACGCCAACCGCGACAAACCACAGCGTCATCAGCATCCCGACGATGAACAGCACGTCGAGCGACTCGATCGCGAACGGCCCGACCGCCCACGGACCGATTGCCCACGCGGTGCCACCGATCGCGGCGAGCGCACCGAACAGCGGATAGGCCAGCCGGCCGCCGCTGAGCAGGGCCAATGCGCCGAGGGAGAGCCCGAAAAGGGGGAACGAGATCAGCGCGAGCGTCATGTGCGCGTGCAGCAGCGGGGTGGCGTGGCCGGCCGCCGCGGCGGCGCTCTCCGTGGTGGCCGCCAGGTGCGGCACGTTCTCCACCGCCGACAGGGCCGCTCCAGCCACCGCCAACCAGCCGGCTCGGCGGGCCGGCACCGGCAGGTCCGGCCGGTGGGTCAGCAGCCCGACCAGGCCGAGCACGAAGAGGATGGAGCTGAGCAGGATGAGGGTGTGTGCCGGAATCCACAGCGGGTCACCGATCCAGGCGGCCAGGCCGGCCGCCTCGGACGCCGCCGGGGCCTGCTCCGGGTGCAGCATCCCGCCGACGAACAGCGACGCTCCCCCGGCGATCAGCGCCCACGGCCACCAAGCGATGCGAGCACCTGGTGCTCTGCCAACCGCGTGGTCCGCGCCCATGCCGCAGAGTGTCCGCGTTGGCGTGCGGGGTTGTCGACGGATATTCGGCGCGGTGCGCGCGGGCGTTATGTCGCCCGCTGGGCGTGGGCTGTCGCGTACACGCACACCGATGCGGCGGTGGCCAGGTTGAGGCTTTCCGCCCGCCCGTAGATGGGCACCCGGATCCGGTCGTCGGCGGCGGCGGCCACGTGCGCCGGCAGCCCGTGCGCTTCGCTGCCGAACAGCCACGCGGTGGGCCCGGCCAGCATCGCGGAGGTCGCCGCCGCGAACAGTTCGCGCTCACCGTCGGCGGTCGCGGCGAGCAGCCGGAGCCCGGATCGCTGGCATTCGGCGAGCACCCTGGCAACGTCCCGCTCGACGGCCACCGGCAGGTGGAAGACGCTGCCCGCCGAGCCGCGCACACACTTGCCGTTGTGCGGGTCGACGGCGTCGCCGGCCAGCACCACGGCGTCCGCGCCGGCGGCGTCCGCCACCCTGATCACCGTGCCGGCGTTGCCGGGGTCGGACGCCTCGAGGAGCACCACGACCAGCCGGGGTGCGCCGGCCAGCGCGTCGACCAGCGACACGTCGATCCTCCCGCACACCGCGAGCAGTCCCTGCGGGGTGACCGTCTCGGACAGCGTCGCCGCCGCCCGCTCGGTGATGGTGCAGACGGGTATGCCGGCGGCCGAGGCGACGGCCAGCAGCTCGACGTTGCGCGCGGCGGCGACTTCGGTGGCGAACACCTCGAACACCCTCGGCACGCGATGGCCGCCGGCCGAGTGGCCGGCGGCCTCGTCAGTGCCGGTAATCGCGTCAGGGGTGGTGGCCGGGCTGGTCGCCGAGGCGAGCGCGGCGCCGACAGCCTGTGCCCCCTCGGCGAGGAACCGGCCGGCGCGCTCCCGCCCGGCCCGGCGCAGCAGCTTGCGGGCCGCTACCACCCTGGGGGTGCGCTCGGTGCAGATCAGGCGCGCATCCGGCATCGGTGCGGCGATCGCCTCAGGCCGCGGAGTCGTCCTTGGCCGCGCCGGTTTGGGCCGGCACGTTCGCCTTGGCCAGCTCGGCCAGCGCGCTGAAGGCGGCCGGATCGCTCACCGCGAGCTCGGCGAGGATCTTGCGGTCGACCTCCACCTCAGCCAGGCGCAGGCCCTGGATGAAACGGTTGTAGGTGATCCCGTTGGCGCGGGCGGCGGCGTTGATCCGGGTGATCCACAGCTGCCGGAAGTCGCCCTTGCGAGCCCGGCGGTCCCGGTAGGCGTAGTTCAGCGAGTGGAGCATCTGCTCCTTCGCCTTGCGGTACAGCCGGGAGCGCTGGCCGCGGTAGCCGCTAGCCAACTCCAGGGTCGTCCGACGCTTCTTCTGGGCGTTGACCGCCCGCTTCACGCGTGCCACTGCTTTTCCTCATTCGGTCATCGGGCGGGCGAGGCCGCCGGCTTGGGTGGGTCAGTGCGGGTGAGCGCTCGAGCTCACCTGCCGAGCAGCTTGCGAACCCGCTTGGCGTCGGCACGCGAGACTTCGGTGGTGCCGGAGAGCCGACGGGTCTTCTCGCTGGACTTGACCTCGAGCCGGTGCCGCAGGCCGGCCTTCTGCCGGAGCAGCTTGCCGCTGCCGGTGACCTTGATGCGCTTCTTGATTCCGCTGTGGGACTTGTTCTTGGGCATGGCTAATCCTTCGTCGTTCAGTGAGGTGACCAGTGGCGGCGATGGCCGACCCGGGCGGCTAGGACTCGCTGGCCGCCACGGCGGGCTTGACCTTCGCCTTGTTCTTGTGCGGCGCGATCACCATTGTCATGTTGCGGCCGTCCTGCTTCGGTGCGGCTTCCACGACGCCAAGATCGCTGATGTCCTCGGCAAGCCGCTGCAGCAGTCGGAACCCGAGCTCCGGCCGGGACTGCTCCCGGCCTCGGAACATGATCGTCACCTTGACCTTGTTGCCATGCTCGAGGAAGCGCCGCACGTGGCCCTTCTTCGTCTCATAGTCATGGGTGTCGATCTTCGGGCGGAGCTTCTGCTCCTTGATGACGGTCATCTGCTGGTTGCGCCGGGACTCCCGGGCCTTCTGCGCGCTCTCGTACTTGAACTTGCCGTAGTCCATGAGCTTGCAGACCGGCGGCCGGGCCTGGGCCGCGACCTCGACGAGGTCGAGATCGGCTTCCCGCGCCAGGCGCAGGGCGTCTTCGATGCGCACGATCCCGACCTGCTCACCGTTGGGGCCGACCAAACGGACCTCGGGTACGCGGATACGGTCGTTAATGCGCGTCTCTGTGCTGATGGGGTCTCCTCCGTGTCGGGGTCATGTCTCACGCTCAGCGCCTTGATCAACGCTGACGACCAGGTGAGGATTCCCGAACCACGGACAAAGGCCCCGACGCCAGGTGGCATCGAGGCCCGCCGACCGATCCGCGTACGCCAACTACGGCATACGCGCTACCACCACCGTCGCCGGTGGCGGGACCGGACCCGGACGTCTGTACGACGGCCGGGTGGGAGCGGGGCTCCGCTTGCTGCTCGGTGCGCGAACGCCACGAGCTGGTCGCGCCGACATCATAGCAGGCGCACAGGGGCGCACGGCCGCGCCGACCCCCGCACACCCTCTTCGTACCCAGCACACCCGCTGCAGTGGGTGTGCCGCGCCCAAGGTGGGTGTGCGGGTTCGCGGGGCCGCGGAGTTGTCGGGGTCGCGGCACATCATGCCGGAACGGCAACACACCACCGACGGCTGGAGGCCACCGTGTGCTGGATGTGCGATCACCCCGGCAGTACCTATCAGGACACGCTGGACCACGTGCGCGGACTGATGCTGCACAACGGGTGGGCGGTGCAGTACGTCGAGCGGAGCGGAGTGCGGCCGGCGTACGCATACACCGTCGGCCTGACCGAGCACGGTCTGCCCGAGCTGGTGGCCACCGGTCTGCCGCCGCCCCGAGCGGCCGCACTGTTGAACCGGGGGGCGCGGCACGTCCTGCTCGACGGCCCGCTGCCGGCACCCGGCGACGTGCTCCGGCTCACCGAGGTCCCGATCCTCGAAGTCGTGCGGGTGGCCCACCCGGACGCCCACCTGGACACCGCGCTGGCCCTGTTCGGCCCGGGGATCCGCGCGCTGCAGCTGGTCTGGGCCGACGAGCGCGGCCGCTGGCCGTGGCACCCGGGATTCCGAGCCAGTCGGGGCGGCCAGCCGGTGCTCGGCCGCCGCGCGACCGACAGCTGACCACCGGTGTCCGCGCGGCGCCGCCAGTGGCCCCCGCCGCGCGGACACAGTCGGCACCGCCGTGCCCGCACACCCTCTCCATGCGCCGCACACCCGCTGCAGTGGGTGTGCGGCGCCCAAAGTGGGTGTGCCGTGCACACGGTGGGCGCGGCGGCTAGCTGGCGGCGGCGGGGGCTTTCTTGCCGTTCTTGGTGGCGGCCTTGCCGTTCTTGGTGGCGGGCGCCAGCTCCGGGGTGACCATCCGGGCCAGGAACTGCCCGGTGTAGCTGGACGGGTACCCGGCGACCTGTTCCGGGGTGCCGGAGACCACCACCGTGCCACCGCCCGAGCCGCCCTCCGGCCCCATGTCGATGACCCAGTCCGCCGTCTTGATCACATCCAGGTTGTGCTCGATGACGATGACCGTATTGCCCTTCTCGACCAGGCCACTGATCACCGCGAGCAGCTTGCGGATGTCCTCGAAGTGCAGCCCGGTGGTCGGCTCGTCGAGGATGTACACGGTGCGTCCGTTGGACCGTTTCTGCAGCTCGCTGGCCAGCTTCACGCGCTGCGCCTCACCGCCGGAGAGCGTCGGCGCCGGCTGGCCGAGGCGCACGTAGCCCAATCCCACCTCGACCAGGGTGCGCAGGTAGCGGGCGATCGAGTTGATTGGCGCGAAGAACTCGGCGGCCTCCTCGATCGGCATGTTCAGTACGTCGGCCACCGTCTTGCCCTTGTAGTGCACCTCCAGGGTCTCCCGGTTGTACCGGGCGCCCTTGCACACCTCGCAGGGCACGTACACGTCCGGCAGGAAGTTCATCTCGATCTTGATCGTGCCGTCGCCGGAGCAGGCCTCGCAGCGGCCGCCCTTGACGTTGAAGGAGAACCTGCCGGGCTGGTAGCCGCGCACCTTGGCCTCGGTGGTGGCCGCGAACAGCTTGCGCACGTTGTCCCACACGCCGGTGTAGGTGGCCGGGTTGGACCTCGGAGTGCGGCCGATCGGCGACTGGTCGACCTGGACCAGCTTGTCCAGCCCGTCCAGCCCGGTGATCCGGGTGTGCCGCCCGGGCACCTGTCGGGCCTTGTTCAGCTTGTTCGCCAGCACCGTGGCGAGGATGTCGTTGATCAGCGTGGACTTGCCGGAGCCGGACACCCCGGTGACCGCGACCAGGCCGCCGAGCGGGATGTCCACGTCGATGCCGCGCAGGTTGTGCTCGCGCGCCCCGACGATGGTCAGCTTGCGCTTCGGGTCCAGTTGGCGGCGGATCTCCGGGGTGGCGATGGCGCGCCGACCGGACAGGTAGGCCCCGGTCAGCGAGGTGTCATGGGACTCCAGGTCGGCCACCGAGCCGCTGTGCACGATGTGCCCACCGTGCTCGCCGGCGCCGGGGCCGATGTCCACCGCCCAGTCGGCGGCCCGGATGGTGTCCTCGTCGTGCTCCACCACGATCAGTGTGTTGCCCAGATCGCGCAGCCGGGTCAACGTCTCGATCAGCCGCCGATTGTCCCGCTGGTGCAGCCCGATGGATGGCTCGTCGAGCACGTAGAGCACGCCGACCAGCCCGGACCCGATCTGGGTAGCCAGCCGGATGCGCTGCGCCTCGCCACCGGAGAGGGTGCCGGCGGCCCGGTCCAGGGAGAGGTAGTCCAGCCCGACGTCGAGCAGGAACCCGAGCCTGGCCTGTACTTCCTTGAGCACCCGGCCAGCGATCATGGCCTGTCGGGTGTCCAGCTCCATGCCGTTCAGGAAGCGCGAACAGTCCGCCACCGACATGGCGCAGACCTCGGCGATCGACTGGTCGCCCTGGTCGTGGTGCCGCAGGGTTACCGCGAGCACCTCGGGCCGCAGCCGGGCGCCCTTGCACGCCGGGCAGGGCACCTCCCGCATGTAGCCCTCGTAGCGCTCCCGCATCGACTCCGACTCGGTCTGCTCCATCCGCCGCTCCAGGAACGGCACCACGCCCTCGAAGGCCGCGTAGTACGACCGCTCCCGGCCGTACCGGTTGTGGTACCGCACGTGAACCTGGTCGTCGGTGCCGTGCAGCACCGCCTTCCGCGCCCCGGCCGAGAGGCTTCGCCACGGCGTGTCCATCCGGAAGCCGACCGACTCGGACAGCGCGCGCAGCAGCCGCCCGAAGTACTCCGCCGACTGCCCGCCGGCCCATGGCGCGATGGCGCCCTCGGCCAGGCTCATCTCGTCGTCCGGGACGACCAGCTCCGGGTCGACCTCCTTCTTCACGCCGAGGCCGGAGCAGGTCTGGCAGGCGCCGTACGGGGAGTTGAAGGAGAACGTCCTCGGCTCCAGGTCGTCCAGCGCGACCGGGTGCCCGTTCGGACAGGCCATCCGCTCGGAGAAGCGGCGCTCCCGCCCCGGGTCGCCCTCCGGCAGGTCCACGAAGTCGAGCACGATCATTCCGTCGGCCAGCCGCAGCGCGGTCTCCACCGAGTCGGTGAGCCGCTGCTTGGCGCTGTCCTTCACGGCCAGCCGGTCTACCACCACGGAGATGTCGTGCTTCTCCTGCTTCTTCAGCGTGGGTGGGTCGCTCAGCGAGTGCACCGTGCCGTCGACCAGCACCCGGGCGTAGCCCTGCGTCTGCAGCTGGGAGAACAGGTCGACAAATTCGCCCTTGCGGGTGCGCACCACCGGCGCGAGCACCTGGAACCGGCTGCCCTCGGTCATCGCCAGTACCTGGTCGACGATCTGCTGCGGAGTCTGCCGCTCGATCACGTGGCCACACACCGGGCAGTGCGGCACGCCGGCCCGCGCGTAGAGCAGCCGCAGGTAGTCGTACACCTCGGTGATGGTGCCGACGGTGGACCGAGGGTTGCGGTTGGTCGACTTCTGATCGATCGATACCGCCGGGGAGAGCCCCTCGATGAAATCCACATCCGGCTTGTCCATCTGCCCGAGGAACTGGCGGGCATAGGCGGACAGCGACTCCACATACCGGCGCTGGCCCTCGGCGAAGATGGTGTCGAACGCCAAGCTGGACTTGCCTGACCCGGACAGCCCGGTGAACACGATGAGACTGTCGCGTGGCAGGTCGAGATCAACGCCGCGCAGGTTGTGTTCGCGAGCCCCGCGCACTACAAGTCGGTCGGCCACAGACGTCCTTTCCGACGGCCGAGGGATACCCGATCCATGTTAGGCGGCACCCCCGACAGAACTGTGGCCGCGGTGCACTGCACCGGCCCGGGCCCCAGGTCGAGGGCGGTTTCCGGGCCCACTAAGGGGTGAGGCTACTCACCCACTTTAGTCTCTCAGCACACTGTATGCTGTAACCAGTCGACCAAATCCTTCTACGACTGCTTGACCCGAATAGGACTGGAGCTTCTGATGTCGGTGACCGGGGCTCAAGCGCCGGCCAGCACACGAATCGCCCGGCCGATCCCGCTGCGCGAGAGTGTCCAGGCAGCGATCCTGGACATGATCGTGAGCAGGGAGCTGCGCCCCGGCCAGCACCTGGTGGAGAACGAACTCGCCACGCTGCTCGGAGTGTCTCGGCAACCGGTCAGGGAAGCTCTGCAGGGGTTGAGGAACGACGGCTGGGTGGAGCTGCGGCCCGGTCACGGGGCATTTGTGCACGCACCCAGCGTCGAAGAGGCCGACCAGCTGCTCACCGTCCGGCGGTTGCTCGAAGCCGAGTCCGCCGCGCTCGCCGCGCGGAACGCCGACGATGCGGGTGTCCACCGGCTGCGCCAGATCTACCAGCGCGGGATCGATGCGCTTGCGGCCGATGACGTCGACGGCGTCGTCAAGGCCAACGCGGAGCTGCACGCCGAGGTCACCCAGCTCTCCCGGAACACGGTGTTGATCGAACTGACCTACACGGTCGCACAGCGGGTGCGCTGGTTGCACGCACCGGTGGCGCGCAGCCGGGGTAAGGACTCGTGGGTCGAGCACCTCGCCCTGATCGACGCCATCGCCAACGGCGACGCGGTCACGGCCGGCCAGATCATGGCCGCTCACACCGAGCACACCCGCCGCTCCTATCTCGACAGCACGGCGAAGCTGGCCGCCGAGGCCAGCTCCACGCGGCCGTCGCTGCACCGAGCGCACTAACCGGCTCCGCGCCAGCTAGGCGCGAGCCCGGGCCACACCGGCCACCACCGGCCCCATGGGTCGAGCCCTTGTGCGGCACATCGCCAATGTCGGCGTGTTCCCCAGGGCCCCGAGTACCGCACAGGTACCGGTATTCGCACGTCAACGATTACCTACGGAGGTTATAGCCATGTCCGCTGTCAACTCAGTGATCGCCGCCGTCCGCCGCATTCCTCGGGGTTTCTCCGCCGACGGCCACAGCCTCGGCCTCGGCCTGGCCGCCGCCCTCGACGCCCAGCGGGCTCGCGGCGCGGAGCCGGCCGTGATCGGTCGGAGCACCAAGACCGTCGACGCCGCCGAGCGTCACGCTCGGGTTGGCCGCTGATCCAGGGCGCGCCAGCCCAAGCCACGCCGACGGCGGGTCCCAGCGCAAGACTGCCTGGGTGCCTCGCCGAACGGCGGGCCGGGGCGGGTCGACGGGGTCAGCCCTTGGACTCACCCGAGGCCGGCTGGGCCTCAGCCAGCGCGGGGCTGGGCGAGGCGTCCTCGGCCTCTCGCCTGGCGGTGCCCCGGGACTTGAGCAGGCTGGCCACCGTGGTGATCAGCAGCGTCCCGAGGATCACGCCCAGCGAGACCAGGATCGGAATCTCCGGTGCCCAGCTCACCCCGTGATGGTGCATCGCTTCCAGGATGAGCTTGATGCCGATGAAGCCCAGCACCAACGAGAGGCCCTTGCTCAGGTACACCAGCCTCTCGAGCAGACCGCCGATCAGGAAGAACAACTGACGCAAACCCATCAGGGCGAATGCGTTGGCGGTGAATACCAGGTAGGGCTCCTGGGTGAGACCGAAGATGGCCGGGATCGAGTCCAGCGCGAACAGCAGGTCGGTGGTGCCGATCGCGACCATCACGATGAGCATCGGGGTGAACACCCGCCGCCCGTCCAACCGGACGGCGAGCTTCGCCCCGTGGAACTCAGGAGTGGACGGCACCACCCGGCGGACCAGCCGCAGCGCCCGGTTCTCGTTGAATTCCTCTTCGTCGCCGGCGTTCTGCCGGAGCAGCTTCCACGCCGTGTAGATCAGGAAGGCGCCGAAGACGTAGAACATCCAGTCGAACCGGGAGATCGCCTCGGCGCCGACCGCGATGAATGCCCCGCGCAAGATCAGCGCCAGTACGATGCCGATGAGCAGCACCTTCTGTCGGTTCTGCCGGGGCACCGCGAACGTGGACATGATCAGGATGAAGACGAACAGGTTGTCCACCGACAGCGAGTACTCGGTGATCCAGCCCGCGAAGAACTCTCCCCCGTACTGCGCGCCGGCCACACCCCACAGCCCGAGGCCAAAGGCCACGGCGAGTGCGACGTAACAGCTGACCCAGATGGTGGACTCGCGCGCCGACGGATCGCGCGGATTACGGGCCACCAGGTAGAAGTCCAGCGCGATGAGCAGGAGCAGGCCACCGACGGTGGCCGCCCATACCCAGGGCGAGATGTTCATGTTCCTCCTCGACTAGCGCGTCCCGCTCCTCGCGCGGCTCGGCGCCGGGTCCGCTGGCGATACACCGACTCGGCGTGCGCGGAGTAGGTCTCGTAGATCCGCGCGGCGACCGGGTTGTGGCCGCGGATCCGCAGGAACCAATAGGGGGCTACCCGCTCGTGTAGCCAGATGAACCCCACCGCGTATCCCATGCTGACGATCCCTTGGTAGGCCAGGAACCCGAGCACGTCGGCCGGTGGGGTCGGTGCACCACCGAGCAGCACCGGGGTGTACGTGGCGTGCACCAGCCGGGCCAGTGGGAACCCGACCAGCCAGAGCAACGCCGCCGGGGCGAACAGCCCGGGGCGCCCCCAGCCCCGGGCCAGCATGACGCCGTACACAGCGCCCACCGAGGCGAGCAGCACGCCGAGGACCAGCGCCCCGGTGAGTGCCCAACCGATGGGCTGGCCGATCAGCGCGGCCAGCCCACCGACCACCGCGCCCGCGACCAGCCCGGTGGCGATGCCCGGAAACCCGACCTCGAGGGTCTGCCAGATCCGTGAATCGGTTGCGATAGTCATGTCAGTCCAACACCACACCGAAGCGGAACAGGCTGTAGAACAGCATGCCCAGGTAGAACACCGCGCCGAACCCGATGACCAGGTTGGTCCACAGCTTCGGGCGGATCGGTTTGGGCAGCATCCGGTTGTTCACCAGCAGCAGCACCACGCAGTACGAGCCCATGGCGAACGTGGACAGGAACGCCAGGATGTCCAGGATCGCGGCGGGCCCGTCAGCCGGGCCGAACAGCAGGATCAGAATGCCGAAGGTGATCACTGCCCAGAGGAACCCGGCGTACAGGTGGGACAGCCGGAACCGCTTCGCACCAGGCACGAAGTTGTAGGTCATGTCCGCCTGGCCCCGGGAGAACGAGTCGAACAGACCGAGCGTGGCGTTCAGCCCGATCAGCGCGATGAACCCGAGGAACACCCCGCCCAGTGCCGGAATGCCGACCGAGGAGAACGAGTCGGACATGGCCTGTAGCGCGACCTCGCGCTCGCCGTCGCGGAGCAGCGCGACCAGTCCCGGGTTCTGCCGAGCCGCCGACTGCGCCAGCACCGTGAACGAGATGGTGACCAGCATGGTGATGCCCCAGAACAGCAGTAGCGCGTCGAAGGTGACCCAGCGCCGCCAGCCCTTCCACTTGCGCATCTCCTCGGGGTCGTCGGTGTCGAACATGAAGCCCCGAGCCGGCATTTCCTCCTGCTCACTGGCGTGCGCCAGGCCACGGATATTGGGGACGTGCGCGCCCATGCCGGCGCCGCTCTCCCGCAGGTGCAGCGTGTACCACATCTGCTGCATGCCGGACGGGCCGGCGAACGCGATCGACCCGACGATGATCGGGAACCACGCGGCCGAGAACGCCTCAGCCGGGAAGTAGCCGAAGGCGAACATGCCGGCGAGGGTGCTGGCCAGGTCGCCCCAGGTGCCGACCAGCGAGGCGATCACCGCGGTACCGACCACCAGGAGGCCGATCAGTACCGAGAGCACGCCCTCCAGCAGGTTGTAGATCACCTTCGCCAGGCTGAAGACAATGCCCACCAATATGAGGCCGGTGACCGCCGTGACGGTCCAAGGTATTCCGGTGACTTGTTCGAAGGCGGAGGCGCCGGCCGAGAGGTGCCCCGGCCAGATATAGACCAGCATCGCGGTGACGAAGAAGAACCACATCAGCGGCTTGAACACCCTGGCCGCGCCGGTGAAGATGCTCTCCCCGGTGGCCATGGCGTAGCGCGCCATCTCCAGCATGACGACGGCCTGCAGCGTCACGCCGATCAGGAACAGCCAGCGGATCTCCGGCCCGAACAGCAGGACCAGCCGTGGCCACATGTACGACTCGCCCATGCCCACGCCGAGCGCGACGAGGAACACCGTCGGGCCGAGGATGTGCACGGATGGCGGGGCATCAGGAAGCTTGCGAATGGGCATGGGATCCAGGCCGCCGGCGTGCCATACGCGTTCGGCGCCCGGTTCAGCGCCGACCGCGACGGGCGGCTTGGATCCTCCGGAATCGGGATACTTAGACGTGGTCACGGCAAACTCCCTTGTGGGCCGTTACTGCGGTACGCGTCCGTCCCCCTGAGGTGCTGCTGCCGGAGCTGGGGCGACCCGGGCGGATGGACGAGATCCGCGCGGGCAATGCCGGCACCGGTGACTGTCGTTTTCTTCGTTCGCTGGTGCAGCATGGCCGGCCCGATCGGGCTGCCATACTGCATACCGTATGTGGTGTTCGTACTCTTCTCAGCAGGTGATGTCCAGACCTATGCGCAGCTCAGCGCCAGGAATGACCCAGAAGTTGCATGCGAGATCCTGAGAACCTGAGCGCCCTCTAAGTCAGTAAACCGGTTCTGACCAGCTAAGATGCCCGAGCCCGTGAGCGCAATCCGGATCTTGGTCCGAACAGTTCGTCGCCGGACCCAGGAAATCCCGGCCCTGTGCGAGGGCCGCACGGGAGCCACCAACCAAAACGGGACATGAGCTGCACGAGTGCAGCTCATGTCCCGTAAGCACTGCGGTATGCGCGCCGAGGTAGCCCCGATCAGGTCAGGGCGTATCCCGGCTGCTCGGCATCGGGTGTGTCGTCACCACTCTTCTCCTTCGGCCGGCCCGGTGCGGTGAGGAACAGCGCTATGAACGCGGCGAACAGCGATATGGAGCCGGCCAGGGTGAACGCCCCGGCGTGGCCCCAGTTGGCCACCACCACGGCCCCCATACCCGACCCAAGCAGCCCGGACACCAGCTTGGAGCTGTAGACCAGGCCGTAGTTGGAGGCGTTGTTGTTCTCGCCGAAGTAGTCGGCGGTCATCGCCGCGAACATCGGGAAGATCGCGCCGCCACCGAACCCGGAGATGCTGGAGAAGATCAGGAACAGCGGCAGGCTCTTGATCTCCGCGGAATACAGGATGCCGTACTGCGACAGGCCGAGCACGATGCAGACGAAGATCAGGCACCGCTTGCGTCCGTAGAGGTCGGACAGCCAGCCGATCACACCGCGCCCGGTGCCGTTGACGATGGCCTTGAGCGACATCGCCGTTGCGACGATTCCGCCGGCGAAGCCGGCCTCGTTGCCGATGTCCACCTGGAAGGCGATGCCGAAGATGTTCACGCCCGAGGTGCACAGCAGGCAGAACCACATCAGCGCGACCCGCCCGGTCTGCCAGGCCTCCCTGGGGGTGTACTGCCGCACGGCCGGCGGGTTCATCTTCATCGCGCGACGGGCGCGGGGGTCGTCCGGCTCCCGCAGCGGGTCGACGTTGGCGGGCCACCAGTTCTTCGGCGGGTCCTTGAAGAAGTAGCCGGCCACGGCCACCATCGCGGCCAGGAAGAGGCCGACACAGACCAGGACCCAGCGGAAGTTCGTCAGGTCCATGAACGTGGTGAAGATGAATACGAACGGGACGGAACCGTAGGCGAATCCGCCGTTGACGAAGCCGGTCTTGCCACCCTTACGTTCCGGGTACCACTTGCCGACCATGTTCACACAGGTCGCGTAGACCATGCCGGCGCCCATGCCGCTGAACATGCCGAAACCGAGGTACGCGACGATCACATGTGGCGCGTACGCGAGGGACAGATAACCGAGCAGCGTGCCGACCGCGCCGAGCATCATTGCCCAGCGGGCGGGCAGCTTGCCGCTCTCTCTGAGTTTTCCGGCGGGGAAGGCCACCGCCGCCTGAAAGAACACCCACACACCGAGCATCCAGAAGATGTGCAGGCTGTTCCAGCTGTGTGCGATGTGCAGGGTCTCCTCGGCCGACGCGAACGCGTACTCGGCCGAGCTGATGCCCATCATGCCGACCCACGGCAGGATGACCATCCACTTGCGTTTATAGCCCATGATGTCGATATCGGATTCGCCGATCCGATACATCCGGCCGTTGGCATCAACAACTTCGCGGTATGGCTGTTCTGTGACAGTCACGCGGACGTCTCCCTTGACGGAAATGGGTGCGGCGGTTAGTTCGTTCGGCGGCCAGCTGGACGCCCAGGGTTCGCTGGAGGTTGCGAACCGTGGAGCCGTTCCAGTTGCACGTTCGGGAGAGTCCGCGCCATTGCGATCGTCAGCTCCTCTTCGTAGCGCCAGAACGGGCGATCGAGATTCTCCATACTGCATACCGTATGGAGTGTATTCGTACTCTTCTCAGTAGTTGATGTCCATACCTAACTGCAGCTCAGCGCCAGGAATGACCTACGAGTCGCCTCCAAATTCTGAGAACCTGAGGGCTCTGTCAGCTGCATTAGGCCTCTGACCACCTAAAATGCGCCGATCGACGGCCTAGATCGCGATCTTGCGGCGAAGTGGACGCTGGCCGGCCGCGCTGAGGGTCAAATCCCCATG
>Ga0193743_1000504_pt1 | contig 30709 bp, 30 predicted proteins | sample L2c2metaG_FD_143038 | JGI IMG/M metagenome (GOLD analysis project Ga0193743, IMG submission 143038) | Soil microbial communities from a riparian zone of the East river system, Colorado, United States - L2c2 | ecosystem: Environmental > Terrestrial > Soil > Riparian zone | place: USA: East River...
TCCACGTCATCCGGCACATGGTCGACAACGAGGCGGTGCACACCTTCGAGGGCACCGAGACCATGCAGACGCTCATCGTCGGCCGCGACATCACCGGGGTCGGAGCGTTCGTATGAGCGCCCGACCGCGCCGGCGGTGACGGCGTGACCAGCAGGGAACCGGTGCCCGAGTTCCACCGCCTGGAGATCTCGCACTTCTTCGAGATCTACAAGGAGCTGGAGCCGGGCAAGAGCGTCGAGGGCGCGTCCTGGGTGGGCCGCGCGGCCGCCGAGGTCGAGCTGGCGGCCTCCCGCGAGCGGCTGGCCGGGGCGTGAGCCCGGTGAACATCGTGCTGATGGGGCCGCCGGGCTCTGGCAAGGGCACGCAGGCGGTGCGGATCGCCGCCGCGCTGGGCTGCGAGCATCTGTCCACCGGCGCCCTGCTGCGCGCCGAGATCACCGCCGGCACCCCGTTCGGTGAGGCGGTGGCCGGCGTGGTCGCGGCCGGTGAGCTGATCCCGGACGAGCTGGTCGACGAGCTGGTGCTGCCCAGGGCGCGGGCCGCGGCGGCGGCGGCCGGCTACCTGCTGGACGGTTACCCCCGCTCGTTGCCGCAGGCCAAGGCGTTGCTGGAGGCCGAGATCCCGCCGGACCGGGTGATCGCGCTGGACGCCCCGGCGCCGGTGCTCGTGGACCGCATCCTGCGCCGGGCCCGGGTGGAGGGCCGCGCTGACGACACCCCCGAGGTCATCGAGCACCGGCTGAGGGTGTTCGCCGAGAGCACCCGGCCGGTGCTCGACCTGTTCGCCGAGCGGGGCCTGTTGTGCACCGTCGCCGCGACGGGCCCGCCCGACACGGTGGCCTCCTCGATTCTCGACCAACTCCCTCGGAAGGACCGGCTGCGATGACGAACCTGGCCAACCACCTGCTGCGCACGGCGGCGGAGCACCCGGACCGGCCGGCGGTCAAGCTGGACGAGCAGGTGATCAGCTACGCCCAGCTGCGCGATGCCGCCGCCCGCATGGCCACCCTGCTGCGCCAGCTGGGCGTCGAGCCCGGCGACCGGGTGGGACTGCAGCTGCCGAACGTGCCGGCGTTCCCGGTGGCGTGTTTCGGGGCGCTGCTCGCCGGCGCGACCGTGGTGCCGATGAACCCGCTGCTCAAGGCGCGCGAGGTGGAGTACTACGTCGGTGACTCCGGCGCGAAGGTCGTCGTGGTCGGCGACCAGATGCCCGACGCGGCGCGGGAGGCCGGCGCGACCATGGGCGTCCAGGTGCTGGAGGTCGGGCCGATGGGCCCCGGCGAGCTGCCCGAGGAACCCACCGAGCTGGTCGAGCGGGACGACTACGACACCGCGGTGATCCTCTACACCTCGGGCACCACCGGCAAGCCCAAGGGTGCCGAGCTCACCCACTTCAACATGGCCAGCAACGCCCGCACCTCGGCCGAGACGCTCACCGAGCTCGGGCCCGACGACGTCGTGATGGGCTGTCTGCCGCTGTTCCACGTGTTCGGCATGACCTGCGGGCTCAACGCCAGCGTGCTCACCGGGGCCTGCTTGACCCTGATCGCCCGGTTCGACGGCGGGAAGGCGCTGCACGTGATCGGCCGGGACCGGGTCACCGTGTTCGAGGGCGTGCCCACGATGTACTCGGCCATGCTGCACGCCCCCACCCGGGGCGAGGCCGACGTGTCCACCCTGCGCACCTGCGTGTCCGGCGGCGCGGCCATGCCAGTCGAGGTGATGCGCTCCTTCGAGCGCGAGTTCGACTGCATCATCCTGGAGGGCTACGGCCTTTCCGAGACCTCTCCGGTCGCCTCGTTCAACCACCCGGATGTCGAGCGCAAGCCCGGCACGATCGGCACCCCGGTGCGCGGCGTGCAGCTGCGGCTGATCGACGCCGACGGCGAGGACGTGGCGGAGGGCGAGATCGGTGAGATCGCGATCCGGGGCGAGGGGTTGATGAAGGGCTACTGGAACCGGCCGGTGGAGACCGACGACGCGATCCCGGACGGGTGGTTGCGCACCGGTGATCTGGCCACCCGGGACGCCCAGGGCTACTACACGATCGTCGACCGCAAGAAGGAGATGATCATTCGCGGGGGGTACAACGTCTACCCCCGGGAGATCGAGGAGGCGCTCTACGAGCACCCCGCTGTGGCCGAGGTCGCCGTGATCGGGCTCAAGCACCCCGATCTCGGCGAGGAGGTCGGCGCGGCGGTCGTGCTGAAACCGGGTGCCACCGCCGAGCCCGAGGAGCTGCGCCAGTTCGCGAAGTCCAGGGTCGCCGCGTACAAGTATCCCCGGCATGTCTGGCTGGTGGAGTCCCTACCCAAGGGTCCCACCGGCAAGATCCTGCGCCGCGAGGTGCAACCGCCACCGGACATCGCGCACTGACGGGCGCGGCAAGCGGCCGTGCTCAGCTCGGGTCGATGACGCGCACCCCGAGCACGTCGGCGACCAGGAGGGCGACCTCGACGTCCAGCCTGCGTTCGGTCAGCGGGTGCCCGAGAACCTCTTCGGCCTTGCGCGCCCGGTAGTTGACGGTGTTCTTGTGCAGGTGCAGCAGTGCGGCGGCATCGGTGTAGCTGCCGCCGCACTGCAGGAACACCCGGACCGTCTCGCGCAGCCGTGCCATGGACTCGTCGTCGCGGGCGAGTTCCCCGAGCGTCCGGATCACCCAGCGACGCAGGTCCTCGAGGTTGTCCGACATCAGCGCGGCGATCGCGACGTGCTCGAACTCGACCACGGAAGGGGCGGTGTCCAGGCCGGCCTCGGCGACAGCCCTGGCGCGCAGCGCGTCCCGATGCGAGGAACGGAACCCGGCGAGCCCGGACGCGAGCTCCCCGAGGGCGAGGTGCACCGCCGCGGTCCCCGCGAGCTTGTCGTTCATCAGTTTCACATCCACGGTGAGCCGGCCGGCTGAAGAGAGCCACGCCCACAGCGTGTGGTCGTCGGCCAGCATGGTCAGCGGCTCGCGACCGGCCGCTTCGGCGAGCAGGCGGGTCGCGGTCCGGAGGTACCGTTCGGCGTCCGGCACCGTGGCGTCCACCCAGCAGACCGCCGCGCGGTGCCAGCCGCGCAGCGAGATGCCGAGCATCTCCTCCGCCGCGGCGAGGTCGAGGGTGTCGGTGCCCAGCACGACCCGCAGCTGGGCGGACCTGGCCCCGTCGGACCGCCGGTCCCAGCGTTGCCGCTCCAGCTCGTAGATGTCGATCAGGTTCTCGATGGCCTGGTCGATGTAGCCGTTGGTGACCTTCGCGACCTGGTCGGTGGTGGCGATGACGTCGGCCACGTCGAGGTCGAGCTGCCCCAGGTAGCGCAAGGTCCAGCGGACCATGCGGTGTTCGCCGAGCCGGTAGGCCCGCAGCAACGCTTCCAGGGACAGCCCGCGCTGGGCGAACCGGCGGGCGTATTCCGCGGCGGCGGGCGGGACGGTGATCCGGGAGTCGCCGATCCCGTGCGCCAGGATGTCGAAGAGCGTGACCAGGTTCGAGGACGTGCTGGCCACCATTAGCTGGCGCACTGCCTCGTCGTGCCGGAACTCGGGGATCATCTCGACGAAGTGGTCGGTCAGCTCGTCGGTTAGGGACGGAAGGTCCGCCTGAATCCGGCGAACGACCTCGGCGACGATCGGCTGCACATCGCTGGGCATGGGCCAAGACCCTACATCGGGTGACGTGTGTTGTGGTCTGCACACAGTGGTCCGCGAATTGTTGTGTACCGCGACCCATCGTCACTGCCGTTACTCGTCGATACCTTTGCCACAGCCTCGAACCACCAATGCAATTCCGTTGGACTGGCAGTAAAGCCCGTCTAGCGACTGGTCTGCCGCACCACCACATTGTTGTGCAAAGCGAAGGAACTCGCCATGGGATTCACCAAACCGAACTTTCCACCGATCGACCCGGAGGAATTCCTCCGCAGGCCACTCATGGATCGGATGAAGTATCTGGCGTTGTGGTGGGTGGAGAACGGCTTCGGCACACCGAGGGTGATCCACACCATCTACGTGTTCAAGCTGCTGTTCTTCTTCATCCTCGGCGGCGTGGTGGTGGCCACGGCCACCTCGCACCTGGTGTTCTGGGACGTGGCGAGTTGGTGGAACCAGCCGGTCGTGTACCAGAAGGTGATCTTGTGGACGGTGTTCCTGGAGGCCTTGAACGTGGCCGGTTCGTGGGGGCCGCTGGTCGGCAAGTTCAAGCCGATGACCGGTGGCGTCCGGTTCTGGGCCAAGCTGGGCACGATCCGGCAGCGGCCGTGGAAGTGGGTTCCGTTCACCGCCGGTGACCGGCGCACCGTGCTCGACGTGGTGCTCTACGTGCTGCTGCTGGCCTCGCTTGTCGTCGCCGTGGCGCCACCCGGGGTGATCACCCCGAGCCTGGCCGCCGCGCTGCCGGACAACACCACCGGCCTGGTCGACCCGGTGCTGCTGATCGCCCCGGTCGTGCTGCTGGTGCTGGTCGGGCTGCGGGACAAGACGATCTTCCTCGGCGCCCGGGGCGAGCAGTACCTGCCGGCGCTGTTCTTCTTCGCCGCGCTGCCGTTCGTCGACATGATCATCGCGCTGAAGCTGCTGATCGTGGTCGTCTGGATCGGCGCCGGTTTCTCCAAGTTCGGCAAGCACTTCGCCAACGTGGTTCCCCCGATGGTCAGCAACAGCCCGTTCATGCCGTTCAAGTGGCTCAAGCGCGCGCACTACCGCGACTATCCCACCGATATCCGCCCGTCCCGGGTCGGCGACCTGATGGCGCACGTCGGCGGGACCACCGTGGAGATCATCCTCCCGCTGGTGCTGCTGTTCTCCACCAACCGGGTGATCACCCTGCTCGCGGTGGCCGGGATGGTGATCTTCCACCTGTTCATCGTCTCGACGTTCCCGCTGGCCGTGCCGCTGGAATGGAACATCGTCTTCGCATACGCCACGATCTTCCTGTTCGCCGGCTTCCCGGCCGGGGCGGGCTACGGCGTCACCGACATGTCCTCGCCGTGGTTGACCGCGGTCGTGGTGATCGGCCTGGTGTTCTTCCCGATTCTTGGCAATCTGCGGCCCGATCTGGTCTCCTTCCTGCCGTCGATGCGCCAGTACGCCGGCAACTGGGCGTCCGCGGTGTGGGCGTTCGCGCCGGGCGCCGAGCGCAAGCTCAACTCGGTGGTCGGGTCCGTGCCGATCCAGGTCGACCAGCTCGCCGCGATGGGCTACGACCCGGCGGTCGCCGAGGTCACCATGCAGCAGACGCTCGCCTGGCGCACCATGCACAGCCAGGGCCGCGGCCTGCTCTCGCTGCTCATCAAGCACCTGCCCGACGTGGACCAGCGCACCGTCCGGGAAGCCGAGTTCCTGTGCAACTCGCTGATCGGCTTCAACTTCGGCGACGGCCACCTGCACAACGAGGACATGATCAACGCCGTGCAGGCGCAGGCTCGGTTCGAGCCGGGTGAGGTGCTCATCGTCTGGGTGGAGTCGCAGTCCGTGCACCACGACTACCAGGAGTACAAGGTCATCGACCCGGCCCTCGGCGTGATCGAGCGGGGCACCTGGAAGGTCGCCGACGCGGTCGACGAGCAGCCCTGGTTGCCCAACGGCCCGATCCCGACGAACGTGACCTGGTCCCGCCGCGCAGAACACGGCGCCGGGATATGAGTACCGCGGTGGTGGTGGGCGGCGGACCTAACGGCCTGGCCGCCGCCGCCCTCCTCGCCCGCCAGGGCGTGCAGGTCACCGTGCTCGAGGCGGCCGAGGTGGTCGGCGGCGGGACCCGCAGCAGCGACTCGCTCATGCCGGGCCTGCTGCAGGACGAGTGCTCGGCGGTGCACATGATGGCGGTCGGCTCACCGGCGTTGGCCGAGCTCGACCTGGCCCGCTACGGGCTGCGGTGGCGTGTGCCGGAGATCGACCTGGTGCATCCGCTGGACGGAGGCGACGCCGCCGTGCTGCACCGCTCGGTCGAGGCCACCGCCAAGGGCCTCGGGGCGGACGGGAAGCGTTGGAAACTGCTCTTCGAACGGCCTTCCGCGACGTTCGACGACTGGAGCGGCGACATCATGGGGCCGCTGCTGCGGATACCCAAGCATCCGCTGCGGCTGACCCGGTTCGGCATGCCGACCGTGGTGCCGGCCACGCTGCTGGCCAGGGTGTTCGCCACCGAGCAGGCTCGTGCGTTGTGGGCCGGCACCGCGGCGCACGCCCTGCAGCCGCTGAACCGGCCGCTGACCTCCGCGATCGGGCTCGGCCTCTTCACCGCTGGCCACCGGCACGGCTGGGTGGTCGCCGAGGGTGGCTCGCGGTCGATCAGCGACGCGATGGTCAAGGTGCTGATCGACCACGGAGGGAAGATCGAGACCGGGGTACGGGTCACCTCCGCCGAGCAGCTCCCGGCCGCCGACGTGACGCTGCTCGACCTCGCCCCGGGAGCTGTCGTCGAGATCCTGGGTGACCGGCTGCCCCGCCGGGTGGGCAAGGGGCTGAGCCGGTTCCGGCACGGCCCGTCGGTGTTCAAGGTCGACTTCGCGGTCCACGGCGGTGTCCCGTGGACCCATCCCGCCGCGAGCAGGGCCGGCACCCTGCACCTGTCCGGTGGCTTCGCCGAGGTCGTCGCGAACGAGCGCGACACCTCGGCGGGGCGGATGCCGGAGCGGCCGTTCGTCCTGGTCGGCCAGCAGTACCTGGCCGACCCGAGCCGCTCGGTCGGCGATGTCCACCCGGTCTACTCCTACGCGCACGTCCCGCACGGCTACACCGGGGACGCCACCGAGGCGATCATCGCGCAGTTCGAGCGGTTCGCCCCCGGGTTCCGGGAGCGGATCGTCGGCAAGACGGTGCGCTCGACCGAGCAGATGGCCGCCTACAACCCGAACTACGTCGGCGGCGACATCGTGACCGGCGCCAAGGACATCCGTCAGCTGGTGTTCGGCCCGCGCGCCACCCTCTCGCCCTACGGGCTGGGCGTGCCGGGGACGTACCTCTGCTCGGCGGCCACCCCACCCGGCCCTGGCGCGCACGGCATGTGCGGCGCCAACGCCGCGACCCAAGCGTTGCGCTACCTGCAGAGGTAGTCCCGCGCGCCGCACTGATCCGACTGACCACATCTCGGCCGTACATCACCCACCACCACGGAGGAGCCGATGCAGTCTCACACCGGGCCCGGGGATCTTTCCTCGGTCGACCTCACCGATCTCGCCCTGTTCGCCGACGGACCGCCGCACGAGCTGTTCGCGCGGATGCGTTCGGAATGCCCCGTGCATTGGAACAACACCGCTGACGGGCCGACGTTCTGGTCGCTCACCCGGGGCCGCGATATCACCGCTGTCAGCTTGGACCCCGCGACGTTCTCCAGCGCGCGCGGTGGCATCTTCTTCCGCCCCGACACATTGATCCCGCTCGAGGTGGGACGGCGGGACTTCATGCTCTGGAAAGACCCGCCGGAGCACGCGAAGTACCGCAATGTGATCACTAAGTTCTGCCTGCCTCGCACGCTGATCCTCGTCGACGAGATCGTCGACGACATCGTCGCCAACACCCTGAACGCGGTCGCCCAGCGCGGGGAGTGCGATGTGGTCGGTGACATCGCCGTGCCCGTTGTCGCGACGGTGATCGCGCGGTTGCTCGGTGCCCCCGATGAGGACATCGACCAGCTCAACGCCTGGACCCGCGACATCGAGCAGGGCATCACGCGCGACCTCGACCGGAGCGCAAGCGTCGAGGAGATGGGCCGGTACTGCGCCAAGCTCGTGGGCAGCCAGGTGGTCCGGGGAGTGGACAGCCTGGCGAACACGCTGGCCCAGCCGGACGGTGACGGCAATCGGCTCAGCCAGTCCGAGATCGCCGGATTCTTCGCGATGCTGCTCTTCGTGGGGAACAACCACCCGCGCAATGCGATCTCCAGCGCGGTACTCGCCCTACTGGAGAACCCCGACCAGCTCGAACTGCTGCGCGCCGAGACCCCCAGGATGCGCACGACGCGGTCGGGCCTGGCGCCGGTGGCGCTGGAGGAGCTGCTGCGCTGGTCCACGCCGGTGAACTACCTGGCTCGCACGGCGACCACGGATACCACGGTCGCCGGCACGGACATCAAGGCCGGCGATCGGGTCGTCATGTGGTACGCGTCGGCCAGCCGCGACGGGGACCTGTTCCCCGGCGCCGACCGGCTCGACGTGACCCGAGCCAAGCACGACCCACCGCACTACGCGTTCGGTGGCGGCGGTGAGTACTTCTGCCAGGGCGCCGCCCTGACCTACCGGATCATGTCGGTCACGTTGCGCGAGATCCTGCGCCGGATGCCGGAGCTCGAGCTCGCCGGACCCGTCACCTACGAGCGCTCCGCGTTCGTCACCGCCCCCACTTCCTTGCCGGTCAGGTTCAACCGGACCGGCTCGCTGGACACCCAGCGCCGCGAACAGGACCTCGTCGACGAGCTGGAGCGCCTCACCGGGAAAAAGGTCTCCCTCGAAAGCTGACGGCCGACGACCCGACACAGCCATTCCCCCGAAAGGAGCTCACGATGAGTACAGCCGAGGTGAGTGCCCAGCCGTCGTCGCTGCTGAGTGCTCGACTGGCCGGACAGGTCTGTGTGGTGACCGCCGGCAACCAGGGTCTCGGTCGCACGATAGCCACCCGGTTGGCCGCGCACGGCGCGCAGGTCGCCTACACCGGCCGGTCCGCCGAGTCGCTCACCGCGACCACCGAAAAGCTGAAGTCGCTCGGCCACGGCAACCACCTGCCCGTGGTCTGCGACGTCACCGACGAGGCCGCGCTCATTGCACTCGCGGACACGGTGTTGGGGCATTTCGGCCGGGTCGACACCGTGGTGGCGAACGCCGGCATCTCCGGCCCTACCAAACCGATGGTCGAGCTGACCCTGGCCGAATGGCGCGAGACGCAGGCGGTCAATCTCGACGGCGTCTTTCTTACCTTCCGATCCTTCGCACCGGCGATGATCGAGCAAGGGTCCGGAAGCCTCATTGCGATCGGGTCGATCGTCGGGAAGCGGCCGCTGGCCGGCCGCTCCACGTACGCGGCGGCGAAGCTGGGAGTTGTCGGTCTGGTCCGGACCCTCGCGGTCGAGCTCGGACCGCACGGGGTCAGGGTGAATACGATCTGTCCCGGTGCAGTGAGTGGTCCACGGCTCGACGGGGTCTTCCGTGAGCAGGCCCGCGCTCAGGGCGTGTCCGAGGAGGAGTTCCGCGCGGAGTTCCTCAAAGACGCGCCACTGCGCCGCATGGTCACCGAGTCAGAGATTGGCGATGCCTGTGCCTTCCTCGCCTCAGCCGAGGCGCTCTCCATCACCGGTGAAGACCTCAACATCAACGCCGGCGTGGCCATGTATTGACATACGTAAACGAAGATCTTTTAAGCGGCTGCGGGTTGTAGGGTTTCGTCGGGTCGTTCGACGAGATTGCGGCGGAGGCCACGAGTAACTGCCTTCACGGCGTCGATCAAGGCATGGACGACTGGGATCATGAACGGACCCAGGATGAGGACCCCATAGCAGATGAACAACCACACGAATTCGGTATCCATGGCACAACCGTAGAAACGGGTTACCGCCACGACTATGGACTGTTGCCCAGCGTTCTGCTGAAGCTATGTGCGGGTGTCACAGAGCCAGCGGCCGCTATGGACTGTTGTCCCAGCGTTCTGCCGAGGCTATGTGCGGGTATTACAGAGCTCCCGGATGTGAAGACCTGCGGGGCGCGTGCGACCAACTCGGGTCAGCGCTCCTCCGGACCGGCCGGTGCGGCGCGCGGGGGAGGTGGGCAGTCCCGGATCGGCGGAGTCCAGCGGCACCGCTCCGGAGCGCACCAGGCCGAGCTGCACATTGTGCTTGGGCAGCAGCGCGTCGAGCAGCCAGTCCACCGCGACCCGGATGCGGTTGCCGGGCATCGCCATCAGGTGGTAGCCACGGGTGACCACAAAAGCCGGGAAGCCGGACAGCGGTATGCCAAGCGGGTTGGCGGCCGCCTTCACCCCACCCAGGTCGACCACGAAGCCGAGGCCGCGATGCCGGTACGGGCGCTGTTCGCCGTAGCCCAGCGAGGCGGCGACGTTCCGGCCGGCGACCACACCCTGGCGTTGGGCGTGCTGTGCGGTCATCGCGCAGAGCTCGCCGGGCCGGGCCGGGTCGGGCACCGCCGCGATGTCCCCGCAGACGATCAGCTCCGGGTGGCCCGGCACGGTGAGGTACTCGTCGACGGTCACCCGGCCCTTCACGGTCGGCACGTCCAGGCCCTCGAACAGGGTCTCCGGCCGTACGCCGACGCACCAGACCAGCGAGCGGGTGGCCACCTCGGTGCCGTCGGTGCTCAAGCGCCCCATTTTCGCCGGCCACGGCACGTAGACGGCGGTGAGTGGCAGGTGGCCCGAGAGGGCCACTTGCCACTCACGAGGCCGTTTACTCGGCCAGGAACTTCAGCAGCAGGTCGGAGATTTCGTCGGCGTGGGTCCATAGGAATCCGTGCGGCGCGCCGTCGATCTCCACGTACTTCGCGCTGGGCAGCCGCTTGGCGAATTCCCGCCCGCTGGCGTCGATGGGCAGGATCCGGTCACCGGTGCCGTGCACGATCAGCGTGGGTACGCCGGTCTCGGCGATCTTCGGGAGGTCCGCGCGGAAGTCGGTCAGCCAGCTGGGTACCACGGCCCAGGAGGCCTTGGCGCCGGCGCCGGAGGCCACCGCGAAGCTGGCCCGCACGACCTCGTCGCTGATCCGGGAGCCGAGGTTCTCGTCCAGGTTGTAGAAGTCGTTGTAGAACGCGCTGAACCAGGCGTAGCGGTCGGCCTTGGCGGCGGCCTGGATGCCGTCGAAGACGCTGCCGTCCACGCCGGTGGGGTTGTCGTCGGTCTTGAGCAGGAACGGCTCCAGGGAGGCCAGGAACGCCGCCTTGGCCACCCGTGCGCCGCCATGCCGGGCCAGGTAGCGGCCGACCTCGCCGGTGCCCATGGAGAACCCGACCAGCACCACATCGGTCAGGTCCAGCGCGGTCAGCACCTTGTCCAGGTCGTCGGCGAAGGTGTCGTAGTCGTAGCCCACGCTGGGCTGGCTGGACTGGCCGAAACCGCGCCGGTCATAGGTGATCACGCGATATCCGGCGTCCAGCAAGGCCTGCTCCTGCTTCTCCCAGGACGCCCCGGAGAGCGGGTAGCCGTGGATCAGCACGACCGGCTGCCCGGTACCCCGGTCGGTGTAGTGCAGGTTGATCTCTGCGGTGTTCTCGTGTCCCACGGTGATGTGCGGCATGACAGTTCCTTTCCATAGGGGATTTCCGATAGCGGTGGGCGGGTCGAACTTCGTGGGCCGGTCGGCGGGCGTCACCGACTGGCAGGCTGGCCAGCGGGACGTGGTGCTGACCGGCGTGGATGTCGCGGTCTCGCAGGCCGCCTTTGGCGACGGGTCGCGGGAAGGAGATTTCACGACGTTGAGCGCGGCAATCCGAAAGATCAGCACTGACTTGGCGGGTACCGCGTAGAGGGTGGCGACGGTGGTCTCGCTGGGTTGTCCGACCTGTGTCTTCGCGGCGCTGTAGCCCAGGTCGGTCATCGGGGGACTCCTCGCGATCGAAGGCGGACAAGCCAAACAGCTGGGCCAAACGGACCTGGCCTCACAGCTGGCAGATAGCCTCACCCGGCGCGAGACTCGCTGTCGTCACGGCTAGCCAGTATTTGGCCTTCGCCTTAGCGGCGTGTCGTGTCCCCGTGCGCGGTACTCTCAACGCCGGTTCCGCGCCGTCGGAGGTGGTCCTCATGACGACACCAGCGCCCCGAAGCCTCCCGGTCGACGAGCAACTCGAAGACGGAGCCGGGGGTCGTGGCCGGGTTGTCGTGGCCGACGATGATGTGTTCGTCCGCGAAGGGGTTACCAGCCTGCTCCGGCGGTCCGGCTTTGAGGTGGTCGGTCAGGCGGGGGACGCTGTGCGGCTGCTCGACCTGGTCCGCGAACACCGTCCGGACCTAGCCATCATCGACATCCGAATGCCACCGACGCACCGCACGGAAGGGCTCGCGGCTGCTCGCCAGATCCGTGATGAGTTTGCGGACGTCGGGATCGTGCTCTTGTCGGCTCATGTCGAGCTCAAGGACGCAATGGAGCTGTTGGCCAGCGCGGAGCGGGTGGGCTACCTCCTCAAGAGCCGGGTCACCGACGTCGAAGAGTTCATCGATACTCTCGAACGGATCCTGAAGGGTGGCTCCGTAGTCGACCCTTCGCTGGTCAAGGAACTCTTCGACGCGCAGCGCAGGGACGACCCACTGGCTGTGCTGAGCGCCCGCGAGCGTGAGGTGCTCGCTCTGATCGCCGAGGGGCGGTCCAACGGCGGAATAGCGCGCGCTCTGTGGGTCACCGAGACCACGGTCCAAAAGCACGTCCAACACATCCTCATCAAGTTGCGGCTTCCCGCCAGCTCCGACGATCACCGCCGCGTCCTGGCGGTTCTCACCTGGCTCAAGGCTCGCTAGCCCCGACCTTCGAGCAGTTCTCGGATGGCCCGGGCCGAGAGGGACTCGTGGCAGTGACGATCTCCTCGCGTTGAGGTCAGGCCTGTAGGCGTGGTTCAACCACCCGGTGCGAGGTTCGCTGCCAGCGCTGCTACTGCTGCTCCACCGTTGCGACCGGCGTGGTCGATGCGGTGAGCATCCTGGCCCTCGGCCGGTGTTCATCGCAAACATGACCGGCAACGTCGTCTTCATCGGCTTCGCGCTTGCCGGCGTTCCCGGGTATTCGCTGGTCGCCTCGCTGCTCGCGTTGGTCGGCTTCCTCCTCGGCGCGGCCGTGCGCTCCAGCGATCAGCCGATGGCGGGCGGCCCGGGTCGACTGCTCGGCGTGGTGACGACGGCAGAACTGGTGTGCGGTGGTCGAGGCGTCCCGATCGAGCCCGAGCCGGCGAGCGTCAGTCGAGATGCTCGAGGCTGACGATGTGTTCGTCTCGGATGCGCAGGAAGACGTCGTTACCGGCCCAGAACACAGTCCAGCCGTCCTCGCGATCGACCTGGGTGGCGTGGATTTCGTTCTCAAACTGGAATTCGTCGCTTCGAAGGTGGATTCGATAGGTTTGTGGCGGGGACTGATCTTTGCGATAGCTAACTTCTCCTGCGTTCACCACGTCATCCTTTGCTGTGTATCAGGTCGTGAGAGTAGATCTTTCCGGGTCGCAAGGTTTGGCGGAAGCGGGCTCCGGCGTTTAGGTTGTGGCCGGTTGCCGCAGCCCGAGCAGGTTGCCGAACGGGTCGAGCACCTGGCACAACCGGTCGCCGGAAAAGACGGTCTTGGGGCCGCGATGCACGGTGGCTCCTCTGGCCACGCATACCGCCACTGCGCTATCCACGTCGGACGTCGTCCAGTAGGCGACGGTGCCGATGCCAGGCCTACCAGCGTTGAACTCGTCGGCGGCGTGCAGGGTGAGGACAGCCCCACCGACGTCGAACTCGACCAGCTGCGGCATCGTCCTTCGTGGCTCGGCACCAAGCAGCTCGCCGTACCAAGTCGTGGCGCCGGCGAGGTCGGCGACAAAGTAGAAGACGTTCGACACCACGCCGAGTGCGAGGGTGGCCATTATGAGACCCGGCGGCGCAGCAAGTATTTGTGCGCGGTGAAGGCCAGCACCTGGAGCCCGTGTAACGCCGCTGCGGTGTGCCTGTGGCGGGCTGCCCACTCGGCGTCGTAGTGGACCGGGTGGTTGTCGGGCGGTACGACCAGGAAGGCGGAGGCGTGGGCGTCGATCAGGGTCCGGCTGGGGGCCCGCAACATCTCGCCGGCCCGTAGGTCCTCGAAGGCTCGGGCCGGGGCGACCAGGAAGGTTGTCGGGTCGAACTGGGTGTGGGCGGCCCTCTCGTGCATGGGTTGCTCCTGTCTGGTAGCGGTCACGACGTGTTGACCGGCGGTGGGACGGCGCGGACGTGGGCGGTCTTCACCTCGATCAGATGCTCGACGGTGGGCGCCTTGTCGACAGTGGCGGCCAGCAGCAGAACCCGGCGGCGGTGAATGCGGCGGGCTGTCCGAACCACTGGGCCACCAGGCCCCAGCCCGCGGCGCTGCCGGCGAAGCAGCCAAATAGCACCACCTGGTAGATGGTCAGGGCGCGGGCCTGTAGCCAGGCGGGGAGGAAGACCTGGATGCTCGCGCCAAGGTCGGCGACGACGCAGATCCAGCCGACGCCGGCGAGCACCTGCACTGCCCGCACGATGGCGGTCGATCCGCTCCAGGCCACGACGATCATCGCCCGGCGCCGGTACGGGCGCTGTTCGCCGTAGCCGAGCGAGGCGGCGACGTTCCGGCCGGCGACCACGCCCTGGCGCTGGGCGTGCTGTGCGGTCATCGCGTGCGCCGGGCCGGGCCGGGCACCGCCGCGATGTGCCCGCAGGCGTACAGCTCGGGGTGCGCTGGCACGGTGAGGTACTCGTCGACGCGCACCGCTCCTTTGGATGGTTGCAGGGTGTCGCGCCAGTCGGGGGTAGGGGATCGGCGGCAAGGCGGGTGCGCGGGGGGATGGGTTGGTCATGATGCCGCTGCGAAGGTGTGGCTGGCCCAGTCGGCGAAGCTAGTCCAGTTGAGGTGTGGGTGGGCGTCGCGGAGGGCGGTGATGTCGACCTGGTAGCCGGGTCCGTTCAGGAACTTCCACATGGCATGCATGTCCGGGTTGCCGATTGCCTCTAGCGGCACGGGCTCGTACCGCACCGGGCGGCCCAGGACGCCGCTCAGGGCGGTGGCCATCTGTGCGGGCGTGGGCGCGTCGCTGGCCAACTCGATGCGTTTGCTCAGGTAGCGGTCGGGGTGGGCGAGCACTTCGGCGGCGAAGGCGCCGAGGTCGGGTCGGGCCAGCTGCTGCAGTGGCCGGTCCGACGGGAGCGGCAGCTCGAGCACCCCGCCGAGGATCTGGTCGGTTCCCCCGAGGGCGTTGTCGAAAAAGTAGGTCGGGCCCAGGATGGTGTAGGGCACGCCGGCGGTGGCGATCTCGGTTTCGATGACGGCCTTGCTGTCGAAATGCGGCACGCCAGTGTGTTGGTTGGCTCCGGCCACCGAGCTGAACAGCAGATGCGGCACTCGCGCCTGGCGCGCCGCGGCCACGATGGCGCGCCCCTGGCGGACCTCGGCGTGCACGCCGGCCTCGAACGGCGTGGTCAGCGCGAACACTCCGGACACGCCTTGCATCGCCACCGCCAGCGATTCCGTGTCGTCGAACGATCCAGCGACGACCTCTACGTCCTGTTCAGCCAGCCGCCGGGCCGAACGGCTGGCCGGATCCCGTAGCAGGGCGCGCACTTTCCGGCCGCGCGCAAGGAGCGCATCAACAACGGCGCCGCCCTGGCCCCCGGTGGCCCCGAGCACCAGCACTCGAGCGTCAGCCATGGTGTGCGCTCTCACCGAGGAATGCGGCCAGCGTGGGGAGTTGATGGGGGTCGACGGTGTGCCCGCCCTGATGGCACAGGACGGTGACCGCCGCGCCTCGGGCGCGTAGCTGGTCGACCAGGGTCTGGGTTAGAGCGGGGGTGGCCATCGGGTCGCGGCGCCCGTTGGCCACCGCGACGCGTTTGCCGCGGAGATCGGCGGCGGGCGGGTGCTGGAATGGCACCATCGCGGCGAGCAGCACAGCCCCGGCGAGGGTGTCCGGTCGGCGCAGCAACAGCGCCGAGGCCATGTTCGCGCCGTTGGAGAACCCGACCGCAATCCAGCTCCCCGGCCGGACGTCGTATGCCTTCTCGGCCGCGCCCAGGAACCGGGCGAGCTCGTCCACCCGCGCGATGAGGTCGGCCTCGTCAAAGACCCCGTCGGGCAGCCGCCGGAAGAACCGGGGCATGCCGTTTTCCAGCACGGTCCCGCGTACCGCGAGCGCGGGCGCGGCGGGGGCGAGGTGCTGGCGCAGCGGCAGCAGGTCGTGTTCGTCACCGCCCGTGCCGTGCAGCAGCAACAACGGGGGGTCCGCGGTGCCCGGGAGCCACACGTGCGGACGCTCCAACAGCTCGTTCATACCTCGGCCTCCGGCTGCTTCGCCGGCGCCGGCCGCTCATGTGGGCCGGTGTGGTCGAGCCGGATCGGCGGCAGGGCGGCGGCGATCTGGTCACGGTCGGGTTCAAGCCAGGGCGGCAGCTTGAGCCGCTGGCCCAGCTCGAGCAGGGGTTCGTCGACGGTGAACCCGGGTTGATCGGTGGCGATCTCCAGCAGCACCCCGCCGGGTTCACGGAAGTAGATGGAGGTGAAGTAGCGCCGATCGATGATTTCGGTAACCCGCAGCCCAGCCTCAACCAGCTGTTCGCGCCAGCGGGCCTGGGTGGCCTGGTCAGGGGCTCGGAACGCGATGTGGTGGACGGTGCCTCCGGCCTGAAGGCCACGCCCTGAGCGGTCTGCCTCGAGATCGACCACGGTGCCACCGTCGGGCCCGGTCATGGTGAACCGGCTGCGCGTCCCGGCCTCGCCAGCCGGTTGCATGCTCAGCAGCTCGGTGAGCAGCCGTTGGGTGGGCTCCAGTTGTGCCTCGGACATGGTCACCGAGTGCAACCCCCGCACGGCGTGCTCGGCGGGCACCCCGGCCGCGCCGTCCCATCCCGAGCGTCCATCCCCCGGGGAGGCGATCAGGTCGAGCACCAGCCCGTCGGGGTCGCGCAGCCGTAGCACCTCTTCTCCGTCGCGGCTGGTGGGCGAGTCGGCGTCCACCGAGAGCTCGGCCAATCGGCGCTGCCACCAGCCCAGTGACTCCGGCGGAATGCTGAACGCGGTGGCGGTGGTCAAGCCGGCACCGTTTCGACCCGGTGGCACCGCGCGCCATGGGAAGAAGGTCAGCAGGGTGGAGGGCGCACCGGTGTGGTCTCCGTAGTAGAGGTGGTAGGTGTCGGGGGCGTCGAAGTTGACGGTCTGTTTGACCAGCCTCAGCCCCAGCACCTGGGTGTAAAAGTCGACGTTGCGCTGCGGGTCTGAGGCGATCGCGGTGACGTGGTGCAGCCCGTGGGGGGCGATGTCGGTCATCTGGTTCTCCGTGAACGTTGTGCCGGACTCCCGCCCACTGTTATGCGGCCTAAGAACGCGCGCACGCGGGTAAGTCCCTGGGTGCCCCCCGGGGATTTCGTTGGGGGATCCCCGGTGTGAGCCACGCACCGGGCCCAGCGCCCGGCTCGCCAGCGCGCAGTGCTGTTCAGCCGGATACAACGACATCCGCCGGAGCGGTCAGGTCGTAGTGCCGCGACGGATCCTTCTCCTGGGCGACGAGGAGATTGAACACCACCATGGTTACCGGGGCGCCCGGCTCGACAAGGCGAGTGGCCAGCCGCCGTTGCAAGCGCGTGAAGTCCAGCCCGGACCCGACATCACAACCAGCTCGTCGACCACCGTGCCGACCGGCAACACGGCCGCCAGAGCCTCGACCCGACTCTTATCAATTTGGTGCGCAGTCTCTCGCAAGCGGATCTGCGCGTGAGCGTCGCGTAGTCGGGTGGGAGTGGGTCTTCGGCGGTGAGGATCTGCTGGGCGGGAAGAGCGACTACGTTTGTCGACCCTTGAGGTCTGACTGTGAGGGTGGTCTGGTGGTCTGGTGGTCTGCTGGTCTGGAGGCCGGTGGTGGTGGGGGTGAGCCTAGGTCTGACTGCCGCGCAGACGGCCTTGAGCCCGAGCAGCCCGGTGCCCTGGGCCACAGCGGCGCCACCGCGTCCGTCGTCGCGGACCTCCACCTGCAGCAGATCGGCGCCGTCGCGCTCGGCGGTGTCGACCGGTTGTTCACACCCATCCGTCTACCCAACTCTCCACTTCGAGACGACGTTTCGCCCGGTCGGACACGGTCACATCAGAACGCGAACATACGTTCGACTCAACTCGGCCGACAGCAGCGCGGTGGGCTCTGGCTGCTTGGCTTGCTCGGCCGTTGCCTTCGCGGCCTGCTGTGCCGCCGGGCCGAACAGCTGCGCATCACTATGGGCTGCCCATGCGTAGCGCAGGTCGGTCATGGGCAGGCGCGGTCCTAGCTCCTGCGCCGGCAGGAACGGCCCGGCCACGCTGAGGAACGCTCTTTGGTCGGCGAAGTGGAACGCGGCATCACCGATGGTGACGGGCAGCCGCGGTGAGGTGATGGTCGTGAGGCGCACGAGCGCGGCGGGTCGGCCGGCGGTGTGCACCGCCCAGGGTGGTACGGCTGTCCACCTGGGGTCCGCCCGCGAAGCCGCGCCGCGAGCAGCAGCGCCGCGATCAGGCAAACGATCCACGCCGCCAGGACGGCGATCGGCTCGGCGTCCTGGGTGTCGCGGAAGTAGAGCGCATCGCGAATGGTTTCGACGGCGGCACCCGACGGGACGAACCGAGCGAGGAAGCGGTAGAAGGCGGGCAGGAGCGAAGTCGCAACGGCACCGCCGGACGACGGGATCCCCACCACCATGAGGAATACGAATGTAGGGATGAACGTCCATGGGCCGGCGAGCACCTGCATCGTGGAGGCCCACAGCGCTGCCACCACGATCATGGCGGTTAACGCCGCCCAGACCACGGGCAGGGGGCCGTGCTGCGAGCCCGTCACGGTACCCGTCAGGATCGCGAGCATGCCCCCGGTAATGGCGGCCACACTCAAGACACACAGCAGCCAGGCCCGTAAGGACAACCGGGACGCGTGCGTGCGGAGCTGGAACATCGTCACAAAGCCTGTGACGGTCGCGGCCAGAGTCAGGTAGAAGGGCAGCAGGCCGGACGAGTCACCGTCCGGGAGCGGGCGCACGTCCACGACGACGATCTGTGTTCCGGCGGCCCGCTCGAAGACCTCAGCGACCGAGCTTCCCGCGGCGCTGGCGACGAGTAGCTGGGCACCGGCCCCGGACGGCACGAGACCGGCGTATATCAGCTGCTGGTCGAGGGCCTGCTCAACGGCGGCTGTCGTGGGATAGGGACGGAATGCGAGGCCGCCCTGGGTATGCGCTTCGAGGTCGGCGGCGGCTTGACGCGTCGAGGGAGTGACGACGATGCCGGCTGGGACCTCGTGCGGCTTGGGTCGGTCTAGCGCGAGGGTGAACGAGACGCCGAAGGCGGTCCCGACCAGGCATGCGATCCCGATGATGATGAGGGCGTTGCGGTGGGTGGTGCTCATCGGCGGGGAACCAACGGAGCTACCCGCATCGGCGCACATACTGTCGACAGGCCGGTCGGCCGCGCCTGGGCTGGCGCCGCGCACGAGCTGGCCTCCTCGTTGCGCGTGTGTCCCCACTTGATTCCGTCGGTCCGTCGGTCTGCGCAGGCGTGGGAGCGGTTGTCCGCTCCCTGCCGGGCGGGCGTCCACAACTCTCCCCGCTTCGCGAAGGAGATGACGTGAGAAGTCGACATCTGACCGCATCACCCCAGAGAGCTCACATTGCGAGAATCAATCGCCCGGCTTGGTACCGACGTCGACAACACCGACCAAGCCCGTCAGGCATCACACAGAATTGCTCGTTCCACACGCCATCACCCCCGTGAACTTCCCCGGGAAACCCACAGGGATACACCACCAGCGACCCTGGGCGGTCCCGTGGCTCAGCCCACTCGTCCACCCAGCACAGGCCAGCCCGGGTCTTTGCCCAGCGCGGATTCCCGGGACGTACCCGGGGAGCTCCACGGGGGCGCGTCGACGGGTGGCCTCGCAAGAGTGGGCACACCGATGAGTCAAGGACATCGCCAGCCCGGGCACAGCCCGCAGGCCGGAAAGGAAAGAAAGGGGCACTTATGCCACCGGCTCGCTTTGGCCGCGCCTGCCATCTTGGGCAACGGGAGACGCCAGCGCCATGATCAAAAGCAGCGAGCAGGGCGAGCTGCGCAAGCAGTCCACCGCCGAGCTGGTCGCCGAACCGTCCGAGCAGGTGTCCCGGCTGGTGCGCGACGAGCTGCGGCTGGCGCAGCTGGAGCTGAGAGAGAAGGGCAAGCGGGCGGCGCTCGGCGCCGGGTTGGCAGACACGGCCGCCCCGATTACCTCCGAGCTGGAAACCCTGCGCGCGGCAAGATGCGATGTGGCAACCCGTCTAGCCAGAGACGATTGTCGTGATGCCCGCGCGGGGCAGCGGATAGCGGAACTGTCAGATGGCGCCAGGCCACCGGCGCAATCACGACGACGGTCGTGGTGGTCGTGGCCAAACTCAGCCCGCATGAAGCCTGGCACCAGCCTATTGTCCGCCTGGTCGGCACCGCGATCGGTGTCGCTGTCGGGCTTGCGGCCCGCGTGGCTGGGCTCTCGCTCCATCCACCGCCGAACCCAGCTGATGGAGTCCCTGTAATGCCCGCTATCCGCGACTCCCGGCTTACTGGGGTTTCCGCCATCGCGGTGCTGCTTGCCGCGTGCGCGGGTGCCGTCGACGTCGTCTCGTTCTTCGGGCTGGGTAACGCATTCGCCGGCATCGTGACCGGTAATCTGGTCACGGTCGGTTACGGACTGGCGACCGGCAATGCCGTCCTGATCACCCCCACCGTCACCGCGGTCGCCGGCTGCATCGTCGGCGAGGTTATCTGGGCGGGGGTGCTAAACCGTCACGCGAACAATTCCCGAGCCCTGCTCATAGCCGAAAACATACTGCTACTCGTTGTCCTGATCACCTGGCTTGCTAACGATTCCCACCCGCACGGCATCATCACGCTGAGCATGATCGCTCTGGCGTCGGTAGCTATGGGCGGCCAGAGTATCTGGGCACTGCGCATACACCAGACCACGACCTATTTCACAGGTATGCTCACGACCGCCCTCAATTCCGCGGCAGGTGGGACACCAAAAAAAATGGGCGTCAGCTTCAGGCAGCTTTGCGCGCTGATTACCGGGGCGGCACTCGCCGGCATATTGCTCAAGGAGCTACGTTTCGCTGCTCCCATGCTGCCGCTCGTCCTGCTTGCCGCGGCGACCACGATCCAGATTTGGATTTGTTCCCCCGGGCGCATGAGCGGGACCCACCGTTAGAAAGTATGCAACCCGTCTGCTTCGCCCGTATCCCGCTAATCGGCGGCGCGCCCGTGGTGGCAGCGAGCCGGATAGGCAAGCGGGCGATGTTGGACTTTGGTCGGGCGGGTGTCGGCGTCGACCGATTTTCCCGGAGTCACGACAACACGGCGTCAGTACACAGATGAGGAGTTAATCTATGACTACGGTAACGGGACAAGTGCAGGTCAGCGCACCAGGAGCGTCGCTACTGCCGGCGGTGGCAAACCGGTGCCCCTCCTCGGGCATCACGGCCGTTGCGGTGGGCCGAGCCGGCGTAGCGGACGGCGGCGCCGCCAGAGCGGCCGACAGTTGGGGACAGGCGGCGCACGAAGTCATGTGGCAGGCGGTCCTCCCGGAGCTGGGGGTGGCCCGGTGACCACAACACCGACCACCACACCGACACCGACACCGACACCGACGCTGCGCCGGGTGCCGATCGGCACCGGCGCGACCGGCACCCGGGTCGAGAGCGACTCGATGGGCCAGGTCGAGGTACCGGCCGAGCACTACTGGGGCGCGCAGACCCAACGCTCGCTGATCCACTTCTCCATCGGCGATGACCACATGCCCGAGGCGGTCTACCACGCGTACGGCTACGTGAAAAAGGCCGCCGCCCAGCTCAACGCCGCCGGCGGACGGCTCGACCGCCGACTGGCCGAAGCAATCGTCGCCGCCGCGGACGAAGTGATCGCCGGAAAGCTCGATGCGGAGTTTCCGCTGTACGTGTGGCAGACCGGGTCGGGCACGCAGTCGAACATGAACGTCAACGAGGTGATCGGCAACCGGGCCAGCCAGTTGCTTGGCGGCGAACTGGGCTCCAAGCACCCGGTGCACCCCAACGACCACGTCAACATGAGCCAATCGTCCAACGACACCTTTCCGACCGCGATGCACCTGGCCACCCTGTTCGCGATCCGCGAGCACACGCTGCCGCGGGTGCACGAGCTCGCCGATGCGATCTGGGCGAAGGCGGTCGAGTGGGTCGACGTCGTGAAGATCGGCCGCACTCATCTGCAGGACGCGACCCCACTGACCGTCGGTCAGGAATGGTCCGGCTGGGCAGCTCAGCTGCGCGCCGGAGCCGATCGGCTCGAACGCTCCCTCGACGGGGTGTGTGAGCTCGCCGCCGGCGGCACCGCCGTCGGCACCGGGATCAACGCGCCCAACGGGTTCGGTGATGCGATCGCCGGGAAGCTCGCCGAGCTGACCGGGCTGCCGCTGATCACCGCACGGAACAAGTTCGCCGCGCAGGGCTCGCTGGATGCGATGGTGGCGGTGAGTGCCGGCCTGCGCGGAGTGGCGGTCGCACTGCTGAAGATCGCCAACGACATGCGCTGGCTGGCTTCCGGGCCCCGCGCCGGGCTGCGGGAGCTGCGCCTGCCGGCCAACGAGCCGGGCTCGTCGATCATGCCGGGGAAAGTCAACCCGACCCAGCAGGAAGCGATGGTGATGGTCTGCCTGCAGGTGATTGGCGAAGACTCGATCGTGGCGGGCGCCGGCGCCCAAGGCAATTTCGAGCTGAACGCGATGCGACCGATCATCATCAACAACGTTCTGCACTGCGCGCGCATCCTCGGCGACGCAGCCGACAAGCTGCGTCGCTACAGCATCGAGGGCACGCAACTCGACCGCGACAAGATCGAGGCGTACGTCGACAGCTCACTGATGCTCGTCACCGCACTCAGTCCACACATCGGCTACGACAAGGCATCCGCAATTGCGCACAAAGCCGACAACGAAAACACCACACTGCGCGACGCCGCGCTGGCGCTGGGCGTATCGGCATCCGATTTCGACCAGATCATCAACCCAAAGACGATGGTCGGCCACCCGCACCGAGACCTCGGAATAGACAACGGCGCATAATCCTGACCGGCGGCTTGCAAGCCTGCCGTGGCCGTCCGGCCGGCACCCGCCCGGCCGGACGACCGCAACCTGGCGCGGGACGCCACATCGCGTTCATGGTCGCCCTGGCCATCATCCGGCTCCAGCAGCCTTCCAGTACGACTCCCCGCAGCGGGTATGCCGATCGAGAATCGAAGCACCGGTGTCGCGCTGACCATCGGGTCAACCATCAAGCAGTCGATCGTTTGGGCCGGCCCCGATTCCTGCGGTCATCGTTGTGCTGGCAGAATTGCCAGTACTCGCGATCATCACCAGCTCGCTCACCCTTACCGGCGCTGCCTCCTTCCGACCTGGTGTAACCGAGGGAACGCTCGACCGCATCACCCTCCGACCGTCCGCAGGCCGGTGTCAATTGAGTACCGTCGATGAGTATTTCTGGACATGTCCAGCCGCGCTTATCGACGCATAATTTTCAATGTGACAAAGCTTCCGAGCAGGGACGGAGGCGGGGACGTTCATCGACCGCGTGTATGCAGACGCTACTCCCAATCGGACAAGAGTGGCCACGTAGCGGATCGAGAACGAGCTCACCCAGTTGTGGCCAGAAGGCATCCGCCGAACACCGCGCGATGGGCTGCCGTCGGGTTTTGCCGGCGGTTCTGGTCACCACCAAGCCGAGCCGGCCGAGAGGAGTCACGAGTGCGCGTCTTGATCGGTGATTCGTTGCTCACACGGCGACGTGTGCTTTGGTATCGCGTTCCCGGTGATGGTGCTATTCGTCGAGTGGTGGTACTTGCGCACTGGCGATTTGGGCGGCGCGATCGGGCTGATCCCGTCGCTACTGCTGATGTTCACCTTGCAGCTGCGGGCCCGGTTCGTTTTCCAGCCGAGCACCCGCACTAACAGAGCCGTGCCTACCGCACCGGGCCGAACAGGACCGACCGGACGCCGCGTCCGCTGGGGACGGCCGTCACCGGCCGCATCAACCCATCCCCATCCCTCATCTAGAAGGAGTTTGCGATGACCGCCTTGACCGACAACACCGACAGCCGCCGCGCGGCCACTCCGCCGCCGGGGCTGGAACCACTGGCTCAGCAACTGCTCACCAACCCACTGACCAACCGCGGCACCGCGTTCAGCGACGCGGAGCGGGACCGGTGGGGTTTGCGTGGGCTGCTGCCGCCGACGGTGGAGACGCTGCAGGAGCAGGCCGAGCGTGCCTGGCAGGCGCTGCTGGCCGTGCAAGGGTCGGACGTCACGTCTCGGGACCTGGAGCGCCACATCAACCTCCGCGCGCTGCAGGACACCAATGAGGTGCTGTTCTACAAGGTGCTGTCGGATCACATTGCCGACACGCTGCCCCTCGTCTACACCCCGACCGTCGGCGCCGCCTGCGAGCGGTTCAGCGAGATCTACCGCCGCCCCCGCGGCCTGTTCATCTCCTACCCGGACCGGGACCGCATCCGCGAGATCCTGCGCAGCCGCTCCCGCGAAGACGTCGACGTCATCGTGGTCACCGACGGCCAACGCATCCTCGGCCTGGGCGACCAAGGGGCCGGCGGCATGGGCATCCCGATCGGCAAGCTCTCCCTCTACACCGCTGTCGGCGGCATCGACCCGGCCCGCACCCTGCCGATCATCCTCGACGTCGGCACGGACAACCCAGAGCGGCGCGCCGACCCGATGTATCTGGGCTGGCGCCACGAGCGCATCACCGGCGGGGACTACTACGCGTTCGTCGATGCGTTCGTCCAGGCAGTACGCGCGGAGCTGCCAAACGTGCTGTTGCAGTGGGAGGACTTCGCCGGCGCCCACGCCGCCCCGATCCTGGACCGCTACCGCGACCAGCTTTTGACCTTCAATGACGACATCCAAGGCACCGCGGCGGTGGTGGCCGGGGCGATGGCCGGCGCGGCCGGAGCCAGTGGGGTGCGGCTAGCCGAGCAACGCATCGTGATGCTGGGTGCCGGCGCGGCCGGGATCGGGGTGCTCGACCAGCTCGTGAGTGCCATGGTGGCCGACGGCGCCAGCGAGCAGGACGCCATCGACCAGGTCCACGTCATCGACATCGGAGGACTGCTGCTGGCCGGCCAGCAGGACCTGACCGCGGGCCAGCGCCGCTACGCCAAACGCCCCGACCTGCTCACCGGCTGGGGCGTGGACACCACCAACCGGGCCGCGCTGGACCTGGCCACCGTGGTGCGCCACGTGCACCCCACCTGCCTGATCGGGCTGTCCACGGCACATGGGGCGTTCACCCAGGAGATCGTGCAAGACATGGCCTCGGCCGTGAAGCGGCCGATCATCATGCCGCTGTCCAATCCCACCTCGCACTCCGAAGCCGCCCCACAGGACCTGGCGGACTGGACCAACGGGAGAGCCCTGGTCGCCACCGGCTCGCCCTACCCGCCGGTGACCCACAACGGGGCGACGCGTCGAGTGGCGCAGTGCAACAACGTCTACATCTTCCCCGCCATGGGCCTGGGCGTGGTGGCCGCCGGCGCGACGCGGGTCACCGACGCCATGTTCACCGCCGCCGCCACCGCCCTAGGCCAGCACGCACCGGCGCACCTAGACCCGACCGGGGCGGTGCTGCCTGAGATCACCGACATGCCCGCCGCCGCCACCACCATCGCCGAAGCGGTGGCCATCCAGGCCGTCAAAGACGGCGTGGCACCACAGCGGTCCGCCGATGAGCTCCGCCACGTCGTGCGGACCCGCCGCTGGTCACCCGCCTACCCGGACTGACCGGCCCGTGTAAGGAATCCAGGAATGAACCAACTGATCAAAACCATCGACCTCGTTGTTCCCGTCTTCCTGCTCATCGTCTTGGGATACCTTGCCGGCTGGCGCGGCATATTCGACGGCGAGCGCGCTACCGCACTCAACCGGCTGGTCATCGGGTTTGCGTTGCCGGCCACGCTCTTCGTCGGCACGGTCGCTCAGAGCCGGTCGGCCCTCGTCCACCAACTGCCACTGTTCGGCCTGCTCGCCCTCGGCCTGCTCGGGCTGGACGTGGTGATCCTGGTGTTGCTGCGCTACGTGTTCCGACGCGAGCTACACGAAAGTGCTCTGCTCGCCCTGGCCGCAACGCAACCCATGTTCGCGTTCATGGGCATCCCGATCCTCACCGGGGTCCTCGGACCGGCTCAGGCCGGGCTGCCGATCGCCATCGCCGGGATCGTCGTCAACGTCCTCATGGTCCCGCTCGCCATCATCCTGATGCAGCACCCCTCGAGTATCACCTCCCCCCACCGCCCCAGGCCGGCCGATGGACCCGGCGCGGCACGCGCTCTCGCACCAGCCAGCCGCACTCTGGTGCACACCCGCGGGACCGGCATCGCTCTGGCCATCGGGTCGACGTTCAAACAGTCGATCGTCTGGGCACCGTTGCTTGGGTTCATCCTCGTGCTGGTGTCCGCACCGGTGCCCAAGATCATCGGCGACTCGCTCACCCTTCTCGGGGAGGCGTCCTCCGGTGTGGCGCTGCTGTTCGTCGGAATCACTCTGGCGCAGATGAAAAAGCTGCGCCTGACCCGGCGTGGCGTGGGGCTGGCCGTGTTCAGCCTGCTCATCCAGCCTCTCGTGGTGCTGGCGGTGGGCCACGTGGCGGGAGTCGCCGCCACCACGGCCCGGGCGGCCGCGCTCACCGTGGCCTTCCCGATCTCACCGGTGCCGCTGCTGCTGGCGCAAAAATACGACGCCGAAGAAACCGGCGAATTGTCCTCCGCGCTGGTGCTCAGCGTCGTGCTGTCGATGGTGACGCTCACGCTGTGGCTGGTCGTGACCGCGTAAATAGAAATCGCAAGTAGAAATCGGGAGACCGTTTGCTATGAGTACTCCAACAGTGGCCAAGCAGTTGATCGACACTCTTCGGCAGGCCGGTGTCGAGCGCATTTATGGACTCGTGGGCGACAGCCTGAATCCGATCGTGGACGCGGTCCGCCGTACCGAGGGCATCGAATGGATCCATGTCCGTAACGAGGAGGCCGCCGCGTTCGCGGCGGCGGCCGATGCGCAGCTGACCGGGCGGCTTGCGGTGTGTGCCGGTAGCTGCGGGCCCGGCAATATCCACCTGATCCAGGGGTTGTATGACGCGCACCGCAGCGGGGCGCCGGTACTGGCGCTGGCCTCGCACATCCCCTCAGAACAGATCGGCACGGGGTTTTTCCAAGAGACCCACCCGGAGCGGATCTTTGGTGAATGCAGCCACTTTTGTGAGCTGGTCAGCCAGCCCGCCCAGATGCCTCGACTGGCGCGGATCGCGATCCAGACCGCGCTGGGCCAGGGTGGGGTGAGTGTGCTGGTGCTGCCCGGCGACGTGCTACACCGTCCGACGGCTCATCCCGGCGAGCAGGGTGCGCTACCAGTGCGGCGCGGTGCCGTGCTGCCCGACATGGAGCAGGTGCGCGAGCTGGCCGAGCGGCTCAACGCCGCGGAGACGGTGACGCTGTTTTGCGGTGCAGGCGTGGCCGGCGCCCATGCCGAGGTGATGGAGCTGGCCGCCAAGCTGCACAGCCCGATCGGGCATTCGCTGCGCGGCAAGGAATGGATCCAGTTCGACAACCCCTACGACGTCGGCATGAGCGGCCTGCTCGGCTACGGCGCCTGCTACGAGGCCAGCCACGAGGCCGACCTGCTGGTGCTGTTGGGCACCGACTTCCCCTACGACACCTTCCTGCCCAAGGCACGCACCATCCAGGTCGACCACGACCCGGCCCGGCTGGGCCGACGCACCCCGCTGGAGCTGGCCGTGCACGGCGACGTCGCGGCGACCCTGCGGGTAGTTCTGCCGCTGCTGAAGCAGAAGACCGACCGGTCGTTTCTGGACCGCATGCTGCGCAAGCACGAAAAGGCCCTGAAAAACGTGATCGACGCCTATACCCACGACGTTGACCGGCACGTCCCGATCCACCCCGAATACGCCGCCCAGATCCTCGACGAGCTGGCCGCCGATGACGCGGTGTTCACCGTGGACACCGGCATGTGCAACGTCTGGGCGGCTCGCTACCTGAGCCCGAACGGGCGCCGCCGAGTGATCGGGTCGTTTCTGCACGGCACCATGGCCAACGCGCTACCCCACGCAATCGGCGCCCAGTTCGCCTACCCCGACCGTCAGGTGATCTCCATGTCCGGCGACGGTGGTCTGGGCATGCTGCTGGGCGAGCTGCTCACCGTGGCGCTGCACCAGCTCCCGGTGAAGATCGTGCTGTTTAACAACTCGTCGCTGGACATGGTCAAACTAGAGATGCTGGCGGACGGGCTGCCCGACTTCGAAACCGACCACGCCCCGGTGAACTTCACTGCGATCGCGCAGGGCGCAGGCCTGCACGCGGTGCGCATCGAGCAACCCACCGAGGTCCGCACCGGCCTCAAAGAGGCCCTCGCGCATCCCGGCCCAGCGCTCGTCGAGCTGGTCACCGACCCCAACGTGCTGTCGATCCCCCCGCACATCCGCGCAGAACAGGTGAAGGGATTCGCGCTGGCCGCATCGAAGATCGTGCTCACCGGCGGCGTCGGCGAAATGCTCAAATTGGCCCAAGCCAACGTCCGTAACATCCCCCGCCCAACATTCACACGCTGACAGCAGCCGCCTCACCGGCCCGCCCGGGCCAGCGCCGAAACGGACGAACATGAGGTCTAGAGCGCCCAACGGGATTGCGCTGACACGAGAACCCGGTCGAACCGGCAGCGAGCGCCGCTGCGGCCAGCGGAGGCATCGCCGTAGGACCGGCCAAGTATCAGGTCGTCATCGCCGGTGGCGGGTTCGCTGGCTTTGACGCCGCCTGCGCGCTGCGCAAGCGAATTGCTTGGCGGAACTGTAAAAACGGGACTCACCGATGGTCAATCACATTGACGCCAACCTCAACTTCTTCGGCCTTTATGAGCCGTTCTACCTGTCCGAACGCGGGGATCCGGCTAACACGCTGGTCGAACTGTCCTGGGTTGCGACGGATGACAGGATGGGCGCGACCACGCAGCGAGTTGGCAGATATCGTACTTAGGCGGCGCAAGGATAGCGTGGGCTCACCGCGGGGTAATAAAGCAAACTCGACGATCACCGCGAGGAGACTGTCGTCGCCCAGATGGCCCAAGCGCAGCCGGCGGAGCAGTTCGGCGGTGTCGTTGTCAGGGGTCCGTTTGGTGTCAACGTAGATCGGCGCGAAGAGCGGCCGATCGGCGAGGGCGGCCAGTTGGCCAGGGGTCGTCGAGGCACAGCGAGCGCGCGTTGCTCGACGAGTTCGCGGCGAGCATCCGCGCGACGCAACTTGCCAGTGACGGCGAGCAGTCCAGCAGGTAGTACAGATGCGTGAGGTGGGGGTAGCCGGCGTGGGTCAGGTCGCCGCCCGCGATCAGCCCCTCCCGGGCCCGCTGTGCCGCATCGACAGCGTTTTCGATCGGCTCGAACCAACAGGCCAACAGAGCGAACCGGAACCGGGCTTCCGAGGTCTCTGGCTCGTAGCCGCGGGCCTCACCCAGCGCCAGGTGGCGCTGGTTGAGGCTGACCGTCGCCGCGGCGACGCGCGCGGTCGCGGCTGGAACCGGTGAGCTGACTGGGTTGGCGGGAAGGCCGCGGCTGAGAGTCCCACGAGTGTTGACGGCGGGGCGGGTGGTGCGATGCGTGCCGGAGTCGAGACTGGTCGGCGCGCGGTGACCGGCGGACCGCACACTGGGCGAGACCCCGTGTCCGACCCGCTGGCCCGTGGCGGACCTGGGGCATTCCACGGGGCCGCTTGGCCAATCATCCAGCGAGTATGGGCACTGTCGCTATGAGCGACCCACATTTGCAACGTCTTGCCGACGCGTTAGGACCCGGACGGTGGCCTTGAATCTCCTCGATCTCTCCAGGTGGCAGTTCGCCCTGACCGTCATGTTCCACATGACGTTCCCGGCGATCACCGTGGGCCTGTCGGTCTTGCTATCCGTCCTGTACGGGATGCACTGGCGTACCGGGAATCCGCTGTATCTGCAGATGTTCCGGTTCTGGCGACGGATCTTCGCCGTCGGGTTCGCGATCGGGGTGGTCGCCGGAATCGTGATCACGTTCCAGATGGGGCTGAACTGGGGCGTCTACGCCGCCGATACCGGGCCCGTCATCGGCCCGATCATCGGCTTGGAGGTCGTCACCGCGTTCTTCGTCGAGGCGGGGTTCATCGGCATCCTGCTCTACGGGGACGGCCGGGTCCGGCAGGGCACGATGTTCGCGGCCACGGTGATGGTCGCGATCGGGACGCTGCTGTCGACCAGCTGGATCATTGCCGCGAACTCGTGGATGCAGACACCCGCCGGCTACGTCGTGCGTGACGGGCGGTTCGAGCCGACCAACTGGGCGCAGGTCATCTTCAACCCGTCGTTCCATTGGCGCTGGCCGCACATGGTCGTCGCGGTGTTGATCTCTTCGAGCTTCCTGGTTGCCGGTCTTGGGGCCTGGTACCTGGTCAAGGGGCGGGCGCTGCCGTTTGCCCGCCGCTCGGTGTCCATCGCACTGGGCGTGGCGGCGATCCTGGTGCCGCTCCAAGTGTGGGTGGGCGACCATGTGGCCGGTGCCGTGCTTCCTGCCCAGCAATCCAAGTTCGAGGCGCTGGAGGGCAACTGGACCGACGGGAACACCGGCTACGTGATCTTCGCTATCCCGGACCAGCAGGCGCGGCGCAACATCGCGATGCTCTCGATCCCCTGCCTGGGCAGCATGATCAACAGGGACCTCAGCTGTCAGACGCCCAATCCTGGGCTCGACCGGACCGCGCCGGCCGACCAGCCGCTGATGACGCCGGTGTTCTGGGGTTTCCGGGTCATGTTCTACGGGTCGATGCTGATGTTCGGGATCGTCTTCTATGCGACCATCCTGCGGTTTCGCCGCAAGCTGTGGACCTCCAGACGGTTCCATCAGTTCCTGTTATGGGCCACGCCGGTAGGAATCCTGGCCATCCTGGGCGGCTGGGTCACCGCTGAGACCGGCCGGCAGCCCTGGGTGGTGTTCGGCCAGCTCCGGACC
>Ga0193743_1000505_pt1 | contig 30670 bp, 27 predicted proteins | sample L2c2metaG_FD_143038 | JGI IMG/M metagenome (GOLD analysis project Ga0193743, IMG submission 143038) | Soil microbial communities from a riparian zone of the East river system, Colorado, United States - L2c2 | ecosystem: Environmental > Terrestrial > Soil > Riparian zone | place: USA: East River...
GGTCGATTCGATCACTTCATCCCGATAGACAGAAAAGACTTTGCCCTTAAAGACAACCTTCGAGGAGAGCACGCGTGTCTTTGCTTCAGTCGGGCGGGGAGTGGGCTTTGCCTTGGCAGCGGCTGGCTTTGAAGGACCCGCTCCTTTTCGCGGCCGGGAGGCGTTGGTCCCGGGATTTGCCACTTTCTTTGTGTTCTTTTGTCTGGCAGGCATATCGCTACGGTATCATCCTGCATCGGGAGATCCGGGATCGGCATCCAACCAAATGCAATAAAAAGAGACCATTAGGTTTCCGAGTTGCATCTGATAAAGGACATCAAGCAAAGTAATTCCAAAGAAGGTGTTTCGCGGATTCGGATCGAGTCTGCGGTTTTAAAAAAAGACTCGAGGATGAAGGGCCGCAATGAACGTTGAGTGTTACCCGATTACGGTGTTGCCCCACATATCGCAGATCTATCGCGATTATCTGGGAATGGGAGACAACCCGGAGTCGCCGGTCTGCTCGTGGTACGGCTCTGGAGATTCAGGCGGCCCGTTTGCGGGCGGATGGATGAGGACGAAGCTTCCCGCGGGCGATTCGAACCCGCTGGCGGATGAGCTGCTTCGTCAGAACCAAATCTTCGCTGCCAGTGCGGAGACCTTTGCCAATATCGAAAAGCTTCGCGCTGGAGCGCGTGCGGTGGTTACGGGACAGCAGGTCGTCCTTTTCGGCGGCCCGTTGCTTACGCTTCTGAAGGCTGCGACGGCGGTTTCGCGGGCCCGGGAGGCGACGCGCATTACCGGCGTCGAGCACGTGCCGATCTTCTGGATGGCGACGGAAGACCATGACCTGGCCGAGGTCGATCAAGCTGCGCTTCTGACCAAGACTGAAGTCGAGGTGCTGAAGGCCGGGCTGCGGGTTTCGTTGCCGGTTCCGGTTGGCGGCGTGGAATTGAATTCTGAGACCGCTCCTCTGCTGGAACAGGCGATAGAGCGCGCCACTGAACTGCTTGAGTTCGCTCCGGTCACGGAGTGGATTCGGGAGTCGTATCTTTCGAGCGGGGCGACGCTGGCCAGCGCTTTTGGGCGGCTTATCGCTCGGATCTTTGCAGCGCAGGGATTGATTGTCGTCGATGCGGCGAGCCGTGAGTTTCATGCGATGGGCGCTTCCACGTTGCGCCGCGCGATTGAGGATGCCGAGGCGTTGCAGCAGGCTCTGCTGAATCGTACGGAAGAATTGACGAAGCACGGTTATCACGCGCAGGTGATGGTCTCTGAATCCTCTTCGCTGCTGTTTCTGATGGACGAGAAGACGCGCGAGCGGGTGGCCCTGCGCCGCGTGAAGGACGTTGGCGATTCCGAGGCGCAGTGGAGGGCTGGATCTCATATCTACTCCACGAGCGACCTGCTTAAGATTCTTGATCGGAGCCCGGAGCGTTTGAGCCCGAATGCGCTTCTGCGGCCCGTGTTTCAGGATACGGTGCTTCCGACGGCTGCTTATGTCGGCGGCCCTGCGGAGATTGCGTATTTCGCGCAGAGTGCGGTGCTCTACCAGGAGATTCTGGGCCGGGTTACGCCGGTTCTGCCTCGGTTGAGCGCAACCCTGATCGAACCGGCGATCGCGACGGTGATGGAGAAGGATGAGGTGCAGGTTCCCGACGCGATGACGACCGCGGCAGAACTTGCGCAGCGTCTTGGAGCGCGAGCCATGCCGATTCCGCTGAAGCGCAAGCTCGCTGCGGCAGGAAATGCGCTGGAGACAGAGCTGGATGCCTTGACGGAGTATCTGCGGGGCATCGATGGCTCGCTTGGCACAGCAGCTGAGACTTCCAGCTCGAAGATGCGCTACCAGATGGATCGTCTACGCCGCATGGCGGCAACCTACGAGCTTCAAAAAGAGGCGTCGCTGGGCAAGCATGCGGCCGCGATCACGCTGAATATCTTTCCGGATGGGCATCCGCAGGAACGTCTTCTGGCTGGCGTCTGGTTTCTTGCGCGCTATGGCGATGGCCTGATTGATCGCCTGGTGCAGGTGGCAAACAACCAGTGTCCGGGCCATGTGATTGTGCGCCTGTAAACCCATTCCTTTCTGAACGAACTACTTTCCCTCAGGCTGCTGCGGTTTTCGATTCTCTCGACCGGAGCATAGAATGGCGCACGAGGAGTTTGCTATGGGCCTGAGTGATCAGCCATTCGAAGTGATGTGTCCCGATTGCGGGGCGATGCTGAAAGTCGATCCGGTCAGCCGCGCGATCATCGCGCACAAATCCGCGCCGAAGAAGAAGATGTTTGAAGATTTTGGCGAAGCCGCCAAGGCGTTGCGAGAGGCCGATGCCAGGCGCGATACGATCTTTCAGCAGTCGGTCGAGGCGCAGAAGAATAAAGAAGATGTGCTGGCAAAGAAGTTTGCCGAGGCGGTCAAGAAGGCGAAAGAGACTCCTATGGGCGAAAGGCCACTGCGCGATTTCGATCTCGACTGAGCGGCGCTGAAGCGGCCGCGCGGTTAAACTGAATCATGCCACCGATTTTGAACGCGCAAGGGTTGTCGAAGAGTTTTGGCGCGACGCCGCTGTTTCGTGATATTGCCTTCACCGTCTCCGATGGAGACCGCATCGGGCTGATTGGGCCAAATGGAGCAGGGAAGAGCACCCTGCTGAAGATTCTCGCCGGGGAAGAGGATGGAGATGCCGGCGATGTCGCGATTCGCAAGCGGGCGCGGATCGGATATATCCACCAAGAGTCGACGTTCGCCCCGGGCAAGACGATTCGCGAGATTCTTGAAGCTGCGCTTGTGCGGGGAAATGTCGCCGAGGCGGAGCGAGAGGGAAAGCTTCGCGAGACCAGCGGACGGATCGGCCTGAGTGACGTAACGGTGGAAGCCGCAACGTTGAGCGGAGGTTGGCGGAAACGCCTGGCTGTGGCGGAAGCGATTGTGGCGGCGCCGGACGTGCTGCTGCTGGATGAGCCTACCAATCACCTTGATCTTGCCGGAATTGCCTGGCTCGAGGAGTTGCTGAACGAAGGGGACTTCGCTTCGGTGGTGGTCACGCATGACCGCTATTTTCTTGAAAATGTTGCAACGGAGATCGTCGAGCTGAACCGTGTTTACGCGGATGGCGTGCTGAGGGTCCAGGGGAGCTATTCAAAATTTATCGAAGCGAGGCAGGCTTATCTTGAGTCGCAGTCGCGCCTGGAAGAGTCGTTGCGCAATCGCGTGCGGACGGAGGTTGAATGGCTTCGGCGCGGCCCGAAGGCGCGAGCCACAAAGGCGAAGGCCCGCATCGATACGGCGAATCTGCTGATTGACCAGCTGAAGGAGGTTTCTTCGCGGGGGCAGAGCAGCACGGCGGCGATCGGCTTTGCCGGGACGGATCGGCAGACAAAACGGCTGGTGGAGCTGAATGATATAGCGATTGAACTGGGTGGCAGGACGATTGTGGAACATCTCAATTTTCTGATCGCCAATGGGACGCGCGTGGGGCTGGTTGGACCGAACGGGAGCGGCAAGACGACGATTCTGCGGCTGCTTACGGGCGAGCTTGCTGCCTCTGCAGGTGAAGTTACGAAGGCAGGCTCTTTGCGGATCGTCTACTTTAGCCAGATGCGTGAGTTGCCTGAAGGTGTGACCCTGCGACGCGCGCTTGCGCCGGATTCAGACTCGGTTGTCTACCAGGGACGAGTGGTTCATGTCGCCAGCTATGCGCAGAAATTCCTGTTTAGCGGGGACCAGCTGAACCAGCCGGTGGAGCGGTTGAGTGGAGGCGAACGGGCCCGGGTGCTGATTGCGAGGCTGATGCTCGAGCCTGCGGATCTTCTGCTGCTCGACGAGCCGACGAACGATCTGGATATTGCGACGCTGGAGGTTCTGGAGGAGAGCCTGCTGGAGTACAAGGGCGCGCTGGTTCTGGTGACGCATGACCGTTACATGCTCGACCGGGTCTCGACTACGGTGCTGGGTCTGGATGGAAAGGGAAACACGGCAATCTTCGCGGACTATCCTCAGTGGGAGCAATGGTTCCTGAGCCAGCAGACAGACCAGAGGCCGGAGCGAGAGGAGCAGGCTGCAACGGGAAAGCCTGCCCTGCCTGTAGAGACGGTGGCCGGATCGACGAAGAAGAAGCTTTCATATCTTGAGGCGCGTGAGTTTGCGACGATTGAGGAGCGTGTGGAGGTAGCGGATGCCCGGCTGGATGCAGCCAGGGATCGCGTGGGTGATCCTGAGGTCGCGATTGACGCGGCAAAGCTAACCGACGCGTTAGCGGAGATGGAGTCGGCGCAGGCTGAGTCGGATCTGCTTTATGCGCGGTGGGCGGAGCTGACGGAGAAGGCTGGCTGAAACTGTTCGGAGATATGGGAGCCTGCTGTATGCTGCTCCCATTATGAAGAAGTTTGTGTGCGGCTTTCTTCTGGCGTCTCTCTACAGTTATGCCCAGCAACCGTCGGAGGGCAGGCATCCGGTTGTTCTGCATGTGGCACGTCTGCTCGACGTTGTGGGCGGAAAGATCATCAGCCCAGGCGAGGTTCTGGTCGAAGGCAACAGAATACTTGCCGTGGGCAGCACTGTAACGCGCCCTGCGGGAGCCGAGCTGATTGACCTGGGCGATAGGACCCTGATGCCGGGGTTGATCGATGCGCATGTTCATCTTTTTCTGCACCCTGGCGCGGAAGATTTGCAGACGGTGGAAGAGAGCGTTCCGGAGCGGACGCTGGTGGCTGCCGATGCTGCGAAGCAGGATCTTTTTGCCGGCTTTACCGCTGAGCGCGATATGGGAACCGAAGGTGCTGGCTGTGCGGACGTCGCGGTTCGCGATGCGATCAACAAAGGCCTGATTCATGGGCCGAGAATGCGTGTGAGCTGCAATGCCGTGGATCTTCTTGGCGGGCACGAGGATGCGATTGGCTATAACCCTGCGCAGAAGGTTCTTTCCAATGCAGACTATGCGAACTCCGCCGAAGAGCTGGTGCGCGTGATTCGGGAGCAGCGCAAAGGCGGCGCTGACTTCACGAAGATCTATGAGACAGGCAAGGACTCGATGGAGGACGGGCAGTTTCGAACACCCTATCAATACACGGTGGAGCAGCTCAGGGCAGCGGTTGCGGAGGCGGAGCGTATGGGCGGGGATAGAAACTCGGGACGAGGCATTGCGGTGCATGCGACGGGAGAGCCCGGGGCCGGATTTGCCGTGTCCGCGGGAGTGAGCTCAGTAGACCATGCTTATGTGTTGAGCGATGCCACCATGAAGGCGATGCATGAGAAGGAGATTTACGCCGTGCCGACATTCGCGATAGGGGAGTACTTTGCCGACCATGCGGCGACTCCTGAGCGCGCCGAAAGGCTGAAGGCGGAGCAGGCCCTTCATGCGGCGGAGTTCAAAAAACAGATGGCTGCGGGAGTTCCTTTCGCCGTAGGCAGCGATGTTGGACCGTTTCCGCATGGGACGCAGGCGAGGGAGATGGAACTGATGGTCCGGTTCGGTATGAAGCCTGTGGAGGTGCTGCGCGCAGATCTGCTGAACGGCGCGAAGCTTCTTGGATGGTCAGGGAAGATCGGTGAGCTTAAGCAAGGCTACTTCGCGGATATCGTTGCGGTGCAGGGGAATCCGCTTGAAGATATCGGCGCGCTACGCAGAGTGCAGTTTGTGATGAAGGACGGCGTGGTCTATCGCCGTCCCTGAGTTTATTTCGGTGACCACTGCTCGTCCGCGGACGGACCATAGAGCGCGGGAACCGGAATATCGTTGAGTCGCAGGTAGACGCCCAGTTGAGCCGTGTGATGAACCAGATGGTTGAAGCACATCTGGCGGAACGCCAGTGAACGAGGGCCATGCGAGATGAGATGTTCGCCGTAGCTGAACTTCCAGGGAGCTGCGAGAGCTTCATCGGGGGAGGCGGCGATGGCATCCCGACAGGCTTTGGCGCTGTCGTCGAGCTGTTGAAGGCAGGCGTCGCGCGATGTGAATTCAAGCGACGTCTTCGGCCGTTTCGGAGCGGCCATATCCATGCCGTCGTCGAGGATGATGTAGGAGCCGAAGAGGGGAAGCGAGGCGCAGTGCATGGCCAGCTTGCCGAGCTCCATGGACTTGCCGTGACACTTCCAGTCGTTTTTACCCTCGGGCACGCGTTCGAGAGTGCGGCGGGTGTTGGAGATTTCGACGTCAAAGTCCTGAAGCAGAAGTTCCGAGATCTTCATCCTGTTTCCTTCCTGTCAAAGCGCTGTCTGATTTGCGAAGGAAGCCATGGTACGGCCCTGCCGACTCTCCTGTCAGCAGGGAAGATCGCGAAGAGATATTAAAGTCCGGTTACGTTGTAACCGCAGTCAACGAAGGTAATCTCGCCGGTGATTCCGCTGGAGAGATCGCTTGCGAGGAAGAGCGCAGCGTTGCCGACCTCGGCGGTTTCAACGTTGCGATGGAGAGGAGCGCGCTCCTCGACTGCGTTGAGGATTTTGGTGAAGTCGCTGATGCCTCGAGCGGCGAGAGTTTTGATGGGGCCGGCGGAGATGGCGTTGACGCGGATCTTTTTACTGCCCAGGTCGGCGGCGAGATAGCGGACGGCGGCTTCGAGGGCGGCCTTGGCGACGCCCATGATGTTGTAGTTGGGGAAGACCTTCTCGGAGCCGTAATAGGTCAGCGTGAGGATGGAACCGCCTTCGGCCATGAGAGGGGCGGCTGCACGAGCGAGCGCGATGAGCGAGTAGGCGCTGATGTCGTGGGCGACGCGGAAGTCCTCGCGGGCGGTCTCGAGGACGGTGTTCTTGATATTGGGAGCAAAGCCGATGGAGTGCACCAGGATATCGAGCTTGCCATAGGCGGAGGAGAGCTGGGAGAAGACGGCGTCGATGTCGGAGTCGATGGAGACATCGCATTTGAAGGTCTTCGCGGAGGGAAGCTCGGCGGCAAGCTCGTCGGCGTCGCGCTGAAGGCGTTCGTTCTGATAACAGATGGCGAGGGTTGCACCGGCTTCGGAGAGCTTCTGGGCGATGGCCCAGGCGATGCTGCGCTTGTTGGCGAGGCCGAAGACGACGGCGACTTTGCCCTTGAGATCGATCATGTTTCCGGTATATCTCCTGTAATTCCCGTTGCTAAGGATAGCAGCGACGGAGCAGCAGAGGGAGCCCGGGCCGTGAAAGTGACGAAAAGCAATACGTTGGCAGGATGCCAGGCATGATCTGTGCGGAGGGTGCGGAGATGGATGGTGACGCATGTTGGTAAGCGCCGCTGTGGATAACTAATTTTATTGGATGATAACTGTTATTATCTTCTTGGATAGCATGATTCTCATGTGGCGGACCTCCTCGAGCTTTCGCAGACTTTGTGCCGAACCTGGGATCGCGAGGACCCATCAGCGCCACGGCCGCAAGATCGAGGAAATTATCAAGGCGGATGAGCTGGTCGCCGCCAAGTAATCTCTTCCTCGAAGTCGAAACTTCTCACCCTCGAAGCGGTACGTTGTAGCCTGGATTCGGGCTGCAGTGCACCGCTTTATTTGCTTGTAAATAGTTCAATACATTAGGCTTACGGTTTGCGTGACGTATTCTTCCATGGTAAGATCAATCATGCGCTTCATTCGCGATTTAAGCCGTCATGAAGCTACGGAATTGATTAACCGCCAACCCTAAGAGGAGTTATTGAACATGCTGCAAATTGGAGAGAAGTTTCCCGACTTCGAGCTTACTGCCACCGTTTCGACCGAGAAGGATGAGGCCAAGGCGTTCAAGACGATCACCGGCGACAGCTACCCCAGCAAGTGGAAGCTCTACTTTTTCTGGCCGAAGGATTTCACCTTTGTCTGCCCGACGGAGATCGCAGCCTTTGGAAAGCTGAATAGCGAATTTGCTGATCGCGACTGCCAAGTGCTTGGCGCGAGCACGGACAACGAGTATGTTCACGCAGCATGGCGCACTCATCATGCAGATCTGAAGGATCTTCCTTTCCCGATGCTGTCGGATATCAGGCGTGATCTTTCCGGTCAGCTGGGCATTCTGGATGAGAAGGCCGGTGTGGCGCAGCGCGCTACGTTCCTGGTGGACCCTGACAACATCATTCGCTTCATCTATGTGACGGATCTGTCGGTGGGACGCAATCCTCAGGAGGTTTTGAGGGTTCTCGACGCTCTGCAGACCGATGAACTGTGCCCCTGCAACTGGCAGAAGGGTGAAGCCACGTTGAACTAACCGCATGCAATTTCCGGGCGCGGATGCAGATGAGATCCGTGCCCGTTTTGCGGATGAGGAGGAGACAAGAGATGAGAATGGAAGATCTGATTGGTGGATTGCCACCTTACGCGAAGGACATGAAGCTGAACTACTCTTCGCTGGTCAAGCAGAATACGGAGCTGTCCTCGCAGCAGCTGTGGGGAACGGTTGTAGCCTCTGCTATAGCGACGAGAAATCCAGAGTTAACCGCAGCGACCATAGCAGAGGCCGAAGCTGCCGGTCTGACGCCGGATGCCCTGGATGCGGTGAAGGCAGCCGCGGCAATCATGGGGATGAACAATATCTACTATCGGTTTCATCACCTGACAACGAACGAGAAGTACGCGACTCTACCTACGCGATTGCGGATGAACGCCCTACGAGGACATGGTGTCGACGCGGTGGACTTCGAGCTGTGGTGCCTGGTGGTAAGCGCTGTGAATGCGTGCGAAAAGTGCGTGGACTCACATGAGCGCGTTCTTCGCGAGAAGGGTGCGAGCGAAGAACTGATCAACGCAGCGATACGCGTGACGGCAGTGATTCATGCGATCGGAGTGGTCCTGGATTCAGAAAAGGCAGCCCCGACAGCCGTGGCTGCGGTTGCGTAAGAGAGAAGCGTGAAAACAGGAGGCGCGGGCGTGTTCCGCGCCTTTTTCTTTTAAGAAGATTCTTACTGCCGGGTTGCAGGTGGGGAGAGTTTTGGATTTTCGCCGGGATTCCACTGTGGCTTGAATTCGGAGTTGGCGAGCCAGCGAATGGGGCCAACCATCGAAGAGATGGCTTTGGCCATATGGGCAAAGTTGATGGTCCGGATCTCGTCGGAGGGCTTGTGGTAGTCGTGATGGAGCCCGAAGCTGGACACTGTATGGGCGATGATTCCCTGGCGCGCGAGCGCGTAGTTATCCGAACGCTGGAAGAAGAGCTCCTTCGGATGAGGATCGTTGACGAGGTGGGCCCCGTGACGGACCAGCTCCGGGCCCAGGTCGGAACGGGTGAAACCGGTGAGCCATAGGGTGCCGGCGGGTACGGAAGGATCGGGGCGGCCGATCATCTCGAACTCGAGGTTGGCGACGATCTGAGAGAGCGGTACTGGTGGATGGGTGAGGAAGGCGCGGTTTCCGAAGCCGCCAATCTCTTCGGAGCCAAAGAGCGCGAACACAATTGTGCGCCTGGGGTGTTTGCCGGTTGCGAGCAGGTGGGCAAGGGTGAGTACGGCCGTGGTTCCCGAGGCGTCATCGTCGGCACCGTTGTAGATCGAGTCGCCCTTTTTATTGGCTGCTACGCCAAGATGGTCTAGATGCGCAGTGAGGAGGATGACTTCGTCCGGGGCGGAGCTGCCTCGGAGAATTCCGATTGCGTTCCAGGTCTCAGTACGCGGTGTGTTTTCGTAGTTCGAGAGACGTTGCTGCGTGCCTGGGGAGAGCGGGATGGGGACTGCTGCCTTTTGCACGTAGGTTCCATGGTCACCTCCGGGATCGAGGCCGAGGGACTGGAACTGCGAGGCGGCGAACAGAGCGGCGATATGCTCATCCCGCGTGGCGGAGCCTCGACCATGCAATTCATCGTCGGCGAGAAAATTCATATCGGAATGGATCTCCCTTTCGAGAGACGTGGATGCCATTTTTGTTTCTGTGGCGTCGAAGGAGTGGGCAGGTTTCTGTCCGGCGATCCAAAAAAAACAGAGAAGCGCTGCGGTGCAGAAGTGTCGGCGTTTATCTGCGGGCATGCGGGCGATTATAGATGAGGGTATCGTTGAATTTAGCGATACTTTAGAGGCGCAAGATTGAGGATGGGACAGGGCGTGTTCAGAGGAAGCTGGACGTTGATTCGAGCGGCGGCGATTCTAGCGGCTGCGATGGGTTCCATAGGCTGCGGCAATTTTTTTGTTCCTCCAGATAACAGCGGTGGCGGTGGCGGTGGTGGTGGAACCGGCACAGGTCGAGTTTATGTAGCGAATGCCACTTCAGGCCCAAACACGACGACGGGTTCGATCGCAGGTTTTACGATCGGCACCGGAACGTTGACGGCGGTTCCGAACTCATCCATGGCAGTTTCCTACCAGCCACTGGCTGCCGTGGTCTCACCGAACAATGCATTTCTTTATGTGTCGAGCGGGAGCGCCATCATTGTGTACACGATTAACTCGGACGGCTCGCTGACTGCGCAGAGCAACGGTGTGGTCATTAACGTTGTGTCCCTGGACGTATCTCCGGATGGGAAGTGGCTGTTCGGCCTGGATTTGCTTTCGGGCGCTCTAGATGAGTTCCAGATTGATTCTTCATCGGGTGGATTGAGTGCTATGACTCCACAACCCTGTCAGATATCGAACGGCGCAACCCCTCTTCCTCAGGAGGTCAAGGTATCTCCTTCGGGCAACTTTGTCTTTACGGCGCTGGGAAGTGCAGGAGATTGTATCTACTCGCTGAATACGGCAACAGGAGCGACAAGCTTTGCCACCTTTCTCTCTGTGAGCTCCTCGTCCAGCGACAACGGGCTCGCGGTCGATAGTACGGGATCGACTCTGTACATCGCACGCGCTGGGACGAACGGTGGCGTCGCGGTGTACACGATCGGCGGGGGAGGAGTTATCACTCCGATTGCAGGATCGCCGTTCGCGGCAGGGAACCGGCCATTTTCTGTCGTATTGGACAAGACCGGCAAGTATGTCTATGTGGCGAATCGTAATGACAACACGATCTCAGGCTATTCTATCGGTGCAAACAAGGCGCTGACGGCGTTGTCGGGATCTCCGTTCACAAGCGGACAGCAGGTTAACTCCCTGGGAATAGACCCAGGCGGAACCTATCTGCTGGCGGGAGCCAATGGCGGGAGCCCGGATCTTTCGATGTACAGCTTCGATGCCACGACGGCGGGCGCACTCGTTCTGGCGAAGAGCGTGGCTACCGATACAGATCCAACCAACGTTGCGGCGATTGCCGTCACCCATTGATCGGGGTGTTTGAGGGGGTAACAGTCTGTTGATTTGCAGCTATGCGCGAGAATTGTTTCTTGAGTGCCGCTAATATAAAAGAGACGCTGTCCTGAGTGGCGCGGCGGAGTACGAGAGTTATCTTTTCATCATCCAGACAGATCGGTGAGCGGCGGCGAGGCATAACCGCGATGCTTTGCATCGTGCTTTTAGGCGGATGTCTTGCGCTTGCTCTAGGTGGATGTTCGAAGTTTCGTCCCGGACCGCCGATCCAATACGTCTACGTTACGGTGAAGCAGACCTTTCTGCGGGATCGTGTGGCGGCGGTTTCGAACCGCACTGGAACGGTACAGAACGGTGACAGGCTCGAGGTTCTCGAAAGAGGCCGTCGATTCTTAAGAGTTAAGACCGGCAAGGGCGAGCAAGGTTGGATTGACGAGAAGGCTGTCGCAACCCAGGAGATCTTCGACCAGTTTGAGGCGTTGAAGCGGGACCATAAGGATGGTCCTGTTATCGCGAACGGGGTTGTCCGCGACGATGTCTATCTGCATACCAAGCCTGGACGCGATTCCGATCGCCTGTTTCGGTTGGTCGAGGGGGAAAAGCTGAAGCTGCTGCAGCGTGCGACGTTGCCGAAGCCGCTTCCTCCGGGGCAACAGATCGCAAGGCCCCCGGTGGCTGCCCGGGCAGATGCTGTGAAGCCGGTCTCCGGAGCGAAACCGCCGGCAACGGAAGAACCCGCCGCTCCCTTGATGGAAGACTGGTGGCTGGTTCGCGACTCCAAGGGCGATACGGGTTGGCTGTACAGCCGCATGATGGATGTGGATGTTCCGGATGCGATCATGCGCTACTCCGAAGGCCAGCGGATCGTGGGAGCTTATGTGCTGACGAGGGTCAACGATCTGGAGGCTCCGCAGGATGAGAAGAACGTTCCGGTGTATGTAACCGTAGCCAGTCCTTACAAGGCCGGACTTCCATATGATTTCAATCAAGTGCGGGTCTTTACCTGGAATGTGAAGAAGCATCGTTATGAGACGGGCTTTCGGGAGAGAAACATCGAAGGATATCTCCCGGTTGAGATCAAGATGGCAAAAGACCCCTACGGCCAGGCTCCGACCTCGATGGCCGTAGCGCCGACGTTCAGCTATCGAGTGCTGTCAGAGGATGCTGGGCCGGTGATTCCGGATCCAATTACCGGGGCGATCGTTCCCGGAAAGACGAACCTGAAGACCTATCGGCTGGAGGGGAACCTTATTCGGCGGGTTGTAGATCCCACGGCAGCTCCGGCTACGGATGCGCATCCGGAACCGGTGACGGAAAAGAAGAAAAAGGCTGCGGCCTCCAAACGACATGGACGGCGTTGAGCCCGTTTTGAGGAGAGCAAAGCATTGCGGGCTGTGAAGTTGGCGTGCCGGTCGTGACCCTGCAAAAATACAGGGATTCCCATTCGACCGTTTGCAGTCTTTTATCGGTAGAAGGCTCGAATGGCTTCCACTACGGTTTGCTGCTCGTCGTCACGAAGCTCCGGGTAGATTGGCAGCGCAAGCACTTCATCCGCGGCTTGTTCGCTGATTGGGAAGTCTCCCTGACGGTAGCCGAGGTTTGAGAGGCTGGTTTGCAGGTGGAGAGGGAGCGGGTAGTAGATCTCACTTCCAATCTGGCGTTCTGAGAGATGCTGGCGAAGAGAGTCGCGTCGCGGAGCGCGAATGACATATTGGTGGAAGACGTGCGTGGCACGAGGATCGGTGAAGGGCAGAACGATGCCTTCGCTGGTATTGGCGGCGATGAGGCCAGCCTGGGTGAATAGCTGGTCGTAGCGATGGGCCAGGTGGCGGCGTTGCTCGTTCCAGCGGGGAAGATAGCGCAGCTTGACCTCAAGGATTGCCGCCTGCAGCGAGTCGAGGCGAGAGTTCCAGCCCACTTCATCGTGGTAGTAACGACGGCGCATTCCATGGGCCCGCAGTACACGGGCGTGCTCGTTGAGCTCCGGGGAGGCGGTGGTGAGCAGGCCAGCATCTCCGAACGCGCTCAGATTTTTGGTGGGATAGAAGCTGAAGGAGGCCAGATCTCCAAGGCTGCCCGCGGGCTTGCCGCGCCAGGCGGCTCCGAAGGCCTGAGCGGCGTCTTCGACGAGAAGCAGGCCATGGTGTTGCTGCAGGTCGCCGAAGGCGTCCCAATCGGCGCACTGGCCGTAGAGATGGACTGGAAGAATGGCTTTGACCTTCGAACCGCGATGGGAGCGGATGACCTGCTCCACAGAGCTGGCAGAGAGGTTGAAGGTCGCGGGATCGATGTCTGCCAGCAGCGGCTGGGCGCCGCAGCGAAGGATGGAGCTGACAGAGGCGAAGAAGCTGAAAGGTGTGGTGATAACGGCATCGCCGGGGCCTATATTGGCTGCGGCGAGCGCCAGCCAGAGGGCGTCGGTTCCACTGGCGCAGCCGATGGCGTGCGGAGTCTGGCAGGCTAAAGCCGCTTTTTCTTCAAAAGATTCGACCGCGGGGCCGAGGATGAACTGTTGAGAGGCGCAGACCTGTTCGATTGCGGCCAGTACTTCATCCCGAAGGATGGAGTATTGCCGGGAAAAGTCGAGCATGGGAACGGGCTGAAGGGTTTCTGCTGGCACTGAAGCTATGGTAAATCCTTGTGTAAGAGAGGAAGAGTCCCAGCGGGAGTTTGATGCGTCTAACGTTTTATGGAGTGGAAGCTGCATTGCTTGCGGTAACCCGCGAGTTGAAAAATGTGGTGGATGCTCGTATCGTGGAACCTCTTGGCTTCAGACTCAGCGAAACGGCTGTCTGGACGTTCGACTGAAGGGCATGAAGTTTGGCGGAATCTTTATTATTTTGGAAATCTACAAGCTAAGGAGATCGGCACCATGGACTCAAAGCCGGCACAGAATATTCAGGATACTTTTCTCAACACGGTCCGCAAGGACAAGAGCCCGATCACAATTTATCTTGTGAGCGGGGTCAAGCTGACTGGAAAGATCCGTTCATTCGATAAGTACTCCGTTCTGCTCGAAAACAACAGCCAGGAACAACTGATCTTCAAACATGCGATTTCTACTGTTGTCAGCGGTCGCATGGGTGGAGGGCATGGAGATGCGAAGGGAGATCTTCGCAGTTCAGCACCATCGCAGGCTGCAGTGGGAACTGCCGCAGTTCCTCCACCTGTCTCTGAGGTCGCTGGGGCATCACCAGCTCGTTGAATTCATCCTGCTGGCGATCTTAAAGACTTTTCATGAAAAGACTCGTGAGGGTGTCCAGATCGCTCCTGTGAAGACCTCGAAACCGAATCGCCGTACGCTTGCGGAGGCACAGAGCGCCTTAACGGAGCTAAGTCGTGCTTCCGCGGAGCGCGCGGTGCTGGTGGCGGTGGAGTTTACCGCTTCCCGGCGTCGGCTGACGGCCACGGCGGCTCAGGCTCGAAAGGCTGCGACTCTGCTGGCCGAAGCTGAGGCGGAGACTTCTAAGTCCGAATCTGAAGCTGACGACGGCGCAGCTTCGGGACTCAATACCGAGCCCATGGAGTTGGACTTCGATGTGTCTCTTGCGGAGTTTCAAGAGCTCACTCGAAGCGCAGGGGCGGAGATCGTCGCGACTCTGGTGCAACGCCGAGCCAAGCCCGACGCCGCAACGCTCATAGGCCAGGGCAAGCTGGAGGAGATCGCTGGGGTTGCGGCCTCGGTGAACGCCGATATCGTTCTCTTCGACCATGACCTGACTCCTTCGCAGATGCGGAATCTAGAGGCGAAGCTCGAGACCCGGGTGATCGATCGAACCCAGCTGATTCTGGACATCTTCGCTCGCCACGCGAGGACGCGTGAAGGTCAGTTGCAGGTGGAGCTGGCGCAGCTGGAATACCAGCTGCCGAGGCTGGCGGGCCGGGGAAAGGCGATGAGCCAACTTGGCGGCGGCATTGGTACTCGCGGCCCCGGTGAGACCCAGCTGGAGACAGACCGCCGCAAGATCGGCTTGCGCATTCATCACGTCAAGGAACAATTGGAGTCGGTCAGGCGTATCCGGCGGCAGCAGCGTCAGCGCCGGGAGGCGGTCCCGGTGCCGGTAGTGGCTCTGGTTGGATACACGAATGCGGGAAAGAGCACGCTTTTCAATGCTTTGACCGAGGCTGGTGTGTTGGAATCGTCACGGATGTTTGCAACGCTGGACCCGAAGCTGAAGCAACTGCAGCTTCCATCACGCCGAAAGATCCTGCTCTCGGATACCGTCGGATTTATCCGCAACCTTCCGCACACACTGGTGACGAGCTTTCGGGCGACCCTCGAAGAGGTACAACGTGCGGAGCTGTTGTTGCACGTTCGCGATGCCTCAAGCCCGATGCTGGAAGAGCAGAAGGTTGAAGTAGAGAAGGTGCTGGGCGAACTGGAGGTGGCCGGCAAGCCTGTTATTGAGGTGATGAACAAGGCCGACCTGGTTTCCCCGGAAGGGCGAGAGGCGCTGTGGCGTAGGGGACGTGTCTGGGTCTCGGGTGTTACAGGAGAAGGATTAGACGGGCTGCTCCGGGCGATTGACGACCATCTGGTTGTCGACCCTGTGATCGAGACGGATTTCAGGCTGCCTCAGTCGGAAGGAGCGATCCTTGCAGCGCTGGAAGCGGGCGCGGTTTTACGGGAGAAACGGTTCAAGGGAAATCTGGTGTATCTGGTTGTGAGGGGACCGGCCTCCCTGCTGAACCGCTACAGGAGGTTTCAGGTACAGCGGGCAGGTTGATTTTAGAGTGTCTTAACTAGCATAGGCCGCCTGATGGGGAGCGGAGGTGGTGTCCCCGATCACGCGACCTATGTGACCCAGAAAATAGGGTCCGGGTGGTGGTTAAAGTTTACGAGATTCAAAGAGAAAGTCAAAGAAAGATCGGGCGGAAATGAAAGGTCGATGAACGCCCATCCGTTCGTTTATCGCCATATTAAGGTTTGACACTCCACCGAACGCTTTGCTAAAACTAGTTGTACCGCAATCTGCATAACAGGCCCCAACCTGTAACGCTTCGAAGAAAAAATATGCTTGCCTGAACGGCTTCATCAAGAAAAGACTCGGAGCGGTTGCGACCGAACCCCTACATGGACCAGATACTTAACGAACTCGGTGGACTTGTGCTCGGCGCTGTGCCGACCATGCTCCTCTTCATCCTTTTGGTGATCGCGTATGGGCTGCTGGTTCGCCGGCCGCTGGAGCGCATTCTGACGGAGCGCCACGCGCGCACAGCGGGTGCCATGGAGCAGGCCAAGGGCGCGATTGCAGCCGCAGAGGCAGAAACGGGCGCCTATGAAGAGAAGCTTCGCAAGGCGAAGGCTGAGCTCTTTGAAGCCCGCGAGCGCAGGATGAAGCAGTGGGCTGCAGAGCGCGAGACCGCTCTCGAGCAGGTACGACAGGCTGCGCAGGAGCGCATCGGATCGGCGCGCCGGGAGGTTGAGCAGGGCGCGGTTGAGGCGAGAACCCAGATTGAGAGAACGAGTGCAGAGTTGAGCGCGAAGGTGATTGCCGCTGTTCTGCCTGCGAACGTCGCCGCTGCGGAGGTGGCACGGTGAAGAGTTTTGGGATTACATGGAAGGCCATTCTGCCCGGACTGGCGCTTACTGTTTTGCTGGCGGGACCGGTACCGCATCTCCGAGCGGTGGAGGCTGCACCGGTTGCGGCGCAGAGCGGAAGTGAAGCCGCGCCGGAGGCTCCTCTTTCCGAGAAGCAGGAAGAGAACAGCGACGAAGAGGCCTTTCGGCACTCTGCCGCTGTGAAGTCGCTAGGTGCAAAGTTCGGCCTCGGTCCAGATCAAGCGGCTACGGTTTTTACGGTTGTCAATTTTGTCGTTCTCGCTCTTCTGGTGGGCTGGTTTCTGCTGAAGACTCTGCCCAAGACGTTCCGCAACCGGAATGCGGCGCTTGAGAAGCACCTGGTCGAAGCGCGTGCAGCGAGCGAAGACGCGAAGAGCCGTCTCGGCAGCGTGGAAGCCCGGCTTAGCAAGCTGGACGAGCAGATTGCCGCCATGCGCGCGCAGGCCGAGAAAGATGCCCAGGCCGATGAACAGCGCATGAAGGCCTCCGTTGAGGAAGAGAAACAGAAGATTCTGGCTTCGGCCGAGCAGGAGATCGCGGCTGCCGCGGCGCAGGCCCGGCGTCAGATTCAGCAGTATGCTGCGGATCTCGCCATCGACCAGGCGGCGAAGAAGCTGGTGGTGACGGCTGAAACGGACCGTGTCCTGGTCCAGGAGTTTGCTCGCAGGCTGGGTTCTGATTTTGAGGGAGGGCGTAACTGATGTCAGTGATTGCACTCCGCTACGCCCATGCATTCGCCTCTGTCGTCGTTTCTCAGAAGGTGGATGCCGAGGCTGCCCAACAGCAGCTTGGCGATTTTCGCGCGACTTTTGAGGGGAGCCGTGAGCTTCGCGAGGTCTTGTCGGATCCGGCGATCGCCCGTGAGCAGAAGCTGAAGGTGCTTGACGCGATTGCGGGCAGGATTGGTATGGTTCCGCAGGTCAGGAATTTTATCGCGGTCATTATGGACCACGACAGGCTGGCCAATCTGGGAGAGATTCTTGACGAGTATCATGCAGTAGCCGATGAGGAATCGGGCTTGTCGGAGGCTGAGATCGTCAGCGCGCATGTTTTGAACGCAGAAGACAGGTCTGCACTGGAAGCCCAGGTGGCAAAGCTGGCCGGAGGCCGGATTCGCGCTACCTACAGCGAAGACGCGTCCCTGTTGGGCGGTGCGGTCGTTCGGATCGGATCGACGGTTTACGACGGTTCCATCCGCGCTCAGCTGGAGCGGTTGAAGCAGCGGCTGGTTAGCGCTTAGTAAGCTGAAATAAAAAAAGATTGATACGAAGGCGAGTAGAAGGAAGACATGGCACAGATCAACGCAGGTGAAATAACAGAGCTGCTTCGCCAGCAGATCGAGAACTACGAGCAGAAGATTCAGATCGACGAGGTGGGTACGATCATCTCGCTGGGCGATGGTATTGCGCGCGTTCACGGTCTCGACAAGGTCATGGCCGGCGAGCTGATCGATTTTCCCCACGGCATAGCCGGGCTGGCGATGAATCTCGACGAAGACCAGGTGGGCGCCGTACTTCTGGGCGATTACACGGTGCTGAAAGAGGGCGACCAGGTCAAGCGCACCGGGCGCATCATGTCGGTCCCGGTGGGCGAAGCGATGATTGGCCGCGTGGTGAACGCGCTTGGCCAGCCCATCGACGACAAAGGCCCGATCAATACGGACAAGTTTCTTCCCGTCGAGCGGTTGGCGCCGGGCGTCATCTCTCGGCAGTCGGTTCGGGAGCCGATGGCGACCGGAATTAAGGCCATCGACACGATGATTCCGATCGGCCGCGGCCAGCGTGAACTTCTGATCGGCGACCGCCAGACCGGCAAGACGGCAATCGCTCTCGACACGATCATTAACTCGGCGAAGAACGATCTGATCTGCATCTACTGCGCGATCGGTCAGAAGCGCTCATCGGTAGCCCAGGTCGTGCAGACGCTCGAAGAGAACGGCGCGATGGCCTACACCATCGTCGTCGCCGCGACTGCGTCTGAGCCTGCTCCGATGCAGTACCTGGCTCCGTTCGCTGCTACGGCGATCGGCGAGTACTTCCGCGACAACGGAAAGCACGCGCTGGTGATCTATGACGATCTCTCAAAGCACGCGGCATCGTATCGCGAGATCTCGTTGCTGCTTCGCCGTCCTCCGGGCCGCGAGGCATATCCCGGAGACGTCTTCTATCTCCACTCCAGGCTTCTCGAGCGCTCCTCGAAGCTTTCCGACCAACTTGGTGGCGGCAGTCTTACGGCGCTCCCGATCATTGAGACCCAGGCCGGCGACGTTTCGGCTTACATTCCGACCAACGTGATCTCGATCACGGACGGCCAGATCTTCCTTGAGACTGACCTGTTCAACTCCGGCGTTCGCCCGGCGGTCAACGTGGGTCTGTCGGTATCGCGCGTAGGTTTTGCGGCTGCGGTCAAGGCGACCAAGCAGGTGGGCTCGACCCTGAAGCTTGATCTCGCGCAGTATCGCGAACTGGCTGCCTTTGCCCAGTTTGGATCGGACCTTGATCCGGTGACCCAGCGCCAGCTGAATCGTGGCCAGAGGCTGACGGAGTTGCTGAAGCAGCCTCAGTTCCAGCCGCTTCCCTTCGAGAAGCAGGTTGCCATCATCTTTGCCGGAGTCAATGGCCTGCTGGATGACGTGAAGGTCTCGGATCTTCGCGCGTTCGAGGATGGACTTTATCCGTATCTTGAGTCCTCGGGATCGAATGTGCTGTCGGATATCGTCACCAAGAAGGCGATCGACGATGACATCAAGGGCCGCTTGATTGCGGGCATCAACGACTATAAGTCGACCTTCCTGGATCAGCGTAAGGATCAGCGCAAGGAGAAAGAGACGGCTCAGGCCAAGTAAACCATGGCAAACGTACTCGATCTACGGCGTCGCATCCGCAGCGTGAAGAACACGCGGCAGATTACGAAGGCCATGAAGATGGTCTCGGCTGCGAAACTACGCCGTGCGCAGGAGCGTGCATTACAGGCCCGGCCTTATGCCCAGATGATCTCGAGCGTGCTCGAATCGCTGGTGCGGCGCTCGGACATGTACAGCGATGATGGAGATGTCCGGCACCCTCTTCTGGTGGAACGTGAAGAAAAGAATGTCCTGGTGGTAGTGATCGCCGGAGACAAGGGTTTTGCCGGCGCCTTCAATTCGAACATCACCAAGGCGGCACGGTCTTTTATTCTTGAGCGTCAGTCGCAGGGCCAGAACATCGATATCGAGCCGATTGGCAGGAAAGCTCGCGACCTGGTCGGGAAGAGATATCCTGCTGCGAACTACGAGAAGAAGGAAGAGCACTACGACAACGACCTGGCGACTCACTACGAGGTGATTCGTCACCGGGCAGCGCAGATCGAGACAACGGGCGATCATCCCGGACTTTTGAACAAGGTGGATATCCACGAGGTGAGCGAGATGGCTCACTCCATCGTGGATCGCTACACGCGGGCGGAGATCGATTCGGTCTACATCGTCTACAACGAGTTCAAATCGGTCATCGCGCAGAGAGTCGTGGTGGAGAAGCTGCTTCCGATCCGCAAGCTGGGATCGCACGAGATTACCGTTGCAGAGGAGATGACCGAGGAGCAGAGGGAAGCGGCTGCTCATGCGGCGAAGAGCTCCGGGGTGAGCCTTACAGTTCCCGAGGAGTCTGTAATCGAGTCGGAGGCCAAGAAGTTCGGCACCGCCGAGGTGGATTACATCTTCGATCAAACTCCAGAGAGGCTGTTCCGTCACCTGATGCCGAAGTACGTGACCACGCAGATCTTTCACGCCCTGCTGGAATCGGTAGCTGCCGAGCATGCGGCGCGCATGACGGCGATGGATTCTGCAACCAACAACGCCGGTGACATGATCGACGCGCTCTCGCTTGAGATGAATCGAGTGCGTCAGGCAGCGATTACGAAGGAAATTATTGAGATCGTGAGCGGAGCGGCCGCTCTGTAAGCAAAGAGGCAACCGCGGAAGAGAAAAGAGACCTATGGCAGAGAATATTGGAAAAGTCATTTCGATCAGCGGCCCGGCCGTTGATATTCAGTTCGAAGAGGGAAAGATGCCGGCCATCTACCAGGCTGTGCGCATCGTAAGCGACGGCTTCGACGTTCCCAATCCCATGGACGTGGTGGTCGAGGTGCAGCAGCACCTGGGCGAGGGCCGCGTACGCTGCATCGCAATGGTGGCGACCGAGGGTATGGTGCGCGGCATGAAGGCGATCGATACCGGCGCTCCCATCATGGTTCCGGTAGGGCGTGAGACGCTCGGCCGGGTTTTGAATGTGCTGGGCCAGCCGGTGGACGAGCTGGGTCCAGTAGCAGCGAAGAAATATCTGCCGATTCATCGGCAGGCTCCGGCGTTCGACGAGCAGTCGACGTCTGAAGAGATGTTCGAGACCGGCATCAAGGTCGTCGATCTGATCCTGCCCTTCTTGAAGGGCGGAAAGATCGGCCTCTTCGGTGGTGCCGGCGTCGGCAAGACCGTCGTTATTCAAGAGCTGATCAACAATGTCGCCTCCAAGCACGGCGGTTATTCGGTGTTCGCCGGCGTTGGCGAGCGCACCCGCGAGGGCAATGACCTCTGGCACGAGTTCCAGGAGTCGGGCGTTATCGATCCCAAGGACTTCAACAAGTCCAAAGCGGCCTTGATCTATGGACAGATGACCGAGCCGCCAGGAGCCCGTCTGCGCGTGGCGCTTACCGGCCTGACTGTCGCAGAAAACTTCCGCGATGAAGAGGGTGCCGACACGCTGCTGTTCATCGACAATATCTTCCGGTTCACCCAGGCAGGTTCCGAGGTTTCGACGCTGTTGGGACGTATGCCTTCGGCCGTGGGATACCAGCCGAACCTCGCGACCGAGATGGGCCAGCTGCAGGAGCGCATCACCTCGACGAAGAAGGGTTCGGTCACCTCGGTGCAGGCGGTTTATGTTCCCGCTGACGACATCACGGACCCGGCTCCGGCGACGACCTTCGCTCATCTGGACGCGACAATGCTTCTTTCGCGTCCGCTTTCGGAGCTTGGAATCTATCCCGCCGTGGACCCGCTGACCTCGACTTCGCGTATTCTCTCGGCGCGTATCGTTGGCCAGGAGCACTACGACGTGGCGCAGGGCGTGAAGAAGATTCTGCAGCGCTATAAGGATCTGCAGGATATTATCGCCATTCTCGGAATGGACGAGCTCTCTGAAGAGGACCAGACGACCGTCAAGCGCGCCCGCAAGGTACAGCGCTTCCTCTCGCAGCCCTTCCATGTTGCCGAGATCTTTACCGGTATTCCTGGAGCTTACGTGAAGGTGGAAGACACGATCCGCTCGTTCAAGGAGATTATCGAAGGAAAGCACGACGATATTCCGGAGCAGGCCTTCTACCTGAAGGGCGGTATCGAAGACGTTCTGGCCGCAGCCGAGAAGATGAAGGCGACTGCGTAATCATTCTGGGTACCCACCCGGATTCAAACGGGTGGGTCTTCAACAGATTTACCTTTGTTTCAGTGGATTTCTGGAAGCGTAGAGTTTAGACGAGCATGGCAGATACAAACCAATCCGGCCTCCTTACTGTCCGTCTGGTGACGTCGGACCGCGTACTGGTGGACACGACCGCGGAAGCGGTTGAGCTGCCATCGATGTCAGGTTACCTTGAAGCTCTGTATGGGCATGCACCGTTGCTGGCGGAGCTGGGAGCAGGAGAAGTGCGACTGCACGGTGGCGCCTCCGGGGATCAGATCTTCTTTGTGGCATGGGGCTTCGTCGAGGTTTTGCCGGAACGGGTGACGATTCTGGCGGAGAACGCTCTTCACCCCGAAGAGATTAATGTAGAGAGCGCGCGTACGGAGCTCGCGGCGGGCGAAAAGATGTGGCAGGAGGCGGGCGACGATGGCGAGAAGTATGACGAGGCCAACGCGCTGACTCGCCAGGCAGAGGAAAAGATCGCTTCGGCCGAAGGCCATCACTAAGTTTAGCTTTTTAGTTTCAAACGATAAGCCACCCCGGTCTTGGGGTGGCTCTTTTTTTCGTTTCCTGCGATAGACGTCAGGAGGCCTTCTTACGCTTCGGGGCAGTTGCCTTGGTTGCCACGGGAGTCTCTGCGACCGGGGCTTCTGCCTGTTGACGAAGGGCGTGGATGACGACTCGAAGCATCTCTTCCTCAGGGGCTGGCTTGCCGGTCCAGATTTCGAACTGGCGAGCTCCCTGCTGGACAAACATCTCCACCCCGGTGATGAAGGCGATGCCCTGTTGACGGGCAAGGCGGATCAATGGGGTTTCGAGCGGGTTATAGACCAGATCAAAGACCAGCCTAGTATTGAGGTCCTTTGCATCGAGGAGCGGGGCCGCCTTTTGGCCGGCCATACCAACCGGGGTGGCATTGATGATGACGTCGAAGGAGGATTTGGCCAACGCGTCTTTTTTGATGGACTTGGAGCCGGACTGCCGGGCGAGCTTTTGTGCCGCCTCGGCGGTGCGATTGAGGATGAAGACCTCTGCACCTTTATCGCGCAGGCCAAAGACAGCGGCGCGAGCGGCGCCTCCTGCACCCAACACCAGCACTTTGGCGTCCCGCAGAGACATCCGCTTCTCGAGAGGCCCTACGATGCCGGCGACATCGGTATTGAAGCCGTAGAGCTTGCCATCCTGAGCGCGCAGAACGGTGTTGCAGGCTCCAATCTTGGCCGAGAGGGGATCGGTGTGCTCCAGGTGCGCCATGATCTCCTGCTTGTGCGGCATGGTGACGCTGAGCCCCTGGATCGGAATCTCCTGGACAAGCTTGAGGAGATCGCTCACCTTGGCGGCCTGGAGCGCGAGGTAGACGGCATTGACGGTCTCCCGGCGAAAGGCCGTATTCATCATGATGGGCGAGAGCGAGCTTTTAATGGGGTTGCCGGCGACACCGTAGACTTTGGTGGCAGCGTCGACCTGATCGATTCGATAGGTCTCGATCAGGGTTCGTGCGGCAATCTGGCCCGGGCCGGTCTCTTCTCCCTGGGTCGCGGCGGCAAAGGTGAAGGCGGAGCCGGCACGCAGTCCAAGCACGCGGGAGATGATTCCAGCATCGCCCATGCAGATGCCGATGATGTTGGAGTTCTCATTCATGCGCTCCAAAAAGCGCATCAGGGTGACGTTGTCGGTGAGTGTCTTGGCGGTGGGGACGATCTTGATGAAGTCCGGTTGGAACGGCGTGATGCGCTCGTAGATCTTGTCGAGATCCTTGGTCGCCGAGAAATCGTGATGGCTGATGATCAGCGCGATCCCGGTCTCCCGTAGTTTCTGCAGCTCGCCCTTTTTGAGGGCTTCGGCGGATTCGAGCTCCAGGTCGGCGATATGGAAGCCGGCTCCAGAGGCCTTGGAGAGAATCTCCATCTCTGAGGCGAGAGGGCCGGTGAACTTTCCGCCATTGGCCGTTCGTCGACAGGTGGCGATGCCGGTGGCCGCCGTGTTGTCTGAGAAGAACTGCTTGAACTTCGGCAGCGCGTTGAGGGGTTTGTCAAGATAATCCAGCCGGAATTCCAGAAAAGGAGTTTCTTTGACGACAGCGCTCGCTTTTTCTATCATTTCGGTCGCGGTCGATCCAATAATGGCGACGCAAACCTTGCCGATGCGGGTACGGAGAAGTTGTGTAGCTGCTGTGGGAGTAGGCACTTTCGCTCTCATGTCTGCAATCGCGGTATCTTACAGACCCTTGATCCCAGATGCAAATTTTGTTGAAAGAAAAGGTAGTTAGCCTTCGTGGCGTCAGTCCGATGCATTCCTTCTTTGAGAAGACGTGAACCAGAGGGAAAGGTCATCGCCACTTTCGATTTTAGAATAAAAGAATTATGGCGGAACTAGACATCCTGCAGATTCCGGAGTGGCAGAAGATTCTTTGGCTGCGTCATGGGTTCAGCGCTCGCGCGAATGGGATGTCGGTCGCCTATGGCGGTCAATCCTTGAACCTGGGTTGGACCAAAGAAGATGACCCGAGCGTAGTTCGAGAGAATCGCAGACTTCTAGTGGAGATGATCTCCGGAAACGATCTCGCACGAACGAAATGGAAGCTGGTAACTGCCCGGCAGGTGCACGAGAACCAGGTTGTCCGCATCGAGGCTGAAGATGCATTTGCGGGACGCCTGGAGACGCCGGAGGGCAAGGCGGTCCTGGAAGGAGATGGCTTGGTCACCGACAGGCCTGGGGTGCTTCTGGGGGCAGGCACGGCGGACTGTGTCCCGGTCCTGGTCGTTGATCCGCGCAGACGGGCAGTAGGGGCGTTTCATGCGGGCTGGAGAGGGACAGCGGCACGGATCGCAGAGCGTGGGGTTGAGACGATGCGGCGAGAGTACGGCTCGAGCCCGGAGGATCTGCTGGCAGCGATCGGCCCGAGTATCGGCGCGTGCTGCTATACCGTCGGTGAAGAGGTCAGAGAGACGTTTGTGGCCGAGTTCCCGTATGGGGCGGAGTTGTTTCATGCGAGCAAGGGGCTGGATGAAACAACTCCGGCTATACGAGTCGATCTGTGGGAGGCGAACAGAAGGCAATTGCTGGATGCAGGACTCAAATCAGAAAAGATTACGATCGTGGGAGAATGCACCGCCTGCACACGGGATCTCTCAGGAAAGCCCAGATATTTCTCGCATCGGGCCCAGGCGGGAAGGACCGGGCGGATGTTGAATGTCATTGGAATCGCCGAAGAGGATTCGTCATCCGGTTCCGTCAAAATAAATTGAGACCATTTGGTTTCTTTATCATCATGAAAGAGAGCCATGAATAAGGGAGAAGAGACACGGCAGAAGATCATTGCAGCAGCCGCCCCTCTTTTTAACAAGCAGGGTTATGCCGGATGCGTGATCAAGGACATTATGGCCGCGACCGGACTCGAAAAAGGCGGCATCTATCGGCACTTCGAAAGTAAGGAGGAGATTGCCGCAGAGGCGTTTGACTATGCCTGGATGGTGTCCACCGCGCTTCGGCGTCAGGGCCTGGATGAGATTCCCGACCACGTCGACAGGCTGAAACATCACGTCGCTGGATTTGTCCATCGGTCAAGCATTCCGGGTGGATGTCCTTTGTTGAATACCGGAGTGGATTCCGACAATGGAAATCCGATTCTGCGAGAGCGAGTCCGGAATGCCTTAAAGGGATGGCAGAAGATGTTGCGAACGATTCTGGCAGATGGAATTGCGGCTGGAACGGTTCGAGACGATGTTGATATTGAGAAGGTTTCGAGAGTGATCATCTCCGGGCTTGAAGGCGGGATGCTTATAAGTCGTATTGAAAAGAACGATCAGGCCCTTCAGGATGCGATGGAACACCTCGACGCTTATCTGGAAACCCGCGTCCGGGCGCGTGCGGCGAAGGGGAAAAGCCTGCAATCCTCAGCGCGATAGAATTCTCGCCGGTTTAATCGAATCCACAAGCGCCTCAATCGCATCACAACTGTGTTCCTAAAGAGACCGTTTGGTCTCAATTCTTGAAGCAGAAGGGGCACAATGGGCGCGGTTCAAGTACTGCCTCAGCAGCAGGCTGCGAAAGTCGCTAAGGCGGTGAATCCATGGGTCGTCGCCCTGACAGTTACCCTGGCGACTTTCATGGAACTGCTCGATACGTCCATTGCGAACGTATCGCTTCCTCACATCGCCGGTGGGCTGGGGCGCAGCTTCGACGAGGTTACCTGGATCCTTACGACGTACCTGGTGGCCAATGCCGTCGTTCTGCCGATGAGCGCTTGGCTGAGCCGTGTCTTCGGGCGCAAGAACTATTACATGGCGTGCGTGGCCCTGTTTACGCTGACCTCTTTTTTCTGCGGAATCGCACCCAGCCTTGGAGTGATGCTGTTGAGCCGGGTTTTGCAGGGGATTGGCGGTGGAGGGCTCGCTCCGGTGGAACAGGCCATCCTGGTCGACACCTTTCCTCCCGCGAAACGGGCGTCGGCATTCGCGCTCTATACCGTGGCGATCGTGACGGCTCCTGCGATCGCCACGGTATAGAGCGCGAAGATTACGGACAACTACAACTGGCGCTGGGTCTTCCTGATCAACATTCCGATCGGGCTTCTGTCGCTGTATCTGACGAACCGGTTTGTCAGCGATCCCCCCTCCTTCAAAGAGGAGCGCGAGAGCGCCCGCAAGGGTGGACGGCTGAAGATCGATGGCGTGGGGATCGGCCTGATCGCCCTGGGCTCAGCAGCGCTCGAGATTATGCTTGACCGAGGCCAAATCGATGACTGGTTCGGCAGCAGCTTTATTTGCTGGCTGTTTGCGATAGCGATGGTCTGTTTCGCAGTGGCGATCTATTGGGAGCTCAAAGTGGATGACCCAATCCTGGAGCTCCGCCTGTTGCGTTATCCGAATTTTGCGATTGCCTCGGTGTTCTACTTCATCTTTGGCTTTGGGCTGTTTGCTACGACGACGATGATTCCGCAGCTTCTGCAATCGCTGTATGGCTATCGCGCCATTGATGCAGGATTGGTGCTGGGGCCGGGAGCGTTTGTCATCACGCTGCTTGCTCCGGTGGGAGCGCAGCTGGTGCAGCGAGGGATCGTGCATCCTCGAACCTTGCTGACCTTCAGCCTGGTGACGGTATCTGCCTCGATGATCTATTACAGCGGCCTGAATCTCCAGACCGACTATCGACACTATGCGCTGGCGCGTGCGTTCCAGGGATTCGGGTATGCCTTCTTCTTCGTCCCGTTGAGCGTCCTAGCATACTCGCAGCTTAAGCCAAGCGAGAACAATCGCGCATCGAGTCTTACCAACCTCTTCCGCAACTGGGGAGGAAGCTTCGGGATCTCCTTTGCAACGACGCTGAGCGAGCGGCGCCAGAGCTTTCATCAGAACGTGATGTCGGCGAATCTACCTGCTTCGGGCGCGTGGTTGCAGGATTCGATTCGCAGTTCCACGAACTACCTGATGAGCCAGGGATACTCCCATGCGGACGCAGTAAGGGCCTCCTACCTCCGTTACTACAATCAATTGACGGCGCAGACCAGCCTGCTGGGTTTTATGGATGTCTTTCGCGCGATTGCCTGGGTGACCCTGGCAGTTACGCCGCTGGTCTTATTCATCCAAAAATTCAAAGCCGGCGGCAAGCCCTCGGGAGGGCACTGAGGCCGGATTAATCCGTCTCAGTGTCCTCGCCATGCATGAGCGAACGCTCCGGTGGGCGGCGCAGCAGCAGAGGCATCACGAAGAGGATGGCGATGATGGTCGTCGCCATGCCTCCAACAACGACGCGTGCCAGCGGCTGCTGTGCCTGTGCTCCGATTCCGTTGGAGACGGCGGCGGGAAGCAAGCCGAGTCCCGCTGCCATGCAGGCCATGACGACGGGACGCATCTCGTCGACGCAGCCATGCTCGAGGCCGGTTCCATCGACGCTCTCGCGTTGAGCTCGGCGGACCCCCGACATAAAGACGACGGCTCCCAGCGTGGCTACACCAATCAGGGATGTAAATCCTACCGCAGCCGAGATACTGAAGGCGGTATGAGTGAGGAAGAGAGACACCGTACCGCCTACGGCAGCGAAGGGAAGAGTGGCGATTACGATGAACGCATCCTTCCATGTACCGAATTGCATGTAGAGCAGGATGACGATGATTGCCAGTGAGATGGGGATGATAATGGCAAGCCGTGCCTGCTCTTTGCGAAGGGAATCGAACTCACCCGCCCAGGTGTAATCGTAGCCAGTAGGCATCGGAACCTGCTGTTTCAGCTTTGCCTGGAGATCGGTAATTGTGGTCGCGAGATCACGTCCGCGAACGGAGAATTTGATAGGGATATACCGTCGGCCTGCTTCGCGGAAGATCTGGAAGCTGCCTTGGCGAATGGAGACATCGGCGATCTGAGCCAGAGGAATACGGCTTCCGTCAGAGGTGGGAACAAGAATGGCCCGAATGGCTTCTGGCGTCGAGCGATTGCCCTCGGGATAGCGTACGGTAAGGTCGAAGCGTCGATCGCCCTGGATGACCTGGGTGACTGGAGCACCACCGACAGCGGCTTGTACCACGGCGTTGATATCTCCGGAGAGGATGCCGTAACGAGCCGCTCGTGCGCGATCGATCTGGATAACCAGCGATGGCTGACCGCCCACCTTGAAGACACCCACGTCGGCAACACCCGGAACGGTCTCCATGGTCTTTTCGATCTTGCTTGAGAGTGAGGTGAGCGTGTCGAGGTCGTCACCGAAGAGTTTGAGTGAGTTCTCTCCTTTGACGCCCGACATTGCCTCTTCGACGTTGTCCTGGATGGCCTGGGAGAAGTTGAGCTCGATGCCTGGGAAGCGCGAGAGACGCCGATTCATCTCGTCGATCAGCTTTGCTTTTGTGAGTCCCGGGCGCCACTCTTCCTGCGGCTTAAGCGCAGCGGAGATTTCGATGTTGTTGAAGGTGGAGACGTCGGTGCCGTCGTCAGGCCGTCCCATCTGCGAGACAGTTTGGGTTACCTCGGGAGATCTGGCGATCTCGGCGCGTAGTTGATCGGCGAGGTGGGCTGAGGTGTCGAAGGAGACATCCTGTGGAAGTGTGGCTCGAATCCAGAGGTTTCCTTCTTCGAGAGGAGGCATGAACTCACCGCCGACCAGCATGAAGCAGAGCACGCCGATGCCGAGCATCGCTGCGGCACCGATCCATACCAGACGCGGGAAGTGAAGCGCGTGGTGCAGGGCCTTTTCATAGGTGTTCTTGAGGCCGCGGCTTAGCCAGGTGTAGCCGTCGCCTACCTTCTGTTCAGCCGGTGCGGTCATGTACCCCAGCACTGGAGCAAAGATGAGCGCGAACAACAGAGCACCCATCAGGGCGAATCCATAGGTGACCGACATGGGCGAAAAGATCTGACCGGCCACGCCCTGCATGGTGAAGAGTGGAATGAAGGCGATCAGAATGATCGCTGTCGAGAACAGCACGGGACGAGCGGCATCGGTGACACCCTCGACGATAAGGTCGCCAGTCTGCTCGCCCGGCAGCCGGCGTGTGAGCTTGCGGTAGATGCTTTCGAGCACAATGATCGACGAGTCGACCAGAATGCCGAAGTCGATTGCGCCGATGGAGATGAGATTTGCGGAGCGTCCGCTCAGCACCATCATGCCGAAGGCAAAGAGCACAGCGAAGGGAATGGTGACTGCGGCGATGAAGGTGATCCGCAGATCGCCGAGCATGGAGAGCAGCACCAGCGTGACCAGCACGAGGCCGGTGAGGATGACCTCGCGAACCGTGTGGGTGGTGCGGTTGATGAGATTCGTACGGTCGTAGATCGTGCTGATGTGCATGCCCGGAGGAAGGAGGCTACCCGTGTTGAGGCTGGCGATCTTTTCCTTGAGGGCCTTCAACGCTGGAAGAGACTTCTCTTCCTTCTGAAGGAGCACGATTCCGAGAACGATATCGTTCTCCTTATTGCGGCCGACCTCACCGAGACGAGGCTGGGAGCCTTCCCGGACTTTGCCGATGTCTCCCACCGTGATGGGGGCGCCGTTCTTTTCAGCGACTACGATGTGGGCGATGTCGTCGGTGCTATGGACTTGTCCAAGGGCGCGGACGTTGACGTTCTGATTGCCGAGCTGAAGGTAGTTTCCTCCTGCGTTGGCATTCGAAGACTGAATGGCGTTGAGCACCTGCGGCAGCGTGACTCCATAGCTGAGCAGACGGTCTGGATCGGCTTCGACCTGATACTGGCGCGTGCTTCCACCGAAGGTGGTGATATCGATGATTCCAGGAACCTGCTTAAGCTCGCGACGTACCAACCAGTCCTGCGTGGCCTTCAGCTCATTGAGCGTGTAGCCACGGCCGGTGAGCTGGTAGCGGAAGATCTCGCCGATAGGCGACCACGGAGATAGCTGCGGTTGCAGGGCATTGGGAAGCTGCAGCGTCTGGAGGCGGTTGAGGACCTCCTGACGGTCGCGGAAGTAGTCGGAGTCGAAGCTGAAGTAGAGCTTCACATCGGAGAGTCCGAAGATCGAGATAGAGCGGACCTGATCGAGGTGGGGTGTTCCGTTCAGCGTTGTTTCGACCGGGACCGTGACCTGCTGCTCCATCTCTTCGGCGGACCAGGATGGGTTCTGAG
>Ga0193743_1000506_pt1 | contig 30653 bp, 35 predicted proteins | sample L2c2metaG_FD_143038 | JGI IMG/M metagenome (GOLD analysis project Ga0193743, IMG submission 143038) | Soil microbial communities from a riparian zone of the East river system, Colorado, United States - L2c2 | ecosystem: Environmental > Terrestrial > Soil > Riparian zone | place: USA: East River...
GATATGATCAAGAGATCAAGATATCTTCATATCTATAAGATAAGATCAAGTAAAGTTCAAATGTTCAAAGTAAAAGTAAAAGTAAAAAGAGTGTCGTAACAATAACTGAGGGATTGATAGCGCAACTGATCTCCAGTCGTGACAGATTTGAGTGAGGAGTATGGGAGCTTCTGAAGAGTCCATAACTGGATTCCGATGCGTGGCAAGGCAACAGGTGAATATTATGCCCAAAACATCCATGGGTAGGCGATGAACAGGAGCAAGGATAGTATTGCAATCGTTGATAGATTTTTGGATGTTGGCTCATTTTCATTCGAGGGAGTCCAAGACACTTTTAATTTGCTTGATCTCTATATCTATCACTGGAATTTTTTCCAAAGGATTCACTCTGAGTGCTTTTATTTCGCAAGCTTCGTCTTCAGAAGGAGCTTGATTGCTGTGTAGATAATGAGAAAAGTGAAGCAACATGATTTATTCGGTCTTTCGTAAGTCTGGTAGATGAATCATGAAACTGAGCCCTCATACTATTCAAGTTGTTTTGGAAAATGAAAAGCTCGGCACGCCAACAAGCGTGACCGGGGGTACCGTGCAGCATCGACATACCTTAGAACTGTCTTCCCCTTTTTTTACCATGCCATTGTCTCAAAGATCATGCTCGGCACAAAAACATAAGGTAGGTGTCGTCCACTTTCTGCGAAGTCATGTGCTGTTATGGTCTGTGACACAGTGCTCCGAATATATAAGGAAAGTAAATAGAGATGTCTTGTTATCTCAAGCTAGAGAGTGAAATCGACAGTTTTGGTCAATAGGAACTCTCCGTAGTATAAGCCTTCACACTCATGAGAAATTTCATACTTATCGGATGACTCGATCATAAGGAGTTCCCTCGAAATGTCAAATATCGATGGCAAGTACCAACGGCATGTCAAAGAAGGTGAGTTCTTCTGCTTCTTGTGATACGAACAAATATAACGAGCCGTCTAGGCAACGCCCTGCTTCTCCAACTCTTCCAATATATCCTGCGGCAAAACTCGATGCCCCCTGTACTTGTGTGCTGCCCAAGCCGCTTGCCTCCCATTTAGACCACGATTGATAAATCTGAATCTACCGGAGTGGATTTTCGTTGTTTGGTGGATAAAGTTTCTCTTGCAACCAGTAAATTGGTTACTCATGCTGCTCCGGCCTTCCGTTTCTTGGGCATTGCTGAAATTTGAGGGCAGGAGCGTTGTTGGGGGCGTAATCTATGCAATCTCAATGTACAAAGTCTTATTTTGGTAACTACACTTTATGTTCTCGGATAAAAAAAAATTTGTACGCGTTTCTTGCCAAATCAAGGTATTTAGAATGATTCCTATTGACCAAATGGTTGATGAACACATTTTTTACGCGTTTTCGGGCTTAATGAGCGTGTACCTTCCATTTTGGAACATGTCACAATCTCGCCACGTGACTTCGCAGAAAGTGGACGACACCTACCTTATATATCAAGGTGTTCAAGGCGATTCCAATGCACCCAAAATCGTCGCCGTAGGCCCATCCGTTATTCTGCCACAAGTGACACGCAAACAGCATCATTTTTAACATTTTTTCAAACCGATTACAAAATTGGTTTAGGAGCAGGAAATCTTTTGACCAATTTTCAACGCAAAAGGTCCTCAAAACGTATATTAGTAATCCGGTACACAGTCAACCCTGTCCGGCGGTCGGCTAACCAGCTTCGCCAAAGAGGGGCAGTCCAGGTTCTGTTGCCATAATTAGGGCGCCAGAGACTAAGTACTGCAGTATTTGGGTTAATTTTGCGTGTTGTAGGCACAGGAAATTCCTACATGTAACTTCGAAGTGTACACTGGCATGTTCTATTTTGTTGAAGCCGGATGAGGAAGGAAATGCGAAATGCGAACAAAGAATAACGTCAACCCCACAAGAATATAGAACACCAGGTTACCACCTGCGAGTTGTCTTTGCAAAGAGATCGAAAAAAGGGATGAAACAAGAATGGGAGAAATCGATCTCATTCCAGAGCAAAGCATCTGACCAATTCCAAGAGCAGTGCCCAAGCGCCCACTACCGGCAACATGCTGTGGAAGAACCACCTGTATGGAACCTGTTAAAACTGTATAAGTGCTTGTACCATAAGATCAGTAGTTTATAAATACATACCATAAGCAATAGAAATACACGTATAGAAACTCAGTTGGATCATCATGCAAGCGATGACAAAGCCATCCACTCTACCCGAAATTTGAACAAAATATCGCATAACTGGGTATAAGGAAAAACAGGCGATGAGACCGGGGAACGACACGATGTACATCTTCCTTGCTCCATACTTCCTGATCAACGGACCAAGGACATTTGCTTGAATAACGGCGTTGATACAACCAAAAGTGCCAAAAGTGACGCCAATTCTGAATGGATCCAAACCGAGGCCACCCAACGATATAGACGTGGAATAGAAAAGTGGTAAGAGGGCTAAATGGCCCATATCGAGGAAAGATAGGACGGCATGGTTCAAATAAATTAATAGAAGTCCACGAGTCAAAAATGGAGGTGTGTGACTTTCGAGTCTTGAGGAATCGTGCTCGGAACTACTTGAAGACGAAGATTGAGAGTGTTCAGCTATGTTGGTAGCACCGTAGTCGTCAAGGCTTTCTCCATGATCGACCAACGAGGTCTTGGCCGTGGCATTGGGGATTATATCATCTGAGGAAAGATCATCCAGCTGGCGCCGTTTTCGTGCTGCAACAGCAACAAGCGAAGGTAAAGTCTGAAGACAACCTAGTAAATCAAAGATAATTCTGGAGTGCTTTTGAATCAATACTTCTTTTAATCCAAAATATGAGATTACGAAAGCTACAAATGCGAGTAATCCAGATGTAGCACATGGAAGGAAATACGGATGCTGCCGTAGGTAACGTATCTGTCCCAAAGTTTCTGGCCATCTGGTTGCAGGATTGGAAAGAACACCGCCAATTATAGGCCTAGGAGTATGGTTATTCATGACCTCGAGAGAAGAGTACTATTGTGTCTACCCAATCGTTGAACCAATGCTCCACATGAAAGGTTCCAAAGCATAAGCATCACCAACATTCGAAGCGTCTGTCATCTGGTCGTGTTTTTAGGTTGCGGGAAGCATATAAAAAAAGGTTTTAGGGACCTCCGCGACCATGCTTTTCGTCACTCCTATGTGAACATATGAAAAAGAAGAGACACAGAATTATGCAGATTTACACACACCGATGTTGCCGTTGAACATACCCTGAAAACATCTTGAAAGAACAAGGGGTAAAAATGTAGTTGAAGAACCGAAAATAAGCATTGAAACTGCCAAGCCAAGTGGACCCAAGAGCAAGACAGGTCTACGTCCAAAGCGGTCTGATAAATAGCCCCATTGAATAACAGTCATAGCCTCTGCGAAGAAAAATGCTGATTCCTACATAAAGGAAAGAAATGATATACGTGATAATTTGGTGCGTACAACTTTTGAGGGATCAACGTACTATGATACCGGCATAATACCCAGTCTTACGTTCATCCCCGTTTGTGATACCAGTCTCTCTAATGAATTGATTGATGAACGGATAGATGACCAAAGCCGTAATAGGTTCTGCAAATTGTATCAATAAAACAATGAATATTTGGAATTTTGGTAATGGAGTCGGTTTTTCCCAAGTTGTATGGATGGCTGTATCGTCGTGATTGTGAGTATCGTGAGTATCATGAGCCTGAGCATCGTTGCTTTCAGCCGCAGTCACCGTCTGAGTCGACATATATCGAGCTGCAGTTCTGGAATCATATTAATTGGTTCAATATGAGTTCTTATAAACAAATCAGACTACGCATGGAGTCAGATCATGACAGATGGAGTCATAATGTCGCGTGTTCTGGTTAGGTTTACCTTATTAGGGTCGCAACGTACCTTCCACTAGCGACGGGGCAAAACTCTAGTTTTTATATTTGCAATGAACAGCTGTAACTTCCAGATAGAGAGGCCAAATTGTTCGACCACTAAGATTACTGCGATTGGGGGAAGAGGGTTCTCCGAGCATCCGTACAACATCCGTAAGCTCAACATCGTACGTGAAACCTCAACCAGCATGTTCGATGGCCAACATTCAGTCAGCGTGATCAGGTCAACTTGCCAATACTTGGACGGCAACGGACTCATCTCAAGTAGCTTGTTCCCATTGTGCCCTCCGCACGATCCCAGCTTTCTGTGCTTTCTTCAGCGCTGGCAAAATTTGATCTTTCTTCGGTGTGATGAATGCTTTTCCGCCCATGGAAAACACGCACGAAACAGGGCACGCACACACGACCCTAGCACAGCGAAATCTCCTCATCACCCCTAATATCAATAAAGCTCTGAATAGCCCAAGCTTGCTCTGAGCAGGTACTGCTTAACGCATGTTTTAGTGGTGCAGCAGAAACGATGGACGTCGTAAGATGTGGGTTAGTATTAATCTCCTCAAACGCCACCAATGTATGCAAAAGACAATTCTCGATCCAGCAGCGCAGAAAACTCACTCTGCGTTGGCTTGCTGGAGCAGTCCCACGTTGCGATGCTCGGAACATCTGTTGAGTTGGCGAGCTGCAAGAGAGCATTAGCAAGCTTGGAGGCTGCCATGGGACGTACTCGTTGGCGAGCATCATGGGAAGGCTTTGTCGGAAGTGATAGTAAATAATAAACGTCACAGTAATTGAGCTGTTCATTTGTATGCGTGAGAAACCACACCTCCAACCCACCTCACGTCACCCTACCTCTGGAGGATGTCAAATTTATGGCCATTACCATGGAAGAAACAAGACTCGGAGACTACATCAACCAGCAAGCAAAACTATTTTGCCGTATTCCTCACCAACGCTCAAAACCAATTTCAGGCTTTACCTCCTTCAGTAGCTGTGTTGACCATTTTCACGCTAGGTTCAGCGACGGCGATGTCAACAGTGGTGGCGTATAAACGTTTTGGAAGACGTATCAGGAATGTCGATTGGGTTACACCTGCATTGTTGAGTAGAAAACGTTGGATCAAAGGGGTCGTTACAAGGTAAGTGTATAACTCTACGCAACTTACCTGAGGCTATGGAAAAATTCTGACTTTCTCATGCGGACACGAAATTTGAAGTGTAGGGGACGCAGATAATTTTCGGTTATATCACACTCCCGCTCTCGGTTATAATTGGCCTTTCAAATTTAGACGAATACCTACTACTCAGAAAGGTTTTGACGCGTATCCTCTTTTCTATTATACAAGGACTCATCCTTTGTTATTTCTAGACCTAAAAGATCAAACACTGAGTATCCGCATTGCTGGCGTTGATGCCCCAGAAGTATATTACGTTCCAATGCTACCTACCATCCATTTTCTCAGCATTGTGTCTTAAGGCTAGCCATTTTGGAAAACCCGCCCAACCATACGCAGTAGAAAGCCTTGCATGGCTTCGCGAAAGGATTCTTGGCAGAACAGTCTATTGTCAACTACTACGAAAAGATCAATATTCGCGTATCGTGAGTTACTACTTCGTGGTTAAGATTTGAATTTTTTTTATTGATTTTTTTTGCTCTTGCAGGTAGCTCAAGTCCATTTGTCTCCACACATATTACCTGGTTTTCTTTTTTATGGCAAGAATTTACCCGCTGAGATGCTTAAATCCGGTTGGGCAGTGATTTACGAACAAGTATTTTTTTTTCGTACCACCATTGTTTACGCTCGCCTTTTATGATATTTATTTAAATAGGCTGGTGCTGAATATGGGAAACTGGGGAAGCAGGGCTATCTCCTTCTTCAAACTCAAGCCCAGTACGCCAAACCGCACATGTATCATTTTTCAAACACATCTCTGATCCTTCTTTTCTTCAGGGCTGCTCGTCGCGGGATGTGGAAGGATGGCATAAACGCAGAAACACCGGCAGAATACAAACGTCGGTATGCTATGTCACCTGACCAGGCTGCTACCAGTTCGCCGTCCATTGTAACGAAGCGAAGATCAAAGAAGAGTAGCTGGTGGAGTCGGCTTTTTTCTTCATGAACTTTCTGTTTCATACCCATTTGAGGGCCCATGCTTTTTGAGGATCAGTCAGGATTGGCGTTGTTGTTTCATGTCCGCTGAATGGGAGAATGAAGTGTAATGTACTATCTTGCGCTTTTCTCAAATTTGTTGACTAATTCGAGTGTCCTTAGCCCTTATAACATTATTTCCAATTAACGATACTGTATACTTCGATTCAATTCATACCCCAACTGCGCCGCTGTAGTTAACCTCCAATTGTTGAGGTAATCGGCCTTGTACCTGTCTCAAAAACTGCTCGATATCCTTGTCACGTCGGTACAGTAGGGATTGTATATTTCGCTATCGTGGAGTTCACACTGCCCACTCAGTCACTCTACTGGTTCCCACAGTTAATTTCGCTGTTGACGCCCGTAGTTCTTGCTATATAAACGCCTTCCCTGAACCATCACGCCCTGTAACTAGTTAGTCATAGAATTAACCAACACTAAGAAGTTTTTTCAGCATACTTTTTATCTCCCTATCACTTCAAGTGCTAGGTTTGGCCATTCCAGTGATTGCACAGAACGGTGAGTACTACCTTCGAAATTTGTCACCCTGGCATGTACAACGACCCAACACCTTGTTGCTTCGCAGCCGCGGCCTTGGAAACTTGTTCCACTGTAAGGTTTATGCCAAGTTTCGCTTGTTATATAAATGTTCGTAGCACCGTACGAGAGTGTCCTGCAGCCTCGTTCCGCTTAGCTTGCAGTCTGCCTTGTCCATGCCTTAGGCCTTAATGCTCACGCTCTGCCTTCTCAGAAACAAGTATCTCCTGGCGGGATCTCGTTCATGACACACTGGATTACAGACTCTACACAGATCCCACCTCTCATTACATTAACGTTCATATTCAAGTTTTCACACGTCTTGCTATGATATGTACTCTATGCATCCTCATCTGTGATATCTTCCTCGCCTGTGTCGTCAACCATACATTCAGAGATAACCGTGGTGTCCGCGGTGACTTGCTGCCAGTCTTCTGTGGTCTTGCGCTCCAGAGTACGCACGGCTGCAACACATGACTTCCCACAGAACACAAATGCATACTCTTGGACCCTCGTTACATGGCGTGGAACTCTTTCGCGATAACGACGTTCTGCGATCTGTGTTAGCGCCTCAGTCTTGGCTTTTTCCATGTCCTTCTTCATGCGTTCAGCTGTCTTGAGTGATCGTTTCCCGTTTCTCGTCGAATGGCTGGTAACCGCCTTTATCTCAAAGATGAGTGCCAGCAAACGTTGTGGACTGAACGGGTGCGCCGTGATGTCAGATCGTCCATGGCCGGCATCCTGCTCCATCCGGACATCATACTCCTTGCCAAATAGCGCGAAAATAAGCATATAGCATGCCTGGTAAACCTTCTCCTTGTGATGCGGAGTGCAATATAAATTATAGAATGCGAGGTACTCTTGTAAGAAAGCGGGAAACTGCCTTTGGAAACCTTCGGCATCTCCACCGATGATGGTGTTATACACGTCAGCGAAAGATGCGACCATGTTACTAGTGAGGTAGCCCACCACCCATTCGTGCCATTGCGAAGTGACCTCCCTGTTTGGGATTCGAATTTTATATTCAGACTATTGATACATGAGCATCAACGAAAAAATAAATGTTCGAATACATACGGATTGCTTCCCAAACCCATGAATGGTAAGATAACCAGTATAATATAGCAGACCCCAAAGACCAGAATCAGAAATGGCGTCATATCTGGTGACTGGTCGTCAGCTAAGCAGGCAACGGAAAAAAGGGGGGGATTGGCACTTTAAGAAGCTAATATGGTCATCCATTACCAAATCCACGCTCCTCTGTGTTAGAAGGAGATCAAGATTGTCACGAAATCCCGGACCAGCACGCCAAAGGTTTTGCGACAACGGTGAGTACCGTCCTATAGAGTTCGTCAGTTCGCATTGCCTGATCGTTTGATTTATTTTACCAGTTTCGACCCAAAAGTTGGAAATCATGTTCGTTTCCAATGCTGTAACAACCGAGAGGGGGTTGTATAAATGGACAAAATCAGAACCACATCTTGCAGTATAACCATTGTAGCGCGGCCGAAGCGACTCAATACTTAACTAGAGAAAGACTTTTAGAAAGTAAGGGATATGCTAACATGGCACGCACTCGACCGTCGGCGTGAGTGTTACAAAGGATCTCAACTTCCTCTTCGGTAAATAGGAAAATCTTTGCATAACGGTCGTCTTCAGCGTGCATTGGAAAAACCTGAGAAAAATTCTAGGTTTAACTGATCTAAACGATTGAATTTCAGAGCATTTTTCATACCTTAAGATGGTTTAACTGCGACAGCCAGCAGGATTTTGCTATTCTGCATATCCCCACCATCATACTTGCATATACCGCGTCATTATTCTATGAAAAGATGTCAATCAACAGTGTCTCAGGTGTTGGCATTGACAAACCTTTAGCAACGAACCGAATGCTACAGAAAAGAAATCGCTGGCCTGGAGTAAAATGAGTTGAGCTGGGATACAGGAGAATAAAAGAGCGGACCAAAGCGGCATAGCCATGCTCTATCGCGGAATGCATGGGCGAATCATATTCGTCGATAAGGACAACAACAGGTTTCCGGTAAACTTTCCGAAGTTCCTGCGAGACAAACTCTAGTACCCTCTTCCTCCAAACTTGCATGGCCCCGGGTTGACGTAATTCCTTGCAAAAATCAAGAAAGTTCTTATCCATAAGGCCATCATATGGATTTGATAGACCTCGGAGTATCCCAATGACCATCATGTCGAACCCATCCAGCATGTCTTCGTATGTGGTCCCATGAACATCCTTGAACCGTTAAGTATGCCCACTTTTTCATAAAGAAACAAGCCAATTCACCTTGAGGTCAATATACAAAACGGGATACTGTTGAAAGTGGGTTGAAACGAGGTCGTAATGAGCTGGGTCAGTGATGGCCATCCCTTGAAACTGGGTGGTAACTATGTCTCTGAAACCGATTGATTCATGTCGAGGAGGTCGCTGCAGAAACTCTCTGGAGGGCTCGGCGTCGGCAAGCACAGGTATATTTGATCAGAAAGGCACTCAACCGAATCATCGAAAGTGTATAGCTCTTTCCACAACGCCTCGGGCGAAGAATGAGGTGGTGACTTCCAGGGTCGCGTAGGAAGGCCTCAATGGCAAATGATTTATCAACAAACGAGGCATTTGCATCGCCGAATTGAACAAAAGAGCTAGGGCCAGATGATATCTTGTGTTGTACTACAATGCGAGCATCTCTCCCACTGACAACACGGCGACTCGACATTTGAAGGATGATTAAGAGACCATCTCATCGGAAGTTTCCGAAGATTCGAATATCTTGCTCAATTTCTTGCTCAATTCACACCAAATTTGAGATATGACATCTATTACTTGACGTTGTTATTTTAACAAGTGTCCTTTTTTTTGGGAGAACGCAATTGGCAATGAAGAGAAGGATGACTGATGCTGCGTCGGAGCTCGACACCCGATTCCCAAAGGGGTCAAATCGCAATGACATTATGACAGACAGTATGCCTCCAGAGTGCTGCAATACAAGAGGCTGGTTCTTGGGGCAGAGAGACAGACTTTGAATTCCGGAAAGTGACTGGGAACCAGATATCCTGGCACCCCGACGGACATGTCTGTTTGAAAAGAAGTTGATATTGCTTGTCCATCATCTGACCGAGTACTTTTGTGGAGAGAGAAAGGCTGGACACAACAATTTAAGATGCAGTTCATTTCTTATCATTGGCAAGAAACTTGAAATATAATTTATTTGATCTTTCAAAAGACACCAATCGGGAAGTGCAGAAAGGTACAAGTTCATGAACAAGCACAGACTCCGGACGCTCAGCCGGGGATTATCTAGCCATCTTTTGTCACAGCCTCTCATCTGTGATTAAGATGAATTCTCGTGCTCCTCAAAGTCTCTGAGTGCTCCTCATTCGGACGAGTACTTACTTTGACAGCACTTAAGAACATATACTAATTAAACAGACTGTTGCTGCAAATTTTCCACATTTAGATGTACTCCCTCTAAAAATAAAACATATCCTATGTATCCGGAGAAATTAGATTCTACGAACGTATAAGTATATCCTGTATCATATGATTGGACCTGCGGGCGATCAGGGGCGAGCGAAGAGGATCTTGACACACATGACATATTAAATTTCGAAGACTAGACCCCACATTAAGCGCTCAGCGACCCTTTGACCACGAAAAACGGGTCACGGCATTTATACCTAGCATGAGGTATTTTTAGCCTCTCGCAGCCATTTTTACGCCACTCCGGTGGACTACGGAGATGTACATAGTTCGGGATACGCACTGAGAGCCTGATGTAATACAAAGCTCTAATTACAATCAAATCATGACTATATATATACCTGCTTGAGAGGGTCACCGCGAAGCATGGCATATACGAGCCCCTTCTTTTTTTTCTTCCCCCTCCCACTACCGGGAACCAAACCTTTTGAAGACATACCTCTGAGCCTGGCATAGATGGCGCAGATGGGGGGGCAGGGGTGCCAGCATCGGCGTTTGTCGGCTATGAAGAACGATTCCCATAAACGGGACACGTAGCAAAATGATTATTCATTTATATAGCATTGTCCGTAACGCCTCATCATGGTTAATGGATACGGGCAATCTCATTAGTTACAGGAAGAACTGTATGTAAGTTTGCTTATCGGCAGGCGACTGAGTTTCCGAACTTTAACTTTGTTTATAAATAATATGCACCTCATGCAAACCTCATGACTATTGCTGTATGTCAACGGAAACCTTGTTGTCTACATCCCATGACAAAAAAATGAGCACTTTTGAATTTTGCTCAACCAATAGGAGACAACATGTGCTGCGAGGGTAGGAAGCGGCTCTACGTCTGGTTGTTTTGTTGGGATGAGAAGAGTGATATTTATTAACTAATTTCCCGGTTAGTACCCTCACGATATTGAGTACTCTCAGTCAATTAGCAAAAATATAAAAGAGTGAATGGATCTTTCTCTATCGGCCAACTTCCAAGAATTCTAATCTGAGTCCCAGCCTCTTACAACCCAACATATCCCTCTAACATGAGTTCCGTCGCTGTCGATCTCTGTAACACTGGAGACCCAATCATTCGCGTTCAGATTCAAACCGCCAATGTCGACAAGTACCTCAGCGCTTGTTCGATCGAGAGGATCACTTTGAACATTGGTCAAACCTACAACATCAAGTTGACGGAAGGCCGCACTGTGAAGAACACCAAGTACGTAGGCTTTCAAGGCAATACTTAGTATGGGTATGACGGACGGAACTTCATTTTATAGTTATACCCCTTCCACCGACGGGGCGACGTTGGAGGTCTCTAGATACTTCCTCTGAAGGAATGTACGAGCCAGAATGGAAAGTAATGGGGTGAGCGGCGACTTGATTGGTTTTATCCTGGCACATGACATCGAAAACAATTAACAGGAGCGAGCCTTGTGTATTATCATCGAGAAAGATCCATACAAAATCTGTATTGCAATGACAAATCCATGAGAAAATAAATTGAAAGATATCCTTTACTTCTTCCCGTCAGATTGAACGTGAAGTCGGGAAGGGGGGCTTATCTTATCTAGTAATCGATTGTACTAACATTAACCGATTAAGGTGATCCCGAAACGGATTGGTTGAATTGAGTGAGTGCCAGCCCGCCGCGTCCGCCGCCGATCAGCAAGTACTACGCTACATAGCACTGTGTAGCATAGGACCCTTCTGGGAATGATTAGGAGTCGACCTAAGCTTAGTCGAACACTAAAAATGTACTGTACCATTTCATCCAATTTGGCAGTTACATGACTATTTTGTGATTTCGAATCTCGGATACATCCGGTAACTGTCCCGAGTGACGCCAGCCAGTGGGTTTATGTTAGTTTCATCTAGCAACTAGGCGACTGAACTTTATTTATAAATAATATGCACTTCAGCATGACCGCTGTATATCAACGAAACTTTGATTATCCCAATGGTCGACACCCCGTGGCAGACCTTTCAACTTAAATAATTTGAATATCATCACCTCATGACTGCTGTATATCAACCGAACCTTGTTATCGATGGTTGACAACTTGACCAATAAGAGAAAATTGGGAGAAAACGATTATTTTACCTTTGACCATATTGAGTAGTCCCAGTCTTGGCAAAGCCCTTCGCATGTCTATGGTACTGTGTTTAAAAGAGTCAAGGAATTTTTCTCTATCGACCCACTTCCAAGAGTTCTAACCTTACTATCAGCTCTTACAACCCACTTATCATCTAACATGACTACCGTCGGTGTCGATCTCCACAACACTGGAGACTCCACCATTCGCGCGCGCGTTCAGATCCCAGCCGCCAATTTCGACAAGTACCTCAGTGCTTTTTCAGTGGAGTGGATCTCTTTTAAGGCTGGTCAAACTTACAATATCAAGTTGACCCAAGGCCGCACTGTGAAGAACATCGAGTATGTATGATTTCAAGAAAATACCTACTACGGGTATAACTGACAGAACTTCGTTTTATAGTTATTCCCCAGCAGGCGAGGTACTTCTTTTGCAAGCCACAATGAAAGTAAGTAATCGGGTGAGTGGAGACTTCATGACTCGGAAAAACAATCAGCAGGCCATCAGTAATCATGCATTTTAGTTTCCATGGGTTTTTGAACCTGAGAAACCCTGAAATCTTCCCTAAAAGGCCGAAACTAGATCATATTTGGGAAACTCGGAAACCTACGTCCCTTACCTCAGAAACCTGTCCAAACTTATGACATAAAGTTAATGATTTACTAGTAAAATTATATGATTTTCCTAGTTACTTACCTTTCCAGGTTTCCGGAAACCAGGAAACCAGCAAAAACCACAGGAAACCGAAAACTATTTTGAGAAATCACTGATGACCTCAGGAGGGGGCCTTTTGTAAATGATCCTGAAATACCTCTACAAATTGAATTTCAGTGACAAATCTGCCTATACACCCCGCGAGCGTGCCTCTACCGTAGATAGCTGGCCCCAACCCCTGAAAACGGGTTTGAGCGCTCACGTGAAATGCTTGGTCTTTGCATACGCTCGGCTGGACGTCGCGCCGTTGGCTGCGCGTCAACTCAATACCAGTATATAGACAGCAGAAGGGTACAAATAATAATCAAAGATACATAAGTAGAAATGCTGTACCCTCGCTTCATTTGCGATATTTGATCGAAGAAGATTGCGAAGCCGGTCTTGAGTACTTGAGTACTTGAGCTGTTGCTGTATGGAACTTGGAACGCCGCTGCTAAAGTTCCTCAACCCCATACTTACACACCGACTCAAGACGCAGCGATTGCTGCTGTTCATCAAAACCAAGTTAGGGTATACTTGCTCAATTCTTGCTCGATCCACACCAGATTTGAATCCTGGTCCATAACATCGAAAACAATTATGTACTAAAACAGTCATCCATAGAAACACCATCTCTTATGACATTTGAATTACCGTAAGTGACAAATCCATGAGCAAATTATAATGAAAAATATTTTCTTGGTCGAAATCTGACAAAATGAGAATATCTCTTTGGAAGTCGATGTCTTCTACGGATATCGACAAGCTAGATATATATAGAATGATGCAAAGTTCTAGTTACAATCCAAATCAATATCCATATCTAAACCTAATTTCATTTTTTCATTCCAGGGACAAACAGAAGAAAGCAATAAACGTGTTTTATGGATATAGCTATTAAACTAAATAGCGAGAAACTTTAACTTTAACACCTGAAGAAAAAAAAGGGGGCTTTTACATTTACATAAATAGTTCGAATAAAAGTATAGGTTGGGTTGTTCTGATGTTGGCCCTCCCCCCAAAAGCGTTTTGGAAAGACTTACTCTCCAATTCTCTCTTCCAACCCTTCCTTCAAAGCTCTAACAAGTCCCTCCGCCAACACTTCCAACGTCTCCCTCCTCGCTCCTCCTCTACTCCTCGGAACTTCGGCTACACATCTCTTACTCCCATCTTCTTTCTTCTTGTGAATGAGCCTGATGGATTGGAACGTGAGTGTGATGGAGAGGGATGAGAATGCAAGTGGTTGGATTGGTTTTGGTTTTGGTTTTGGTTTGCGGATTGGGAGAGGAGTTGGGTAGTAGATGTTTGGGTTTATGAGGATATTGGGATTAGGTTGGAGAGGTGAAGGGGATGAAGGGGATCGAGGTGATCCATGTGAATGGGATAGAGGTGATGATGATGGAGAGGATGAGGAGCCATATGTTAATTTCTTAAGAGTTGAAAAGAATCCGGTTGAACGAGGTGGCGGTGGCGGTGGCGGTGGTGTATTCGTCGTCGTCGTTATCGGATTGGAAACGGTAGCGACTTGAGGAATCGACGCCGGTGTATGGGTCAATACAAGGTATGGAGTCGTCATAGTGTTGGAATCATGGAAAGGAGAAGTCGGCGGTTGTAAGCTAGATTGCGAAGACGAGCTTAGAGAAGAAGCATATAACCGATTCCTTCCTGTTGTCATCCCAGTTGGGGTAACCAGCGCCATACCCGGAATACTCACGATTCCTTCTCTAACACCATAAATCCTTACTAAATCCTCTAATCTTGCCTGAGGCTGTGCCAAATGAAAGAGATCGCGAAACTTGTCGTCGCCTTCAAGATGAAGACATGACTCGTCCGAAAAGACGTCTTCACGGACTTTGAGAGTGATGAAACGGTCTAGGATGAGAGTTTCGCGTTGGATTGTTTGGAGTGGGGATTGGTCTGGTATACCTTGGTGAGGAAGAATGGGAGATCCGTCGGGTTCGTATGCAGGAGGACCGGATGAGATTGGAAATGGATCGCTAGAGTAAGGTGGTTTCAATAAAGCCTGGTACGCTCGCAGATAGGTGGAGCGTAGGATATGCATGCAAGCGGTATATAAGGCGCGATTAACGAGTCGTAAAGAAGTCGACAACCAATATAAAGTTTTGCGTTGTAATTCTGGGGTGTCTTGGTCTGGAATCCGAGAGGATTGAGGGAAGGTACTGTGTAACATTTGGAGAAGAATGTGAGAGGGTAGAGTTGACAGGTTTGGTTTGTTGGTGGATGAGATGGTAGGATATGATGGGAGGTAATATTCTGGAGGAGGGATTATTAGGGGACGCATGATGACTTTGTCGTCGAGGATCATTGGTGAGGGAGGAGAGAGGTTGGATGGTTTCTTTTGTAGTTGTTGGGTTGGAATACAAGGATGCTGCGGAGACTGCTGCGAAAATACGACAAGGACGGACTCCGGGTGTTTGTGACCGAACCGAGATTACTACCGTGGATGCAATGTGGATCGACAAAGAGAACGACAACGACAACGACGACGACGACGAGCTAGGTAATACTGATAGCCAAGCCACCGTCGCCTGTCCCTTACCGCCACCGTCGAAATCCGGGGTCCCTCTTCGGGCCAAAGACCCCGAGTGATCGAACCCAAGTTCAATCTGCTACCACCACCATCAAAAAAAACCCAACACCTTTTGGTTCTTATTCTTTTTTTATATCTTTCCCCCCCCCACCCCCTTCCCCTCCTTTGTCATCGAGTAAGATTTTTAATTTCAAGTGATAGGACCTTAATAAATCGTAGAAATAAAAAAGGATTAAATGGCTAAGAAAAATCATAGGTCGTTTGCGAAAGGACCCGCACCACAATGTATGGACTCATTTCCCGGTGGCACTGCTCTTCGTCTACCTTATTAACTACTCTTTTAATATCATAGTACGCTCACGCACAACCAGATCCTCCAAACCCCGCGTATGTTCATCCCTCCCTCCATCCCTCCCTCCCTCCCCTCCCACCCCTCCCACCACCCCTACTAACCTACCTTAGCTCCTAACAGACCCAACATCTTCTACTCAACTCCTAACCACCCAACTACAATCATTAGGTCTCTACGCAGCCCCCACCATCGGTGACGGTAACTGTCTCTTTCGAGCCCTCTCAGATCAAGTCCACGGGTCCCCTGAGAAACACCGAGAAGTGAGGAAACAAGTTTGTGATTGGATTGAACAACATAAGGAGAGGTATGAGGGGTTTGTAGAGGATGATGATTATTTGGTCGAGGATGTTGGTGGGAAAGCGGCCAAGAAAGGAGGGGTAAGGGATAAAGGCAAAGGGTTGGAGGCCCATTTGAGATGTATGAGAGAGAATGGTACGTTTCTTTTTTCTTTGCTTCATTTCGCTTGGAGTTTTTCCTTGGCGCTTGTTTTGTTATCTCTGACCGCTAAGCGCCCCGCCGCAGCGCTCGTCCCTTATTCTTATCTCACATCCAATCTCAACACTAACCATTAAAAAACAATTATGTCATAAACCAGCCACCTACGGTGGCCACATGGAATTGTCCGCATTCGCACATCTCAGCAGACGGAACATCAAAGTCATCCAACCTGGTTTGGTTTATGTTATCGAATGGCATGCTGGGGAATCCTCTTCTACCTCTACTTCTGCTTCCACTTCTGCTTCAGGCTCTTCGTCGTCGAATACTACCTCCAAACCTCAAACCTCTCAAGATCAAGATCCACATCCAGAACGAAGGCGATCCAAACGAACTCAGCGCCCACCTGTATCTTCCTCAAACCCAAGTCAAGATGAAAGTAAACAGATAGTCAAGATTGGCACTGGGAAACATGGATATTATGTCTATGAAGAGATCAGTGATAGTGACGATGATGACGATGACGAAGTTGAGGAGACTTTGAAGCGAAACGATGAAGATGATGAAGGCGGCGAGGAAATATCAGAAAGAGAGAGTGGTGGTGACAATGTATATGTTGCGTATGTTTTCTCTTTCGGCGTACGTGCGGTTCTCAAGATCGCTAACTTCTCCCACCTCATTCTCTTCTTTCCTTTCCCGCCATTCATTCTCTACACCTAATACAGCTATCATGACTGGGAACACTTTTCTTCCATACGCAATTTGCGTGGGCCACATGCAGGCTTACCTCATGTGAGAGAGACACCTGCGCAGAGTGTGTTGGGACTGCAGGAGCGTGAGAGGGAAGAACGAGAACGAGAAAAGGAGAGAGATAGGAAGGAGAGAGAGAAAGAAAAGGAGAAGAAAAGGAAGGACAAGGAACGTGAACGAGAGATCACAAAGACGAATGTGATCAAAGTCAAGCTCAAAATATCGTCTCCAGCCTCAACATCATCTTCTCAACCTATCTCTTCTCCATCTCTGAGCTCTCTCTCATCCTGCAGTTCTCTTACCTCGATCGCATCTACCATCTCTACTACAATTGCCACACCTGCAGATCCAACTCTGATACCACTCCCCAATTCACGTTCCGTATCACCTTTGCCACCTATACCGTCTTCTTCCACTTCTGCTGCTACAGAATCGCGCATATATCCAAATGCATCCATTATCACAGACTCCACATCCGCACCTGCATCAACACTACCCATGACAATACCAACCATATCACCACCTATACCAGCTACACCTACATCACCTACATCAACACTTGCATCATCTATCAATCTAATACATTCTTCACATCCTTATTCACATTTACATCAACATTTAAATCAACATCAACATAGATCACCCAAGAGGACATTTGATGAATCAAGTGCGTCTGGTGAAGATGGGGACGGCGGGAGTGGGAGTGGGGGGAGTAGTGGGGGGAGTGGGAGAGAGAAGAGGAGTAGAGTTGGATCTGTTGGTGTTGTCGGTGGGCGGTCGGGGTTGGGAGTGGGGTCTGGCGGTGTGGATAATATGGATATGGATGCGGATGCGGATGGTGATACACCAGGTTTATCCGCAGCTGGCTCCTCTCCCTCTTCATCTTCTGAAACGAGTTCAGATTCTTCTTCTCCACCACCTGTTGAACCTCAGACAGCAGCGGAGGTGACGGTTCATTCGCAAGCCAAATCACCCAAATCCAAGATGGGTTTAAGTTACACCAGTAAACCATTAACCCGTCGACAACGGAAAGCTTTAGGTCTGCCTAAATCACGTCCTCCCCTCACCTCCTCTGCCGGTGCAGGCAAGATCATCATCCCAGGAGGTAAATGGAAAGGCCGTCAAAGCCAAAGTCAGGGTATGGCTGTGAGTGTGGTGGATGGTGGAGAGGGAGATGAAGAGTGGAAAAGAAATGGGACGGGAAGAGTTGATGTGCGTGGATTCAGAGAGTTAAAGATTTAAGCATCTTTTTTTTGTTTTGAGGGGGGGGCCAGCTTTGGGGAGGTGTTTTTTTTAGAGATTCGATTCGATTCGATGTGCTGGTTTTGTTGGAGGGAGAAATATTGACACGACGCTGGCCCGCCCAGCTGGATGGATCCCCGGCGAGTGTTGAGGAAACTGCCCCCACTGTTCTCTCCGGGTAATCGAGTGGGAGATCGCTCGTTCTACCCAACCGTGTAAAGCTCGCCCTGACTGGCCTGACTGCCGACCCGGGTCCCACATCCCATCTTAGGTTCAAGTTCATCCACGATCCAAGTTGTCTCTCCGATTTTCCACTCTTGGGTCGATGGCTTAGAACCATCTTGGACCTACGCTCTTTCCCGTTCAGGTCTTCTGCGTCTACTTCACCACCTCTTGCTGGCTTACTACACCCACCAAGTCCGATAGTCTAACCCAAAAATCAAATTCACACCTGCCCAAAGCCATTAATTCATGCCTGTTTTGTCTAGAAAACTCCATTTTGGGCTAACCATTCATGGCTCAGGCGAAGTGATTGGATGGCTGGCTGGCTGGCTGGCTTCCTTGCAAGTCCTTGCATTGCAACATGTTACATTTGTTCCCTCTTTGACCTTTTCCATTCCTCTCCTTTCCTTTCGCCCAAAAAAAAAGCTGTTGGTTGAACCAAAGCTTTTTGGAACTTTTTCTCTTTCTCTCTCCTCTACTCATTCTCGGCGACAACCTTCCTAGACTTCCTTTCCAAACTCCAAATCTCTTAACCCCACCGATTAACGCACAAACGTTCATTTTTCTCAGCTTCCTGTACGACTTATTCTCTTTTCTCCAAATTTGTAGCATTATATTTGCACGGGTCCGTCGTCATGATCAAACCATCACCACTTTTTTTTGTTCTTTTTTTTTCTCATAATTTACGAAATCACAGTGACTTGCGATTCCATACATACACACATCAAATACATTTCGTAGTACGACAAACGGCTTTGACTGGTTCATAGCTTCTTACAACCTTCTTTCTTTTTCTTTTTTCCGTTTTTACTTCTCTCTCTCTCTCCCTGCATTGCATGGATTTAGCCGATACTTCTGCAACGTTACCTGGAACCTCTTTACGCGCGTTTTTTTTTTATTACGATTCATTTGAACGAAACGACACGAATATTTATATATCCTTGAACTTGCTTGACAGTCACCTCCTCCAAGTTCCACAACAACACTACACAATGCCAAAACATGTTTCTCGACTTGAGAGATTCTTTTGCATCTTTGTCCGTACCCATACGTGAGCGCTCCCGTACGCGTGAGCCAGGGCCCGCATCTCGCATTTTGGCACAATTGTTTGTAAGTTTTTTGATGTTATTAAATCCCTGAATGTCATGATCGCCACTGTTCCCGTGCAAAAAGCTATCTTTCGTACATTGACAACATGAGCGCTCTGAAAGATCGTGTTGAGACGATCCGAATAGCCTTTTTTTGTTCCTTGAGATGGAATTTGTTGCCTTTTTTGTTTTCCCGTTTTGAGCTTGGAGTCCCAGGTTGCCCGCCTTCCCCAATGGTACTTGCTCGGTACCCCCACATGCGAGAATGCGGAGGTGCGATGCAAAATTCTACAGCCGAAATGAATTATGACAACTTGATGAACAATTTTGGCCGATAGTGCACACCGAATGCAAGGGTGGGGGGAGTTAGAAAGACAAGATATATATTTGATGTTACATACCTACATAATCGTTCAAGAAAACGTTATGCAACTCACCGTATCTTATTATGCGCCTTTCCAGCGTCCACGTGGCCACCCTTGCCCAAAAGATAAGTTGTTATAAAAGCTTTTTTCATACATAAGTATTGACGACATGAGCGCTCTATGTAAAGTGCTATCGGCAACCGATGGGTCTATCTCCGGATCAGAAACAAAATCTCTTATATTTTTATTTAACCTCTCGGGTTTTTTTAAAGTGCTTACCTTCCACTTACTAGACAGTTCCAGGTTGTTGTTTCTGTAAAGTTATTCAAAAGGATTATTTTTTACTCACGTTTCCCCGAACGGTGAACATAACTCAATAATCATCATCATGATATCAGCGCTCTTACCCAACCCCCCAGCGTGTGTCGTATTTACACAATGGATTCTACTTTCTTGCCGAACTCTAAATGTCCCGTCGCTTGTCTGTACGATTTGGCCACTCCAAATCCAACATACATAGTATATGACATCCCACCCGAACTTCCTCTCTCATTTGCTCTCTCTCGTAAACGACACCCATCGCAGTTCAAAGGAAATCGGCTAACCGTTCCCTCCATTCATCTAGACATCTCCAAACACGCACGTCGAATTGACATCGAAGTAGTTGCTCAATATTATTTGTACATTTCACCTTTATTTTTATTTTTTATTTTTACGAATCGGCCTTTTTGAGAAAACAATATTTCAGTCTGGAAAGGATATATATCGAGGATGATCTGAGAAAAACAAAAATCACTCGATGAGTCTCAGTTGTGGATCTTGGAATGGCTTTGCACGTACTGTTATTGTACATGTGTCGCCTGGTCTTCCGAAAATTTATACTATGTTGAATAGACTTGATCAGGAGCGCTGGTGGATGACATGCAGCTCCTTGAGACTTCGTAAGCTCCACCGCCGCTCCGGAGGACCTGCTTGCGTCTTCCCACCCCAAACCCTGACATTAATGACGCCGGCGCTAGAATCCATCATGGGACCTCATGGTACACGCTTCCAGGGCCGGGAGGAGCTGCATGGGTTGTGATATTTGTTGAGATACAGAATCTACGAAGGAAGGTAATCACGGTTATGGGATTCGGCTAAATTCAAGCGCCGAGCTGTCCAACAACCGGATCCGACTGCTGGTGAATGCACATTGTCGATGGAGAAATAGGTATAGTACTAGCGTATCGGATGCGCATTTGAGGCGTTGTTCAGATAGAGAGAGAGGAGTTTTATGAACCTATGACAAATGGGGAGGCTTGAAATGGCGTATTACTATCTGACGTCTGCCATTGGGCTGCTACCAGTATGTACATTACGTACGTCTGACGCTTATGTGGTTGCTCACGCGAAAGATGTGATCTGCTCATTGAAAAATGTAAAGTATCAAATTGCAACTAGATTCCAAGTAGTTACTCAACCAGTGGCAATCCAAGTTGGGGCTATATGTAAAATGGTGATTCTAGATTCGGATTTTTATGCGGTTTTAGGTGATTTCGGTTTTTAGAAACTTCCGGATCTAGACATCACAAACTAAAGGCTTACAATCGGCAGCTAACGGCAAAATGCACTCCGAATCTAAAATTACATGGTGTTGACACTTGTTGGCCGCCCAAATCTCAAATTAGAAAGTGTGGCATCGTTTCCACAATGAGCAAACCCATCATCGGATAAGACAACGCCGGGGGAGCTAAGTAGCTAGCTAATCGTACGAATATGTAACGTCTTCATGGAGTCATGCTCCAAAGACTTAAAGTGACAACAACAACAACAAGACAACGCCGAGCGTCAGAACCACATCCATAACTTCTTATCACACACGCAAATAATGAATAGATTTAATTGCTTCCCCCTATCGCTTCGGACCTGATTCTGGCGCAGAAAAAAATATAATTTATTGGTCTTCATCTAATATTTTCGACCAATCAAATCTCTCCCGAAAAACTGCACCCAGCTCAGGCTCTGGAAAAATCTTTCGGCGCGATTGGGACCACGCGCAGGTCAATCCTCTTTGCCTCCGAAATCAAAATTCGAGGAGCCCGGACAATCCCTAGGCACAAACAAGAAATTCGTACCCATGAATTTTCTTATTCCATCATCTTTTCACGTTATTAGTGACTTTGAATATTCTAACATTCATTCTCATCTGTCCTAGACGCGACAGTTATCTTATCGTGATGGTGCCGCAATTGTTACACAGGTTACACTGCCAATGAGTAGCATCCTAATTAATAAAAGTATCAACCGTACGCGTTCTATTTTGGTCCAAAAATACCTGAATGTACATTTGGTGGCCCGCTGACAACAATGAAAACCTCGATTTTGTCCTAGTCATTGTGCGTCGGACTACAGAATTGAATATTCGATGTAGTGAAGGCTCACCAACAACTGAACAACAATATAAATACCATTGGAGGCCCAAGCTACGGCCGCTTAGCATTCATTAGCACTACTGACCCCAAAGGCTGCTTACTATGCCTCGCTCAAATTCAAAGTCCAAAACCAGTCCTTTTGAGGGTAACTGTAGCTCTACTACTAATCGCTCTCCACCGTATGAGGCTCCTCCTTCGTCCCCGATGCCACCCATTGCTACACTCAATCCCGATCTTGATTGCGGTGAAGCATCGCTCAACCAAAAATTTCCGTTATCGTCTGCCAGAGATGAACCAGGTACTAAACCTATGCTGGAACCTTTCGTCTTCGTCCCTATTCCATCACCACCACCTAAGAGGGGCAAAAAATCTCAATCAAGAAAGTCCCGGCGCAAACCCACGGCTGATATTTTAAAGTCCAGGCTTCCCCGGGACCAAGAGAACATTCCAAGAAATTCTTCGTCAACCTCTCAAATTGTGGCAAAGGAGAGAAAAAACCGCAGAAAGATCCAAGTTCCAAAGAGTTTGCGCGTCTTGAGGTCCAGACACCAGCTTTCGGTCAAGCAGGAGAAAGATCCTCTGGATAGCCGTACTATTCCATCTGAATTGCGGCTCACCCAAGGCAAGGAAAACGATGAGAAACCTTATTGGGAGGTTTCGTGGGATAAGTGGACCCATGTCAGGGGAACTATTCGTCGACCCAAGTAACGACACCAGGCATAAATATTCACTGTAGTACTGTAGAAACAAATTTGTTGCGTAAATATGATTGCTGAACTCTGTCTAAGGTATGCCACCATTCCTCAGACCGCATCTTGTATGACTGGTTTTCAAATACCCTCTTTCTCAATCTGCTTGGACAATCTAGCCACTTCATTTGCTATCCTCCTTGCATGCAATAATCCGACAGTTTTCTTTGGCCTGCATTCCCACCACCCATCGGGTAATTGCTCGTCAGCCAACCACTGCTGCAATCTAGGAGTGGGAATCACCCCTTCTAGAGAACTCGTGCGATCCCGAAAAAGCTCCCACAATAAACCACACTCCCCAAGTGAGATTTGCTCGTGATAGGAACTGAGCATCGGATGGACAGAGCGCACATTTTGAGTTCGTATGCGTACAATATCGGTGAAATCCAAGCCGCCTTTGAGTTCTCCATCGGGACGGCGAGCCGTCGAAGCTCGCTGAAGCAAACTCTCCGCACGCCTGGGATCGGGAGAAGTTGATGGTTTTCCATCGGGGTGGACAAAAGAGCCGTCGTGTGCGATCTTTGAGGACCCTCGCTGAGAGAGCGACTGGAGGTCCAAAGTTGGACGACGAAGAGGTAGTGATATCGCCCAGTTGATGAGACGCGAGAAGAGATTTACGACCCATAAACCTCTATATTCGTTATGTAGTGAGGCATGACTCGGATGCCACCGGGATGATAGCTTGCCACAAGTGAGGAAGGCCCCAGATGCCAAAAGAAATGCCAGAGGATATGAAATGTTATATACCCGAACCAGAGCTTTGATTAACTGCCAAAAAGTAAAATCTCTTCCGTTGCGTGGTCTGAAAAGGAAGTATCATTCAGTCGCCGAGCTCTATCTTAGTCGCACTAGACGACTCACAAATAACCATGGTTTGCGAGGGCATTCAAACCAGGACAAGGAGAGCGACTATCGGAAGATTGTCGTGGTCTGAATTCATGATTCTCATGATCAGGGTTTTCGAAAGTCGACTGAGTTGACATGGGAGAAAAAAGGAATAAGGTGAAAAGTGAGATCTGAGTGATAGAATTAGAGAGCCATAAGTCTGCGCTTTTTATGAGATTGGCCAGCCTCCCTTTTCCCCGAACTCAAGTCTAAAATGGAACTGGACTGGCAGGCTAATTTGGCGTTGCCAAGTAACATGGTGGATGGAAGCAATATGTCATGCCAATCGCGCCCATGTATTGCAAACATAAATTTAGATGAAACTTGAGGTTGAGCGCTTGAGTTTGGGATCCGATATAGGTATCCAAGATAACCCATCGTGATTACATAACTAAATTCGGATCTGGTCAACACGTGGTCTTATCACCCATCACCACACTCACAGCACTGAATGCCAATGGTGACAGTGCCAGATTGCAGCATCCAGAGCACTAGGCATCGCAACCCCCCCTCCAGAATAAGCCCAGTTATCACCTTACGGCATCTCAAGAGATGACAACCTGGGTTCCTCGTCATGAACTTGCTCTTCCCAACGAACTTCTCTACAGTATCATTTCATGGGTGCTCGTCAATAGTGTTCATTCCATCTGCGTATCAACAGGAGACGTGAGTTGGGACAAGAATGTAATGAATATCTTGTGCGATGTCTCCCCGGCTTTCAAAGCGATCGCAATGGAGATCATATCAAAGGCTTTTGAAATTTCAAAGGCAACAGATGAAGAACAAGATAGGTGAGTGGTGAATTCCAGACCTGCCATATTTGATCTAATGCCTAAGCGTTTTTCGCAGACTATTTGCAACGTTGCAACAGATCTTCGAATACCTTCATCAGCTCGGTGTGAGACTCAGAGATCCTTCTGAATGGGGAACTGTGTCATTCCAAGTAATGGATTGCTTGGTGTCGCCATACGTTTTCGCGTACGCCTTGTACCTCAGCTGCATATCTCTCCGTCGACATGCAGGCCGTTCACCTCGTGATGTCTTTGAAGGCACCCATCAGGTCGTTCTTTCCGCCCTTGCACAATCAGAAAATCTGTGCAAACGCGTCTGGCCAATGGATATGACAGATTTAATTCGTGATAAAATTCAAGATGAATTCCGGTATGCTCGTTCTGGTGAGTCCTCCTTCTCGATATGTGGCCAGCCCCGCTGTCCCCATTGAAGATACCCCCACTTAGGACTTGTTATTGTGCAATCATTTCACGAGCTAAATGAATACGCCGAATCAATGATCATTTTGCATCCATCGCGTAAAAAGGATGGGACAGGACCACTCGCAGTTTGTAAATTTCAATGTCGATATGAATAGGTTTATTGACCTTAGATACAGGCTGTTCGTTCTTTGATCCATAATTCACTCTCCAAGTTTGAGGCAGTGTGTGAGGAATACTCCTGCCACGTTGCTGGCAATGCCCCTTCCCCAGACCCCCGGATGCACGAGGTTGTTTTTATTTATCCATCAAGGCAATGCTGACCTTGGTCTCCTAATTATAGCTTCCCGGTGTCCTTTCAGCTTTGAGAAAGGCTTATACGCTAAGTTTCGAGGAAGATGAATATAATCTCCGCGGAAGGATCCTGAAGCTGGTCGAATCGTGGATAGACGGATGCCCTTTCCTAAATAAAAGCGCAGACACCACTGAATGCTCAAGAATTGATGTAACACTGTAATCATCAAGTTTCTTTTTACTTTCTATGGGTAGTTGGCGTGTTCCCTTTATTCCCCACTTGTGGTCGTGCGTCTATCTAAATCATGTTCCCGACGTGAAAGAGATCCCCAAGAAAACAGGTGCCTGTTAAACTGGACATGTGTCATCCAGAAAGTGGTATCGGCATTTAAACATCATCGATGCATCATCATTCGATGGCGCCTCTTTTAAATGATGTCAACTTATATCTGGGTATGGACTCTAATAAGTATTTGACTTCCCCGCCTCCAGCACGTATGGTATACGTGATCCCTACTTGCTCAGATCAGGCTGGTTTTTTTCCTTCAAGATACACACTGTCGGAATATACAAAGGATCATACTTTTCAAGCTGTGCACGGCGCGAACCGGGATCAGACTACACAACGGATTCGACTTCTTTGGTAAACTAAGCAGCCACAACGATGCTTCAATTTCGAGTAGTGCCACCGGCACAAACAGACAGGCACAAGCCTGCGATTATATCACGTGATCGAAAGTAATAGCTTTTTTTTTTTGTTGATCAATGCGAATCCCGGTACTCCTTCTCAACCACAACACCATGTCTGTCTCCATGTTTGCCAACGCTCTCCGTACTCAATCGAGAATTCGGGTGCTGACAGCCGCTCGTGTAGCACTCCCTGCTACAAGGAGCATCAGCTCTCTGGTTGCATTTAGGACAGCAGTACCCAAAAACGTGTCGCTTTCTGCGTCACGGTTGTTCACGACGTCGCAAGTAGCGCATTATGACTCTGAACATAATGCCTCCAGAAATCCGCCTAGCACCACCGTTTTTGTTGCAAATATACCTTGGAACACTACTGAAGAGGATCTCAAGGAGGTCTTTACCGAGTTTGGCGACGTCTTAGCTGTCAGAATCCGTGCGTTATTTTTTTTGGTTCTTTTTTTTTTTCGACAAAGATTTTCTTATGATATACCTTCTAGACATGAACTCGGATGGTCGTCCACGCGGAATTGCTCATATTGATTTCGCCAATCAAGAAAGTGCTGTCGCTACTGTAAATTCGGCGACACAAGAGCCTATCCATTTGGCAGGCCGCGACTTGCGCATAGACTTTGCCGCTGGCGCACGGGAGCGACAACAGGTCGTCGTCGAGCCGGGCGAGAAACTTTACTTCTCAGGTTTGGCAGGTGAAGAGTCTGAAATCAGGACTGTATTCCAACAATTCGGTGATGATATCGTCGATATCCACCTGTGTATGTTGTTTACCCTCTCCCAGTCTGTGCCAACTCACTCACATGGAGTAACGATCAATAGTGAGAAATCCCCAGACCGGCGTACGCAACCCAGCTGGTTTCCTTAAATTCACAAGCACGCAGGCCGCCACGGATGCGTTGGAGGCCCTTAACGGCATTCAGACCCCTAACGGTGATACTCTTGCCCTGTCCTATGCCCGTCCCAGGAGAAATCAAGCTTTTGTTGAGCACGACAGAAATTCCAGGCAGGGTTCCCAAGGGTCTTACAACGGACAACGCATTCGCAAATCGTCGCCTCGTTGGAACAGTGAACGCTAGTACCTCCTTATGATGATGATCATCAAATCCTTTTCCCTCCCCCCCATGTTGCTCTATTGATTCATTTATTCACCACTTCCTACCACTCACCATATAAACGTCTTCGGTTTTTGGGAGGCTTCATTAAAAAGGAGATAAATCAACCACTTGCATAAAGTGTACTCCAAGCTATTAATTTACCCATACATATATAATGCCAACCCATGACCGAAATTCCAATGAAACCGTCAGTCACTAATTGCAGCAAGGTAACTCTACGAAAAATAAGAACGTTTTAGTATCCCGGCTTCGAAGTCGAGGCGAAGAAATGAAATATTACTTACCTCTCGTTCCTCAAGAAATTCAAGATAGGTCAAGACAATTGCAATCCAGAAACTTGTATCTACACCCAATAATCGTTCCTCCGCCTTATCAACCTCAATCAAGCCAGTCAAGGAACGGACTATTAGCAAAGGTGTACGATCATGGAACACCAGTAGAGGCGGATGGAGGGGTAGCGGAACGTTGTCTGTTGAAGCTGCGTCTGGTCCCAGCGCCACAGTGGATGCGTACGGGGGTGGAGAAGAAAGGGGACTAGGAGCCAGTAATCGAGATAACGTGAATGAGTTGGATTGTGAGGGTTGATGGCTCTTCAAGATAGAAAGTGCACGAGTGAAGACATTTGCTGTTGGTTGTATCGGCTGTGTGGAGGAGGGGGCCAACACAAATTGAGTGATTTGTGTCGGAATTGGTGTCAAGGAACTTCGGAAGGGTTTTTGTCGTGGGTAGGAACTAAAACTACTAGATGAAGATCTTTTACCATCGGATGCCGTAGTAGTTGGAGTGGGTGGGTAAGAGTGAATGCTAGCTGAACTGGGTACATCATCACCTTCGTCGTCTTGGATCTTGAACGGTGTTGCTTCCTCTTCTTCTTCTACAAGTCGAGCAGCCGCCCCAGGGATATTCGTGCGAGAACTGAATGACATTGATGCCTCAGTATGATATAGTGCCGTCTTGGGAACTGGTACTAATGGAATAAAAACCCCAGGAGGAAATCCAGGCGACCGGATTCGAATGTACCACCCGCGGTTAGGTCGATGAATTGTCCAGCAGATTGTATTTGTTGGATTATGCTATGAATTCTCAAGAATCATGTTTAAAACTTGCGCGTGCATATATATATATAAACATATAAATGCTTACAACAAGGTTTTCGATGATCTCATCGTCTTCAAGGAATCTTTCCTTCGAAAGGGGGGGGATTAGTTAAGGTGATGATAAGAAGGAATAATGAGGCGCGGATTGATTACCTTGTACCAAGTGACTTTGTCGGAGCCTTCTTCAAGGACGTTCACTCTCATATCTTGGAGCACATCCGAGCTTTTATCAATAAACAAAAGATCGTTTAAAAACATAGGTTTTTTGAGTTTCACAGCAGAGTAGGATGCAAAAGAAAAACCCTCACGATTTAACAACATAACGGGATGTTCCAGCCTGAGCTCCAAGTCCATGAGAAGGATGATGCATTTCTTTCCTTCAATTCGGAAAGGAAAAACCTAGATTTTAAGACTACAAGAGAGCTCCTGAGTGCAACTTGGCAACGGCGAGAAACTAAGCTTGAATGATCAAATTTATTTAAAGCGCGGACCCCGGCCCCCCCGAGCTATTTTGCGATGATGTCGAGGGATCTACCCGATCCCTGAACCTGAGAAAGCCACTTATAGAGTTGGCTACAAGCTCGATTTCTCGAGTTTCCCCTCGCACCAGTTTACCACCTCTAGGAATCCGAAAAGTCTTGAAATAGCCAAGAAATAATCTGGCTTTAATTGGAAAGTAAAGATGATTCATTCCTGCAATTGGGTATTGAGAACGTATATGTCAGGGGTTCCATAAGGTATTGTAAGTAGTAGTGGCGATTGAAGATAGCAACACTAGGTGGTCAAATAACGGTAAGATCACCTAGTAATAGTTGTAGAAGGCGGATGAGTGGTCTTGAAGTCGGATGTACTAGTGCAAGATCATAAATTCTAAGGTTCTAGCTGGTGAGAGGATATGAAAGGGATGAGGGTTTAGGTCGATGAGGCTCATTGGAAAGAACATGGAGCCTAGATGGCGTTATGTGTCGTTATATTTGGGGTTTTGGCGATTAGGGCATAGCTTTAAAGAGCCTTGGCCTTGGCCTTTTGGGCGCGCCTGCTGTAGATCATGTCTGTGAAAGGTCTAGAAGGAGGTTGAAATGAGTTAAGAATAGGCTTGACTACATTTGAAAAAGACTGACCCTTCGAAACGCAGTGCAATGAGGTAAACAATGTACACGTAGAGCGTGATGAACAAGCCGGCAGGTCTTTCATACCTATTGATAACCAGTCAAGTCAGCGGCAGCGCTTCAAGATTTTTTGTTGTTGTCGAACTACGAAGTGAAGAGATGCTTACCAGAGAGCTGTGGCAGTAAAACACATGGTACTACCCACGTACATTGGATCCCGCAGGACATTGAAAGGGAACCTAATGAATTGAGAAATGCAAGGATTAAAAACTTTGCCCAAAAAAAAGAGTAGTTGAACCTACCCCTCAACACGATGGTCCATTAAAATTCCAAAGTAGTCACCAAGGAATGTGCCAGTTATACCCAGTGCCCATGTAGATGTAACCACGAATATTTGACCGGTAATAAACAGAGCAGCCGACACGATGATTCTGTATTTTTCTGGAAGTAAGGCCTTTTGTGGTTGGTCGAACAGTGCAAGGTGGTAACTGTGTTCCATTATTAGGAGAGCAGGGAAATTGATAGTAAAATATACGTACAGCTGGTCTCTCAGAATTCCACAAATAAAAATCATCACAGCGAGAAAGTAGCATCCGTATCTCGCATTGCCTCCAAAGATACGCGTGATAGTTTTGTTTCTGTATTCTGTAATGTTCAAAACATCAATGAGTATTAAAGCACAGTGGACCAGAAAAAAAAAGGTAACACGTGCCATTACGAGCAACAATGTTCCATGCTGTAGGGTTGAACGCAATAGCCAAGAGTGCAATGTGTAGGGAAGTCTTGTTGACATCGACCAAAGAATGGAATTGGGCAAGGAGAGTCCCGGCATTCTTGGAATCCATCGTACTTAAGAGAAAGAGCGGATTATATAATGTATGATCTCGAGGACTGGCGCTGGCTTGCCAAGCGCTGTGTCGGCAAAGTAGCCCTTTTCGCTTACATAAACAAATGCAATCATGTGATCAGAACCGTCGGAGTTCGAACCTTGATTGCTGAAACTGTATAACAACAAGGCATTCTGTCGACAATCATTTCTTCCGACACCGACAAGCATGGCTCCCACAAAAAAATCCAAAGCCGCCAAATCCTCCGAGTCTATCTCTGCCAGACTCGCTCTCGTAGTCAAGTCGGGAAAATATACTCTTGGGTACAAGTCTGCCCTCAAACAAATGCGGAGCGGCAAAGGTGAGCAATCTCTTCAAACGTTCTCTCGGGGAC
>Ga0193743_1000507_pt1 | contig 30619 bp, 30 predicted proteins | sample L2c2metaG_FD_143038 | JGI IMG/M metagenome (GOLD analysis project Ga0193743, IMG submission 143038) | Soil microbial communities from a riparian zone of the East river system, Colorado, United States - L2c2 | ecosystem: Environmental > Terrestrial > Soil > Riparian zone | place: USA: East River...
TCTGGTGATCCTGCGCGCCACGTGGGACTACATCGACCGGCTCGACGAATTCCTCGCATGGACGCGACGGGTGCCCAACCTGCTGAACGCGCCGGACGTGGTGTCCTGGAACACCGACAAGCGCTACCTGGCCGACCTGGCCGCGGCCGGGGTGCCGACGGTGCCCAGCCGGTTCTTCGCTCCTGGCGAGCCGCTGCGTCTGTTCAGCGGCGAGGTGGTCGTGAAACCCGCTGTCGGTGCGGGATCGGTTGGCGCGCAACGGTTCGCCGATCCCGATGCGGCGCGCGAGCACGGCGCGACGCTGCAGGCCGATGGGCGCACCGTGCTGGTCCAGCCCTACGACACACGGATCACCGACGGCGAGACGGCAATGGTGTTCCTCGCAGGCCGCCAGTCCCACGCGTTCACCAAGGGGCCGATCCTCCCACCGCCGGGAAGCAGGCCGGACTTCGACGACTCCGGCACGTACGCCGAGGAGTCGCTGCAGCCCGCCGAGCCGGACTTCGAGCTGTGGGACGTGGGCCACGCCGCGCTGGCCGCTGCCGCCGACCACCTGGGCATCGCGCCGTCGGAGCTCCTCTACGCCCGCGTCGACGTCATCGGCGGCCCGCAGGATCCGCGGCTGCTGGAACTCGAGTTGGTCGAGCCGTCGCTGGGCTGGCGGCAGCTCGGTGAAACCGACCGCGCCAGGCAGCAACGCGAATTCGCCACGAGCGTCGAGTCAGCCCTTGACCGGCTCGGGCTCGGCCCGTTCTCGCATCGAGGCCCATAGCGCCGCGGTGGCCGCCGTGCACGCGGCCGCCCCTGCGACGTGCACGGCGACCAAAGCCGCGGGCACGCCCGTGAAGAACTGCACCGTACCGACCAGGCCCTGCGCGCACACCAACGCCAGCAGCACCACCCACCGCAACAAAACCGGCCGCGCCGCACGCACCGCCAGCAGCGCGAAGCCAAGGCCGACCACCAGGGACAGGTAGGCCACCAGCAGCGACGAGTGCAGGTGTACCAGCGTGGTGATCTCCACCTGAAGTCGAGGCACCGGCTGTTCGACGCTCTTGTCGCCGGCGTGTGGCCCGGCGCCCGTGACCAGCGTGCCGGTGACGAGCACCGCCGAGAGCGCTACTGCCGTCAGTGCGGTCAACCAGCGCAGGGGCTTCGGCACGGGGGATGGCGTTGAGGCGAGCGAAGCGACGGGGGATGGCGTTGCGACGCCGGAGTCGGGTTCGCCGACCTTCACGTACAGCAGCACCGACAGCCAGACCATCGTCATCGATGCCAGGAGGTGGATCGCGACCGTCCACCACAGCAGACCGGTCAGCACGGTGATGCCGCCGATCACGGCCTGCACGACCGTCGAGGCGGGCATCAGCCACGCATAGACCAGGACTTCGCGACGCCGTCGGGCGCGGGTCACCGTCAGCACCGCAAGGGCGGCGGTCAGCACGACGAGGAAGGTGATCATCCGATTGCCGAACTCGACCGCCTGATGGATCACCGGCACCTCGGCGACCGGGACCGGTGTGAAGCTGCCGGGGAAGCACTGCGGCCAGGTGGGACAGCCAAGGCCGGACGCGGTGACGCGGACGATCGCGCCGGTGACGGCGATACCGCCCTGGGTCAGCACGACCGCGGCGGCCACCAGCCGTTGCGTCCGCAGGCTGGGCATGGGCAGCACGTCCACCAGCCGCAGCAACAACCGTCCGACGGGCACCGACCGATCGTAGAGCAGTATCAACTACAGAATGTAGTAGGGCTCGACTTCGCCCGAACTCGGCGGTTCCCGGCGTGGATGTTCTGGACATTGCCGCCGCTGATCTTCGCCGTCGAAATGGGTTGGTACGTCATCGTGGCGCTGCCTTTCTCCGCCTCCGGTCCACGTGCTGTCTATGTGCGCGGGAAGCACCGGATCGACCGTGTGGCCGGCGGCGTGGTCACCGCATTGGGCGGACGGTTGATCATCGAAGCGCTGCGCGCAGCGCCGATTGCGGCGGTCAGGTGAAGCGGAACCAGCGCAGCGCGCATAGGGCTGCGACCGCGCCCCACCCCGCGAGCACCGCCACCCCGAACCAGTCCACGGACGGCGTCATCGCCTGAGTCAATGCCTCGGCAAGGGCGCCGGACGGAGTCAGCCTGGCCACCCATTGCACGCCGTGCGAGACCATGCCGCCGCCGAGGGTCAGTGCGCCAAGGCCTGCGAAGACGAACCACAGCAGGTTGGCCACCGCCAGTACGATCTCGGCGCGCAGGGTGCCGCCCAACAGGAGCCCCAGCGCGGCGAACCCGGCAGTGCCGAGCGCGATGATCACCGCGCCCAACGCCAGCCCGGCGATCGCCGGACGCCAGCCCAGCGCAAAGCCGATGGCGCCCAACAGAATCGACTGCAGGAACACCACGGTGACGACGGCTAGCGACTTGCCCGCGATGATCCCCCACACCGGAAGCGCGGTCGCGCCCAGTCGCTTCAGTGCGCCGTAACGCCGGTCGAAGGCCACCGCGATGGCCTGGCCGGTGAATGCCGTCGAGATGACGGCGAGCGCCATGATCGCAGGGACGAAGCTGGCCGCCCGGTTCTCCCCGAACGAGCCAAGGGGCAGCAGTGTCAGGCCGACCAGTAGCGTGATCGGGATGAACATCGTCAGCAGCAGTTGTTCACCGTTGCGCAGCAACAGCTTCAGTTCGAGGCCGAACTGCGCGGCCAGCATCTTGGGGACCGTCGCCGGTCGCGGATCGGGGGCGAACGTACCTGGTGCGAAGCGATTGGTCACGGCCGCAGCTCCCGCCCGGTCAGCTCGAGGAAGACGTCCTCGAGGCTGCGCTGCTCCACGCGCATGTCGGTGGCCAGGACGTTCAGTCGCGCACACCACGCGGTGACGGTGGCCAGCACCTGCGGGTCGATGTGGCCGTCGACGAGGTACTCGCCCGGCATCGTCTCGATCGCCCGGTAGCTCTCGGGCAGAGCCGAAACCAGTAGCGAGAGATCGAGTTTCGGTGGTGCGGAGAAGCGGAGCTGGTTCTCCGCGCCGCGTCCCATGAGCTCGGCGGGAGTTCCGGCGGCCACCGCGACGCCGTGGTCGATGATCACCAACCGGTCCGCGAGCTGCTCGGCCTCGGTCAGTTGGTGGGTGGTGAGGACCACCGTGACGCCGTCGCGGCGCAGTCCGTCGATCAACTCCCACACCACGATTCGGGCGTGCGCATCCATGCCCGCGGTCGGTTCGTCGAGGAACACCAGCTCCGGTCTGCCCACCACCGCGCACGCCAGCGCGAGGCGTTGCTGCTGGCCGCCGGACAGGCGACGGTAGGTGGTGCGGGCGGACTCGGTCAGGCCCAGGGTGTCCATCAGCCACGCGGGGTCGAGCGGGTTGGCCGAGTACGCGGCGACCAGATCGAGCATCTCCCCGGCCCGCGCGGCCGGATAGCCGCCGCCACCCTGCAGCATCACGCCGATGCGTTCACGCAACTGGGCGTTGTCGGCGACGGGATCCAGGCCGAGGATTTCGATCGTGCCTGCGTCGGGCCGGATGAACCCCTCGCACATCTCGACGGTGGTGGTCTTGCCCGCGCCGTTCGGCCCCAGTAGCGCCAGCACCTCGGCGCGCTGCACGTCGAGGTCGAGTCCGTCGACCGCCGTCGTCGACCCGTACCGCTTGCTGACCCCGCGCAACAGCACGGGGGCATCGGAACGGGAGGTCACGGGTACTCAGCGTAAGCGTCCGGTTTGGTAGCCGGTGCCGACGGTGGTCCGGAGCCTGCCTCGCCCGGCGGTCCCTCCGGTGGCCCGGTGCCGTTGATGTCGGGCAGCGGGCGCCAGGGCAGCCGGCGGTAGGTGATCGCGATGAGGATGGCCACGATGATGAGGCTTGCCAGTGTCGCGTCGAGGATCTGGAACAACGCGAACCGGTCGCCGTTTGCCGTCGGTCCGAAAATGCCCACCACCAGGGTGATCGCGATGGTGGTGCCGCGGAAGCCCGGTCGGGTCGCCCAGGTGGCCAACGGGATGATCGCCCACAGCAGGTACCAGGGCTGGACCACCGGAAACAGCAGCACGGTGGCACCGAGTGCGACGCCGAGGCCGCCGACCGGGTGCAGTCGGCCACGCAACACAGCCAGCAGCAGGTAGGAGACCAGAATTGCGATGATGATCACACCGATGGCGCGGGTCAGGCCCAGGATGGCGGTGGTGTGGTCACCGAGTCCGAGCAGAATGCCCACCTGCCCGGTGGCAAGGGCAAGCAGCGTCGGCGGCGACATCCACGACCGGACCACGTTCGCCGTGCCCAGCGTGAACATCCAGCCGAAGCCAAGGCCACTGGCCCAGCCGACCAGCGCGATCACCGCCACCGACACCGCGGTCAGCGAGCCGCCCGCAATGAGAAAGGCCTTGAAGGTGCCGCCCCACCGGCACGCCAGGGCCATCGCCACGAACCCTATGGCCAGCAGGGACGGCAGTTTCACCTGCGACGACAGCGCAATCAGCACGGTGCCCGCGATCAGCATCGCCATCGGCTTCCATCGGACCCATTCGTCGCGATTCTGCGGCCAGTGCACCGGTCGGGGCAGCAGCGGCCCGGCGGCGTGCACCCCCCGCAGGGCGAACTCGGTCCCGGCCAGCATGAGCCCCAGCATCAGCGCCTCGTTGTGGATGCCCGCGACGAGGTGCATGAACAGCAGTGGGTTGCACGGCCCTAGCCACAGCGCGCTGACCTCGGCCACCCCGCACCGCCGCGCCAGACGCGGCGTGGCCCAGACGATCAGACCCACCCCGAGCAGCACGATCAGCCGGTGAAAGAGCACGGCCGCCACGATGTTGTCGCCGGTGAGGGCGGAGATGCCCCGGCCGATCCAGAGGAACAGCGGGCCGTACGGAGCCGGCGTGTCGCGCCACAGGCTGGGCACCGACAGCGTGAACACGTGGTCGAGACCGAGGCCGGGGGCGGGGCCGACGCGGTAGGGGTCGAGCCCGAGACGGGCGATCTGGCTCTGCGCCAGGTAGGAGTAGACGTCCTTGCTGTACATCGGCGGCGCGATCAGCAGCGGGAGCGCCCACAGCAGCAGGGTGCGGTCCATCTGGCTGCGCGACATGCGCCGGCTGCCCAGTGCGAAGCGGCCCAGCATCAGCCACGCCAGCGCCATCATCACCGCACCGGTCGTGGTCATGGTCAGCGAGACGGTCTGGATGCGGGACGGCAGGTTCAGCAGCCGCACCCCGAACGTGGGATCCTGGACGACGGGACGAGCGCCCGCACCGAGCGCACCGATCGCCATCAACACCGTGCCCGTCGCGCCGAAAACGCGGGTGCGGCGCAGCGCGGCCACCTCGCTGGCGACCAGCGGCGATCCGACGGTCGACTCGTCGGCGTGCCAGCGGGCGACGGCCGAGCTGAGGGACCGTAGGCGGGCGGCCATCACAGGAGCGTAAGCCGTCGATGTTGTAAGGGTCGCCTTGCTAGCATGGCTTCCCGAATTCCGTCACAATGGTGTTGTGAAATTAAGTTCGGAGACTGCGAGCGCGGCTTTGGCCGCGCCGACCTCCGACGGCCACACCCGGCGCGCAATCGTTCAGCTGCTGCTGGAGGGTCCGGTCACCGCCGGTCAGATCGGTGAACGGCTGGGCATCTCCGCGGCAGGCGTGCGTCGTCACCTGGATGCGCTCATCGAAATCGGTGACGCCGAGTCCAATGCCGCGGCCAGCTGGCAGCACAACGGCCGGGGCAGGCCCGCCAAGCGTTACCGGCTCACGGCCGCGGGGCGCGGCAAGCTGGAACACACCTACGACGACCTGGCGGTCGCGGCCATGCGGCAACTGCGTGAGATCGGTGGCGACGAAGCCATCCATACGTTCGCGCGCCGGCGCATCGACACGATCCTGGCCGGGGTGCCCGATGCCTCCGACGGCGACGTCAAGGGTGCCGCGGACCGGGTCGCCTCCGCGCTCACCGAGGCAGGCTATGCGACCACCACCACGCCGGTCACCGGACCGTTGGGCGGCGTGCAGATCTGTCAGCACCACTGTCCGGTATCGCACGTGGCCGAGGAGTTCCCGGAGCTGTGCGAGACCGAACGCGAGGCCTTCGCCGAGATCCTGGGCACCCACGTCCAGCGGCTGGCCACCATCGTCAACGGCGACTGTGCGTGCACGACGCACGTCCCCGTCGGTCCCGAGAAGCAACCAACCATTCGACGCACAGCCCGCGTCGAAGCCGCCACCACCCAGCAAGGAGCGTCGACATGACGACCACCCCGGATCAGCTCACCCAGGACGAGGCCATCGCCTCTCTGGGCAATTACGGCTACGGCTGGTCTGACTCGGACGTCGCGGGCGCCAGCGCACAGCGCGGCCTGAGCGAGGCCGTGGTGCGCGACATCTCCTCGAAGAAGAGCGAGCCCGAGTGGATGCTCGACGTCCGGCTCAAGGCGCTGCGCACCTTCGGCAAGAAGCCGATGCCGAACTGGGGTTCCAACCTCGAGGGCATTCACTTCGACAACATCAAGTACTTCGTGCGATCGAGCGAGAAGCAGGCCGCCACGTGGGACGACCTGCCCGCCGACATCAAGAACACCTACGACCGGCTCGGCATCCCCGAGGCCGAGAAGCAGCGGCTGGTGTCGGGCGTAGCGGCTCAGTACGAATCCGAGGTGGTCTACCACTCGATCCGTGAGGATCTGGAGGCTCTCGGCGTCATCTTCCTGGACACCGACACCGCGCTGCGTGAGCACCCCGAGATGTTCAAGCAGTACTTCGGCACCGTTATCCCGGCCGGGGACAACAAGTTCTCCGCGCTGAACACCGCGGTGTGGTCGGGCGGTTCGTTCATCTACGTGCCGAAGGGCGTGCACGTCGACATCCCGCTGCAGGCCTACTTCCGGATCAACACCGAGAACATGGGCCAGTTCGAGCGGACGCTGATCATCGTCGACGAGGGTGCCTACGTGCACTACGTCGAGGGCTGTACCGCGCCGATCTACAAGAGCGACTCGCTGCACTCGGCGGTCGTCGAGATCATCGTGAAGCCCGGTGGCCGTTGCCGTTACACGACGATCCAGAACTGGTCGAACAACGTCTACAACCTGGTGACCAAGCGTGCCAGGGCCGAGGCAGGCGCCACCATGGAGTGGGTCGACGGCAACATCGGCTCGAAGGTCACGATGAAGTACCCGGCCGTGTGGATGACCGGCGAGCACGCCAAGGGCGAGGTGCTCTCGGTGGCGTTCGCCGGTGAGGGCCAGCACCAGGACACCGGCGCCAAGATGCTGCACCTGGCGCCGAACACGTCGAGCAACATCGTGTCGAAGTCGGTTGCCCGCGGCGGTGGCCGCACGTCCTACCGCGGCCTGGTTCAGGTCAACAAGGGTGCGCACGGGTCGCGCTCCAGCGTGAAATGCGATGCGCTGCTTGTCGACACGATCAGCCGCAGCGACACCTACCCGTACGTCGACATCCGCGAGGACGACGTCACGATGGGCCACGAGGCGACCGTGTCCAAGGTCAGCGCGGATCAGCTGTTCTACCTGATGAGCCGCGGCTTGACCGAGGACGAGGCGATGGCGATGGTGGTGCGCGGCTTCGTCGAGCCCATCGCCAAGGAACTGCCGATGGAGTACGCGCTGGAGCTCAACCGGCTGATCGAGCTGCAAATGGAAGGCGCGGTCGGCTAGTGAGCAGTTCGAATCTGACCGAAGCAGCCGAAGGGATCGTCAAGAACAAGGGTGAGCAGTTCACCTCGTTCGACGTCGACGCCTTCGAGGTACCCGGTGGTCGCGACGAGCTCTGGCGGTTCACCCCGCTGAAGCGACTGCGCGGTCTGCACGACGGTACGGCCGTCGTGACGGGTAGAGCCACGATCACCGTGAGCGAACAGCCCGGTGTGCGGGTCGAGACCGTCCGGCGTGGCGACGAGCGCCTCGGCCAGGGCGGTGTGCCCGCTGATCGTGTTGCGGCCCAGGCCTTCTCGTCGTTCAACGAAGCCACGGTCGTCACCGTCGAACGCGACACCCAGACGTCTGGCCCGGTAGAGATCGTGGTCACCGGCCCCGGCGAGGGCGCGGTGGCCTACGGTCACCTGCACATCCGGGTCGACGAACTCGCCGAGGCGGTCGTCGTCATCGATCACCGGGGCAGCGGAACCTACGCCGACAACGCCGAATTCGTCGTCGGCGATGCTGCCCGGCTGACCGTGGTGTGGATCGCCGACTGGGCCGATGACACGGTTCACGTCAGCGCACACCATGCGCGGCTCGGAAAGGACGCGGTGCTGCGGCACGTAGCGGTCACCCTCGGTGGCGACGTGGTGCGGACGGCGGCGACCGTGCGGTTCGACGCCCCGGGCGGAGACGCCGAACTGCTGGGCCTGTACTTCGCCGACGACGGCCAGCACTTCGAGTCGCGGTTGCTGGTCGACCACGCATGGCCGAACTGCAAGTCGAACGTGCTCTACAAGGGTGCGCTGCAAGGGGACCCGGACTCAAAGCGGCCCGACGCCCACACCGTCTGGATCGGAGACGTGCTGATCCGTGCCGAAGCCACCGGCACCGATACCTTCGAGGTCAACCGCAACCTGATCCTCACCGACGGCGCCCGCGCCGACTCGGTACCCAACTTGGAAATCGAAACCGGCGAGATCGCCGGCGCCGGGCACGCCAGCGCCACAGGACGCTTCGACGATGAGCAGTTGTTCTACCTGCGTGCCCGGGGCATTCCGGAGGAGCAGGCCCGCCGACTGGTGGTGCGCGGCTTCTTCGGCGAACTCATCTCCAAGATCGCGGTGCCCGCTGTGCGCGAGCGCCTGACCGACGCCATCGAACACGAACTGGCCATCACCGAATCGAGAACAGCTACCTCATGACAACCCTGGAAATCAAGGACCTGCACGTCAGCGTCGAGAACCCGAACGCCGCCGAAGGCGATCCCGAGATCGAGATCCTCAAGGGAGTGGATCTCACCGTGAAATCGGGGGAGACGCATGCGCTGATGGGGCCCAACGGGTCTGGTAAGTCGACCTTGTCGTACGCCATCGCCGGCCATCCGAAATACCACGTTACGTCGGGGTCGATCACGCTCGACGGCGAGGACGTGCTGGCGATGAGCATCGACGAGCGGGCACGGGCGGGCCTCTTTTTGGCCATGCAGTACCCGATCGAGGTGCCGGGTGTCTCGATGTCGAACTTCCTGCGCACCGCCGCCACCGCGGTGCGCGGCGAGGCGCCGAAGCTGCGGCACTGGATCAAGGAGGTCAAGACCGCGATGAGCGATCTCGACATCGATCCGACGTTCGGCGAACGCAGTGTCAACGAAGGCTTTTCGGGCGGCGAGAAGAAGCGTCACGAGATCCTGCAACTCGGTTTGCTCAAGCCCAAGATCGCGATCCTCGACGAGACCGACTCGGGCCTCGACGTCGACGCGCTGCGCGTCGTGAGCGAAGGAGTCAACCGGTACGCGGCCACCGAGAACGGCGGCGTCCTGCTGATCACCCACTACACCCGCATCCTGCGCTACATCCAGCCGCAGTTCGTGCACGTCTTCGTGAACGGCCGAATCATCGAGTCCGGCGGCCCCGAACTGGCCGACGAACTCGAAGAGAACGGCTACGAGCGCTTCACGGCGGCCGCGGCGGCCGGGGCACGAGGAGCTTGAATCCATGACGGTCTCGATCAGCCGATCGCAAGCGTTCGACCTGGCAGCCATCCGGGCCGACTTCCCGATCCTGAGCCGAGTGATGCGCGGCGGGAACCAGTTGGCCTACCTGGATTCCGGCGCCACGTCGCAAAAGCCGCTGGCCGTGCTCGATGCCGAACGTGAGTTCCTGACCACCTCGAACGGGGCGGTGCACCGCGGTGCCCACCAGCTGATGGAGGAGTCCACCGACGCCTACGAACAGGGCCGTGAGGACATCGCGGTCTTCGTCGGCGCCGACACCGACGAGCTGGTGTTCACCAAGAACGCCACCGAGTCGATCAACCTGGTGTCCTATGCGGTTGGCGACAACCGCTTCGATCGTGCCGTCGGGCCCGGCGACGTCATCGTCACCACCGAACTCGAGCACCACGCCAACCTCATTCCATGGCAGGAACTGGCCCGCCGCACCGGAGCCACGCTGCGGTGGTACGGCGTCACCGACGACGGCCGCATCGACCTGGATTCGCTGCAACTCGACGAGCGCGTGAAACTGGTTGCCTTCAGCCATCATTCGAACGTCACGGGCGCGATCGCGCCGGTGGCCGAACTGGTCGAACGGGCCAAGGCCGTCGGGGCGCTGACGCTGCTCGATGCCTGCCAGTCGGTGCCGCATCAGCCGGTGGACTTCCACGGACTCGACGTCGACTTCGCCGCGTTCTCGGGACACAAGATGCTGGGTCCCAACGGGATCGGCGTGCTCTATGGTCGCAGGCAGCTGCTCAATTCGATGCCGCCGTTCATCACCGGTGGCTCGATGATCGAGACCGTGACCATGGAGGCCACCACCTATGCGCCCGCGCCGCAGCGGTTCGAGGCGGGCACGCCGATGACGTCACAGGTCGTCGGGTTGGCCGCTGCTGCGAGGTATCTCACCGGTGTTGGCATGGACGTCGTCGAGACCCACGAAAACGAACTGGTCGCCGCCGCGCTGGACGGTCTGGGGTCGGTCGAAGGCGTGCGCATCGTCGGGCCCACGTCGCTCGAGCACCGGGGATCGCCGGTGAGTTTCGTGGTGGACGGGATCCACGCGCACGACGTCGGACAGGTGCTCGACGACGACGGCGTGGCGGTCCGGGTCGGACACCACTGCGCGTGGCCACTGCACCGCAGGTTCGGCATCGCCGCCACCGCACGGGCGTCGTTCGCGGTCTACAACACGCTCGACGAGGTCGACCGGCTGGTCGCAGGCGTGCGGCGGGCCGTGGAATTCTTCGGCAGGGACTGAGCGTGCGGCTGGAGCAGATGTACCAGGAAGTCATCCTGGATCACTACAAGCACCCGCACCACCGCGGGCTGCGGGAGCCGTTCGGTGCCGAGGTCCATCACGTCAACCCGACCTGCGGTGACGAAGTCACGTTGCGGGTGGCGTTGTCCGATGATGGCGACACGGTCACCGACATCTCGTACGACGGCCAGGGCTGCTCGATCAGTCAAGCAGCGACGTCGGTGCTCACCGACCAGGTGATCGGCCAGACCGTCGGTGATGCGCTCAAGACCATCGCGGCGTTCTCCGAGATGGTCTCGTCGCGGGGGACCGTCGAAGGTGACGAAGACGTGATTGGCGACGGCATCGCGTTCGCCGGGGTCGCGAAGTACCCGGCACGTGTGAGGTGCGCGCTGCTGGGTTGGATGGCTTTCAAGGACGCACTGGTGCAGGCGAGCGCACAATCAGACTTAGAGGAGGAACAGGATGAGCGAGACAGCCTTACCGGATGAGGTGTTCGCCGACCTCGAAGAGGCGATGCGTGACGTCGTCGACCCCGAACTCGGCATCAACGTCGTCGACCTCGGGTTGGTCTACGGGCTGAACATCGAGAAGGGCGAAACCGGTGACATCGCGCTGATCGACATGACACTGACCTCGGCAGCCTGCCCGCTGACCGACGTCATCGAGGATCAGTCGCGGACGGCCCTGGTCGGCGCAGGCCTTGTCACCGACATCAAGATCAACTGGGTGTGGAACCCGCCGTGGGGCCCCGACAAGATCACCGAGGACGGCCGCGAGCAACTGCGGGCGCTGGGATTTACCGTCTAGGGGTCGGCGCTCCGTCGAGATTGCACTCACGGCTGTAGAGCCCGCGCGATCACGACCCTGAGCGCAATCTCGACAACGCACCGGATCGATCGACCACAATCAAGTCGTGGTCACGGTTCCGGCCTTCGTGTGGCGAGGCGGTTTCTTTCGTCGGGCGTTGATGATCGGCGGTACCGTCGGCCTCTTCCTCGGCGTCTTGGCCGGGCTCGATTCGGGAATACTGCTTGCCGGCGTTGTCGTGCTCGTCATCGTGGGCACCTTCTTCGGCATCTGGATGTCTCGTCGGATGGCGAGATATTGGCCGGCCGCGAAGCAACTGCGCGGAGCGGACCGGGCGGCCGTCGCGCGTGCCGCCCGCCGTGGCGAGCGGATCGCCGATGTCCGCCTTGCGCAGGCGCTCATCGACTACACCCACGGCCTGCACGCGGCCGCCGAAAGGGCCCGCCCGTTTCGGTGGTTGGTCTGGCTAGTCCTGATCGTCGCCATGGGTTCGGCGGTGTGGGACACCGTGTTCGGCTCGTTGGGCAATGGCGTGGCATCGGGCATCTATCTGGTGGCGCTCCTGGTCGAGTTGTTCTGGTGGCCGAATCGACAGGACCAGCTGCTGGCCAATGCGGATCGTGCGGCAGCCATCGCAGCGCACATTCGGGATCAGCAACAGGCTGCCGAGGCTGACAATCCGTAGCCTGACAGTCTGGTACCGAGCGTGGAGGAGCAGCGCCATGGAGTTCGTCGCGACCCGTCGACAGTTGCGCGGCATCGCCGAGAGCCTGATCGCCGGTCCGCAGTACCGCGCCGCGGGGACCATCCGTCTCGCGGTGCGGCCGGACGGCCTCGTCGGCGTCGCGCTTCCGCTTGCAGTACACGGAACCGACTTCACATGGCAGGACGGGAGTGCGGCGCTGGCCGGCAGTCCCGGGGCGCTCGCAAAGGCCGCGGGTGTCGACTACGGGCCGCCGGAGGGCGTCTACGAGATCGTCGACCCGTTGGCCGCCGACGCCGTGCTCGACATCGACCCGAGCGCCGCCGAGCTGATCCATCGCAGCATGTACGCGGGTGGCTACGCCCAGAAACAGGTTCTGCCGGAATCGCATCCGGTGCTGTGGCCGGAGCACTTCGACGTCGCGGTCACCGAGGACCAAGTCAACTACGGGGTCTCTGCTGGCGACTCCTACCACGACACCCCATACGCCTACGTCGGACCGTGGACGCCCCGCACCGGCCCGTTCTGGAATGCGCCGTTCGGCGCGCTACTACCGCTGGATCCAGCTCACGACGTCGACCAACTCGCCGAGGACGTCGTCGCCTTCTACCGGCAGGCCCGCGCGCTCCTGCCCTCCGTACCGTGACCGGCAGCGGAATCGAACCCGGCGAGAAGATGTTGGACCGATTCGTGGCCTACGACGAACGCGTGACCGACCTGTTCCAGCCCTTGACGGTGCGGTCGTTGACGATCCGCAACCGGTTCGCGATGGCGCCCATGACGCGCCGGGCCTCGCCCGGCGGGATACCGGGCGCCGACGTTGCCGAGTACTACGCACGTCGCTCCGCCGGCGGCGTCGGGCTGATCGTTACCGAAGGGGTCAGATTGGCGCAGCCCGAAGCGGGCTGGCCGGCCAGCATCCCCACCATGGCCGGCGATGACGTGCTGGCCGGGTGGCGCGCAGTCACAGGAGCCGTGCACCGGCATGGCGGTGCGATCGCCGCCCAGTTGTGGCATCAAGGCGCCGAACGTGGTGACGCCGACGGGGTCAGCCCCGTGAGCCCGTCCGGGGTGAACAGCGCAGGCGAGCCCAGCGGACGGGCACTGCACACCGACGAACTGGCTGGTGTGGCCGACTCGTACGCCCAGGCCGCTCGCAACGCGCGCGACGTCGGCTTCGACGCCGTCGAACTGCACGGCGCACACGGTTATCTGCTCGACGAATTCCTCTGGGCGAAGACGAATCTGCGCACCGACGGCTACGGCGGCGAGCTGGCCGGCCGCACCCGGTTCCCGGCCGAGGTGGTTGCCGCCGTGCGCACCGCCGTCGGGCCGGACTACCCGATCATCTTCCGGTTCTCGCAGTGGAAGCAGACCAACTACGCCGCGTCGATCGCCGACGATCCCGCCGAATTGCAGGAACTGTTGGCGCCGCTGGTGGACGCGGGCGTCGACGTCTTCCACCCGTCCACCCGCAGGCACTACAAGCCGGCCTTTCCGGACGCCGACTCGGATCTCAGCCTGTCGGGGTGGACGAAGAAGGTCACCGGAGTCCCGGTGATCGCGGTTGGCTCGGTGGGCCTGGAGACCGAGTTCACACCGGGCCGTGCCGGCGGCCGCATCCCGCCGGCGCCGGTCGACCGACTGCTCGACCAGTACGGGTCCGGCGAGTTCGACGTCGTCGCCATCGGACGGGCGTTGCTCGCCGACCCGACGTGGGTGAACAGGTTGCGCGATGATTCCCTCGACGGGTTCCATGGGTATGACGCTGAAACCGCCCTGGCCCAGTTGAGCTGACCACATGCTGGGAACAAGCAGGTAAACCGCGACGTTAGGAGAAGCGTGAGCACGCAAGACATCACCGCCGAAAAGTTCAACGACACCGTCACCGACAACGAGATCGTGTTGGTGGATTTCTGGGCGTCCTGGTGCGGGCCGTGTCGCGCGTTCGCGCCGACCTTCGCCGCGTCGTCGGAGAAACACCCCGATGTCGTCCACGCCAAGGTGGACACCGAGGCCGAACAGGGTCTCGCGGCGGCCGCGGAGATTCAGGCGATCCCGACGCTGATGGCGTTCAAGAAGGGCCACATGGTCTTCCGGCATTCCGGAATGCTGCCCGCCGCCCAGCTCGAGGACGTCATCGCCAAGATCAAGGAGTTCGACATCGACGCCGTGATCGCCGAGCAGGCCGACGCCGAGCAGGTGTAACGCCGGCTCCGCCAGGGGCACGCGATAGCGTGCATCCTCGTGAGCGAGCAGAATTCCCTGGATTCTCTAGTCCTCGTCGACCACCCGCGGCCGAATGTGGCGTTGGTCACGTTGAATCGTCCCGAGCGGATGAATTCGATGGCGTTCGATGTCATGGTGCCGCTGAAGAAGGCCCTCGACGAGCTGACCTACGACAACGACACGCGTGTGGTGGTGCTCACCGGTGCCGGACGCGGGTTCTCGTCAGGTGCCGACCACAAGTCGGCCGGTTCGATCCCACACATCGACGGCCTGACCCGGCCCACGGTCGCGTTGCGGTCGATGGAGGTGCTCGACGACGTGATCCTCGCCATACGCAAGCTGCATCAGCCAGTCATCGCCGCGGTCAACGGTGCTGCAATCGGCGGTGGCCTGTGTCTGGCGTTGGCGTGCGACATTCGGGTCGCCGCGCAGGGCGCCTACTTCCGCGCGGCAGGCATCAACAACGGGTTGACCGCGAGCGAACTTGGGCTGTCCTACCTGCTGCCCAGGGCCATCGGGACCTCACGCGCGTTTGAGGCCATGCTCACCGGCCGCGACATCGACGCCGCCGAAGCCGAACGGATCGGGTTGGTGTCCCGCGCGGTGCCCGCCGACGACCTGCTGGACACCTGTTACCAGATGGCCGAGCGAATCGCGGCGTTCTCCCGGCCGGGAATCGAGTTGACCAAGCGCACGCTGTGGAGTGGACTGGACGCCAGTAGCCTGGAAGGTCATATGCAGGCTGAGGGCCTAGGTCAGCTGTTCGTGCGTCTACTCACCGCCAACTTCGAAGAAGCGGTCGCTGCGCGCGCAGAGAAGCGACCCGCGGTCTTCACCGACGACAAGTAGCGACAGACGAAGGACAGGCGCGCTCCGGCGGGCAGGAGCGCAGCGACCGGGGATGAGGAGTGAAGCGTGATCACCGCAACGGACCTGGAGGTCCGCGCTGGAGCGCGCACGCTGCTGTCCATCGACGGGGCCGCGCTGCGGATCCAGCCCGGTGACCGCATCGGCCTCGTCGGCCGGAACGGCGCAGGGAAGACCACCACCATGCGCATCCTCGCCGGCGAGGCGGAACCATACGCGGGCACGATCGACCGCACCGGTGAGATCGGCTACCTGCCGCAGGATCCCAGAGAGGGCGACCTCGACATGCTCGCCCGCGACCGGGTGCTCTCCGCGCGAGGTCTGGATACTCTGCTCGCCGACCTGGAGAAGCAACAGGCGATCATGGCTGAGGTCGCCGACGACGCCGCCCGGGACAAGGCAGTGCGCCGTTACGGTGAACTCGAGGAGCGATTCTCCGCGCTCGGCGGGTACGCCGCCGAGAGTGAGGCCGGCCGTATCTGCGCGAGTCTCGGTCTGCCCGAACGGGTCTTGACGCAGCCGTTGCGCACGCTGTCCGGCGGGCAGCGGCGCCGGGTGGAGCTGTCCCGCATCCTGTTCGCGGCGTCGGATACCGGGTCGGGCTCGGATACCACGCTGCTGCTCGATGAGCCGACCAACCACCTCGACGCGGATTCCGTGGGTTGGTTGCGCGCGTTCTTGCAGAATCACACCGGCGGTCTGGTTGTCATCAGTCACAACGTCGAACTGCTCGCGGACGTGGTGAATCGGGTGTGGTTCCTCGACGCGGTGCGTGGCGAAGCCGACGTGTACAACATGGGCTGGCAGAAGTACCTCGACGCCCGCGCCACTGACGAACAACGTCGGCGCCGCGAACGCGCCAACGCCGAACGCAAGGCAGGCGCACTACGGACCCAGGCCGCCAAGATGGGCGCGAAGGCCACCAAAGCCGTTGCCGCGCAGAACATGCTGCGCCGTGCCGACCGGATGATGAGCGCGTTGGATGAGGAGCGCGTCGCCGACAGAGTGGCCAAGATCAGGTTCCCAACCCCTGCCGTGTGCGGTCGCACTCCGCTGGTGGCAAAGGGTCTGACCAAGACGTACGGCTCGTTGGAGGTGTTCACCGGCGTCGACCTGGCGATCGACAAGGGCTCCCGCGTCGTCATCCTCGGCCTCAACGGCGCAGGCAAGACCACCTTGTTGCGCATTCTCGCGGGGGCCGAGACTCCGGACGCGGGTGAGATCGAGCCAGGCCATGGGCTCAAACTCGGGTACTTCGCGCAGGAACACGACACCATCGACGGTCTCGCGTCGGTGTGGGAGAACATCCGGCACGCCGCTCCCGACACTGGCGAGCAGGATCTGCGCAGCCTGCTTGGCGCCTTCATGTTCAGTGGGCTGCAGCTCGAGCAGTTCGCCGGCACCCTGTCCGGCGGTGAGAAGACGCGTCTGGCACTGGCCGGGCTAGTCGCTTCCAAGGCAAACGTCCTACTGCTCGATGAGCCGACCAACAACCTCGACCCCGCTTCGCGCGAACAGGTCCTCGACGCGCTGCGCAGCTACCTCGGTGCGGTGGTACTGGTGACCCACGACCCTGGCGCCGCCGAGGCTCTGGAGCCCCAGCGCGTGGTCTTGCTGCCGGACGGCACGGAGGACTTCTGGTCCGACGAATACCGCGACCTCATCGAATTGGCCTGACGCCGCAGTACCCTCGGCATCGTCTGCCACGAATTTCGCTTCGCCCGGATTGAACGATTCTCAACCTGGGTAAGCGACGGTTGCATTGGTCCAATGTTCGGGGACGCGGAAAGTGGGGAGATGCTCGATGCAGGATTTGAACAAGTCTCGGGATCAGATGCTCACCGAGTTGCGCAGCGCCTATGAAAGAGGCGCCAGCATCAGGTCCTTGGTCGAGGCGACGGGACGTTCGTACGGCTCCGTGCACAGCATGCTGCGCGAGTCCGGTACCACCATGCGCAGCCGCGGCGGCCCCAATCACCGCAACCAGCGCTAGCTACTGCTGGCGCACCGATGCCTCGACCAGGTCCAATACGGCACTGAGGTTTTCGGGGTCGTCACCGGATGCCAGCCGAGCCACCAGGCCGTCCAAGACGAGATCCAGATAGGTCTGCAGGACCGCGCCAGGAACGTCCTCCCGTAGTCGACCGGCCTGCTTCTGCTGGCGGAGGCGCTCGGTGGTGGCCGCCGACAGCTCCGCCGACCGCTCGGACCAACCGCGGTGAAACACCGGATCGTTGCGGAGTTTGCGCGCGATCTCCAGCCGGGTGGCCAGCCAGTCGAACTGATCGGGCGCGGCCAGCAGGTCCCGCATCACCTGGATCAGGCCTTCGCGCGACGCGACGTCTGCCATCCGCTCGTCGTCCTCGTGGGCCAGCTCGAAGAACAAGGTGTCCTTGTCCTTGAAGTGGTGAAAGATCGCGCCGCGCGACATTCCGATGGTGTGTTCGAGCCGCCGCACGGTCGCCTTCTCATAGCCGTACTCCGCGAAGCACCGGCGTGCGCCGTCGAGAATCTGGCGACGGCGGGCTGCCAGATGGTCCTCGGTCACCCTCGGCATGACCGGCTGCGCTACCCGGTCTTCAGCATGTTGCGCAGCACGTACTGCAGGATTCCGCCGTTGCGGTAGTAGTCGGCTTCGCCTGGGGTGTCGATGCGCACCACCGCGTCGAACTCGACCGCCGAACCGTCCTTCTTGGTGGCGGTGACGTGCACTGTCTTCGGCGTCTTGCCCTGACCTTCCCCGTCGCTGCGCTCGCCCTGGATGTTGAGGGCAGTGATGCCGGAGATGTCGAACACCTCGGTGCCGTCCAGCTTCAGCGACGCCGCCGATTCACCCGCGGGGAACTGCAGCGGAATGACGCCCATGCCAATCAGGTTGGAGCGGTGAATGCGTTCGAAGGACTCGACGATCACCGCCCGAACGCCGAGCAGCGAGGTGCCCTTGGCCGCCCAGTCTCGCGACGATCCGGACCCGTACTCCTTGCCGCCGAGCACCACCAACGGGATGCCTGCTGCCGCGTAGTTCTGGGCCGCGTCGTAGATGAAGGTCTGCGGCGCATCGGCCACGGTGAAGTCGCGGGTGTAGCCACCGGAGACGACTTCCCCTAACCCAGCGAGTACCTGGTTACTTAGCCGGATGTTGGCGAACGTGCCCCGGATCATCACCTCGTGGTTGCCGCGCCGCGAGCCGTAGGAGTTGTAGTCCTTCGTCTCGACGCCATGTTCATCGAGGTATCGCGCGGCCGGGGTGCCCGGCTTGATGCTGCCGGCGGGGGAGATGTGGTCGGTGGTCACCGAATCACCTAGCAGTGCCAACACTCTGGCGCCGTCGATGTCGGTCACTGCCTCCGGCTCGGCAGGCATCCCGTCGAAGTACGGCGGCTTGCGCACATACGTCGAGTCCGAGGCCCACTCGAAGGTGTTGCCGCTGGGGGTCGGCAGGTTGCGCCAGCGCTCGTCGCCCTTGAACACGTCAGCATAGTTCTTGACGAACATCTCGGTGTTGATCGCCGAGGCGATGGTGTCGTTGATGTCCTTTTGCGACGGCCAGATGTCCTTCAAGTAGACGTCGGTGCCTGATTCGTCGTTGCCCAACGGCTCCGTCTCGAAGTCGAAGTCCATGGTGCCTGCCAACGCGTACGCAATGACCAGTGGCGGCGACGCGAGGTAGTTCATCTTCACGTCGGGGTTGATGCGGCCCTCGAAGTTGCGGTTGCCCGACAGCACCGCGGCGACCGACATGTCGCAATCGTTGATGGCCTTGCTGATCTCATCGGGCAGCGGGCCGGAGTTGCCGATGCATGTGGTGCAGCCGTAGCCGACCAGGTAGAAGCCCAGCTTCTCCAGATACGGCCACAGGCCGGCCTTGTTGTAGTAGTCGGTGACGACCTGTGACCCGGGCGCCATCGTGGTCTTCACCCACGGCTTCGACGTCAGGCCCTTTTCGATCGCGTTCTTGGCAAGCAGCGCCGCGCCAAGCATCACCTCGGGGTTGGACGTGTTGGTACACGACGTGATCGCCGCGATCACCACCGCACCATGGTCGAGGACGAACTCGCCGCGGCCCTCGCACCTGACATCCACCGGATTGCTGGGCCTGCCGTTCGATCCGACCGCCGCCGAAGGCACCACGGCGTCGTTGTCGGCGAACGACAGCACCGCGGGGTCGCTGGCAGGGAAGCTCTCCTCGACCGCCTCATCGAGCTTGCTGTGCTCGACGGGGAGGTTCTCCTCGACATAGTTGTGAATGTCCTTGCGGAAGGCCGTCTTCGCGTCGGTCAACGCGATGCGGTCCTGCGGACGCTTCGGCCCGGCGATCGACGCGACGACATCGGAAAGGTCCAGTTCGATGTATTCCGAGAACTTCGGCTCCCGCGAGGGGTCATGCCACATGCCCTGTTCCTTGGCGTAGGCCTCCACCAGCGCGAGCTGCTGTTCGCTGCGGCCTGTCATCCGCAGGTAGTCGATCGTGACCTCATCGATCGGGAAAATAGCTGCGGTGGAGCCGAACTCGGGGCTCATGTTGCCCAGCGTGGCGCGGTTGGCCAGCGGGACCTCGGCGACACCCTTGCCGTAGAACTCGACGAACTTGCCGACCACGCCGTGCTTGCGCAGCATCTCGGTGACGGTGAGCACCACATCGGTGGCCGTCACGCCGGGTCGGCGCTCGCCGGACAGTTTGAATCCGACCACCCGTGGAATCAGCATCGACACCGGTTGGCCGAGCATGGCGGCCTCGGCCTCGATGCCGCCGACACCCCAGCCCAGGACGCCGAGGCCGTTCTCCATCGTGGTGTGCGAATCGGTGCCAACGCAGGTGTCCGGGTAGGCCACGCCGTCGCGTTCCATCACCACGCTGGCCAGGTACTCGATGTTGACCTGGTGCACGATGCCGGTGCCCGGTGGCACGACCTTGAAGTCGTTGAAGGCGCCCTGCCCCCAGCGCAGGAACTGGTAGCGCTCGCCGTTGCGCTCGTACTCGATCTCGACGTTGCGCTCGAACGCGTCGGCGGTACCGAACAGATCGGCGATCACCGAGTGATCGATGACCAGGTCCGCCGGCGCCAGCGGGTTGACCTTCTCCGGATCGCCACCGAGATCGCCGACGGCTTCGCGCATCGTGGCGAGGTCGACGATGCAAGGCACGCCGGTGAAATCCTGCATGATCACCCGCGCAGGCGTGAATTGGATTTCCACGCTCGGGTCGGCAGACGGATCCCAGTTCGCGATGGCCTCGACGTGATCCTTGGTGATGTTGGCGCCGTCCTCGGTGCGGAGCAGGTTCTCGGCCAGCACCTTGAGGCTGTAAGGGAGTTTCTCGTTACCGGCCACCGCGTCCAGGCGGTAGATCTCGTAGCTCTTGTCCCCGACCTGCAGTGTGTCGCGGGCTCCGAACGAATTCACGGAATCCTTGCTGCTCACTTCAACTCCCGGTTTAGTTGTCGCCGTGACGGGCTGTGTCGTCGGCGGTGATGATTCTAACAGTACGCTTGTCCTGTAAACCACCCCAGGGCGGCTTCCAGTCTTGTCCGGATCCGCGCGGGCTGCCAGTCGATTCGGAGGAGATCCAGTAGCGTGCCCCCTGTGACCGGACCGCTCGTCATCCCGTTCCTGCCGGAGTACATCCCGCCCGACGTGGACATGAACGCGGTCAACGCTGCCGTCGGCACCGACGGCGTCAGCGCTCCCGGCGCCGACATCGCCGCGCTCAAGCAGGTCGTCGCGGATGCGCGCGCCAAGGGCATCGATCTGAAGATCGTGGTGATCCCCACCAACCCACCGATCGACACCCCCCTGCGCGACATCGCCACCGAGGTCGGCAACCTCCATCCCGAATCGACGGTGCTCGCAATCAGCCCGTCGTTCGCAGGCACGTACAGCAGGCAGTTCGACCGCGTCACTTTGGAGGCCGGCCAGGATGTGGCGAAAACCGGCAATCCGGTGCAGTCGTCGCAGAATTTCGTCAGTGAGTTGACGACCTCGCATTTCCCGTGGACGCCATTCACGATCATCCTCGTTCTGGGCGTCGCGGTGGCCGCCGTCGGCACCCGCATGCTGCAGGTTCGGGCCAGGCGGTCGGCCGTCGCCGAGGTGCCCGCCACACCTGCGACTGGCGCGTAAAACGCACTCGGTGAATTCCAAGATCACCATTCGGTAACGCTCGTTCCAATTACAAACTTGTAATTTGTTACTAACGTTTCTTTAGCGCTAGATGTGACGTACGGTGCAAAAGGTGCCTGTTGTTGCAGTTGTGGTTCAAGTGACTCCTGTGACGAAGGACCCGACGAACGTACCGGCACGTTCGCGTCGAGCCCGAGGAGACCAGAAGCCAATGAGACGCCTTGCTCGCGCCTCTGCGTCGCGGCTGTGCGGCCGAATCGGAGCGGGTTCGCTCGCGTTCGGTGTGCTGGCCGCGTCGGTATTCGGCCACGGCGCAGGCACGGCCGTCGCAGAACCCCCCAGTCCGCAGGGAATCGCAACGCTCGTCACCGCCGTCGCCAACGCCAACCAGAAGCTGCAGGACCTCGGCGCGGCCATCCAGACCCAGCAGGAAAGCGTGAACAAGGCGCTCGTCGACGTTCAGAGCGCGCGTGACGCCGCCACGGCCACCCAACAGGAGGTCGACGCCAGTCAGACGGGTCTCAACGACGCCAACGCCGCGATCGCCGCGGCCCAGCAGAGGTTCGACGAGTTCGCGGCCTCGACCTACGTGAACGGGCCGTCGGCGTCGTACGTGACCGCTACCGATCCCGCCGACATCATCGACACCGCGGCCACCGGCCAGACGCTGTCGCTGAGCAGCCAGCAGGTCATCACCAATCTGCAGCGCGCCCGCACCGAGCAGGCGAATCGGGAGTCGGCCGCGCGGCTGGCCAAGCAGAAGGCCGACCAGGCCGTCGTCGACGCGCAGGCCAGCCAGGACTCGGCCGTGACGGCACTCACCCAGGCGCAGCAGACCTTCGGCAGCCAGCAGGACGAACTCGACGGGCTCACCGCAGAACGATCGGCGGCGCAGGCCAAGCTCGAGCAGGCCCGGCTGCAGTGGTCGGCGCCGGCGGGCAACGCCGCACCGCAGGCCGCACCGGCCGCGGCGCCTGCAGCCGCGGCGACCAACCCGTCGGCCAACTGGGATCGCGACCCGGCCGCGTCGGCCCCCGGAAATTCGACCTCGGACAGCCAGTGGGACACCACGCTGCCCGCGATCCCCAGTGCGTTCGTCGGCGGTGACCCGATCGCGGTCATCAACACGATCCTCGGTATCGCCTCGACCTCCGCGCAGGCCACCAGCGAGATGGGCCGCAGCTTCCTGCAGAAGCTCGGGATTCTGCCCACCCCAACCGGTTTAACCAACGGCGCGATACCCCGCGTCTACGGCCGAGAGGCCTCGGAATACGTAATCAAGCGCATGGGGTCACAGATGGGCGTGCCGTACTCGTGGGGTGGCGGCAACGCGGCGGGTCCGAGCAACGGCATCGACTCGGGTTCGGGCACAGTCGGGTTCGACTGCTCGGGCCTGATGTTGTACGGATTCGCCGGTGTCGGCATCAAGCTCGACCATTACTCGGGTTCGCAGTACAACGCCGGGCGCAAGATCCCGTCGTCGCAGATGCGCCGTGGCGACATGATCTTCTACGGACCCAATGCCAGCCAGCACGTTGCGATGTACCTCGGCGACGGCCAGATGCTGGAGGCGCCCTACACCGGTTCGACCGTCAAGATCTCGCCCGTGCGGACCGGCGGCATGACGCCCTACGTGACCCGCTTGATCGAATACTGATGGGATTGTCTTGCGTTTGAAGTTCTTTCGTTTTGCCAAGGTGCTCGCACCGCTGGTGTGCGCGCTCGCGCTGATGGTCGGTGCGGCGGTGCCCGCCGCTGCCGACCCCGACGACGGACAGTGGGACCCGTCGCTGCCCAAGATCGCCAGCTCGGGCGCGCCCGGCGACCCCGTGGCCGCCGCGAACGCAGCGTTCTCGGTGAGTCAACTCGCACTGCAGACCACGCAGAGCCTTGGCAGTCAGTTCTTGCAGAGCATCGGTCTCGCACCGTCGCCCTCCGCGGCCCTGCCCGGCGCCAGGGTCCGGGGCCCGCAGGCGATCGAATACGTGATCCGGCGCGGGGGCTCGCAGATGGGCGTGCCCTACTCCTGGGGCGGCGGCGCGCTCAACGGCCCCAGCGCGGGCGTGGACTACGACGCAGGCAAGATCGGCTACGACTGCTCTGGCTTCACGCGGTATGCGTTCGCAGGCGTCGGCGTGCAGATCCCGAAGTACTCCGGCGACCAGTACAACAGCGGCAGGCCGATCGCGCCCTCGCAGGCCAAGCGGGGTGACCTGATCTTCTACGGTCCCGGCGGGAGCCAGCACGTGGCCATGTTCCTGGGCGGCGGCAAGATGCTCGAAGCGTCGGGAAGTGCGGAAAAGGTGACCGTCAGCCCGGTGCGGACAGCGGGCATGTCGCCACACCTTGTCCGCTTCATCGAGTCCTGATCGAGAGCACATCGGGACAGGGCACGTCGACGGATTCCGAACTGCCTGGAATAGTTGACGTAGGGCGCCCGCCGATTGGCTCTGGCGCCGCGTTGACCAGCGTGTCTTGAAAGCACTTATGTGGGAGGAAGCTGAATGACGTCACCGAGTGGGCCGCCGCAGGGCGCCGGAGGTTTCCCGGGTCAGGGTCCGGCGCAGGGCTTTGGCCCCGGCCCCCAGCAGGGCCCGCCCAACAACGGCGGCCTGCAGGGTGAGGTGCACACGCTGGAGCGTGCGATCTTCGAGGTGAAGCGCATCATCGTCGGCCAGGACCGGCTCGTCGAGCGGATGCTGGTTGGCCTGCTCGCCAAGGGCCACGTGCTGCTCGAGGGCGTGCCTGGCGTGGCCAAGACGCTGGCGGTGGAGACGTTCGCCAAGGTGGTCGGCGGCACGTTCGCCCGCATCCAGTTCACCCCCGACCTGGTGCCTACCGACATCGTCGGCACCCGCATCTACCGGGTCGGCAAGGAAGAGTTCGACATCGAGGTCGGCCCCGTGATGGTCAACTTCCTGCTCGCCGACGAGATCAACCGTGCGCCGGCCAAGGTGCAGTCGGCCCTGCTCGAGGTGATGGCCGAGCGCAAGGTGTCGATCGGCGGCAAGACCTTCCCGCTGCCCAGCCCGTTCCTGGTCATGGCGACGCAGAACCCGATCGAGCAGGAAGGCGTCTACGCCCTGCCCGAGGCGCAGCGCGACCGCTTCCTGTTCAAGCTGAACATCGACTACCCGACGCCAGAGGAAGAACGCGAGATCATCTACCGGATGGGCGTCACGCCGCCAACGCCGAAGCAGATCCTCAACCCGGGCGACCTGCTGCGGTTGCAGGATGTCGCCTCCAATATCTTCGTGCACCACGCCCTGGTCGACTACGTCGTCCGCGTCGTCACGGCGACCCGCGAGCCCGACAAGTTCGGCATGCCCGACGCCAAGGCGTGGATCGCCTACGGCGCCTCGCCGCGCGCCTCGCTGGGCATCGTCGCGGCCTCGCGCGCGTTGGCGCTGATCCGTGGCCGTGACTACGTCATCCCGCAGGACGTCGTCGAGGTCATCCCCGACGTGCTGCGGCACCGTCTGGTGCTCACCTACGACGCGCTTGCCGACGAGATCTCGTCGGAGACCGTGATCAACCGGATCCTGCAGACGGTTGGGCTGCCTCAGGTGAACGCCATTCCGCAGCAAGGCAATTCGGTGGCGCCCGCCATGCCCGCGGCGGCGGCGGCCAGCGGTCGGTGACCGACTCGCATCGCCGGACGGTCGACCTGCCGTCGCTGCAACGCGGCGAGATTCGCGACCCCGCGCTGTCGGCGGCGCTGCGCAAGCTCGAGCTGACGGTGCGCCGCAAGCTCGACGGCGTGCTGCACGGTGACCACCAGGGGCTGATGCCGGGGCCGGGTTCGGAGCCGGGCGAGTCGCGCATCTACCAGCCCGGCGACGACGTGCGCCGGATGGACTGGTCGGTGACCGCGCGCACCACCCACCCCCACGTCCGGCAGATGATCGCCGACCGCGAACTGGAGACCTGGCTGGTGGTCGACGTGTCCGCGAGCCTGGACTTCGGCACCGCCGGCTGTGAGAAGCGCGACCTCGCCGTGGCCGCAGCTGCGGCCATCGCGTTCCTGAACAGTGGCGGCGGCAACCGGCTTGGCGCGATCATCACCAACGGTGACGTCACCAAGAGGGTGCCCGGGCTGTCGGGTCGCCTGCACGAACAGGAGCTGTTGCGGGCCATCGCCACCATGCCGAAGGCGCCGGTCGGCGTGCGCGGTGACCTGGGCGCCGCCATCGACGGGCTGCGCCGTCCCGAGCGGCGCCGCGGCATGGCGGTGATCATCAGTGACTTCCTCGGCCCGATCGACTGGATGCGGCCGCTGCGCGCCATCGCCGGACGACACGAGGTGCTCGGAGTCGAGATCGTCGACCCGCGCGACGTCGAGCTGCCCGACGTCGGCGAGGTGATTTTGCAGGACACCGAATCCGGGGTCACCCGCGAGTTCACCATCGACGCGCAGTTGCGCGACGACTTCGCCAAGGCCGCGCAGGCCCATCGCGCCGAGGTGGCCCGCACGCTTCGCCGCTGCGGCGCGCCACTGATGACCCTGCGCACCGATCGGGACTGGATCAACGATGTGGTCAGGTTCGTCGCCGCCAATCGCCGTCGCGGTGCACTGACCGCCGGCCGATAAATCTGAAATGACTAGCTGCACATGACATTGCCGTTGCTCGGCCCGATGACGCTATCGGGCTTCGAACAGGTCTGGTACTTCCTGTTCCTGTTGGTGGTCCTCGGCGTCGTCGGGCTCTACGTCGTCGTCCAGATGGCGCGCCAGAAGCGGATGCTGCGCTTCGCCAACATGGACCTCCTGGAGAGCGTCGCGCCGAAGCGGTCCACCCGCTGGCGGCACCTGCCCGCCATCCTGTTGGTGGCGTCGCTGACGCTGTTGACGGTCGCCATGGCCGGACCCACCCACGACGTGCGGATTCCACGCAACCGCGCGGTGGTGATGCTGGTGATCGACGTATCGCAGTCGATGCGGGCCACCGATGTCGCGCCCAGCCGCCTCGTCGCCGCGCAGGAGGCCGCCAAGCAGTTCGCCGACCAGCTCACCCCCGGCATCAACCTTGGCCTGATCGCCTACGCCGGTACCGCCACCGTGCTCACGTCGCCGAGCACCAACCGCGCGGCCACCAAGGCCGCGATCGACACGTTGCAGCTGGCCGACCGCACCGCCACTGGTGAGGGCATCTTCACCGCCCTGCAGGCCATCGCCACGGTCGGCGCCGTGATGGGCGGTGGCGACGAACCCCCGCCTGCGCGCATCGTGCTGATGTCCGACGGCAAGGAGACGGTGCCGTCCAACCCGGACAACCCGAAGGGCGCGTACACCGCCGCGCGCACCGCGAAGGATCAGGGTGTGCCGATCTCCACGGTCTCGTTCGGCACGCCCTACGGCTTCGTCACGATCAACGACCAACAACAGCCGGTGCCGGTCGACTCCGAGATGCTCAAGAAGATCGCCGAACTGTCCGGCGGCAACGCCTACACCGCCTCCAGCCTCGAACAGCTCAAGGGGGTCTTCACCACACTCCAGCAGCAGATCGGCTACGAGACCACCAAGGGCGACGCGAGCGGGGGCTGGTTGCGGCTGGGTGCGCTGGTGCTGGCGTTGGCGGCGCTGGCGGCACTGCTGCTCAACCGTCGCCTGCCCGGCTGAGTGAGCGCCAGAGCCGATTTCGGCCCGGCCGGGACGAGGCGATAGGTTGGCGGGCATGGTGCGGACGCGAGGAGCAAAGTAATGCCGGACTTCGTATCGCGCTCCGTTCTCGTCACCGGTGGCAACCGCGGCATCGGTCTGGCCATCGCCCAGCGCCTCGCCGCCGATGGACACGAGGTGGCTGTCACGCACCGCGGTTCGGGCGCACCGGACGGACTGTTCGGCGTCGAGTGCGACGTGACCGACAGCGAAGCCGTCGATCGCGCCTTCAAAGAGGTCGAGGAGCACCAGGGTGCGGTCGAGGTGCTGGTGTCCAACGCCGGTATCGCCGCGGACGCGTTCCTCATGCGGATGACCGAGGAGAAATTCGAAAAGGTCATCGACGCCAACCTCACCGGGGCGTTCCGGGTGGCACAGCGGGCTTCGCGCAGCATGCAGCGCAAGCGGTTTGGCCGGATCATCTTCGTGGGGTCGGTCTCCGGCAGCTGGGGTATCGGCAACCAGGCCAACTACGCGGCCTCCAAGGCCGGTCTGATCGGCATGGCCCGCTCGATCGCCCGGGAGCTGTCAAAGGCCGGGATCACCGCAAATGTGGTGGCCCCGGGCTACATCGACACCGAGATGACCCGCGCGCTGGATGAGCGGATTCAGGCGGGGGCACTGGAATTCATCCCCGCGAAGCGGGTTGGCACTGCCGACGAGGTCGCCGGGGCGGTCAGCTTCCTGGCGTCCGAGGATGCAAGCTACATATCGGGTGCGGTGATCCCCGTCGACGGCGGCATGGGCATGGGCCACTAATCTTTCGCGAGGAGTAAGGACACTTTCATGGCAGGGTTTCTCGAAGGCAAGCGCATCCTCGTCACGGGGATCATCACCGACTCGTCGATTGCGTTCCACATCGCCAAGGTCGCCCAGGAGGCCGGCGCGGAGCTGGTGCTGACCGGTTTCGACCGGATGCGGCTCATCCAGCGCATCGCCGACCGGCTGCCCAAGCCGGCGCCGCTGCTGGAACTCGACGTGCAGAACGAGGAGCACCTGGCGACCCTGGCCGATCGGGTCATCGAGGTGATCGGGGAGGGCAACAAGCTCGACGGCGTGGTGCACTCGATCGGGTTCATGCCGCAGACGGGGATGGGTATCAACCCCTTCTTCGACGCGCCGTACGAGGACGTCGCCAAGGGCATCCACATCTCGGCCTACTCCTACGCCGCGCTGGCCAAGGCCGTGCTGCCGATCATGAACAGCGGCGGCGGCATCGTCGGCATGGACTTCGACCCGACGCGCGCGATGCCGGCCTACAACTGGATGACGGTGGCCAAGAGCGCGCTGGAGTCGGTGAACCGGTTCGTCGCGCGCGAAGCCGGCCATCATGGTGTGCGGTCCAATCTGGTTGCCGCGGGTCCCATTCGGACGCTGGCGATGAGCGCCATCGTCGGTGGTGCGCTCGGCGACGCGGCCAGCGATCAGATGCAGCTTCTCGAAGAGGGTTGGGATCAGCGCGCCCCGCTCGGCTGGAACATGAAGGATCCCACGCCCGTCGCGAAGACGGTGTGCGCGTTGCTCTCCGACTGGCTGCCAGCCACCACGGGAACCATCGTCTACGCCGACGGTGGAGCGAGTACGCAACTCCTCTGATGGACTTCGATGCCGTCCTGCTGCTGTCGTTCGGCGGCCCCGAGGGGCCCGAGCAGGTGCGGCCGTTCCTGGAGAACGTCACTCGCGGCCGCAACATCCCGCCCGCGCGCCTCGACGTCGTCGCCGAGCACTATCTGCACTTCGGCGGGATATCGCCGATCAACGGGATCAACCGCGCGCTGATCGAGGCGTTGCGGGCGGAATTCGACCGTCGCGGCGCCGACCTGCCGGTCTACTTCGGCAACCGCAACTGGGATCCGTACGTCGAAGACGCCGTTACCCAGATGCGGGACAACGGCATTCGACGGGCGGCGGTGCTCACCACGTCGGCCTGGGGTGGGTACTCGAGCTGTACGCAGTACGTGGAGGACATCGCCCGCGGTCGGGCGGCGGCCGGGGAGGGCGCGCCCGAGTTGGTCAAGCTGCGGCAGTACTTCGACCATCCGCTCTTCGTCGAGATGTTCGCCGACGGGATCGCGGCCGCGGCGGCGTCGCTGCCCGACGACCTGCGCGCCGAGGCCCGGCTGGTGTTCACCGCGCATTCGGTCCCGATCGCGGCCGACGAACGGGCCGGTCCCAGGCTCTACAGCAGGCAGGTGGCCTATGCGACGCGGCTGGTCGCGGCGGCCACGGGGTACGACGACTACGATCAGGTCTGGCAGTCGCGTTCCGGTCCGCCGAGCGTGCCGTGGCTGGAACCCGATGTCGGTGACCACCTTTCGGCACTCGTCGAGAAGGGCACCCGAGCGGTGATCGTCTGCCCGATCGGCTTCGTCGCCGACCACATCGAGGTGGTGTGGGATCTCGACCACGAGCTGCGCAGCCAGGCCGAGGAAGCCGGGATCGCGTTCGCCAGGGCCGCCACGCCGAACGCCGACCCGCGATTCGCGCGGCTGGCCGCCGACCTGATCGACGAGCTGCGCTTCGACACCGAACCCGCCCGCGTCGCCGGGCCGGATCCCGCACCCGGCTGCGGGTATGTCGTCGACGGTCAACCGTGCTCGTCCTCGCCGCGCTGCGTCGTCGCGGACACGCCGACGAGCAGCGACTGAAAAGCCGCGCAGCTACCTGGAAATGCCGTGATAGCGTCGTTTTCACCGGCGCCGCGAGTCAGGGGGGTGTGCGGAGTGCAGCCAGGTTACGGGGATGGTTCCCCCTATGAAGAGCAGGCCGATTGCGGCGCGCCCCTTCCGGATTACCTGCAACCGGGCTTCGCACCTCGTAGTGCGGAGCAGCCGCAGAAGAGCAAGCTGCCGTGGATCATCGGGGCAGTTGGCTTGGTCCTGATCGTCGCGGCAGTCGCCGTCGTACTGGCGGTGTGACTACCGCCGCCAGGCGGAGTGCAGGACCGCGCTCACGGCGGCGATTCGCGCCTTGCGGACCACGCCGTTCAGCGGCCGCAACGCGTCGTTGGCGATCTGCATTTCCGAGGACGACTGCAGTCCGATCGGCATCAGCCCGGAACTCACCGTGATGATCGCGTCGACGTGGGCGGCGTTCTCCAGCACCCGCACTGCCCGCTCCGGGGCGTGCTCGGGCAGTTTGTGCAGGCGTCCCGCCTCGAGCACCTGCTCCACGAGTCCGCGTGGATCGGCGACGTCGGCACCCGTCGTTCCGGCGCGCAACGTGCCGAGGGCGTCGGCGGCCGCACGCACCGCGGATCGTAGTTCGTACTCGGCCGCCCCGAGGTCGATGTGCTCACCGACCGGCGTGGCCGACAGCGAGTACACCGTCCAG